>Ga0172369_10009094_pt1 | contig 11101 bp, 7 predicted proteins | sample LakKiv25m_FD_114539 | JGI IMG/M metagenome (GOLD analysis project Ga0172369, IMG submission 114539) | Freshwater microbial communities from Kabuno Bay, South-Kivu, Congo - kab_022012_11.25m | ecosystem: Environmental > Aquatic > Freshwater > Lake | place: Democratic Republic of the Congo...
CGACTCCCTGGAGTGGAGCCGGCAAGAGATGGCCGACCTGGCGGCGGTGCGCGACGCGTGGGACCTGGTCGTGCACTCGCTGCGCAACGAGATGTCCCGCAGGCGTCTGGTCATGCTGTACGCGCGCGACCGCCGGCTCGAGGTCGAGACGCTCGGCCTCGGCCCGGGCGCGCCGGAGGGCGCGCCTGACCCCGAGGCCGAGCGCCGCAGCGACGCGATCGGCGCCGTGCTGCTGGCGATCGACGAGGGTCTCGGGCTGCAGCGAGCGATCGACCCGGACTTCGACCTCGACGCCGCGCTCCAGGCGGCCGAGGAGATCCTGACGCGAGGGCTGCCCAAGCCGAGCGGCGAGGAGGACGACGAGTAGGCGCGGCGGAGGCCCTCTCAACCCCGCGCCGCAGTCCTGCGGTCAGTCCTGCGCCCGACGCCGTCGGTCTCAGGCCTCCTCCAGGGTTTCCCGACGTCCCCGACGCCGGCGCAGGACCAGCCAAACGACCCCGCCGACGACGATGACGGCGACGCCGAGCGCGCTGACCGCCACGATCGACCGTGAAGGGCCGCCCCCGTCGCCGGTCTCGCCGGCCGGCCTGAGGTCCAGGTAGGTCTCGACGTTCTGCGTCGTGTAGAAGACCGGCCCTGCGCCGCCGCCTCTGCCACCGTAGCCGAGAGGCTTCCATCCCTCCCAGCCTTCCTTGTCATGGGCCTGCAGCCGGTACGGGTAGGCAAGCACGGGGTACACGGCGTCCTCGTACATGAGTTCCTGCATCCGCCAGATCATCTCGGCACGCTGCTGGGGATCCATGGCGGAGACCTGTTCGTCCGAGAGACGGTCGTACTCGGCGTTCGACCAGCAGGGCTCGTTCCAGTTGCCGATCTGGGCAGTCGTGAACCAGGGCACCGTCTGGCCGGGATCGAGATAGCCCAGCGTCATGGAGATGAAGGCGTCGTAGTCGGGCGTGTAGGTGTCGCCCTCGAAGTTCCAGTAGTGGTCGTCGATCGCGCCGATGTCGAGGATCTGGAAGTCGACGCCGATGCCGATGTCCTGCCACCAGCCTGCGATCAGCTTGCCCTGAGACTGGTCGGGCGGGTTGTTGGTGCCCGCCCAGAGGCGCAGCGTGATGGGCGCACCGCTCTTGTCCTCGCGCACGCCGTCGCCGTCGGCGTCCACGTAGCCGGCGGCGTCGAGCGTCTGGCGGGCCTTCTCGAGGTCGAACGCCAGTTCCTGGTCTGGCGCCGGCTGCCAGTGGAAGTCGGGGTCGGTCCAGGTCCCGGGGTTGATGATCGTCGTGCCCGGCTCGGCGAGGCCGCCCCAGGCGATCTTGGCCAGCACCCGGCGGTCGATGGCCATGGCGAGGGCGCGGCGCAGCTCGCGGTCGCGCAGCACCGGGTTCCCCTTCGAGGGACCGTCCTTGCAGTTCAGCGTGAGGTAGTTGAAGGCGGAGACGTTCCACTCCGACGTGCCGTAGGCCGCATCCTCCCGGAATCCCGAGAACTGCGCCTTGGGGATCCCCTCGGCGCCGTCGACTGCACCCACCTTGAGATCCTGGGTCATCGTGTCGGCGTTCGTGTATGTCTGGAAGATGATCTCGTCGACGACCGGCTCCTTGCCCCAGTACGCCGGGTTGCGGACCATGCGCACAAAGCCGCCCTTCTTGAACTTGACGACCTGGAAGGGCCCGCTGCCGACGATAGGCGGCCTGCTGACGAAGGAGGTCTGCGCCGCGCCCGGCTTGACCCGCTCCCAGATGTGCCTGGGCATGATGGGGATCGCGCTGCCGGCAGCCAGCATGTCAGCCTTGGGCTTCGCACAGACGATCCTCACGGTCGCGGGGTCGACGACCTCGACGCGGTCGATGCCTGCCGTTAGCATCGTGAAGTTCCAGAGCTCACCCCGGATGATGTAGTTGTAGGTGAAGGCGACGTCCTCTGCGGTCAGCGGCTCGCCGTCCTGCCACCGCACACCGGTCCTGATGGGCACGGTCCACACCTTCCCGTCCGGCGAGATGCCGCCGTTCTGGATGGTCGGCCGTTCGCTCGCCAGCTCGGGGCCCCGTGTCCCGTCGGGTCGCTCGGCGAACAGGTAGTCGTACTGCAGCGACCAGATCTCGTAGGAGGAGTCCGAGTACCCGATGAACGGATTGAGGTTGTCGGGGTCCTCCAGCCAGCCGATCCTGAGCGTGACCTCGCCCGGCGGGGGCGATTGCGGCTCGCCGGCCCCCGCCGACGGCAGGCCGGCGCCCTGCCACACGACGAACGCCGCCACGGCGAGCAGGAGGAGCGCCAGCCCGGCGTGGCGGCGTGGCGCGGCGTTCATCGTGCCCATACGGTCCCCCCTCCGCTCCGGCCGGCGAGATGCCGTGCCGTCCCTGCGAGCGTCGGTCAGCCTTGCATGTGAGCAGGCCCGGCAGCGCACCGGCTACAGATCAGGGGCGTGACGACATCCCCTTCCCCCGACTGTACGGCTGGCCGGGGCCCTGTCAACAGCAGATCGGGCGGCCGGCGCCGGGCCGCGCGACCGACGACCGGCGCCGTGCGCGCCGGGCAGCGCGTCCAGGCCAAGCCGCGCGCCCGGCCCGGACGCCCGCGCCTTCGTGCCGGCCGCGCCTCAGCTGCCGGGGCGATGGGCCTCGACGTCCGCGAGGATGGCGTCGAGGCTCGTCTTCACGTCGGCCGGCAGCTCGAAGGCGCGCGGCTCGGAGCGCAGCTCGGAGACCCGCGCCTTGAGCCGGTCGAGCAGCGTCTGCGACCCGGCCGCCTGCCACGCGTCGTGGCGGGTCGTGTCGAGGTAGTCGCTCTGCCAGAGGCCGCGGAAGTGCCTGCGCGTGTAGGGCCGGGCCAGGTGATTGCCGCCCGGCCCCACCTCCCTGATCTCATCCAGCGCCAGCGCCTCGTCGTCCACCGGGAGCGGCGCCATGAACGCCTTGGCCCAGCCGAGCAGGTGGTCGCCGAACACGATGGACTCGTAGCTGCTCTGCAGCCCGCACTCCAGGTAGCCGACGTCGTGCAGCAGCGTGCCGCGGCTGAGCTTGCCGAGGATGGCGGTCAGCGCCGCCTCGGCGCTCCATTGCTCGTCGAGCGCCTTGCTGTCCGTGTGAGCGGCGTAGGCGAAGCTCGGGAGGTCATACCAGCGCGCCAGGTCGGTCTGCGCCTGATGGCCGCGGAACACCTCGGCCGAGGAGTACACCTCGTTCATCGTCTTCATGTTCATCGCGCCCACGCCGACTCCCCAGACGAACGGCGTGCCCGGCCGGACCGCCTGGCTCAGGACCAGGCCGGCCAGGACCTCCGCGTTGGCGACGACGATCACCGACGTGATGCTGGCCGGCGCCGTGCTGCCCGCGTTGGGCGCCGGCGCCCAGATCACGGGGATCTCGAGCTCGGCGCAGGCGATGACCTTGCTGGCGCCGTCTTCGTCGAACAGGAGCGGGGGGACGGGCATCGCGTAGATGCCGAAGCTGTCGCGCTCGCCGGCCAGTGCCGCCATCTCCTGCATCTTCGGCAGGATATGGCCGTCGCGCGGTGCGACGATGAGCGGCTTGCGCGTACCGCGGAGCATCGCGTCCACTTGCACCAGGTCGTCGATGGCCTGCGGGGCGTCCTCGGGCAGGCCCATGCTCATCACGAAGTCGATGTTGGGCAGCTTCTCGCAGAGCGAGGCCATGCCCTCGACGTCCGCGCGGCGGACCCGGCGGCGCTCCCGCGTGTCCGGGTCGCAGACGTACAGAACGTCGGATCCGGTGCCGCAGTACGAGTGCCCGGCATCGAGGATGAGCGGCTCACTCTCGCCGCCGCGCGGCTTGATCGTCCGGTCGCGGGGCGCGCTCGAGAGCGCCCGCTCCACCAGATCCGCAGGGATGCGCACGCGCGGCCCGTCCACCTTCGCGCCGGCGCCGGCGAAGATCTCCACGGCCGGCGCGTAGTGCACGTCGATGCCCGTCTCGGCGAGCACTTCCAGCGTCGCCTCGTGCACGCGCCGGCAGGCGCTCTCGTCCCAGATCATCAGGCGAGCTTCGTTCATGTCGCCTCCTCCTCGCTCTCGGGGTGGCCGGACCGCGCGGCGCGGCCGGATGGCGCGGTGATGGCGCCGGGCTCCCGTTGGACGCCCGAGCGGTCGGGAACCGTCGGCTCGGGCGGGTCGCGACTCTACCACGGGAGCCCGCCGCATCTTCTCCGGCGTTGCCTCCATGCATCCGGTCGAAAACGGCGGTTCCGCCATTCCTCGCGATGGCAGGACCACACTGCGAGCGTCAGCGAGAGCGGCCGCAACGAAGGCGAGCGGCCTGTCGGAGGGGGGATCACGTGGAGCGGCACCTTCCGCCCGTGAGCCCGCGTCAGGGCACTGCCTCTTCGCGGGATGGCCTCATGACTTGTATGCCATACAACTTGTATGGCATACTTCTTCTGTGAACGAGCCCTTCATCGGCAGAGGCGCGGAGCTCAAGAGCCTGGAAGAGGCCTGGGACCAGCCGGGCTCCAGCCTCGTGCTGGTCTGGGGCCGGCGCCGCGTCGGCAAGACGCGTCTGCTCGGCCGCTTCGCCGACGCCAAGCGAGCCGTGTTCTACGGCGCCACGCAGCAGGCGCCGGCTGCCGAGCTGGCGGCATTCTCGGACGCGGTGCGAGGCGCGCTCGCCCCGTCGGGGACCGACCTCCTCGCCCATGGCGACTTCCCCAGCTGGGTGTCCGCACTCGACTACCTTGCCGAGCGAGCTGCCTCACGGCGACTCCTGGTCGTGCTCGACGAGTTCCCCTACCTGGTGGCGACCGAGCCGGCGCTGCCGTCGATCGTACAGCGCTTCTGGGACCACGCCGGCCGCAAGTCGAAGTTGACGCTCGTCCTGTGCGGTTCGGCACAGGCCGTCATGGTCGATCTGCAATCGCAGAACGCACCGCTGCTCGGGCGCATCGACCACCGTGTCCACATGGAGCCCTTCGACGCGCGGGACGCGTCGCTGTTCACTCCGGGAGTCACAGGCGCAGATGCGGCGACCATCTACGGGGTACTCGGCGGCATGCCGACGTACCTGCAGCGATGGCGCACCGGCCAGGGCAGAGACGCCAACCTGCGCCGTCTGTTCGGTGACGCCGCATCGCCGCTGGTCGAGGAGGGCGAGTTCGTCCTGACGAGCGAACTGCCGGACGCGTCGGGCTACTTCCGTATCTTGCATGGCATCGCCGCCGGCAATCGCACCTTCAACGCCCTGCGCGACTTCGCCGCCATCGACATCACGCGCCAACTCGACCGGCTCCAACGCGTCGGGCTGGTGCAACGCGAGGTGCCCGTCACCGAAGACCCCCTGCGCTCGAAGCGCGTCCTGTATCGCATCGGCGACAACTTCCTCCACTTCTGGTTCCGGTTCCTTCATCGACGGCGCGTCGACGTCGCCCGCGGGCTCGGCCGGGAGGTCGTCGATCGCGCGATCATTCCTAGGCTGAACGACTACATGGGCGAGCCGTGGGAGGAGATGTGCCGCGACCACGTCAGACGACTCGCGGCCGGTGGCGCACTGCCGGTAGACGTATCGACGGTGGGGCGCTGGTGGAACCGCGACAACTCGCTCGAGATCGACGTGGTCGGCCTCGACGATCGCAGGGTGGTGCTGGCAGGGTCGGTCAAGTGGGCGGCATCCACTGGTAGAGCCGAGCTGCGGCTATTGCAGAGAGCCGTCGATGCGTTGCCGAACCGGGCGCCGCGCGTTCAGCTGGCGCTCTTCGCGCACGAGCGGGTGAGGGACGTCGCGCCGGGCGAGGCACTCATGGTCACGGCAGACGACCTGTATGCATAGGGCGGGCGGAGCGCCTCGCTCGGCGTGACCCGGCCGCTACCGGTGGCGCTGCGTGAGCCAGACCGGGCGCGCCGTGAAGAACCGCGGCGCGACCCCGCGCCGGTAGGCGCGGGCGGCGCCGCGCGACGAGTCGATGCGCAGGTCGGTGACGCTCCCGTCGGCCTCCGGCCAGTCCTCGTGCCAGTAGCTCGCCGCCTTGATGCGCGACCAGCGGCCGCTGCGCAGCGCGCGCAGCGCATCGCGGATCCAACCGGCCTTGGTGCCGCGCCCGGGCCTCTGCGAGATCCCCCACTCCAGCACCGCCAGCGGCTTGTCCGGCGAGAGAGCGCACAGCCTCGGGTAGACGCGGTCGAGGAGGCGCCTGAAGCCGCCGTAGTACTCACCCGGCGCCTGGTTCCCGTAGATGCTCACGCCGATCCAGTCGACGTAGTCGTCCCCGGGGTAGTAGGCCGCGGGCACGTTCCAGGCCTCGCGCCGCCATGAGTCGCCGTTCACGTGGAAGAACCACGTGAGGTCGTGCGCGCCGGCCGTGCGCGCGAGGTCCACCAGGTGACGGTAGGCGTCGCGGAAGCGCTCCGGCCCGTCGGCCAACGCCGGGTCGCCGTAGCCGGTCGTCACCCCGCCGCCGTTCCAGCGCCCGTTCCAGGGGAACCAGTCGCCGTCCACCTCGGTCCCGAACTCGACGAGCAAGGAGACGCCGGCATCCCGGGCGTCCTCGAACCAGGCGGTCAGCTCGACGTCGAACTCACCGTCAAGGATGCGATCCATGGTGTAGAGGGGATCGGGGCCGCCGGACCGCCAGGTCGATCGGGCCATCAGGCGCACGAACGGCACGCGACCCGCTTCGTGGATGATGCGTACGTTCCTGGCAGGGAACCGGATGCGGTCCATCCAGTTGTCGCTGAAGTACACCCAGGCGAGTCGCTTGCCGGCGAGTCGCTCGAAGGAGCGGATGCGCGCGGCGCTGACCTTGTCCTCGCTGCCCACGAAGTCGGGGTAGGCGGCATGGTACATGCCGTGGAGCGGGGGGAGGAGTTTAACGCCCGGGGAGGGCGCGGATCGGACCGGGGGCTCCGGCGTCGCGAACGCCTCGGAAGGTGCGAGCAGCGCTGACAGCCAGAAAGCGATCATCACGAGGAGCCCGCTGAGCTCGCGTTGCCTCCCACCGGCCGAGCCTCCCTGCCCGGCGGCCGGCCGACGAGCGTGTCTCATCCGACTCACCTCCCCCGGTGGGGACCAGGATGCTCGCATCGCGGGTGCGGTCCCACAGCCGCTCGCGTCATGCCGTGCGCATCACGAGCCCATCGTAGTCCACAGCGGCGGCGGCGGCGGCGAGCGTCACGCGGGTCTGGAACACAGGGTCGCCCGGGACCGGCGGGGCCACGGCCGACACCACGTGGCGAGTCCACTCCGGCGTGAGCTCGAGCTGCCGGGTCCGGGACCACAGCGGCTTCGTCCCCATCTCCTGGCCGCGGAAGTCGATCGTAACCGCCGCGCGCGCCGGCCCGGCGGCGCCCCGCGCCCACAGCTCGAGGCTGACCCGCTGGCCGCCGCGCGCCGGGTTCGACTGGTGGACGGAGGCTCCGCGCGCGAGGCGCAGGTAGTGCTCTCCCTCGCGCGCGGAGGCGGCGTCCCGGACGCGGTCCACGCCGCGCGCGTCGGCGTAGCGCCAGCCGAATCCGCCGAAGGGCGCGGCCTCCTCGAAGCCGCCGTTGGCGACGTCGCCCTCCCAGCCATAGCCGCTCATCAGGTCCGGCTCCCCGGCCTGCCAGCCCATCACGCGCTCGAGGTGGGCGATGAGGTACCGCGCCATGCCGCCGTGGTCGGACTCGCACCCGTGCCAGCGCTCGAAGAGCCAAGGGAAGAAGGCGGCGGACACGTTGGGGTCGCCGTACTCCTCGACGACCCGGGCGGAGTAGTCCGCCGGCTCGATCCTGCCCCACCCGTAGGAGTTGAAGAGCACGATGTGCGCCTCGGGGTGGGCGGCGCGCAGCAGGTCGAGCAGCCTCGCGTAGCGCCTGCGTACCTCGGCCGGCCGGACCTCGTAGACGTCGTTGGACCCGAGGTCCACCACGACGACGTCGGCCGGATACCTGGCGAAGTCCCAGGTCGACGCCGGATCGTGGCGATCGCGGAGATCGTAGTCCCGGGCCATGCTCGCCAGCGTCGCGCCCGAGACGGAGATGTTGTGGTAGTCGGCGCCGAAGGCCCGCGCCGTGACGCCCGCATACGTGTTGTGGCTGCCGACGAGATCCCAGCCGTCGCGGTTGCGCTCGCTCATGAGCGAGTAGCCGGCCAGGCCCGAGTCGCCGTAGAACTCGATATGGCGGGCGGCCGGCGGCGGCGCCTCGAGCGGCCGCCCCGTCACGATGAGGCCGTGCAAGGCGAAGCCACATCCGGCCTCCGTCTCCTTGATCAGCTCGACCAGATGCGGTCCCGGTCCGAGGTCGCGGGCGAGGACGTACGTCCCGACGCCGGGCGACGCCGCGAAGCGCGCGGACCCGGCGCCGTCGCCGTCGACGACCACCCGGGAGTACTCGCGGCGCTTGCCGGCGTCGAGCGTCGCCTCGACGCCGGTCCCGTCGAACCGCAGGGCGACGCTCGCTCCCTGCCAGCCGGCCGTCGGGCGCTCGGGGTCGTCGAAGCGCCAGCGCCCGACGTACCGCAGCCGGGGATCGGAGGGCGCGACGACGACCCGGCCGGCGGCGGTCTGTGCGGCGGCGGCCTGCGGCGAAGGCGACGCCGCGCCGTCCCCGCACGCTGAGAGCGCACGCCCCGCGGCCGTCAGGGAGAGGCCGAGCACGGCGACGCGCCCGAGGAACTCGCGGCGGGTCGATGTATGCGTCACTGGAGAGGCCGCTCGCAGTTCACCGCGCGGCGCGACGCAGCCCGGCCCATCCCTGTGAGCCACTCCTCCCAGCGCGGATACGCCTCGGCATCCTTGCGTGAGAACCGGGCGATCTGCTCGTAGCAGCGGCGATGATCATGGAAGAGCGTCAGGGTGCGCCCCTCGGGCGACGGGAGGAAGTATGGCCCGAGGGCGTGGATCCGGAGGCCGTGGCGCTGCAGCTCCAGGTCGCCGACGATGCGCCGCGGCATCAACCCAGCGACGTACGAGTAGGTGTTGACGCGGAACTCCGGGTGCTCGGGCCAGGGGGCGGACGTGTCCGTGCATCCCCCGAGCCGCTCGCGTCGCTCGAGCACCAGCACCCGAGCGCCCGACTTGGCGAGCGTCGCCGCGCAGATGAGCCCGTTGTGCCCGCCTCCGACGACGATCACGTCCTGCCGACTCTTCATCGGTATCCCTCCCGTCACAGCTGCGAGACCGCCTCGTATGCCGAGTCGATCGCACTGTCCATGTAGGCCTCCGAGCGCTTGTCGGTGCCGGCCATGGCGATGCGGCCGAACGGACGGGCCGCCACCTCCCCGGGCAGCGGCCCGTCCGGGTAGAACTCGTTGTCCCACGGCGACACGTACTCGATCGAGTAGCCGTGCGCCCAGCGGCCGACGGTGATCGCGGTGATGTCGGCGGCGGGGTCGAAGCCGCCGCCGCCGATCCCGCGCGCCAGCAATTCGCGGATCTCCCGCTCGATGTCGGAGAACGACATGCCGTAGAGCTTCCAGCGGCCGGCCCTCGCGCCTTCGCGCGGCGGCATACCCGGCTCGGTGGGCGAGGCGGAGAAGTGCAGGAGCACAGGGTCGTCGGGCGTCCGCGAGAACTCGTAGCCCCCCATGCTCACGGGGTAGTCGAGCATCGCGTAGCTCCAGAAGGCGCGCGGGCTCGTGCTGTACACGCCCGCGAGCCCCAGCTCCTTGAACGCGCGCCACGAGCGGATCGCGACCGACGCGTACACCATGGGGATGCGCGTCATGAAGCGCATCGCCTGCTTCTGCACGGCGGGCAGCTCCTCGCAGATGTAGGGGATCATGGAGTACCAGCAGGCGAGCACGACGCCGCGGGCGCGCACGCTGCGCGCGGCGCCGCCGTTCACGTACGCCACGTCGACCTCACGGGCCCTGTCGCGCGCGCCGACATGCCGCACCCGCACCACAGGGCTCCCGAGGCGGATGCGCACCGCGTTGTCCGCGTCATCCAGCCGTGCGTAGTCCAGCCGCGCCGGGACCTCGTCCTCCATGGTGGTCCCCGGCAACGCCCCCGGCACCAGCGCCCGCACCAGCAGCCGCGTGACCCCGGCGACCCCCTCGGGGAAGTGGTAGATGTACGGGTCGTCCGTGGTCCAGCGGCGCTTCATCGTCGGCGAATTGTACCGGGACGGCGCGTCCCAGTCCAGGCCGAGCCCGTCGAACCCTGGCGCCTCGTCTGCCCAGGCGTCGATCGCCCCGATCGCGTCGATTCCGTAGCCCCAGTCCCCGGCCCACTCCTGGTGGAGGAAGGTGAGTACGTCGGGATGCACCTTGACCACGTCCTGGAGGAACTGGGCGTAGGTCATGCGGCTGAGCCTGTCCTTCTTCTCGGCATCGCTCAGGCCCGGCATCCAGTCCTTGGGCGCCTCGTAGAGCATGGCGAGGTCGCGCTTGGCCTCGGGGGCCATGGGTGCGCCCTTCAGGAACTCCTCCGTGGAGATGTCGTCACGGTAGATCGCCACATGATCGCGTCCCCAGGTCTCGCGGTCGAAGACCGCGGCCCAGCCGGTCAGGCCGTGCCGCGCGAAGAACGACTGGTCGTAGTACTCCTCGAACGCCGGCAGGCGGACGCCGATGTCCTCGAGCAGGCCGAGCGTCTCGCGGCTGAAGGTCGAGGGAGAGTCGATGGACTGCGTCCCGATGTAGCCGATCAGACGACCGTCGTGGAACTCGGCCCGGCGCGCATGCCCGCCGAAGTCGTCGTGGTTGTCCAGGATCAGAATGCGCGCCTCGGGGTGCTCACGCCGGTAGAAGTACGCCGCCGCGAGGCCGCTCACGCCGGCGCCGACGACCACGAGGTCGTAGGTCTCGCCGGTGGGCTGCGGCGTGCCCGCCGACTTCCAGAAGGCGCCGTCGACCACCTCGTGCGCCACCGCCAGCGCCGGGTCGGTGCTGCCCCTCATGCCGGTGAGCGCCGGCGGGTTCGAAGCCAGCTCCGGCGTCTGCAGCGCCGCCGCCTCGCCGCCGGCGGACCCGCAGGCGGAGAGCAGCGATCCGCCCAGCGCAAGGCTGCCGACGGTCAACGCGACGCCGTCGAGGAAGTCGCGCCGCGTGATCCGCCGGCCCATGCCGAGCTCGTCGTCGCGGTCACGGGCAGCGGTCATGGTCCCTCCTTGAGAGGTCTGAGTGACGAACGGCGCTCACGGCGCCGGCGCCTCCTGGGTCGCGGCGGC
>Ga0172369_10009099_pt1 | contig 11097 bp, 11 predicted proteins | sample LakKiv25m_FD_114539 | JGI IMG/M metagenome (GOLD analysis project Ga0172369, IMG submission 114539) | Freshwater microbial communities from Kabuno Bay, South-Kivu, Congo - kab_022012_11.25m | ecosystem: Environmental > Aquatic > Freshwater > Lake | place: Democratic Republic of the Congo...
ACACACGCCGAGGTCATCGCGAGCGAGCTGCCCGAGGTCACCACCGATCGCACGCACCTGGGCCTCGTGCTGCGCAACCTCGTGTCGAATGCGCTGAAATTCCACGGTGATCGCCCACCGAGGGTGGAGATCTCGGCGGCGCGCGAGGGTCCGATGTGGTGCTTCTGCGTGGCGGACAATGGCATCGGCGTCGACGCCGCGCACCATGAGCGAATCTTTGCAATATTTCAAAGACTTCACCACAGGGAGCAGTACCCAGGCACCGGAATCGGCCTCGCGGTCGCCAAGCGCGTCGTCGAGCACCACGGAGGCGACATTCGCGTGGAGTCCGAGGCCGGGCACGGTGCGCGCTTTCTGTTCACGCTGCCGGTGGAGCCACGCCGGAGGAGGGCCGCGAATGGAGACAAGGGTCAAACTGCTGCTGGTCGAGGACAATGAGGCCGACGTCGAGCTGACGCAGGCGAAGCTCAAGTCCTGCAAGCTGCTGCACGAGCTCTTCGTGGTGCGGGACGGCGAGGAGGCGATGGACTTCGTGTGCCACCGCCCGCCGTTCGAGTCTGCGCCGAGGCCCGACCTCATCCTCCTGGACCTGAACCTGCCCCGGAAGTCGGGACGAGAGGTGTTGCATGATATTAAATCTGATCCCACGCTCCGTCGCATCCCCGTCGTGGTCCTGACCTCTTCGACCGCCGAGGCGGACATCCTCCGCTCCTACGATCTCCAGGCCAGCGCCTACGTGACCAAGCCCGTGGATCTGACCGGCTTCGGCAAAATCGCCCGCGCAATTGAAGATTTCTGGATTGCACTCGTGCGGTATCCGCCGGAGTGAGGGCCGGCGCGCCGCGCGGGGGCGAAGGCTCGGTGCTAGCTCGCGGCCATCGAACCGTCCCCGCGGTGGCGCCGCGCTCGACGTGGATGCGCGCGTCGTCGATGCGCTCGGTGCGGCCGACGGTGCGGCGCATTGGACAGGCCCAGGCGGTTGAGGCACCTTCCGACTGCGCTCATGAGGCCAAGCCGCGACCCGCGTCGCCTGGAGCCGTCGATGGATTCGCAGCTCGATCTCAGGCCCGGGCAGTCCCTGGAGCTGCTCAAGGCGCTGCACATCCTGACCCGGGAGGGCCGGATCAACCAGGACAGCCGGAGAAAACTCAAGCAAGTCATGCATTTGTATCAGCTCATCGAGCCGCTGCTGCTGGAGCTGACGGACGAGCGCGCCGAGCTGACGCTGGTCGATCACGGCGCCGGCAAGTCGTACCTCGGCTTCATCCTGTACGATCTCTTCTTCGGGGCGCGCCCGGACGCGGGCCGGATCGTGGGTGTGGAGGCGCGCGAGGAGTTGGTCATGCGCAGCCGGGAGCTGGCGGACCGGCTCGGCTTCGGGCGGATGACGTTCGTGGCGCTGCGGGTCGCCGAGGCGCGGCACGCGCGCGAGCTGCCGGACCAGGTCGACGTGGTCACCGCCCTGCACGCGTGCGATACGGCCACCGACGACGCGATCCACTTCGCGCTCGCGAAGCAGGCGCGGGCGATCGTGATCGTGCCCTGCTGTCAGGCCGAGGTGGCGGCCGAGCTGCGGCGGACGAAGGGGCGGAGGCTCGGGCGGGATGCGCTCACGGAGCTGTGGCGCCACCCCCTGCACACCCGTGAATTCGGAAGTCATATCACCAATGTGCTGCGCTGCTTGCAGCTAGAGGCGCACGGCTATCAGGTCGGCGTGACCGAGCTCGTGGGCTGGGAGCACTCGCTGAAGAACGAGCTCATCGTCGCGCGGCGCAAGGACCTGCCAGGTCGGCGGGCGGCGGAGCGGCTCACGGCGCTGCTCGCCGGGCTTGGCCTGGAGGGGCTGCGGGGACGGTTCTTTGGGCCTGAGGAGGCGGGCGTGGAGGGGTAGGGATCGCGCGCAACCCGTTCAACCTGCCGGCGCGGGGTGGGGCGTGTTGATCTCGGCCGGGGCGGGTGGCGCTTTCGGTGGTTCCGAGTCCACGACTCGGTCGCGACCGGCCTCCTTCGCGGCGTAGAGGGCCCGGTCCGCCCGCGCGACGAGCGAGCTCCATGCCTCCGTCGCCTCCGGCTCCAGCGTCGCGACGCCGATGCTGAGCGTGACAGGCAGCAGCCGCTCGGGCAGATCGTAGCGCGCCTCGCGCACTGCCTCTCGCAGCCGCTCGGCCGCGCGCAGCGCCCCCGCGTGGGTGGTCGCCGGCAGCAGCACGCTGAACTCGTCACCGCCCACCCGACCCGCGATGTCGGAGCGTCGCAACGTCGCGAGCATCACGCCGCACAGGTCCACGAGCAGCGCGTCGCCGGCCGCGTGACCGACCGAGTCGTTGACCCGCTTGAAGTGATCCAGGTCCAGCAAAAGCAGAGACAGTGGCAGCCCGCAGCGACGGCGCATGATCTCCTCCCGCGCGGCGGCGACACCGAAGGCCCGGCGGTTGAGCAGGTTCGTCAGCGGATCGTGCATCGCGAGCTGCTCGAGCGCGGCCTCGTGCGTGTCGCGGTGCAGCAGGACGGCGCCGATCGCGATGAGGACGACCGCGAGGAGCATCGAGAACGAGAAGATCGTATGGCTCGCGGGCACCCAGAAGAGGTCCTGCATCAGGTCGGGCCAGAGCGCCGCTATCGCCGCCCGCGGCCACTGCGTCAAGGGCACCAGGATGAAGCCCAGCGCCAGGATCCGCATCGCCGCCGACGTGCGCTCCCCGGGAGCGCGCAGCACCGTCACCGCGACGGCGGCGGACTGCGCCCCGAGGATGGGCGCGACACCGAGCGCACGCACCGCGACGGTGGCGTCCATGAACGTCCAGACCCAGTGGAAGACGACCAGGACCGGCGCCAACACCAGCCAGCGTCGCTGCGGTCGGCCGAGCATGCGCCCGAGGGCCAGGTGGGCGATGGCCAGCGCCCAAGAAATCAAAGTGTTGCCCAGCACGATCGACAGGAAGTCGGGCACGACGTCGCGCATGACGAGCAAGGACCCGCCGACGCCGAGCGCCACCAACCCCAGCGGCGAGACGCGATCCCCCGAGCGATGGCGCGATCGGGTGGCGGATGGAAGGACGGCCGCGAGCATGAGCGCGACCACCGTTCCGAGCGCGTACACGACCCGTGTGTCCACCAGTGCTAGGTCCAATCCAGAGTCTCCGATTCGGCGCGGGCTGGGCTCGTGCGTCGCGGTCGGCTTGTGCCACGGGCCGTCGATGCACACAGGTGGTCGGATCGGGGGGCGTGAAGCGACCGACGAGGCATCGTAGTTTCGGTCGGGCGCGTCCGGGTGGCAAGGGGCCCCGCGAAGGATTCGCCAACCCGGAAGGGCGTCGCGTATGCTGGGCACATGAACCCGGACCTGCCCATCACGCCCGATCTCAGGATCCCGTCCACGGACCTCGCGTGGACGGCGGTGCGCTCGTCCGGACCGGGCGGGCAGAACGTCAACAAAGTGTCCACGAAGGTGGAGCTGCGCTTCGACCTACCGGGCTGCGCGGCGCTCGCGGAACCCGTCAAGGCGCGGCTGCGCGTGATCGCGGGCGGGCGGATCGACGCGGACGGGCGCGTGGTCGTGACGAGCCAGCTCACGCGGACGCTCACGCAGAACCTGGAGGATGCACGCGACAAGCTGGCCGAGCTGATCCGGCGGGCGCTCGTGCCTCCGCGACCGAGGCGGCCCACCCGACCGACGCGCGCCTCCCGGATCGAGCGCCTCTCCGACAAGCGGCGGCTCGGCGAGCGGAAGCGGGATCGGGCGCGACCGCCGGCAGAGGAGATCTGATCCGGCGCAGTTTCGTGGAGATCCCGAGTGACACCAGCGGGTTCGACACGGCCTTCGCTGCCGGCGCTTGACGCGACCGCGCGCCTCGCCCATCTTTCGTCGCCGCGTCAAGGGCCTCACACCGAGGTCCGGCGCGCGCTGGACGACACGACCATGAACCGACCCCAGGGACCGCTGACGCCGGAGGATGCCCAGAAGAGACGCGACGCGGCGCTGCGCTGTGCTGCCGCCCTCGGGCGCGGCGAGATGGTGCTCATCGCGGAGGACGAGCGCGCAGACGGCGGCATCTACGCGGTCTACGCCGCCGAGAAGGCGGACGCCGATGCCGTCAACCGCCTGGCGAAGGATGCGCGCGGGATCGTGTGCGTGGCGCTGCCGGCGGAGCGGATGGACGCGCTGCGCCTGAGGCCGATGCCCCGGCGAGGCAAGGGCGAGGCGGCGCCCCGCTTTGGCGTGACGATCGAGGCGCGCAAGGGCGTGACCACGGGGATCTCGGCCTCGGACCGGAGCCACACGATCCGCGCCGCGATCGCGCCCGAGCTGCGCGCGGAGGACCTCGTCTCACCCGGTCATGTGGTGCCCGTTCGCGTGGAGCGCAGCGGCGTGCTGGGCCGGCGGGGCGCCGCGGAGGCCGCGCTGGATCTGGTGCGGCAGGCCGGGCTGCTGCCGGGAGCCGCGCTGTGCCAGGTGCTGGAAGGCGTCGGCGCGCCGGGGCCGGAGCGCCTCGGGGCGATCGCGACCGAGCTCGGCGTGGAGGCCGCGCGCGTTTCGGACGTCGCCGTGCTGCGTTGGTCGACCGAGCGGCTCGTCCGCGTCGTGCGGGAAGCCGAGCTCGCGACGCGGCACGGGCCCTTCCGCGTGATGGTGTTCGAGGGCATCTACGACGGCGACCACCACGTGGCCCTCGTCAAGGGCGTGATCGGTCCGGACTGCGTGCCGCTCGTGCGCGTGCACAGCCAGTGCCTGACGGGCGATGTGCTCGCCTCGCACCGCTGCGACTGCGGCGACCAGCTGCATGCGGCCATCGAGCTCGTCTCGCACGAGCCCTGCGGCGTCGTCGTCTACCTGCGGCAGGAGGGGCGCGGCATCGGTCTGGTCAACAAGATCCGGGCGTACGCCTTGCAGGACGAGGGCCAGGACACGGTCGAGGCGAACCTCACGCTCGGGTTCGCGCCGGATCTGCGAGACTACAATGTGGCGGGCCAGATCCTCGCGGAGATTGGCGCGAAGAGGGTCCGGCTCCTGACAAATAATCCCCGTAAAATCAATGGATTGAAGTCGATGGGCGTGAACGTCGAGGACCGGATCCCGCTGGAGATCGCGCCGAAGCCCGACAACCTCGCGTACCTGAGGGCGAAACGCGAGAAGCTCGGGCACCTGCTCCGGCCCGTGTGAGGCCGCGAGGGGCCTCGTTCGAGCGGGCACGTGCGTCGCGCATTGTGCTCACGCGCACGCGCCGGGTTGACTCAGGGGATGCATCTTCCCTAGATTGCGCGCCTTCCGTACGGCCCACCGCGGCCTCAGGGGACCCCGTTGGTTCACGTTCGCACCTTGATCCTCGGCGCTGGACTGACCGGCCTGTCCACCGCGCTGCACCTCGATCGGCTCGCAGTGGAGACGGGCGATGCGACGCTCGGGGACTGGGTGCTCGTCGAGAGGGACGCTACGCTCGGCGGCCTCACGCGGACGGAGCACGTCGACGGCTTTCTCTTCGATCACACGGGCCACTGGCTGCACCTGCGGCACCCGGAGATGAAGGCGCTGGTCGCCGATCTGATGGGCGATCGGATGATGGAGGTGCAGCGGGTCTCGCGCGTCTGGTCGCATGGGGCGCTGACGCACTACCCCTTCCAGGCGAACCTCTACGGTCTGCCGGCGACGGTCGTGCAGGAGTGCCTCATGGGCGCCATCCAGAGCCACCTGGACCAAGCCTCGGGCAAGGCGAAAGAGCCCGTCAATTTTCAGGATTTCTGTGAGCTGCACTTCGGCCGCGGGATCTCGCGTCACTTCATGATTCCCTACAACACGAAGCTGTGGGGCGTCGCGCCAACCGAGATCACGGCCGCGTGGTGCGATCGCTTCGTGCCGAAACCGCGGCTGGAGCAGGTCGTCGCGGGCGCTCTTGGAGCCTCGCCGGAGCAGCTCGGCTACAACGCGAGCTTCGTCTATCCGCGGGAGGGCGGGATCGAGGCGCTGCCCGCGGCGATGGCGGCGCGGCTCGCTCGGGCGAAGGTGCGCGCGGGCGTGCGGCCGGTGCGGATCGACGCGGGGCGCAAGACGATGACGCTCTCCGATGGCGCGGAGCTGATCTACGACACGCTCGTCACGAGCATCCCGCTGCCCGAGCTGCTCGCCGTCGTGAGCGACCTGCCGCAGCCCGTCGACGAGGCGCGCGGATGGCTGCGCTGCACGTCGTTGCGCTACGTCAACCTGGGGCTTCGCAAGCGGGTCCTCGGCGGCATCCACTGGCTCTACGTTCCGGAGACGAAGTACCCCTTCTATCGCATCGGCTGCTCCAGCAACGCGGTCCCCTCGCTGGCGCCGGCCGGCAAAAGCGCGTGCTACGTCGAGACGTCCAACGACGTGGTCGCGGGTGACGACGAGATCTCGCGCTCGGTGCGCGCGCTGCTCAGGGAGCTCGGGGACATCGACGGAGACGACGACGTGGAGGTCGAGGCGTTCCGGCACATTCGTTATGGTTACGTGATCTTCGATGAGCGGTACTTCGCCGCCAAGGAGCGCATCTTCCCCTACCTCGATGCGCAGGGTGTTCGCTCGCTCGGCCGATATGGTGCGTGGGTCTACTCCAGCATGGAGGACGCGCTCATGGACGGCCGGCGCGCGGCCTGGCGCATCGCGGGGCGTGAAGAGGTGGTGTGAGCGGGCACGCGTGTGAGAGCGCGCGGAGCCACGAATTTCCAGGAGGGAGCGAGACATGGCCGAGTCTTCCAAGAAGCGACAGGCGCCCGATGTGTCGGTCGTCATCCCGGTCTACAACGAGGAGGCCTTGCTCTTCGCGGCGGTCACGGACCTGCACGCCGGCCTCGTCACGCTCGGACGGCCCTTCGAGATCATCATCACGGAGAACGGATCGAAGGATGACACGCGCTCGATCGCAGACAAGCTCTCGCGCGCGTACCCGGAGGTCGTGGTCCTCACGAGCGACGAGCCGAACTACGGCAAGGCGTTGCGCCGCGGCATCGAGATCGCTCGCGGCGAGTTCGTGATGTGCGACGAGATCGACATCTGCGACGTGGACTTCTACCGGCGCGCGCTCGACATCCTCGACAAGACCGGCGTCGACATGGTCGTGGGATCCAAGCGCCACCCGGACGCCGACGACGATCGTCCGGTCGTGCGCCGCGCGGGTACCTACGTCATCAACTTCCTTCTGCGCGTCTTCCTCGGCTTCCGGGGCACGGACACGCACGGCCTCAAGGCCTTCCACCGCGACCGTATGATGGCCGTGGTGGCCAAGTGCGTGGTCGAGAAGGACCTGTTCGCGTCCGAGCTCGTCATCCGCACGGAGCGCGCGCAGTTCCGCGTCGTCGAGATCCCCGTGCGCATCCATGAGAAGCGGCCGCCGTCGATCCACCTCTTCCGCCGCGTGCCCAATGTGCTCATGAACATGGCGCGCCTCGTCTACGTCATCCGCATCCGCAACCGCTGAGCGCGGGGGTCCCCATGAGCGCCGCCTCGCCTCGCCGCGCCGCCGTCAACGTCGACGTCGACGGCCTGTACCTCTACGAACGCATCCACGGCCGCGGCGGCGAGATCGATCCCGCCACGCATGACGCGATCGTGTGGACGCGCGGCGTTCCACGCTTTCTCGATCTCTTCGCGCGCACGTCGATCCGCGCGACGTTCTTCGTCGTGGCACAGGATCTCGCCCATCCCGATGTGCGAGCCGTCGCGCGGGACGTGCTCGCGGCCGGTCACGAGCTCGCGTCCCACACGTGGAGCCACCCCTACAACCTCACGAAGCGCGGTCCGCTCGGCGTCCGCGTGGAGCTGCGCCGCGCCAAGGCGACGATCGAGACCTTCTCGGGCGTGCGCTGCGCCGGCTTTCGCGCGCCGGGCTACGTGACCACGCGAGCGCTGCTCGAGGCAGTCAGCGAGATCGGGCACGACTACGACTCGTCGATCTTCCCCTGCCCCACCTATCAGGCCGCCAAGATGGCCGTGATCGGACTGTACGCGCTGCTCGGCCGACCCTCGCAGAGCGTGGTGGACGACCCGCTCGTCTCGCTCGCGCGCACCGCGCCGCACCTGCGCCGGATGAACGCGCACGACACGCTATGGGAGTTTCCGATCGCGGTGCTGCCCGGCACGCGCCTGCCCTTTATCGGCACGAGCCTGCTCTGGTTCGGCGAGGCCGGCTGGGCCCTGACACGACCGCAGGTCGCTCGCATGGGCTTCGTGAACTTCGAGTGTCACGGGATCGATCTCACCGATCACCAGGCCGACGGCATCAGCGACGCATTGCTCGCGCAGCCGGATCAACGTGTACCGCTCGCGCGGAAATGGCCGCTCTTCGTCAAGGCGATGGAGACGATCGTGTCGACGCACGAGGTGCGAACGCTCGCCGAGTGGGCCGAGGAGAAGACGCCATGACCTACGTGGACCTCCAGCTGCAGCGCGTCGATCCGGAGCGCGACGCGGATCTGCCGCTGCCTCGCTACATGAGCGATGGGGCCGCCGGCATGGACCTCGTAGCAGCCAACGAGGCGCCGATCGCGCTCGATCCGCTCGGACGGTGCGCCGTGCCGACCGGCCTCGTGATGGCCATTCCGCGCGGCTACGAAGGGCAGGTCCGGCCCCGCAGCGGGCTCGCGTTCAAACATGGGCTGACAGTCGTCAACGCGCCGGGGACCATCGACAGCGACTACCGCGGCGAGGTGAAGGTGCTGCTCGTCAACCTCGGCCGCGATCCCATCACGATCGCGCGCGGCGAGCGGGTCGCTCAGCTGGTCATCGCGCCGGTGACACAGGTCAGGCCCGTGCTCGTCGAGGTGGTCGGCGCCACGGTGCGCGGCGAGGGCGGCTTCGGCTCGACCGGTCGCTGAATCATTTGGTGCCCGAGCCCGCGTCGGAGGACGCGTCCGCGCCGGGAGCGGGCACGCACTGCGGCAGCCACGTCGCATCGAGGTAGCCCGAGAGGCACGCCTCGGCCTGTTGCTCCGCGCCGAAGAGATCTATCACCTTCGAGATGACACGCAGCTTTCGTCCGTGGATCGTACAGGGATCCTTCACGAACGCAGGCACGCCCGTGTACTCGTACCAAGGCAACGGATCGGTCTTCTGGGATCCCGCGGCGAGCATCAGGTTCACGGTCAGCGTGGTCTCGCCTGGCTTCACCGTGGCCTTCGTCTCGGCGTCCTCCATCCGCACGTGGATCTCGGCCTTCTTGGGGCTCACGTTGCGTACGCGCACGGAGATCCAGATGTGGAAGCCCCCCTGCGGTCCGTGGATGATGTGGACCTGCGGGCAGCCTTCGAGGCTCGTGAACGTCTCGCCCGAGTCGGACGCGCCACCGATGAGCAGGTTCGCCGACGCAGACGTCTCTGCCACCGCGTCGCCGCTGACGTCGAGGGGGACGATGTCGCCGGCCGGTGCGGGGAGGATCGTGTCGCACGAGGACGCCGCGGCGCACAGGGCCATCACCACGAGCCGCACGGCCAAAGAGGGCTGCCTCACGGCCCACCTCCGTCATGACAGCAAGGGGGGCTCTCGGCGGCGGCCGCCACCGGATGGGGCCCCCAGTGCAGCACGCGATCGGGCCCGGGCAGCCCCCGCAGCACCGTCAGGAGCCCGAGCGCGAGCAGCAGCACCGCGGCCGTCGCGCGAAAGCGGCCGAGACCTGCGCGCACGAGCGCGGCGACCGGCAAGGCCAGCGCGAGCATCGTCGCCGTCGTGCCGAGCGCGAAGCCGCCGATGGTCGCAAGCCCCGCGCCCCACGAACCCGCAGCCACCGCGAGCGCCACCATGCCGTAGACGAGCGGACACGGCAGCAGGCCGTTGACCACGCCGAGAAGCAGCGCCCCTCTCACGCCCGGCATGCGGGCCGCCGTCGCGCCGAGCCGCACCACCGCCCGACCGCTCGCGCCGGTCGCGCCGAGTCCCTGCCTGCCGACGGACCAGGTCCAGCCGAAGAGCACCAACGCGCGCCACACGAAGAAGAGGCCGACCGCCACGGAGGTCACGCGCATCGCGATGTCGGCGGCGCTGAACCACTCGGTACGGGCGCTGCGCAACGAGAGCGCGTGCACCGCGGAGAGCGCGATGAGGCCAATCAGCGCGTAGGTCAGGACCCGGCCGACGTTGTAGATGATGTGTCGCACGATGGGACGCGCGGGCTGTGTCGGCCCCGCGCGACCGCCGGCAGCGACGAGCGCCGGGAACGCGCCGCACATCCCCACGCAGTGCAACGCGCCCGTCAGCGCGAATAGCAGACCCGCCACGAAACCTACACCTTCGATGACCACGCTCTTCTCTCGCGGCCCGCGCCGCTCCGGACAGTGTAGCGCTTCGGCGGTCCCTCGCGCCACTGAGCCGTTGACGCCACGGAACCGGGCGCCTAGGTTGCCACACGACGGAGGTGCCTCGTGACCCATCCCTACCCACTCGGAGTCGTCGTGCTGGCCGCAGGCCAGGGCAAGCGGATGCGCTCCGCCCGGCCCAAGGTGCTGCACGAGATCCTGGGGCGGCCGATGCTGTCCTATGTGCTGGATGCGGCCCGCGCGCTGAGGCCTGCGGTGCTGGTGGTGGTGACCGGTCATGGCCGCGAGCAGGTCGATCCCTTCGTGCACGTTCAGTTTCCCGAGGCCATCGTGGTCCACCAGGACGCGCAGGGCGGCACGGGGCACGCGGTGATTTGCGCGCTGCCCTGGCTCGGAGAGGCGCGCCGCGTGCTCGTGCTCTATGGCGACACGCCGCTGCTGACGGTGCAGACGCTCGAGCGCCTCCTCGAAGCGCAATATCCGCGAGACGACGAACGGCACATGGCCGCGCTGCTCGTCAGCGACGTGACCGACGCCAGCGGCTACGGGCGGGTGGTGATCGATCGAAAGGGGCACATCAAGCGGATCGTCGAGGATCGCGACTGCACGTCGAAGCAGCGCGGCATCACGCTCATCAACGCGGGCATGCTGGCGGCCGACCGCGTCTTTCTCGAGAAGGCGTTGCGTGTGTTGACGCCCGATAACGCGCAGGGCGAGCTCTACCTGCCCGATGTGCTGCCCATCGCTGAGGATGTCGGAGACGGCGCGACTCCGGTCTCGGCTGAGTCGCGCGAGATCATGGGCGTCAACGATCGCGCCGACATCGCGCGT
>Ga0172369_10009102_pt1 | contig 11095 bp, 9 predicted proteins | sample LakKiv25m_FD_114539 | JGI IMG/M metagenome (GOLD analysis project Ga0172369, IMG submission 114539) | Freshwater microbial communities from Kabuno Bay, South-Kivu, Congo - kab_022012_11.25m | ecosystem: Environmental > Aquatic > Freshwater > Lake | place: Democratic Republic of the Congo...
AGCGTGCACCTGACGTGTGGGATTCTGCGGCACCTACGGCAAGCATTTTCCTCGCTTCGAGTTTTTCCTGCTCCCGAACATTGTTCACGCCCGCCCACACGCAGGTAACGCAAACCGTTGGGCAGTTCCTTGCATATAAAGGAAGGATATGACAAATACAATTTTTTCCCAAGATGACACTCAGCCAAACCGTGTTATCCAAAAAGAAAGTAGAAAATCTAATATGAATCTGTGCCCTAGATGTTTGAAAGATGACCAAGTTCAAAAAGTTAGTGCTATTGTCACCAATGGCACATATTCAACCACTTATCAAATGCCCGCTCAAGGAGAAATTGCAGGGCATAAAATTTATGGGACTGTTCAAGAAACGGGCACAGGACAAACTCTATTGGCTCAACAACTTTCAATTAACTATTTATCAGACAAAGAATTAAAAAAACAATTGGCAGAAGCGCGTAGAAGGGCTTTGGCAGAATTTAACAAAAATTTTAAAAATAACAATCCAAAACCCAAAATTTCATCCACACCCACATTGGGCTGTGCCAAATTTGTAGTTTTTTCAATTGCTGGCATATCTTTATTGTGTACACTTGCATTGCCAGGTTCAATTATGGGTTTGTCAGGTTCAATGTATTCCGAAATTGAAAAACTTTTAAGTGTCGCAGTTGTAAGTGTAATTGGGCTTTTGATAACAGGTACTTGTCTTGTTTTTTTTGTGTTCTTGTCAAAAAAATTTAATAATCCCCAAGCAGGGGAACGAGTAAGGGAGTGGAATAATAAAAGATTTTATGAAGGAAATATCGTGACCCAAAATGCAGAAAAGGATTTTATGAAAATTTGGAATACAGGAATTTCAAGGTATCAAAACGCATATTATTGTTTTCGAGACGATATTATTTTTCTCCCAAATGAAGTAAAAACCGAATCGCCATCACGTTTTATAAATTTTTTGTTTCCCCACTTGGAATAATGTTATAACTTCCAATAAAAATGCCCCCACCAAAGCGTCCCGCCAGATCAGCGGGATGAAATGCACCCCGTCTCGCTCCGCTCGCGGGGCGAACTGCCCGACGGGCGGGATGGCCGAGCGCCAATGCGGCACCTGTGGCGAGCATTTTTCTGGCTTCGGGTTTTTCCTGCTCCCAGGCATTTTCTTCCTAGCCCGCCCTTGCCACTAACGCAGACCGTTGGGTTGCGCTGATAAAAAGGAAAGGGGGCTTGAAAACAGTATCGCGTCGTGATATTATTGTCTTGTGATTGAATCCTTTGCTTCCGAAGAAACAAAGAAAATCTACCTGGGACTTATTTCTACAAAGTTGCCCAAGGATATTCAACGGACAGCTCGTCGAAAAATGATATACCTGGACGACGCAGAAGATCTTCAAGATCTACTCGCTCCCCCAGGAAATCGCCTTGAGAAACTCAAGGGTAATCGATCCGGACAGTACAGCATTCGCATCAACGATCAATGGCGGATTTGTTTTGAGTGGAGTAAGAACAAAGCCAAAAATGTTGAGATCGTTGATTACCATTCGTGAAGGTAGGTAAGTATGGATAATACACTCTCACCAATTCATCCCGGGGAAGTTCTGCTCGAGGAATTCATGAAGCCTCTTGGCTTGACACAATACCGCTTGGCGCACGATATCGGCGTCACACCTATTCGCATCAGCCAGATCGTAAACGGTCAGCGTGCAATCTCAGTCGATACTGCCATGCGCTTGGCGCGTTATTTTGGCACAAGCGCGGGTGTTTGGCTCCGCATGCAGGTCCGCTATGATCTGGAAGTAGCTCAAGATCAACTTAGCGATCGAATCAAGAGAGAAGTGAAGGTTCTACAACAGCCAGCTAGTCGCGTCTAGCAGCAAGAGGCACAACCCAACACCACCTGCACCCCGTTTCGCTCCGCTCGCGGGGCGAACTGCCTGACGTGTGGAATGGCTGAGCGCCAATGCGCTCTGGCTGGGCGATCCCATCTGCTGCGCTCCTGGGGCAAGTGTACTCGCTGGAGGCTCGCCCGCCCTTGCCACTAACGCAAAACGTTAGATCAACACTTTCACATCTCCCCGCGGACCGTGTCGGATGTACGGATATAAGAATGCACCCTATATAATAGACCCTGAAGGTCTTAAAGACCTTCAGGGTCTATCGTCTAACCAAGAACTCCTGCTGAAAAGCAGGAGTTCTTTTGTTTCTATGATTTCAAAAAGAAAGGTTATTCTTCAACAGCAGCCGGGGCATTCTTCTTGGAGCGGTAAGTGATGCGCCCACGGCTCAAGTCGTAGGGGGACATGTCCACTTTGACCCGGTCTCCCAGCAGGATGCGGATGTAATACTTGCGCATCTTGCCTGAAAGATAGGCCAGGACCTCGTGCCCGTTATCCAGGCGTACGCGGAATTGGGTGCCGGGCAGCGCCTCGACCACCAACCCCTCCACCTGAATTTTATCTTCCTCTTTTGCCATTAATGCCTCCAATCTGGTTTGCTGTCAGGCAACCGATCTCTATTCTCCGAATTCGCGGACTTTCCGTTTCATGCGTCGAATGGCCTTTTTCTTGTCCATGCGCCGCTGCTCGCTTTTGGAGATGAACCAACGTTTGTCGCGGATGGAGCTTAAGATACCACTCTTGACGATCTTCTTGCGAAAACGACGGAGTAGATTCTCCTGCGACTCGTTGCTGCGTAATGTAACACCTGTCAATTTAATTCACCTCCTTTCATTCTTATTTTTATTCAAAGCCGATAAATAAAAAACCGGCTCAGACAGACTCAGCCGGGAAGACGCAAAAACCCAATAAAGTGATCTTGTGATCTTCAGATAATAATGGCTGTGCACACTCCTTGACTACCCGGGAATACTACAAGGCAATCTCTACAGGCTGGTCTGTGAACGATACATATTATATCACAGTCGGGGTGGTCTTGCACAAGGCAATTGCCAGGTTGTGCAAGGCTTTCCTGTTTTCTGTCATCCTCGCGATGGACGCCATGTGCGGTGTGGTAGAATCACATTTATGCAATTGGAAAAGACAAATCTTCCACGACCGCCAGGGTTGGTAGCTTCCCTGGCAGCCGGTTTTGAGATCACAGCCAACCATATCGCCATCATCCTGATGCCGATCTTACTGGATCTGTTCCTCTGGCTCGGGCCGCGTCTGCGCCTGAAGACACTCCTGCAACCCGTATTGGATCAACTGGCAAATTCACCAGTCCCCGCCTCTGCAGCCTTGCCAGACCCGGCCACCCTGCAGCTCATCTGGAGCGATTTCCTGACCCGTTTCAATCTCTTCGGGCTATTGCGCACCTTTCCCCTGGGAGTTTCCAGCCTGATGAGCGCAGGTGTTAACGACAAATTGCCTTTCAGCGCCCCCCTGGCCTGGGAAGCACCTTCCTTTTCGGGGTTGCTGGGAAGCTGGTTTGCCATCATCCTTGGCGGCTGGGCGCTGGGAAGCCTCTATTATTACTGGGTGTCCGGTGTGACCCTGGCTCCGCTTGAAAAAAATACCCTCAACCGTTCCCTGTGGAACAGCCTGTTATTGTCATTCACCTGGCTGGGATTGGCACTCCTGGTGGTCATTCCCGTGCTGCTGGGGTTCTCCCTGCTGGCGCTCATCAGTCCTACCCTGGCACAGATCGGCATCTTCATCCTCATGCTGATCGCAATCTGGATCATCATGCCGGTCTTCTTCTCGCCCCACGGTATCTTTGCCTACAAGCAGAATGCGTTCGCATCCATTTTGCAGAGTCTGCGCATGGTGCGCTTTACGCTGCCGACCAGCGGTTTGTTCGTGCTGGCCAGCCTGTTGATCAGCGAAGGGCTGGGTTACCTGTGGAGGATCCCTCCCAGCGAATCCTGGCTGACTCTTGTCGCCATTGTCGGGCATGCGTTCATTTCAACCAGCCTGGTGGCTGCCAGTTTCATATATTATCGTGATATCAACCTGTGGCTGCAAGTTGTCCTTGAACAGATCAAGGCAAGACAAGCGCCTGTTGAAAAATCTGTCTGAGACCTGATCCACCGCATCTGGCGGGTTGCCCCCTGCGGGTCTTGTGCGCAGGAAACCTGCCCTGCGGTTCGTTAAATTCTAAAACCTGGCGTCCCCGGTTAGGAGGTACGCTTGTCGGAATTATTTTGGAGGTAAGCAAGTGGCGATCGATAAGAATACAAGTTATGATGCGAAGGATATCCAGGTCCTGGAAGGTCTTGAAGCAGTCCGGCGACGCCCGGGCATGTACGTGGGCGGTACGGATATCAAGGCTTTGCATCACCTGGTCTATGAAGTGGTGGACAACTCGGTCGATGAAGCCCTGGCAGGGGTCTGCACCCATATTGAGATCACAATTCATAAGGACAGCAGCGTCACCGTGACGGATAACGGGCGCGGCATCCCGGTCGGGATCCACCCTGAGAAGAAGAAATCTGCCCTTGAGATCGTCATGACCGTGCTGCACGCCGGTGGCAAGTTCGGCGGCGGCGGTTACAAGGTCTCCGGCGGGTTGCATGGCGTGGGTGTCTCCGCTGTGAATGCGCTTTCGGAATGGTGCGAGGTCAAGGTCCAGAGGGAGGGTCAGGTACACTTTCAACGCTATGAACGCGGTTACCCGCAGGCGGATGTCAAGGTCATCGGCAAGGTCAAACCCGCCGATACGGGTACCTCCATCACCTTCAAATTTGACCCGACCATCTTTGTAACCGAAGGGATCGATTTCAAATTTGACACCCTCGCCCAGCGTTTTCGGGAGATGGCTTTTGTCACGCGCGGCATCACCATCAATTTTTTTGACGAGCGCAGTGACCGTCAATTGACCTTCTATTTTGAAGGCGGCATCACCTCCTTTGTGCGCCATTTGAACAAAAATCGGGAATCGCTTCACAAGGTCATGTACGTCGAAAGAGAGGTGGAAGGCATCGGCATCGAATCCGCCATTCAATTCACCGATGCCTACACCGAGTCCGTCTACTCATTTGCCAATACAATCAATACCATTGATGGCGGAACCCACCTGACCGGGCTGCGCTCAGCCTTGACACGCGTCATCAATGACCATGCCCGCAAGAACAACCTCATCAAGGATGCCGACCCCAACTTTTCGGGGGATGACACTCGCGAGGGTCTGACAGCCATCGTCAGCATCAAGCACCCTGACCCGCAATTTGAGAGCCAGACCAAGGTCAAATTGATGAACCCCGAAGTGCAGACCCTCTCGCAGCAGGTCATCGGCGAAGCCTTCACCACCTTCCTGGAGGAAAATCCCCAGGCTGCCAGATCCATCGTCAACAAATGCCTGACCTCGGCGCGCGCCCGGGATGCAGCCCGCAAGGCACGTGACCTCGTCATCCGTAAATCTGCCCTGGAGAGCATGACCCTGCCCGGTAAGCTGGCAGACTGCTCGGAACGTGACCCCTCCCGCACCGAACTGTACATCGTCGAAGGAGATTCGGCAGGTGGTTCTGCCAAGCAGGGCCGCGACCGTCATTTTCAAGCCATACTGCCGTTGCGCGGCAAGATCCTGAATACCGAGCGCGCCCGCCTGGACAAGATCCTGGGAAACAACGAGGTCAAGTCGCTCATCTCAGCGCTTGGCACCGGCATTGGTGATAATTTTGACACATCGGGTTTGCGGTACGGGCGGGTGGTGATCATGACAGATGCGGACGTCGACGGCAGCCAAATCCGCACCCTGCTACTGACCTTCTTCTTCCGCTACATGCAAGCCCTGATCGATGAAGGACACCTCTATATCGCCCAGCCGCCGTTGTACCGCCTGGGTTACAAGAATCAGGTACGGTATGCTTACACCGAAGCCGAGAAGGAAAAATTGATCTCAGACCTCGGCGTCGATCCGGACAAGGTCAACCTGTCACGCTACAAAGGTCTGGGTGAAATGAACCCGGAGCAATTGTGGGATACCACCATGAACCCATCCAACCGTACTCTGATGCTGGTGACCGTGGAAGATGCAGCCGAAGCGGACCGCACCTTTGACATGCTCATGGGCGACGCGGTCGATCCGCGCCGGCGTTTCATCATTACCCACGCGGCCGGGGTAAGGAATCTGGACGTGTAATAAAAAGTGACTTAAAAAAACAGACCCTGAAGGTTTCCAAGTACCTTCAGGGTCTGTTATGTTTTATTTCATCAATTCAGCTTCTTCGCCCTCTTTGCCCGTTTTTTGACCCCGTGATACGATGGCACCGTTATCCCGTGAATGGTGCAAAGTCTTTTATCGAGCATGCGCGACAGGATGCGGGCATCCATTTTGTCCAGTTCATCGGCTGAGGTGATGATGGTGGGCAGACCGGCATTGTAGCGGTAGTTGAACAACTGGTGCAGCTTATCGCGCACCCAGGGGGTCATGGATTGGGTGCCGAGATCGTCCAGGACAAGCAACGGTGCAGTCCGGATCTCGTCAAAGCGGCGATCGTAGGACACCTTGCTTTCATGGCTGAAGGTGGCGCGCAGATGGTCGAGCAGGTCCAGCCAGACGATGAATAGCGGCGGGTTTCCCAGCCCGGCCTGGTAGTTGGCGATCGCGGCTGCCAGGTGCGTTTTTCCGCTGCCATAGGTGCCGAGGAAGACCAGCCAGCCTTGCGGATCTTCAGAAAAAGCCTGGGCAGCCTTGATGGCTTTGTCTAGCGATTTTACCTCTTCCGCAGGCAGATCTTCATCACTGCGGTCGGAGATGTTCCCGAAGGTCTGGTTGGCGTGCAGACCGAGCGATGAGAGCTCCGGGTTGCCATTGTCGTCCATCGGTCGGCGGTAGTCGGGCGCATGGATCCGGATGATGCTGACCAGTTCCGGGTCTTGCAGGCGCGAGCGGATGCGTGGCTCGATCTGCTCGAGCGAAAGGTTGGTCGTCACCACCAGCGGCAGGTGGTTGATGTAACGGTAATTGATGATCTGAAACAATTTTTCCTGAGCCCAGTCGGTGGCGTTCTGGGTCCCAAAATCATCCAACACCAATAAGGTTGCATTGCGGATCTCCTCGAAGCGCTGCTCAAAGGTGGTATCTTCGGCATCGTACGCAAAGCGCAGGGTATCCAGCAGGTCGGGAACGGTCAGGAAAAGGGTGGGAACTCCCATGCCGACCGCAAAATTGGCGATGGCTGCCGCCAGGTGGGTCTTGCCGCAGCCGAAATTACCCAGGAGCAACAACCAGCCATGCAGGTTCCCGGCATACTGGCGGGAGCGGTTGAAAGCCAGCTCAAGCGACTTGCTGTGAGCCTCGCCCAGACCGATGCGCCCGTGGGGCTCGAAAGTCTCAAAGGTCAGGTCGCTCAGGTCATCGAGATGGCTGAGAGAGAAGAGACGCTGCCGGATCTGCTGCGAGACGTTCGCCTGCCGGCAGGTGCAGATCTCCAGCTTGCCAAAGTTGGGATGTCCCAGTGGCAATTCCCGGCGCAGGTAACCGGCTCCTCCGCAAAACTGGCAATCCGGGTCACCCAGGCTGTTAGTGCTCGATGTAATCGGAGTATTTGCCTTCGACGTACTTTCGGCGATCTTCTTCAGGGTCTCGTCCAGTTTGTTCTTTGGCATTCTCTTTCTCCTTCCTGTTGCGCAGGATGGCTTCCACATATTTCCAGTTGCGTTTATTGCGACTTACAGCTTCAGCGAAGGCAGCTTCGACCTGGTCTTCAGAGTAGATCTTTTCGGCATCCTTGAGTGCGTCCGCCAGCATGGGCGTCAGCGGGCCGATGTGGGTTTCATACAGCCGGAAGATATTGGGACGTTCGGGCGGAGGTATGGAAGCGGTCCGGGTCGCGGCGCGCCAGCCCTCTTTTTTCAGAGCTTCAGCAGCCGCCCGGCCACGCGGCGAATTCAGAAAGTAGAACCCTCCTTCTTCATTCTCCACCCGCAGCAGGCTGCCCCTTTGGACGGTTCTTTCAAGGGCTGCTTCCAGGCGTGGGCGGTCGATCCCGGCCATGAAAGCCGGGTCTGCCATGATCTCGCTCTGGCACAGGGAGCGTGAGCGGCTTTCCATATGGGCGATGCGCCACAACACGTAAAGGGTCACCTTTAATTCATCCGTGTCTTCCAGGTCGTTCAGGAGCTCCTGAAAGAACGAATCGGGGATCTGGGTCAGGGTTTCTTTATCTGAAAATCCTTTGAACGATTTCATATTCTTTCCAGGCAGTGGTCATCCAAATGGGGGAGAGGAGCAGCTTTCCCCAAAAAAAATTATTTCAAGATCCTGCAGGAGCCGGGTTGGTAGCCCTGTTTGCACTCTCAGTTGAAGATCGGATCATTGGCTCGGGTATCGATCCGGTCCGCATGAGGTCTACTGGTTCAGGTCAATGGTGTGGGTGGCGGCATCTACGAACTTGGCCAGGCGCGTAAGGAAGACCAGTTCCACGTTCCCGGTGGGGCCGTTGCGATGTTTTGAGATCATGATCTCAGCCACATTTTGCTTGACCGATTCCTTCTCGTACTGGTCGGGGCGATAGATGAACATGACGATATCTGCGTCCTGTTCGAGCGATCCGCTCTCGCGCAGGTCGGAGAGCACCGGGCGCTTGTCGGTGCGTTGTTCCACCGCCCGTGAGAGCTGGGCAGCCGCCAGGACAGGCACATTCAGCTCACGTGCCAGCACCTTCAGATTGCGGGAGATGTATGAGACTTCCTGGACGCGATTGTCATTGCGGGTATCGCTGCTCATCAATTGCAGGTAATCGACAACCACCAGGTCAAGCCCATACTCCATGTGAAGGCGGCGACACTTGGTGCGCAGTTGCATGGGGGTCAGGGCTGGAGTGTCATCCAGGAAGATCCTGGTATCTGAAAGGACTTCAACTGCCTGGGTGAACAGGGGCCATTCTTTGTCGTCGAGTTTGCCGGAACGCAGTCGCTGCGAATCGATGCCTGTTTCCTGTGAGATCAGGCGTTGAACGACCTGCTCGTTCGACATTTCCATCGAGAAGATGCCGACCTTCTTCTTATGGGTCAGGGCGGCATTGCGGGCGATGGATAGCAGAAAACCGGTCTTGCCCTGGCCCGGGCGTCCGGCAATGATCAGAAGATCGGAGGGTTGCAGACCGGTCAGCATGCTGTCGAGATCTTTAAATCCGGTCGGAACACCGACAATGTCCTCCGGACGGCGCGCCAGGTCATCGATCCGGTCGTAATAGTCGGACAGCACTTTGGCGATCGGCTCGACATCATGTTTCAGGCGCCGCTCGCTGACATTGAAGACTTCTTTCTCAGCCTGCTGCATGACCTGGTCGACCAGTTCATGCTCGTCATACGCCAGGGTGGCGATCCTGTTGGCGGCAGTCAACATCCTGCGGCGAATGGCAGTCGCCTCGACAATATGCCCGTAGGCCTCGGCGTGCATGGAGGTCGGCACCTGGTTGAGCAAGGCTGTCAGGTAGGCCGGACCGCCGATCTCGGACAGGTGCCCCATGTTCTCGAGGTCGCTGGTGACAGTCAGAAAATCGAGCGGGATGCGCTGCTCGTGAAGTCGGTTGAAGGATTCCCAGATCCAGCGGTGCCGGATAATGTAAAAATCCTCGGCTTGCAGGAACTGAGCCAGGTCATAATACACTTCCGGGTCGATCATGACCGCGCCAACCACGGCCTCTTCGGCCTCACGGCTGTGGGGGATGGTGGTGGAGGTGAAACTGCTTTCAAGACTTGGGGTATCGGTCATGGGGTGCCTGCTATGGAAGATCCGGTTCAGGTGGGTAATATGGGACCGGGATCATCATCCGGTGGATCACCCAGGTCCAGGTTCTCCAGGAAATCGTCAAAAATGGAGAGACGTTCCTGCTCTTCGGGTGTGGCGGGGACAGGCGGATTCGTTTCATCAGTCTTGCCGGTCTCATCCGGGACCGGCGGATTGTCATCCTGCAAGTCTGATTCCGGTACGATGGAAGCAATGTTCATGACCGAGGCATATACCATGATCGGAATATGCGCCCGCACCGCCAGGGCGATGGCATCCGAACAACGGGAATCTATGTTGATGATCTGCCCGTCAAGTTCGGCCACAATATTTCCGTAGAAGATATCATCTTTGAGCGATTGGATCTCGACCCGCACCAGCAACGCCTTGAAGGTTGCAAAGAGATTTTTAAGGAGATCATGGGTCAACGGGCGATTGACTTCCACTTCCTGCAGGGCGACCGTGATGGCTTCAGCCTCATAGGGACCGACCCAGATGGGCAGGTAACGCTCGGTATCCTTCTCCCGCAGGATGATGATGCGCTGGGGGGACATCAAACTAACGCGAACACTGTCGAGTGTGACTTCGATCAGATCAGACATTTGAACTCCTAAAAAACCGGTTAAAGGTGATGCAATTCTATCATAATGAGGGGGAATCTTCTTTTAAAAAACCCGAGCCGATCATCTCCCATGATCGCAGGCAGGATGCAGCCCCGGCTTATCACTCCTTTCCATACCCTGGATCCGGAGATCTCAGGCAGAATGCTCAGGGAGTCTTGCTTACTGTGGAATAGTTGAATTCGAGGCTATTCCCAATGTTCAAAGTCTCAGTGAAGTCATATTCGCTCGAACCATGTATGTTCGAACGATAAAGGATGTGTTTGGGTAAATAGAAAAGAGGGATCGTGACAACCAGGTCCGCGTAAAGGTCCTGGGCATCTCCATAGAGATCGGATCTTAAGACTGGATCGGGCTCCGCACCTGCCTGGGTCAACAGGTCAGCCAGTTGCTGGGTCATGCTGTTGATGGGTTCATAGGAAGGTGGATAAATGGTGCTTTCCGCAGCCCGGGTGACATTGGTCCCATACCCGCCAGAAAAGACAAATGGTTCCAGGAAGTTGGAAGGGTCAAAATAATCCAAGCCCCAACGCAATATTCTGACTGGATAAGTGTTCTCGCCAAGGGTCGACCGGTAAACCTTCCATTCCTCCGATTGGATATTGACAAAAAAAACATTGGTGGCTTCAAGCTGCTGCTTGAGCAGTTCCATCCAGGATGCAGTCAGCACATCGTAATGGTTTCCCGGATAGTAGATGTTGATCTCACACTTGTTGTTCTCATCGTAACCGGAGGCAGCCAGGTATAAGCGGGCAGCCTCCTGGTCGGGTGAAGGGTAGGAACTTCCAAATACATCCTTTGCACCTGGCATC
>Ga0172369_10009107_pt1 | contig 11092 bp, 7 predicted proteins | sample LakKiv25m_FD_114539 | JGI IMG/M metagenome (GOLD analysis project Ga0172369, IMG submission 114539) | Freshwater microbial communities from Kabuno Bay, South-Kivu, Congo - kab_022012_11.25m | ecosystem: Environmental > Aquatic > Freshwater > Lake | place: Democratic Republic of the Congo...
CGCTGTAGTATTAAGAGCCGCCTATATCGGCATACTTGAAATTCTTTCAAAATATATTGAGTCCGCGGATAAATATACCCAGGGCCACTCAGTGCGGGTTTCGCAATACGCCACCGATATTGCACTTGCCATGAAGCTGCCGGCGCGCGATGTCGAAAATATAAAGGTCGCCTCTCTGCTGCATGATGTCGGCAAAGTCGAAGTCAGCAGCGAACTCATCCGCAAGGCAGCCGAATTATCCTCTGATGAAAAATCAATGATGGCAAGCCATACCGAGAAAGGCGCGCAGCTTCTCTCTTCAGTCGGCGATGTTCTGCGTGAAGCGGTTCCTCTGGTGCTTGCCCATCATGAACATTTTGCCCCCAATGAGGACCGGGAAGCCGCCTCCAGCGTCCCCCCGCTGGGCGCGCGCATTATCGCTGTTGCCGATTCCTATGATGCCATGGTAACGGATCGCCCGTATCGTGCCGGCATGCCGGTATGGAAAGCTCTTGAAGAACTGGACCGCGGCACGGGACACCAGTTTGATCCTGACGTGGTGAAGTGTTTTAAGCACGTATTGAGCCGGAAGGAAGGGTCCCGGCAGATCCTTATGGATGCTGATACCGGTTCAGCGTTACAATTTTCCGCATAAAAAACAGTGCCCGTTTGCCGCCTGCGCAGATGCGGCACCAGTTTCAGAAAGCACGTATCCGCATGGCGGTAAAAAAAATAGGCGAACTTCTGGTCGAAGCAGGCCTCATAACCGAGCAGCAGCTTGACAGCGTGCTCAATGACAGCAAAAAAAATAAGGGCCTGCGGATCGGCGCGCTGCTCGTTAAAAAAGGCTATGCCACGGAGCTTGACATAGCAGAGACCCTTGCCTACCAGCTGAACATCCCGTTTGTAGATATTTCTTCGTATCCGGTTGACCCCGACGCCGTAAATCTTATTAATGAAAATATCGCCAAGAAATATCACGTATTGCCCCTGTGCCTGAACCATAATATTTTGAAACTGGCCATGGCGGACCCTCTTGATCTCAATGCTATAAACGATGTGCGGTTTTCCACCGGCCTGCAGCCGCAGCCGTGCGTGGCCACCCCTACGGATATCGCTGAGGCGATGTGTATCCATTATAATCTGTCCCAGCCCATCAATGACCTCATTGATGATCTCTCCATTAAAAAAGGATCTATTGAAGTAATCCATGACGCTGATTCACCGCGGGACATTGCGGACCACGTGAGAAAAAGTTCTGCCCCGCCGATTATCAAAATGGTCGACTCAATAATCATCCATGGCCTGGAGAGCGGCGCCAGCGATGTTCATCTGGAACCGCAGTCGCGCTGGGTAAAAGTGCGGATACGGGTTGACGGCCTGATGCGCGAATCCATGCAGCTTCCCAAATGGGTTCAGGGACCGGCCGTGTCACGCATCAAGCTGATGTCCGGAATGGATATCGCCGAGCGCCGGATCTGCCAGGACGGCAAAATCAAAGTGCGCATCGGAGACAAGGCCATCGATATCCGGGTTTCCTCCCTCCCGACGCAATACGGCGAAACCATGGTCCTGCGCATCCTCGATCCAAAAGCTGCTGTTTCAGACCTGAACAGTGTCGGGTTTCTGCCCGGGGACAAAAAACGCGCTTTAGAAATGATAGACCGTCCCCAGGGCGTGGTCATTGTGACCGGCCCCACCGGTTCCGGAAAAACTTCCACGCTCTATGCCATGATAGAACATATCAAGGGGGATGAGATAAATATTATAACCATCGAAGACCCCATTGAATATGAGCTTAAGGGGGTGAACCAGGTGAGCGTCAATGAAAAGACCGGGTTGACTTTTTCCTACACGCTCCGCTCGGTTTTGCGTCAGGACCCGGATGTCATCCTGATAGGGGAGATCCGTGACAGTGAAACCGCAATGATTGGCTTTCAGGCATCCATGACCGGGCACCTGGTCTTTTCCACCCTGCATACCAACGATGCTGTTTCATCCATTGCAAGGTTGCGCAACATGGGCCTGCCGTCGTATTTAATTGCCTCTTCGCTGAGCGGCATAATCGCGCAGCGGCTGGTGAGAAAAATCTGCCCGCACTGCAGGGAGGAATATACGCCTGCTGATACTGAAATCAATCGAATCGGCTCTGACTGGTTAAGCAGCAACAGGCTCTACCGCGGCAAAGGCTGCAAACGCTGTAACGGAACCGGCTATAGCGGGAGAACCGGAGTATTTGAAGTCTTGACGATCAACAGCAGGCTGCGGGATATGATAGCGGGCGATGCCATGGAGAATGAAATCGCCAAGGCTGCGCTTGAATCCGGCATGACCCCCCTGTACATGGACGGCTTGATGAAAGTCGCCGCCGGCATCACTACCCTTGAAGAACTCACCAGGGTGGTATATCTTTCCAAAGACAGCATGGATAAAGAAGGCGTGTGCCCGGGTTGTTTCAAAATTGTCATGCCCGGGACCCAGCTGTGTCCTTACTGCGGCCGAACCATAAAAACAGACTGCAAATCCTGCGGCAGACAAATGCAGCAGGACTGGATAATATGCCCCTATTGTGCTACCCGGCACAACCCCGCACCCCTGCAGCCCGCGTGCCTGCCCCTTGCGTAGTGCTTCGATTCGCAAATACCGTGACGCATGCAATTTAGGCGCAGTCCCGGACGATGCGTAGATTCTTACATAGCTTAATCTGAGTATTTTGCTCTCACCTTTTGTATCGTTAGGCTTTTGGTGAGAGCAGTTACGGGCGGTGCGAGCGAAGGCTCTGGCAAAAACAAACAGCATTTCCTGCGAGTACTTAGCCCGAACAAATGAACCAGAAGCCTAACAACAAATTTCAAATATCTTTGGTTAGATTCTTACATAAAGTCTGAGAATTCATCTCACAGATCAAACTGGCTGTACATCCGACCTCCCCAAATTCCTCCTTATTAAGGAGGGGAAAAGTTCTCCCCCTTTATACCAAGGCGTTTTGTGTAAAAAATTAACCACTGAGCACACAGAGAAAATAATTACAAAAAGCTATCAGCTATTAGCCGTCAGCTATTTTTTACCTCCCCTCTGTGTCCTCTCTATTTTTATCCTCTATATTCTCACTACCCCCCTGTTGCATTATCAAGTAACTGAAAAGCTACCGGAAAACAAAAAGAATAAAACGTTTTGAATGCAGGAACTCCACAAGATAAAAAACTGTAAATTCTTAATTTGTTGCCTTACAAATTTTATAGCATTGAGACCACAGAGAATTTCTCCGTGATCCCGATAACTATCGGGAATGTGGTTCCATATCCCCCCTCTTTTCATAGAACTTTTGACAGTACCTACCAAGGGGGAGTCAGAGGGGGTCACACATGAAATTGCAAAATATCAATATATTTGGATAGTTTTCTCTGATCAACCGTCTCGCCAGTTCATCTCTCTTCCGTCCGCCTTTGCAGGTTTACGGCAATTATTTATTGACTATCAGACAATTTTATTCAATATATGAATATGTGTTCAACTATTCGATTAAACCCTTCTTTGTTATTTTTTTTTGAGAAAGAAAAGATAAATATCTTGAACTCAGGAAATTTATTTTTTTACCTTTTTGAGTTCCTGAGTTCCAGATTAAACCTTCTTTGTTTCTTTTTTAGTCTCTGTGGTCAATTTTGGTTCCGGCTTGTCCGTGGCAGGCTTCTATGGCACGAAAAAACTGCGGGATAAAACATCTGGCCCCTGAAAAGATCAGCGCGCTGCAAAAGGCCCTTCTGTCTCCCGGGACCCTGCGTGAGCTTGCCGAAACGTTCAAGGTTTTGGGAGGCCCGACCCGCTTGAGCATTATTTATCTCCTGGCACAACAGGAGTTCTGTGTCTGTGACATTGCCTCGATTCTCAGGGCAACCAACTCGCTTATATCTCACCAGCTGCGGGTTCTGCGGAACCTGCGGCTGGTGAAAGTACGGCGTGAAGGCCAAAATGTATTTTACAGTCTTGATGATGATCACATCCGTCATCTGTTTAACGAAGGGCTTACTCATGTTCGGGAACGCGAATAGCCTGCTGAAATCTGAAAGCAATACGGGCGAGCTGGCATTCGCCGGGTTTCCGGTCCGGGGGCAGCCGTGAGTGTTGTTGAAGAAAAAACCATCAGGATTCCCCTCTCCATCAGGGAAAGCGGGAAATGCTTTAACTGTACAAGCCGCCTGATGGATGAGATTAAACACCTCAGGGGCATACATACGGTTTCTGCGGCGGCGGATCCCTGCCAGCTGCTGATCGCCTATGATCCCAATTTCACCTCACTAGAAAGCATTGAGAATTTTATAATCCGTCAGGGCATCCGGCTCAAGCGGCACTACGATCACCGGCACTATATAATTAAACATCTTGACTGCCCGGACTGCGCGGTCAAGCTCGAGCAGCGCATATCCAGACTGCAGGGGGTCACCTGGGCATCCCTCAATTTTGCCGCCTCGACCATCTGGTTCGAATATGAACCGGAGGAAATTTCATTGGCGGCAATTCTCTCGACCATCCAGAATGCGGGCTATGAATATCACGAGCCGCAGGTCTCGGCCATAGCAACCTCAGGCTCCGCTTCCTCTTTTATTCTCTCGGGGCTTGATTGCCCGGACTGTACTGAAAAACTGCAAAAAGAGCTTTCTCTCCGTGATGGTATTGAACAGGTGGACATAAACTTCACAACCGCCGTTATGACGGTACAGCATGATCCGGCCCTTATTAACCGCACAGAAATCATTGCCCTTGTAGAAAAGGCCGGCTACAGCGCAAAGGTCCGTGGCGCTGAGGTAATAAAACATTTGCCTGACTTTTTCTGCATCAACAATGCGCGCCTGCTTCTGACCCTGCTTTCCGGTTTATGTATCGGCTGCGCCAGTGCAGCGGCCCTGTTCAAAGATGTTCTGCCGCCGCATATTTTTTCCGCAGGTTCTATCGAGTTCACCGTGGTGCACCTGTTATACCTTCTGGCCGCGGCGTCCGGAAGCATGTATGCGGCACGGAGCGGTTTTTATACACTGAGGACCGGATCAACCGACATGAACGTCCTCATGACACTTGCAGTTATCGGGGCGCTGGCCATCTCCGAATTTGAAGAAGCAGCAATGGTCGCGTTTCTCTTTTCCCTGGGGAACCTGCTCCAGTCCTACACGCTGGATAAAACCAGAAACGCGCTGCGCCAGCTCATGGATCTTGCCCCCCGTGAAGCTCAGCGCAAACGCGGCGGGATATTGCAGAAGGTACCAGTCGCAGAATTGAATATCAATGATGTTATTGTCGTTAAACCGGGCGGCCGCATCCCTGTTGACGGAAGCGTTATCCAGGGCGACTCATCGGTGAACGAAGCGCCTGTCACCGGTGAATCAATGCCGGCTGAGAAATGCTGCGGGTCCCGGGTTTTTGCCGGCGCCATTAATATCTCGGGGGCACTGGAAATAAAGGACGAAAAGCGGGCCGAAGATTCAATGCTGGCGCGCATTATTCATCTTGTTGAAGAAGCCCAGTCCCAGAAGGCGCCCTCGCAGAACTTTGTCGATACGTTTTCCAGAATTTATACACCGCTGGTGATGGCCGGCTCCCTTGCCGTGATGGTTTTCCCGCCGTTTCTTTTTTCCCTGTCATTCACTGAATGGTTTTATCGCGGGCTCATGCTGCTGGTAATATCCTGCCCCTGCGCGCTGGTCATTGCAACGCCGGTTGCCATTGTTTCCGCCATTACCTGTGCGTCGCGCAACGGCATCCTGATAAAGGGCGGTGCCTATTTAGAGGAAATGGCCGGTATCACGGCTATTGCCTTTGATAAAACCGGCACCCTGACCAGATCGCTTTTCCAGGTAACAGACATTATACCGCTCAATGGCTCAACGGTGCGGGATGTTCTGGGCATTGCGGCATCACTGGAAATGTTGTCCGAGCATCCACTGGCAAAGGCGGTTATGCAAAGGGCAATGCTGGAGGGCGTGCAATACCAACAGCCGGCTGATTTTTCGGCGTTCCCAGGCAAGGGCATACAGGCCCGCCTTAACGGCAGCTGGGGGTTTGCCGGCAACAGCGTTTTTTTTGCCGGGCAGGGTTTGCTGCATGACGGGTACGCCAAACATCTGCAGCGCCTTGAAGATGACGGAAAAACCGCTATTCTTATTCAGTACGGAAAAGTTCAGGGCATTGTCGGTTTAGCCGACAGCCAGCGACAGGAGGCCGGGCCCTGCATGTCCGGGCTGAAGCAACAGGGCATTGAACATCTGGCAGTTCTCAGCGGTGATAACGAAAAAGTGGTTTCCGCGCTGGCGCGCAGCCTCGGTATTGCTGAACACTATGCCGGAATGCTTCCCGCGCAGAAGGTTGCAGCAATACAGACAATGGTGTCCCGGTATGGCTCTGCAGCAATGGTGGGTGACGGCATTAACGATTCCCCTGCCCTCGCGGCCGCGACTGTCGGCATCGCCATGGGCGTGGCCGGGGCAGATACGGCGCTTGAAACCGCTGACATCGCGCTCATTTCTGATGATCTGCGCAAACTGCCGTTTCTCATTCACCTGGCGCGCACAACACGCTCTATTATTAAAACCAATATCACCTTCGCGGTCGCGGTCAAGGCGGTATTTATCCTGCTGGTATTTGCCGGAATGGCTAACCTGTGGCTGGCAGTTGCCGCTGATACCGGCACTTCGCTGCTGGTTATTTTTAACGGGATGCGGCTTATCGCCGTAAAAAACAGAACAGCAAGCAGCCCGGGCATGGATCCGGGATAAGTCGTGCAGCGGTAATATGGCCTATCTGCCGGCCATACGGAAAAGAGCTCCGCGCTCCAGCGAAAGCTGGGCTGATCTCAGGTGCACAGTCTCAATAAAGCCGTAATTCTTGGAGGCAGAAAGGAAATAATGCACGGCGATTGATATTTATATACAAAATATAGTTGAAAATGTCCTTATCATAATCTATATATAAGTGTTACCAATTACCTGCTGCAAAATTACGAGCGACTTTTCCAGCCCAATATTTTAATTGACAAACAAGTTCAATCTTTATAATAAAGTAGGCTCCATTTTTTATGAAACAAATCTTTACCGTTACCGTGGAGTCTATCCCGGCGGACGGGTTATCCATAAACACCGAGTGGGATACACGCGTTGCTGATGAAATAGTACAACAGGACGCGTGCGAGTTCAAAATCTGCTCTGCGCTTTATTTGGATTTATCCTTCTCATTACTGGGGGAAAAAGTTATCCTGGATGGCAGGCTCAAGACGCGCATCGAGATCACCTGCGTGGGGTGCCTGTCTGAGTTTACCCAGCCGCTTGAAATTAATTTTCATTACCTTCTATGGCCTCAGTCAGCAGCCGTGTACGAGGCTGAAAAAGAATTGCAGCGGGATGATCTGGAGGTTGGATACTTTCAGGGCGAGGTGATTGAACTGCAATCAATTGTACGGGAACAAATGTACCTTGCAGTTCCGCAGAATCCGCATTGCAAAGAGGGGTGTCTGGGTCTGTGTCCCGCCTGCGGGGCAAACCTCAATAAAAATCGCTGCACATGCTCTGTCACTGCCGGCAAAACGGATTCCCCGTTTACTGTCCTGCAAAAGCTGAAAAAATAAATCTGGACTTCTGAAAGAGATAAGGAAAAATAGTATGGCTTTACCACCAAAAAAGCATTCCAAGTCACGAGGAAGAAAAAGACGAACCCACGACAAGCTTGACCAGCCGGTCGTGTGCCTCTGCCCCCAGTGTAAAGAACCCAAGCAGCCTCACTACGCGTGCCCACACTGTGGCTATTATAAAAACAGGGAAGTAATCGCTATTAAAAAAGAGTAGCTGCGTCTTTTCTCTGTTTTTCAGCCGTCAATTAAAATTATTGTGCTGTATATTACCAGCTACTCATTCAATTCAGATACATGCCTCTTGATTCTGGAAGCTTTCGGAACGTGCGAGGCAGGGAACCGGCCAACTCGGTGAGGTTTAGAGAACTTGTATTATGGTACGATCTCGCATAATAGGTACCGGCTCATTTACCCCCCGGAAAATATTGACCAATACTGATCTGGCGCGCATCGTCGACACATCAGACGAATGGATTATGACCAGAACGGGGATCAGGGAACGGCATGTTGCCGGGGCTGGAGAAGCCACGTCAACGATTGCCTATCAGGCAGCGCTGAAAGCCCTTGACATGGCAGGCATCGCTGCCGGCGATCTTGACATGATCATCGTGGGCACGGTGACGCCGGATATGCCCACGCCATCGGTTTCCTGCCTGCTGCAGCACAAGCTTAAAGCGCACCGGGCTGCTGCCATGGATGTGTCTGCCGGATGCACCGGGTTTCTCTACGCACTGTCTGTTGCGGACTCTTTAATACGCGCGGGCAATTACAGCAAGATTCTGGTAATAGGGGCTGAATCGCTCTCCCGGATCACCGACTATACCGACCGCACTACCTGCATTCTTTTCGGCGACGGAGCTGGAGCGGTAGTTCTGTCCCGGGAGCAGGGTCAGCACGGCATTCTTTCCACCCTGCTGTACGCTGACGGCTCATGCAGCGACCTTCTTTACATGCCGGGCGGCGGTTCAGCGCATCCCGCTTGCGCTGAAAGCATAGCAAAACGCCTGCACTATCTTAAAATGGACGGCAACAAGGTCTTTAAAACTGCGGTAAAGGCACTGGAAGATTGCGTAATCCAGATTCTGGAGAAGAACGGCCTCACCAGCGACCAGATTACCCTGCTCATATCCCATCAGGCCAACCTGCGCATTATCCAGGCCATCGCCAAGCGCCTGGAACTGCCGCAGGAAAAGGTTTTTGTAAATATCCAAAAATATGGTAATACATCCTCCGCGTCAGTGCCCATAGCCCTGGACGAGGCCAACCGGCAGAAACGCATCAAGAAAAATGACCTCATCCTTATGAATGCTTTCGGCGCCGGTTTTACCTGGGGCTCAGCTCTGGTGCGCTGGTAAATCGCAAATCAAAAGAAAGGCGGCCACGCGATATGTTTTATAATTACACTGAAATGCAGCAGCATATCATTAATCTGTGCCGGGAAATAGCAAAGGATAAAATTGTCCCGGCTCGGGCTGAGCTTGATGAAAAAGAAGAGTTCCCCTGGGAGATAATCCGGATCCTCGCCGATGCCGGTCTGTTTGGTATATATATCCCGGAACAGTACGGCGGCCTGGGAGGAGGCAATCTTGATAACTGCGTCGCCGTTGAAGAGTTGAGCAAGTACTGTATCGGTGTTTCGGTTTCTTTTGCAGCCAGCGGCCTCGGCTGCTATCCGATACTGCTGTTCGGCAGCGACAAGCAGAAAGCAGCGTATCTGCCGCAGATTGCCGCTGGCAAGCGTCTTGCCGCCTTCGGCATCACCGAGCCGGAAGCCGGAAGCGACGCCGGCGCCATCCGCACCACAGCGCGGCGTGATGGCGACTATTACGTCCTGAACGGGACCAAACAGTGGATAACCAACGGTGGTGAAGCGGAGATATACTCCATCATCGCCAAAACAGACAAGGGAAAAGGTGCTCGGGGAGCCAGCGCTTTTGTCGTTGAAAAAGGCACCCCGGGGTTTGAATTCGGAAAAAAAGAGAAGAAGCTCGGCATCAGGGCCTCTGCCACCCGCGAGCTTATTTTTGACGAGTGCCGGATACCGAAGGAGAACCTGCTGGGTAGAGAAGGCCTGGGCTTTATTGTCGCCATGAAAACCTTTGACCAGACCAGAACCGGGATTGCCGCCCAGGCTGTAGGTCTTGCCCAGGGAGCGCTGAATGAGGCCATAGCCTATGCCCGTGAACGTAAAACCTTCGGCAAGCCGATTATCAGCCACCAGGCAGTGCTGCACATGCTTGCTGACATGGCAACCCAGATCGAAGCGTCGCGCGCCCTCACCTATGCTGCTTGCAACTATGCTGATACCAATGCAAAGGACATTGCCAAGTTTTCATCCATGGCGAAGCTTCTCTCTACAGACGTGTGCATGCGCGTTACCACCGATGTCGTGCAGATCTTCGGCGGCTACGGTTACATGCGCGACTACCCAGTGGAAAAAATGATGCGCGATGCCAAAATCCTGCAGATTTACGAAGGCACAAACCAGATCCAGCGCAATGTCATCGGCCAGTTCCTGATTAAGGAAGGGGCTGCGGGGAAAATTGAATAACAGCTATGCTGCCGCAGGCGCCGGGCTGAATTTCCTGTTGCATGAACCGGCCATTTCATCGCATAATATAACGGGCTGATTAAAGAACTGGCAAAAACTTTTAAATAATATATATACAGTGCTGGAGCATACACGGTGAATGTCGAAGGTAAAATTGCTGTAGTAACCGGGGCCGGCCAGGGAATCGGCCGTTCCATAGCGTTTTTTCTTGCGGCCCGCGGGGCAACTATCGTGGCAGCTGACATAAAGCAGGAACTTGCCGACAACGTCGCCGCCGAGGTCGCGGCGCTGCAGCGCGCGTCCCTGCCCTGCGCGGTCAATGTCGCCAGCCTTCAGCAGTGCGAAGAGCTGATGAAAACGGTTATTGACCGGTTTGGCAGAATCGATATACTGGTCAACAACGCGGGCATTACCAGGGACATGGTGCTGCTGCGGATGAGTGAGCAGCAGTGGGATGATGTCATTACCGTCAATCTGAAAGGTACCTTCAACTGCTCAAAAGCCGCGCTGCGCTACATGTTCCGGCAAAAAAGCGGCCGTATTATAAATATCGCATCTGTGACCGGCGCCATGGGAAACCCCGGGCAGGCAAACTATTCAGCCTCAAAGGCGGGGGTCATGGGTTTTACCAAAGCGGTCGCCCGTGAATATGCCGACCGCGGTATCACCGTAAACGCGGTGGCGCCAGGATTTATCGAGACGGCAATGACTGCTGCAATACCGGAAAAGGACCGGGACCTGCTCATCGCCCAGATCCCGTCAAAACGGCTGGGAACTCCCGAGGATGTCGCCGCGCTGGTTTGTTTTCTGGCAAGCGATAACGCCGGTTATATCACCGGCCAGGTCATACATATCAACGGCGGACTCTATACATAGATATATATAGCACCGGGATTATCTGTAAGGGTATAACTAAGCACACAAACAAAATTAACAATAGGTACACATTA
>Ga0172369_10009110_pt1 | contig 11089 bp, 20 predicted proteins | sample LakKiv25m_FD_114539 | JGI IMG/M metagenome (GOLD analysis project Ga0172369, IMG submission 114539) | Freshwater microbial communities from Kabuno Bay, South-Kivu, Congo - kab_022012_11.25m | ecosystem: Environmental > Aquatic > Freshwater > Lake | place: Democratic Republic of the Congo...
ATCAAATCTGGATTAGTACAGCAAAATGACGAAAACGCTTTATTGATTTTACCTACTATTCAAGACTTCATCGTAGAACCAATTGAACCAATATTTCAAAGAACTTAAAAACTAATTCTAATTAATTGTATATATTAAATAATTTAAGTCAATTTTTGTCAAATTCATCTACGACACTAAAGATGTCGTAGTTTTCTTTGACGGATTTTATATAAAATGAAAAATGTCCAATACACGAAAATGTATGTATAACAAGCCCGTTTTGTAAAAAATGCGAACATTACATTGGGCATGAATTAGTATCAGATGATCATGTACGTATTGAATATCATTTAATTGATTGTAAAATTCTTAATGACATGGAATAATGTTTTAACATCCACATAAAAAAACCTGAGAAATCAGGTTTTTTTATGCCTGCCAAAAAACGGCTTTTTTTATTTAATATATATGTAAAAATATAACCATATTTTTAAAAAAAATTAAATAGACAACATGAAAGATTTAGAAAATTTACTAAAATTCGAAGATTTCAACAAAAATTGGAAAGCTAAGGATCAAAAAACCACAAAGAGAACTGACACAGGTATTGATGTTTTTGAAAAAAGAAAATGGAGAAATATCAAAGAGTCTGATGAAATTCTAGACGATGAAATAGATGTCGATGACGATGTTCTTGATAATGAAATAGAAGATAGTCAAGAAGATATGGTCGAAGATTCTGCATGGCAAGATCAAATTAAAGATTTGATTAATAGTATTGTTGAAGAAGGAGAAGAACCACAAGAAATTTTTGATTTCATTGAAGATTATTTCGAAAGTGAATTTAGTGTCGATGAAGAAGGTGATGATTTTGATGATATAGATGATGAAGATCTAGCTGAGGAAGAAGAAGACGAAGAAGACAACGACATTAAAGATATCGAGGTAGAAGATGAATAAAAAAATTTTAAATGGCTAAAAACAAAAAAGATAAAATATCATATAGTACTGAAACATTAATTAAAAATTTTAGTATTATGAAAGAAAACAGAGATCATAATCCAGGCGGAGGATTATTCGGTATGATGTGGGACAAAGGAAACAAAAAAGCAGTGTCCACATACGCAGGAGAAAGTAAATATGAAGACAAGACATATATTTTATCTGTCAACGAGCCTTTTAAAATTATGATAAAAGAATTTGATGATTTTCTAGATTTTAAAAAATTACTTAGAAGATATAAAGTGGGGTTTGAAGAAAAAATGGAAATTGATAAACCATCAATAACAGACAATTAAAAAAATATATAAAATAAATGGCAACAATAACAACAGGATTAACAATAAAATCATCTTATGGAAGTTGGTATCTGGGTCCTTTGCCTATAAAGGGAGATCAAACATCGGTAGATCAATTTTGTATAGATAAAGGGTATATATCAGGAGGAACCTTCACTCAAGATGATGCTAGATTTTCAAACGATGGTGGTAGATGGATGAACTATTATGGTGATGTTTCTGGTACCACTTATTGGATTAATTATTTTGGTTACGATCCTATTGTCACATCTATTATTGAACCCTAATTAGTGATTTTTCACTATTTTCAAAAGTGTTAAAATCAAATCTAGACCTAAGAAATCTAAGTGAATTAGATAGAAAAGGCAAACTACTTGATAAAATTAACGCTATTTCAAATTTCATCTTAACAAAAAATAGAAGAAGACCAGCTAATTTTATAATAGGATCAAGAAAAAGTATTGATCTAATAGTAGAATCACTCGGTACCTGCAATCACGCAGAATCTAATACCTACATATATGATAATAGGTATAAAGAATTAGATCAAAGTTTAATAGTAAGCTCATTTTTGGATGATGATACAATAATCATAGGAGCTAAACCAAAAGATGAAGAAGTTGGTATAAAATTGGTTGTAAATGAAAAGACTTTAAATAATTATGTTTTTTCAGATGATGATATCAAAGGAATAAATTTACATATGAATTTCTTTGATTTTGGTAAAAATCCAGAATACAACTATTTTATTTTGAATTTAATTTCTTAATTAGATAAAAATTTATTAATTTTGTTCTATATATAGATAGAAAACCCAATATGCGAATACTAGAATTCAAAATCGAAATTGGAGTTTCTATTTATATAAATGATGATGATTTAACCAATGACGATATCATAGAAACAATAAATTCAGCGACATATTTATCAGATTTGACACATCTTGGTGAACCAGTGTTAGATGAAAACAACATAGAATCATGCAATATGGTTCAAAATTGCGATATTTTATTAAGAAATGAATAAAATCATAAATAAAAATCAACTTTTTTATAAAGAATAATAATATAGGAAAAAATTATAAGAAAAATTAAAATTAATTATTTATGATAAATTCAGAATTTATTGGACAATTTGAAGTACAATCAGATAAGTTAAGAGTAACAGACCCGTGTTATGATAAAGGAACTTGGTGTTCTGGTTTAATAGAAGATGTTAAACCTGGTTTATGGGACGCTAATGTAAAAACAATGAATAATAGGGTGGCTGAACTAATAGCCTATCACACAAACGTTAAAAGTATAGATAGTAAGAAAAACAAATGGGAAGAACAAGAGTTTGAAATTGGTGTAGATAGCGGACAATGTGGAATTTTTGAAGATAAATTTTATCCAGACGGCGAGACAGGCGATTTTAACGATGATAGTAGCTTTTATGGAAAATGTTGCAATCTAACCTTAAATAAGGGAGGCGTAGGGGTATTAGATTTTGGTGTAGTATCAACAAGTGGATGGGGAGATGGCACCTACTTTTGTTACACAATAGAAGAAAAAGGAATTGTGGTTGGAGTTAAAGTTGTGTTTATGGAAGACGAATCTGAAGATTATGATTTTATAGACGACTATTCCGATTATGATGATTATTCACAAGAAGATTATTAATGAATGAATTAATCCCTAAGCAAAAATCTGAGGTCCAGTTCAATGGTGAGAGATTAAATATGAACTGGACCATTTCCTATGCAAATACAGTGAGTAAAGAATTTTTGGACAGATATAATGCGATAGTAAAAATGTATGATGAATTAGTTTCTGAAATATACTGGAACAATTTGATATATGACATTAATATAAAATTCAAACCGGTCATAGGTAAAACATATTATTTATATAAAGAAAAAGACGGTCATGTATTATCCATGATATCACCGAAAGAGTGGAAAAAAGATTTTGTAGCGTCTTTTAAATTCGATCACAACTGTAAATGGAGTAAAATATGAAAATTCTAAGAGATTCTGAATTTGATATAGACAAGTTATTCGAATATTTGAATAATCTCGACGATGATGTTTTTAATATTTGTGAAATATATAAAGCTATTATAATAAGTCTATTAGATAATCTAGAGAATAAAGATAAATTTAAATTTAAAATACCGTCTGACGATGAAGAATTATATATTGAGTTAAAAAATAAGAACAATATTTTAAAATCTATAGATTATATAATTCAACATTTCTATAAATATGAAATATACGAATTTATAAGAGATTTTGTGGATATTAGAAAATATTACGAAGATGGTGAATAAAGAAATAAAAATTATAGTGGCCGGAAGTTGTGCTTCTGGTAAATCCACTATATCTTATTTATTGAGAGATTTTCTCATAAAAAATGGATGGGATGTTGATATAGTTCAAAATAATAATTTTGATTATGCTGATGTAGATGATTTTATAGAGAAGATCGGACATAATATAGACGAAAGAACAAATTCTCTAAAAGATAAGACTAAAATAAGTATAGAAGAACTACAAACATATAAAACTTTCAGAGAGATAGATCATTCTGATATAGATCCATATGGTGAAGAAAATTGGGGAGACAGCATGACTATAGATAATCAATATACCGTTAGCAATTAGTATCGCTCAGAGAACAAGGGGATCGGATATAGTAGGAATTTTTTAATAACAAACACATGACATTTTTAATAATTATAATAGCGTTAGTATTAATTTTTGATTTCATAAACGGTTTTCACGATTCAGCTAATTCTATAGCCACCGTTGTATCAACAAAAGTATTAACTCTATTTAAAGCTGTTTTACTAGCAGCGGTTTTTAATTTCGTAGCAGTTTTCATTTTTAGCCTTCATGTCGCTACAACAATGGGAAAGGGGGTTGTAAATCCAGATGTTATTAATTTAACTGTTATAGCAGCGGCTCTCGGTGCTGCTATTATATGGAATTTATTAACATGGTGGTGGGGATTACCATCTAGTTCATCTCACACATTAGTTGGTGGATTAGTCGGATCGACACTAATCAAAGCTGGATGGGGGGCTATAATATTTAGTGGAATATTTAAAATAGTTCTTTTTATAGTTCTATCACCATTAATAGGTATGATATTGTCATATATTATATCTTTAATTGTTGTAAACATATTTAAAAAGTTTGCCCCTCATCGTGTTGATAAATGGTTTAGAAGGATGCAATTGATATCAGCTGCCCTATTTAGTCTTGGACACGGTGGAAATGACGCTCAGAAATCTATGGGTATAATATGGGCTGCTTTAATTGTAACAGGATATGCTACAACATCAGACCCAATATCAATATGGATAATATTGTCTTGTTATGGGGCAATATCACTTGGTACCATGTTAGGAGGATGGAGAATTATAAAAACTATGGGACAGAGAATAGCCAAACTTAAACCATTTGAGGGAGTTTGCTCTGAAACAGCTGGTGCTCTAACTTTGTTTGGGGCTACGGAATTAGGTATTCCAGTTAGTACAACACACACAATTACTGGTGCCATTATGGGATCTGGATTAAGGAAGGGGTTAGCGTCTGTTAAATGGACAGTGACAACAAAAATATTCTGGGCTTGGATATTAACTATTCCAATATCAGCCATATTAGGAATGTTAATTTATTTAGGTTTAAATGCAGTTTTATAAAAAATATAAATTATATGAGAATTAATGACATTTTAAAATTTTTCGTTCCAAAGGACGATTCATTTTTCCCCTTATTCGAGGGAGAAGCAAGATGTATTGTAGAAGCATCAAATTATTTAGGATTATTAGCCGATGTTAAAACAGACGAGGAAAGGATGGATATATATTCATCTATAAAAAGAATTGAAAAGGAGGGTGATGATTATACCCACACTGTTTACGATCAATTGAATAAATCTTTTCTAACTCCATTTGATAGAGAAGACATACACTTGTTAGCATCTCATCTGGATGACGTACTGGACTATATTCACGCAGTAAGTAAAAGATTGCAGTGGTATAACGTGAAAGAAATAAGTGATGAATTTAGATCTTTTGTGGAAGTTATAAAGAAATCATCTATTGAGATTCAAGTGGCTGTTTCAAATTTAAATGATCCAGGAAGAAATAGAAAGAAAATTTTAGATGCTTGTGTTAATCTAAATACATTAGAAAATGACGCTGATGATATTTTTTATTCCAAGATATCAATAATGTTCGAAAATAAAAAGAATAAAAACATCCTGAAAATTATCAAGAGTAAAGATATATTCCAGACTCTAGAAAAGTGCGCTGACGCAGCTGAAGACGTTTCTGATGTTATAAAAACAATTTTAATTAAAAATGTATGATTGGATTAATAATTAATCACGACACAAAATACATTTGTGATGTCATGAACCTTTTTAAAGGTTGTGATGTAATGAATCATATCAATTTCAATCCAGAAAGAGCGGAGGAATATGATTATATAGTTCTTTCTGGTGGTCCCGGTGATCCTAGAGCTGGAAGAGAAAGGGAAAAAGAATGGATAAAAAATACTAATAAACCAATTCTTGGAATATGTTTAGGTTTTCAAATGATATGTCTGGCATATGGTGAGAATATGATAGAGTTACCAAGATTTAGAAAATTAAACGAGAATTTAACATTCGTCGGTGAAAATTATAATATGGCATATAATCATTCTTATTACTTCGATAAAGTTCCATCAGATTTTTACGGTGAAGTTAAAAACGGTTTGCTGACTTATATCAAACACAAATCAAAACCAGTTTTAGCTTTTCAAGGTCATCCCGAGATAACAAAAGATGGGTCTAAAATGAAAGATTTTTTTATAGAAAAAATTGTTAATCATTAAAACATCTATTGGGGTCTTGAATCTCAATGTAAATTGTTTCAACCTGCGGTATTTGTTTCTTAATTTCTGTTTTTATATCGTCAATAGTATCCTCAATTTGATAACCTGTAGAATCATCATCAACATCAATAGAAATAAGAACTAAATATTTTTCATTACTGATCACCATAGTTTGAACTCTATTGATATGTTCAACGATAATAATAATTTTATCCTTAGATTTCTTCCTTAGTTCTTTATATGCGACCATAAAAGTTTTACCCTCAATGGTAATTGACGTGATTAAAACAAGGAAAATCCAATATACATCTTTTAATGGTTCTGGGTGTAAAATTTTATGTACTCCTTCATATATAGAGAATAAAGAACCAATGAAGAATAAAAGAATAGCCACCATCAATGACCAGAAAAATGATTCTTTTTGAAAACCAAAGCTATGCCATTCGTTTGGTTTCTTCTTGGATCTTTTATGTCCAATTAAAAGAAATACTTGATTCATTGTATCAGCTACAGAGTGAATGGATTCAGCTAGTATAGCTGAGCTACCCGTGATAAAAGACACAGCAAATTTGATGATTGATATTAAGGTGTTTCCACCAAGAGCAAAGACAACGGCTCTTATTGATCCATTATTATTTGATATTCAATTATAAATTTAAAACAAAAATATTAAAAAATTTTATAATTAAAAAAATATAAATAATATAATTTTTTAATTACTAAATAATTTGTAAATTTGTATTCTGAAACATTTACGCACAAAATGAAAACTGAAATTATTCCTGTAATTCATATGGTGGATCAGGAACAGGTATTTAATAATATTGAAATCTGTATTGATTGTGGAATTAAAAAAGTGTTTTTAATTAACCACGATGTCAGTGCAGCCAATGTTTATTATACAGCCATTGATGCAAAAAAAAATATACCCTGATATGTGGATTGGTATCAATATGTTAGGTGTTAGACCATTAGAAGCTTTATCTATGGACAACCCGTCAATAGATGGTATGTGGTGTGATGCATCTATAGATCCTGATGATTATGTAAGAAATTTCAAAGATTTACATTTTGGTGGATTGGCGTTCAAATACCAAAGGCAACCAAAGGATTTGGAAAAAGCTTGCTTGGACGCCATATTAACTACAGATGTAGCCACAACTAGCGGACCAGGTACAGCTAGACCAGCCGCCATCGAAAAAATCCAAACTATCAGAAAATATCTTGGAGATCATCCAATGGTCATAGCTTCTGGTGTATCAGTAGATAATATTGAAAATTATATTGGTTTGACTAATTATTTATTGGTCGCTTCAAGTATAACAAATAAATATGAATTTTTAATAGAAGATAAATTAAAAGAACTTAAAAATAAATTAAAAGTATGAAAAAATTAACTAAATCACAATTAATTAGAAAAGGTAAAGAAGCCTTTGGATCATCTAGAGATTTTGTTATGTGGTTAAACACTGGAAATACTAATCTTGGTTGTAAACCTGTTGATATCTGGGACGATAAAAAGGGTTTGCGAGATATTCATTTAGAAATAGATAGAATAATTTCAAATAATAAGAATAATGAGTAATATCAGCGCCACTAAAAAAGGTGAAAAATTTCAGGAACTGTTGTGGAATTTATTTGAAAATACCACAATGCTGTATGATTTAACTGGATATGAAATATCAGAAATACTGAACATAGATTCCAAAATTAAAGATAATCCATTCAAGCCAGTAAAAAACAAGGCTAAACTTCTATTCATAAAAGAATACGGGAAGATGCCAAATATCAATTCATCATCTTCCATTAGAGGAGATTTATTGTTAGGAAGAAAAATCGGTGATATCAAAAATTATGGTAAAGCTTTAGGTCAAATGCATTTACAAAATTTACCAAATGATAATTACATAAAAGGCATAGACTCTAATATTAGATATCTATTATTCTACCATTCAGATATATTTAATGTAGAAGATTTATCAGATTTAAAAAATTTTTATTTTTCTTCTAATAAAGATATGACTTGGTTTGAAACAATGAAAGAAAAATACAACACTCTAATTAATATCACGTCCATTGGCAAAGAAGATTTCGTTTATATGTTTCATTTTATGGAACTTGGTTATGCGTGGAACATGGTTGGAATAGAACCATCAAAATCTTTTATCAGCAAAGTCGGAGATGATTTGGAATATAAAGAAATAGATTTAGATGATATATTAGAAGATGATGTGGTTGATGTCGATCTAATGATAGACGATAAGGGATATGTTTATATTTATTTTTATCAAAACGGAGATCCAATTTATATTTTGTCTCAAAGAGGAGAAAAAGAGAACTTTTGTAGCAATTGCTCTTTTATCAACAAAAATTATATGAAATTGGTAAATAAAGTGAATATCGATAAATATGTAAAAATGTTGGGATGATGATAGAAAAAATAAAAATTACAATAGATATAGAAATTAGTGGCGGATCTGATAAAAAAAGAGAAAAAGCTCACTCTATTCTAATAGCTAACATCAGCGATAAAGTAAGACACATACCATAAAAGGAATAAATTTTTGAAATGTTGATTATGAAGATGTAAATTATAAATTAGATGTAAAAACAGAAAGAAGTAGTTAAAACTATGTTGTTATATTTTGATATAAGATAAAAAAAATTAAATTGCTAGAGATAGATAAAATACATTACATGGATGTTTTAGAAGGACTAAAACAACTTGATGATAACTCTATAAATTGTGGGGTCACGTCACCACCATACAACAAACTAGGACTATTAAAAGGGAAAAAACAAAAAGGAGGGGATTGGGATGGATACATCACTTATGAAAATTTTGACGATAACATGCCAGAAGATCAATATCAACAATGGCAGATAAATATTCTAAACGAGATACATAGAGTGCTGAAACCAGATGGATCTTTTTTTTATAATCACAAAAACAGAAGATATAACAAATCAGAATATTCGCCATTTGAATGGGTAAGTAGATGTAATTTTAATTTATATCAAACTATTATATGGGATAGAAAAGCTGATGTTAATAACAGCTTGTATTTTTTTCAACCAGTTTACGAATTGGTATATTGGTTGACAAAAGATAATAAAAAGGCTCCTAAATTTTTTAAACAAAAACTAGAAAGTCAACAAAGCATATGGAGAATATCACCAAAAGTAAATTTACCTCACCCAGCTCCATTTCCAGAAGAATTAGTAGAGCAATGTATATTAGCTACAAGCGAATCTGGTGATGTTGTTTTAGATCCATTTATGGGCATAGGAACTACAGCGGTAGTGGCTAAAAGACTCGGAAGAAAATATATTGGATTTGATATTTCTAAAGAGTATGTGGATTTAGCTGAGGATAATGTAAAATTGGGTAAAGTTAGAAAAAAGAATGAGATATGAATGTGATGGTTATAATACTTGGATATCTTAGAATATATTGTATTCTTTTACTAGTGAATGCCGCGCATGCGGCGCTTAATGATATGAGTTTAAATGGTAATTTTTTCATACCATCATTAAATTAGTGAAATGATTGCCATTGAACAAAATACTAATCCTTTATTAGGGCACAGAAAAATCTGTGATATTTTATTTTATGAGGGCACCCATCCTATCGCATTTCATTGACGCCAAGGGTAACAACTTCTTATATTATTGGGTTGTTCTAATAGATGGCTGATTTTTCGTGTAAAAGAATTTGATCTAATGAGGAACAGTATTCGTTTAAAGCCTATCTAACTTTTGATTTCTATAATGTATTTAACGAAAAATACCGATCATTTGAAAACATAAGAAGTATATCCAGTAATATATAAAATAAAAAAATATATAAATAAAAGAAAACACAGAGACATTGATCCATTTGGAGAAGAGGATTGGGAATATTAAGAAAATAATACAACACAACGAAGTTAAGCAACGACTCAATAAAACATATAGAAAAGAACGTTGGATTATCTTACGATGAAATGCGTAACATGAGCGCTACAGAAATAGATGATCATATAGTTAAGAAAATTAGAAAAAAACTAAAATATTTTTTTGGCCATAAAAGATATATAAAATGATAGACAAATTTGAGATAGTGGAGATACTGAATCACATTTTTGGTATTAGTTTCACTGAAAATGGCACATCTATAAGTTTTGACGATCTTCATTCATATCTAGAAGAAATGGGCGTCGATCTAGAAAAAGTCATATTTTCCATACATAAAGATTCTGAAAATGTAATATGGATAATAGCCGCGAATAAGTATTATGATGAAGATGATGCACTAGGATTGATCAAATTCATAGTAATGAATAATTTATTTGAAGAATATTTTTTGGGGGTATAAAAGTCCAACCAATGATGATTTTAGATGTTTGGATTTTGAAAGGAAGTTAAAAAATAATGATTGATAATTATTGTGAATTTAAAAACTATGATAAAGAGCAAGTTAAAGGAGAATTGATTCGGTGCAATTTTTCCAAAAATACTAGTTGATAAAGAAGGAGTAGAAAAATGGGAAATCTTGAATGACGATTTAAAAGTATATTTAAAAAAAGAACGTAAAAAAATAAAATACGATAAAAAATTAGATCCATACGGAGAGGAAGATTGGGATGATTAGTTTTCAAAGATTTATGAGTAAAAAATTACCTTTTGAGAAAACTAATTTCTCACTCCGTGAACTATTTCATCAACATACCGTAATATAATTTTCCTTTTTCATGATTTTATAAACATCTGTCAAAGAAAATCACTAAATCTTTAGTTTAGTGGATGAATTTGACAAAAAACGACATTTTTAATTTAATCTTGTAGGTAAAATCAATAAAGTCAGTTTTTAATGTACCGATCTAGACTGCGAGAACCAAGCGTTAAAACTAGAAGGGCATGCTAGAAAAACAAATAAAAACAAGAACTCGTTTTTGAGTTC
>Ga0172369_10009115_pt1 | contig 11086 bp, 12 predicted proteins | sample LakKiv25m_FD_114539 | JGI IMG/M metagenome (GOLD analysis project Ga0172369, IMG submission 114539) | Freshwater microbial communities from Kabuno Bay, South-Kivu, Congo - kab_022012_11.25m | ecosystem: Environmental > Aquatic > Freshwater > Lake | place: Democratic Republic of the Congo...
GGGTCCAAGACGGCGTTGCCAATTCCTATGATGTATCGCTTGTCCTCAACAATCTCAACAAGACCGATGCAGGAATCATCAAGCGTGCGGACCTGAACTTCGACGGCGGCATCACGACACAGGATTATTCGCTTATCATCGCCGCGCTCTCGGTCCGGGTGGAAGAAGGCGAGTAATGACGCGCGATAGTGTTAAGCAGAGTTTGGACTCCTTCTTTCTCGCGCGCCGAGATGAAAAGCGGGGTGTGCGACACATATTCCGTCTGCAAACGCGCGATGACCTGCTCCCGTTTTTCAGGAAGCAGATCGATCTTGTTGAAGACATATAACTGGAGGGTTGCATGGACGCCAACCTCGTGCAGGATTTCATTGACGGTATCGATGTGTTTCCGGCGTTCAGGATCGGCGACATCGATGACATGCAGGATGATGTCCGCATGGACTGATTCGAGAAGGGTCGAGGTGAAAGCCTTAACCAGTGAGGGGGGAAGGTCCCGGATGAATCCGATGGTGTCGGAAAAAATCGCCTTCTCGCCGAGGAGGGGTATATATACGGAACCGGTGGTCGCGTCCAGGGTGACAAAAAGGGCGTCTCGCACGATCTGTTTCTTATGGGTGAGGAGGTTGAATAACGATGTTTTTCCTGCGTTGGTGTAACCCACGATCGAGATTGTCTTGAGGCCTCGTTCCTTCCTTCGTTCAAGCTGTTGCATGCGTGTCTGGGTGAGGTGCGCGAGATTGTCTTCCTTCTTTTTTATCTGTGTCTTCCAGTGTCGCTTCATGAGTTCTATGTTTGTTTCTCCTTCGCCCCGGTTCCCGACGCCTCCTCCCTGGCGCGAAAAGAACGTGCCGCCCAATCCATACATGCGGGGACCCATGTGATGCATGCGGGCTATTTCTATCTGGGCTTTCGCCTCGGCGGTCCGCGCGTGTTTCTCGAAGATATGGAGGATGAGTTCCACACGGTCCCAGACCTCGATGAGAGGGTTGCCTTTCCATAATTGCTTGGTCAGATGGAAAAGCTGTCCGTGATTGACGATGGCGTTGACGATGACGATGTCAATCCGTTCTGCCTTGACATATGCAGTGAGCTCGTCGACCTTCCCGCTCCCGATGAACGTGGCTTTGTCGGGCGCGGTCCTGTGCTGGATGATGCGACGGACGTCGACTGCGCCGTATGTCGCGACGAGTTCCCGGACTTCCGTCAGATTCCTCTCGACGCTATCTGTATGGGTATGCGGACCTGCGAGGTCGATGATGACGATTCGTTTGAGGGGTGACATACGCAATTATACTCCATTACCTCAAAACCGCATCGAGGGGTATACTATGGTATGGTTCCCAAAAAAATAGTAGCGATCGGTGCGTCTTCCTGCGAGGGCAAGGTCGACATCGAGGGAGGAGGATTCGTCGGCCGGCTCAAAAGATGGCACGAATCAATAGACCAGCACAACTCTGTCTATAACCTGGGTATCAGCGGAGACACGACGCCCGGCATGATCAAGCGGCTCGCGGTCGAGGCGCCGCCCCGCAGGCCTGATCTCATCCTCATCCAGTGTGGCATCAATGATGTCATCAGAGAGGGCTCCAAGACGGCCCAAACAAGATATAGTTTCGAGGACATCCGCGAGAGCATAACCCTTCTCATCACGTATGCAAGAGCGATGGCGCCCGTTGTATTCGTCAGCGTGTATCCCATCGATGAGTCACGGACGACCCCATGCAGCTGGCGCCCCATCAACTACCTGCTTGCGGATGCGCGCGAGCACGCGAGGATAACGAAGGAAGTCTGCGGTCAGCTCAAGATACCCTATGTCGACATCTTCGATGCTTGGATTGCCGGGGATTATCTCCCATATCTTCATACCGATGGGTTGCACGCGAACAGCACGGGCCATGAACGGATCTTCCGGGCCATACAGCAGAAACTCCTTTCGGTATATCCTTGATTTTTTCCCACGAAAAAAGACACCCATGCGCTTGTTTATTAGCCGCATTTGCGGCCCCCCGAGCAAGCTTGCCGTCGGGGGTTGGCCGATGGCAGCCGGGGGGCCGCGTGGGTGTCTTCTTGGGTCGGTCTGCAGACCGATGCTACGGGTTCTGGTCAATCGGCACCGTGAAATTGTCGATCACGGATGTCGTGTGGTAGAGCGTCTCGCCTTTGGCAGGATACCGGATCGCCAGGTCCCAGACTACCTGGAACGACTGGCCGGTGGTGCCACCGATGCTGACGAGGTTCTGCTCCGTCATGGGCTTGGGCTTCGATTCGGACGTAGCGTACCAGTCCGTGTAGTAGACAGCCCAGCTCGACCACATGTCCTTGCTGTATCCCTCGATAGCGAACCACTCCTCGTAGGGGTACTGGCTGATCCAGAATCCGGGTTGTCCGACGCCGTGGATGGAATCGTCCATGGTATCAGTCTTGACGCCGTGCCAGCCGGAATACTTGCTGACGATGGAGCAGTCGGCGTGTACGTGCTCGACCAACACCTCCGCATCCACCTTCGCGCCATCCAACGTCTCGATCCAGGCGCGCATGAGGATGTTTTTGGCGGTGGTCACATGCCAATACTTCGCCTTGTAGGTCGTCACGAACTCCGTGACAAGGACGAAGTCTTCTCCCGGCAGCTGGTGCCGGAAGGTCAGTTTGCCGCCCTCAAGACCGTTCGCCATCTGCGGTTGGTCGTTGGTTGCGGGGGCCGCCGCCGGTGCGCATGCGCCAAGAGCGAGCATGAGCAGCAGGAGAGCGAGCCATGGTGCCAGTTTCTTAAGTCGTTGTAACATGGGAACCTCCAGTTCCAAGGGGATATGTTGCCAGAAATCAAACCGGATCCGTTTTGTATGTTTCGGATCCGTCGCATACGCTTCACCTCCTTCGGGCTTCTTGATTCTTGGCGCCTTGGACATAAGTTATAGGCTTGTTTCCAGAGCGCCAGGAACCAAAAAAAATACACCAGCCGCGTTGGCCGGGGAAGATGGCGAAGATGTCTGCAGCCGTTTTTTCAAAGGGCATTCCTTCATTTTTAGCCACAAAAAAGACGCAGTCTGCAAAAATGACCGCGTTTAGCCGTGAAAAATGAGGGAATACATCCGTTCATTATAGCACAATACTATAGGATTTTCAAGGTGAGGCGCATCAGGGAGCCAGGTAGCGGGGGGTGTTGGTGTCAAGCAGGTAGGAGAGGAGATCGTCCAGCCTGATGGTTGCCCCACAGACGACCGTGTCCGCCCCTCCGTAGTAGATGTAGATCATGCCGTCGCGGAGGACGTGGCCGCAGGGGAAAACGACATTGTTGACCACCCCGCGGAGCTCGAAGGGTGCCTCCGGTTCGAGGATGGGGTGGGGGCTGCGGGCAATGACCTTCGTGACGTCCTCAGGATCCAGCAGGAGCGCGCCCAGGCGATAGTGATGGTCTATCTGGCTGATACCATGATAGAAGACCAGCCAGCCCTTGTCTGTCTTGATGGGGGGGCTGTTGATGCCTATTTTGACCCCGTCCCAGTACTTCGGGCGCGGGAAGATGATGCCCGTGAGGTCGAGATATTTCTTGGTCGAGAATGTCAGGTCGTCGGTCATGTCCAGGACGATATTGGGTTCGATGCGGTGGAAAAAAACATACTTGCCGTCGACTTTTTCCGGGAACAGGCACCCGTCCTTGTCGGTCATACCGGGCGGCGATATGATCTTGGGCTCGCTCCATTTTTTCCATGAACGGGCCAGGAAATCCGCAACCGGCAGGGAAGAAATGGCAAGGCGGGGAATCTGTCCGTCGAAGGCGGTGTACAGGAGATAGAGCGTGTCATCGATGCGGGTTATGCGGGGATCCTCGCATCCGTACGAATGTCCGGCTTCTCCCTTCTCGAAGGGCGCGCGCGGTTCATAGATGAGTTCATTCAACCGCTCGTCGATATGAACCCCGTCATAGCTTATGGCCAGACCCATCGCGGATACGTCCCGGTCCGAAAGCGTGCGATAGATGATGTACGTCTTGTCTTCGATGAGGACCGCCGCGGGATTGAACACGGCTTTTGCCTCCCAGGGGTGTTCGGGAACGGGTACCAGGAGCGGATTGTGAACGAATTTGTCGCACTTGACCGGTTCGGGGGCAGCCTGGTTCATCTTGGCAATGACATCGGCGAGGGGCGCGGTGGCAAGGCAGATGCAGGTATCCGCGCCTCCGTAATACACGGAAAGAAGCCCCTTATCGATGAGGGCGCCGCTCGGGAACACGATGTCCGCGACCACCCCCTGTTTCTCGTACGGCGCTTCCGGCACCAGGCACGGGTCGATGACGCGCGCCCTGATATTCTGCGGATTGTCGTTCTCAAGCATCGCGGCCTCTATACGGAATGTTTTCTTGGAGCCGAAATAATCCTTGATGTAGGAGTATATGAGAAGCCATCCGTGCTCCGTCCGGAGGGGGGGAGCGCCGACTTCTATTTGGTCGCTGGTTATGCGTTTCAGCGGGATGACATGTTCCGGAAGATGTGCATACCACTCCTGCCAGTAATACGGATTCCAGAGTGTTTCCAGGGTATCGAACGCCGCGAGGGCGATGACGGCCGGGGGGAGGTCGGTATTGGCGGTGAGCATCGCCGCATATTTGCCGTTCACTTTTTCCGGGAAAAGGGTCATCCCCTTGGAATTGAAAGGGGTGACGAGATGCCTTTCCTTGATAGTAATGAGATCCGGCGAAAGGGCGACCGCGGATTTGATACTCGGGGCGCCGGGCGGGTAACTCGAAAGAGCGGTGTAGAAGATATAATACATGCCATCGATATAGGTGACGCGGGGATCCTCGCATCCGAAGCGTTCCCATGGTTCGGTTGGCGTTATGAAAGGCGTCCGGTTCGTGAACGTGACCCCGTCGGTGCTCTCGGCCCGGCCGATTATAGACAGCCTGACCTTGCGTCCCGCGACCTCTGTCTCCTCCCCCATGGCCCGGTACAAGAGATGGGTGGTATCGGAGCGCTTGATCGCCGTACCATTGAAGACGGCAAGGCGTTCCCACGGATTTTTATCTTGGGGCTTCAGGACGGGATTCGATGGGTGGCGGGTGAAAAGGGGCATCAGTACGTCACTTCCGTAACTTGTAGCGGCGTGAGATGTCCTTCTTCCTTGGTCTTCAGGTCGGCAAGGAAGGTATCGAGGTCGGCGGTCGCGACGCAGACGACCGAGTCAGCCCCGCCGTAATAGACAAGGAGTTTGCCTTTGATGATGACCGCGCCGCACGGATAGGCGATGCCCGGCTTGAATCCGACATTCTCATAAACTTCCGTCGGCCGGAGGATAGGGGAATTGGACCGGTGGAGCACCTTGGTCGGGTCCGCAAGGTCAAGAAGCATCGCGCCGATGTGATATTTGCTGGCGTCCCGGTCGTCGACCCCGTAGTAGATGAGGAGCCAGCCATCCGGTGTCTTGACGGGAGGCGCTCCCGCACCTATCTTCCGGCTGTCCCATTTGTCGGGGCGTATCTTAATCTGGTGTTCCCCCTTGAGCCATTTGGTCTTGCCGTCGAAATCAAGGTCATCGAGATAATCGATGAGGATGTTCGGGAATACCCGATGGAAAAAGACATACTTGCCGTTTACTTTTTCCGGGAGGAGGCACCCGCTTTTGTCCACGATGCCCGGGCGGGATACCAGGACGGGTTTCGACCAGAGCCACCGTTCATTGAGAAAATCATCAAGCTCTATAGAGGTCAAAGCGAGGCGGGGAGGGGACCACCCGTCGAAGGCGACATAGGTCATGTAGAGTTTGTGTCCGATGAGGGTGACGCGGGGATCCTCGACGCCGCCGAATCCGCCGCCCGACATGAAATCATGACGCGCGCCGTCCTTGGGATTGGTCTCGAACTCATTCCGGGGGCCGTACACGGGTTCGTCCAGACGACGGTCGACATGGATGCCGTCCTTGCTTACGGCATACCCGACCTGGGACACATAATCGAATCCCTGTGCGCGATAGAGGATATGCACCTTGCCCCCGGCCTGTACCGCCGCAGGATTGAAGGTATTGAATGCTTCCCAGTCGTTTTCCGCTTTCGGCGCGATGATGGGATTGGCCTCGTGTTTCTTGAGCGCCAGGTTCCGGAGCGCCAGCGGGTCGTAACGGAAGCCCGTGTGGACGACCGCGTAGATGATCTTGCCGTCGACGAACCAATACGTGAGGAGGCGTTTCCCGTGCATCACGGCGCCCAGGAAACGGGCCGGCGCGTTGCCCCAATGTTCCTTCTGGCGCCAGACGGGGGACGGGGTCTTCCAAAGGACAGTCCCCGGGTTGGATTTGTCGAAGTATGCGATATGGGCTTCATGGAAAACGACGCCTTTCTCGACTGACGTCTTGAAATACAGGAGCATGATGCCGGTCGCCATGTTGAAGACGCCTCCCGCAAGAAGCGGGGAAGCATCGGAAAGGACGGGCTTTGCGGCAGCGGTCCATGTCTTGCCGTCCTCGGAAAAGGCAATCTCTATCTTGCGGTTTCCGCCGTAACGTATGAGTTTTTTTTGGTGGCGCATGCCCGGGACGGTATAGTGGTGCTCGTGGGGGAGGGTGGCTGATTTGGCGACGGCGAGCAGCTCCTCATCGACCGTATCCAGCGCCTCGAAGTCAAATGCGTCCCGGCTTTTTGCAAGGACCTGCTTCCCGGGGACGGCCGTGTTGCGGAACGCGAGGACGACATCCGCTCCATGCAAGAAAACGCCCAATGGATGGGCAGTACTCCTGTCGATTCGTGTTTTAAAAAAGCGCGTCAGTTTGGTTTTGACGGCCTCAAGGGATTTCATGTCAATAAAAACATAACTCATAACTCCTTTTTTCATAATAGTACTTTTTTCTTCCAATGTGGGGAGTATTTTTTGGGTTTGTTATTATGAGACATGCGCATTCTCATCGTAGACAACGGAACCAGCCATATGCGCGAGTTGCGCGGTCTTTTCTCTTCGCACATGACGGATGTCGTCGGACGGAGCGCGTTCACGGTCCCGATGGAAAGAGGATACGATTGCGTCGTATTGTCCGGCAGCAGCGATACCGCGATAGCCGGGAACGAAGAGAAATTTGCAGAGTAGACGCGTCTCATCAGAAACCCGCACGTCCCGATACTGGGGATATGTCTGGGATTCGAGCTCATTGCCCATGCGTACGGCGCCCGGTTGGTCAGGCTTGCCGCCAAGGTTACGGGGCCTACGCGGGTTACCTTTGTCGAAGGATTCTGTCCGGGGATCGAGGGAGAGGATATGTACGAAGGCCACCGCTGGGCCGTGACCGAAGCCGCCGATCCGCTGATACCGCTTGCATACTCGGCCACGGGTATCGAGGCGGTCCGTCACAAGGACAAGCCGATTCTCGGATTGCAATTCCATCCGGAGATGATGGGGGATGGTTCCCCGGGTCGGCTGATTGTAGATTATATTCTACAGAACAGATTTACACCAAAGCTCCTTAAATTATCCCATAATACTTGATTTTAGGTCTGGAATATGGTATAATAATAGTCTCTAATGATGTTCCGCCCGTTTGCATGGGTTGGAATATCCGTTTTTCAAGCACATTGACAATCGAGAGGAAAAACGAATGGAATATGTCTTGTCTTGAGGTCCGCGAAGCGGGGATACCTATCCCTGGTTCGTGGGCCTCGAGTGAGACTCATCAGGGCGGTTCCCTGACTCCAAACAACCTGGACTTCTCAAAGAGAGTCCAAACTTAACATATGGCGTAAAGGAGAATGAAGCCATGAAATCCCAGCAGTTACGATTAGGTATGATGGAAGTTGAGTCTGTGTTGCTCTGCGGGCCCCAAGCCCCTGAGCTCGAGTGCCTTCTCAAGGAACTCGACAGGCTCGAACATGGATGGGAAGCGACCTTCTTTGAGGCGTTCAGCGGCGGCGTTACGGTTGAAGAAGCCGCGCTGGGGTTCTTGTCCATGGGCGAAACTGAGTGCTGCTGCGAGCAGCCCGGGTGCATCGTGTCGCGCGTCATGCGGCAGATGCTCAAGATCGAGGCGTTGCTCGAAGGCGTGGGTCATCACGAAACGATGATGATGATCATCGGACCCAGCGGTATGGAGATAGTCACGTTGACGACCGTCACGTTGACGACCCGGCCGCCTGTCCCCGCCGAAGAACGCGTCGAATAACCCCCGCAGGAAGTCCCCGCAATTGAGTTGGCGTGAGCCGTGACAGTGGGAAGGGGGACCTCGTCCTCCTTCCTCATTTCCGGACAGGCCTTAACTCCTGTCCAGGCCACTTCCGGCCCTTTTTTCCTCTCACTCACCCCATCACTCAATCCCTGTATTGAACACACGTTCAGGACAGGGTCACGTGATGGTGTGTTTTATTGTGTCAATCAACAAACCCGCCTACGCAGGAATCGCTCCTGCCAAGGGCGGGTTTTTTTGTGGATTATATACTACAAAAATCATGCCGGCCGATGGAAGGTGATGCTGAAGTTATTGAGGTAATTGGTGTCATTGCGGACCGTCATCCCGTATTGTCTTTGACCATATGCCATCACATGAAGGAGAGCGGGCGAGCGGTCGCTCATCCAGATGCTCGAGGTGAGGATGAAAAACCCTCCCGGCGCGACCAGGTCCAGTACCCGGGGACCTTCCTCAGCCAGGGTGTCGCTGACATCGAGCGAACCGACTGCAGTGAGGAGATCGAACCGTTGGGACGAGAACCGCTTGCTTCCGGCATGACTGATGTGTATCCGCTCGCGGGGGAGAGCTGTGTGTCCGGTTACGGGCGGATGGAAAGTAAGGGTCACGCCCTGCATGTCGAGCGTGCGGTATGCCGTCATCATCTCGGCGGCGGCGCGGCCGGTACCGCATCCCACATCGAGTCCGCGCGGATGGGGGAGTGCCGAAGCAAGGGTAGCGAGCACCGGTTTGAGACGGGGACACCATTCGTAATAGGTGTCGAGTCCCCGGTCCGCATGGGGATAGATACCCGTATCGATATCTTCCCGCGAGATTGAACGGTCTAAGGCGATGTGACGGGCAAAACGTGAAGCTTCGCTTCTCATGGCATATTATACTATAAGATAAATTTAGAGTCAAAAATTCATTTACTTCCTTTTGATAAGACAGGGTTTTTTCTGATATACTTTGGCCATGAGATTCGTCGATGTCAGGCGTCATGCACCCAAGCACGCGGAAGGAGCGCTTACCTCCAAGGGGAGGGATGCGGCGCGGGCGATGACCCGCGATATGCCGGACTATACCGGGGTGTATGCTTCCCCCAAGCCCCGTGCGGTGGAAACAGCTGTCTTATTGACCGGGAGGCAACCGGAATATGACTCCCGGGCCGGGACGCCGCCGTTCACAAAAGCACAGGAACAGGAACTCCATGAAGCAGGCAAAAACCATGTGTTCGGTATTGCGGGAGTCATCTTCGACCGCCCGGATTACCGGCAACTTATCAGGCAACAGGGGACAAAGCTGGCTGAGCTGGTCGCCGAAATCCTCAAGAAACTTCCTCCCGACGGCTCGGCCCTTATTATTTCCCATGACGGGGTAATGGTTGCTGCCGAGAAGGTCCTGAAAAACGAACCGTTCGACAAGGCGGGCAAGACCTTCCGTCCGCTTGCGGGGTTCCGTGTTTCGGAAGACCTGACCATCGAAGATATCCGCTGACCCTTAGTCGTAGTCGGTTCCCGGATGGACGATATCCTCCTCGAAGCCCGGATACGTTGACCCGGTCTTGCCGTACACAAGCCGGAGGAGCAGGATCCCGCCGGTGAAGACCGCATATTTCAGAGGAAAACGCCTCAGCCGTTTCAGGATGCTGCCCCTATTTCTGACGAAAGGTATCTTATATTTTTTCGCGGCATCAAAGACGATTGATTCGACGGGAGGAAAATAATGGGTATTTTGGTGGGAATTGATGAACGCGCAGGGAATGGCATTCTTCCTGAAAACGGATAACTGTGCATGCAATTCTGTTTTTACCTCATCCATATTTATCCGGCGAAGAAGAAGCTTCAAAAGGAAAACGGGGAGGGGATGGAACCTTCCTTTTTCGTCGACCAGGGAAGGGATGCGCCCGGGTTCCGACAATGGCCCGCCCTCGATGAGGTTGAAATGGAGCCCGATGTTGGGGAGACGGTATCTCCGTATCAGGGCAATCGCGCGTTTTGTTTCCGGCGCATTGACCAGGAGGGACACGTGATCGATCCTCTTGGCTTGGACGAGATCGAAGATTGTCTTCGTGGATTCGACCGTGAGCCCGAAATCATCGGCGGTGACAGGGGCCCTCATAGATAGCGGTATTTGAAAATGACAAGGAGGTCGTGCACGACATTGAAGATGCGACGGGACGCCTGATAGCGGGTGGGGCGCATCTCCCTGACGGTGACGGGGAGCTCGGTATACAGGAGTTTTTTCTTGCACGCGCGAAGGACTATTTGCGTGTCGTAGAGCTCATGAAGGGGATAGCAGTCCAGGGCGATGGGGCGGACGGTCAGGGTCCGCAGTTTTTTGATGCCGTGCGTGTCCGTCCCGGGGAAGTTGTAGATGACGCGCAGGAAAGAGTTGAAGACATACGTCGTGAGCCGCCGGTGGAGGGGGCGAAGGTCGCGGGAGCTTATGAGGGTCTTCGAGCCGACCACTATATCACTCTTGAGGTCCATGCTTTGTTCCAGGAACGCCACGTCCCAGAAGTCGATGTTGAAGATGATGATGTTCTCTTTGGTCGCGCGGCGTATCCCTTCCTTGAGTGCCTTGCCGTAGCTGGCTTCGGATACCCTGCATATTTTAATATGAGACGAATCGGACAGTTGTACTTCCCTGCATTTGTCCCATGTACCGTCGGTGCTGCCGTTCTCCACGAGGATGATCTCCCATTCCCGCGCATTCCTTTCTTTGAGTTTTGAGACAAGAAGAGAAAGCGAGGTCATCAGATGTTCTTCTTCATTATGCAGGGGAATCACTATTGAAAAATTATGCATATGGCATTCACTTTTCCGGATTCACGATGGGTGACCGACGGAAGTTGCTCAACTCTCCGTTGACGAGCGAAGCAAGTCTTACGGAGAGTTAGTCCCGCCGCATTAGGCGGGGAACCCGGCACGGGTGAAACGGGGGTGAC
>Ga0172369_10009118_pt1 | contig 11084 bp, 13 predicted proteins | sample LakKiv25m_FD_114539 | JGI IMG/M metagenome (GOLD analysis project Ga0172369, IMG submission 114539) | Freshwater microbial communities from Kabuno Bay, South-Kivu, Congo - kab_022012_11.25m | ecosystem: Environmental > Aquatic > Freshwater > Lake | place: Democratic Republic of the Congo...
CAAGAGTCCAAGCGCGAAATATTCCCTGATCGGGTTGTTGGCGTTCGGCTTTGTGTCCGGCATCGTTTTCTGGGGCGGTTTCAACACGGTGCTGGAGGCCACCAACACCCTCGAGTTCTGCACCACCTGCCATGAGATGCGCGACACCGTTTATCCGGAATACAAGGAAACAATCCACTACAGCAATCGCAGCGGCGTGCGTGCCATTTGTTCAGACTGCCACGTGCCGAAAATCTGGGCCTACAAGATGGTCCGCAAGATTAAAGCGAGCGGGGAAATCTGGGGCAAGCTCACCGGCAGCATCAGCACGCCGGAGAAGTTCGAGGCCAAGCGTATGGAGCTGGCAACCCACGAATGGGATCGGTTGAAGTCCACCGACTCGCGCGAATGCCGCAACTGTCATAACTTCGACGCCATGAGCCCGCAAGCCCAGCGTGGCACGGTCTACAAGAAGCACATGAAGGCCAAGGCCGAGGGACAAACCTGCATCGACTGCCACAAGGGCATCGCCCACAAGCTACCGAAGGAATACCGCGAGCCTGACGAGGAATAAGCGGGAATAAGCACCCGTGAAGCTTGACCCCCGCCGCAGCCGCGACGGGGCGCCCTCCCGGATGCCGGCAGATGAGTTCTGCCGGCATCTTTGATTTCGGGCACAATCCGGCTTTCTCCTTGCGCCCCCCCATGCTTTCTGTCACCGATCTTTCCTGCGTCCGCGGCGAACGCCGCCTGTTCGCCGGCCTGAGCTTTGGCCTCGCCGCCGGCGAATGGCTGCATGTGCAGGGTGAAAACGGCGCGGGCAAGACCAGTCTGCTGCGTATCCTGGCCGGACTCGCGCAACCGGCAGATGGACAGATCCGCTGGCGCGGCGAGCCGATCGGCAACCTCGCCGAAGAGTATCACCGCGAGCTGATGTTCCTCGGTCATCACGGCGCGGTCAAGGAAGACCTGACCCCACTGGAAAACCTGCTGCTGGCGGCCCAACTCGACAGCCTGCGCCTCGACGAAGCCACAGCTCTCCAGGCACTGGTCCGTTTCGGCCTGCGCGGACGCGAGGACCTGGCGGTGCGCTGCCTGTCGGCAGGCCAAAAGCGGCGGGTGTTGCTGGCGCGCCTGGCCGTACGGGACGCGACGCTGTGGATTCTTGACGAACCCTTCACCGCGCTTGACGTCAAGGCGGTCGAGATGCTCTCCGGTCTGATCGCAGCGCATGTCGCCGCCGGCGGCATGGCGATCCTCACCAGCCATCAGAGCATGCCGCTGCCCAACGGCAAGGTGCTGAAAATATGAATGCCTTCGTCGCCATCGTGCGCCGCGACCTGCTGCTGGCCGTGCGCCGCAAGAGCGAGGTGCTGACCGCCCTGTTCTTCTTCATCATCGTCGTCAGCCTGTTCCCGCTCGGCATCGGCCCCGAGCCCGCCCTGCTGCGCAAGATCGCTCCGGGTATCCTGTGGGTGGCCGCCCTGCTGGCGACCATGCTCGGACTGTCCCGTCTGTTCGCCCCCGACCACGCCGACGGCACACTCGAACAGATGGCGCTGTCGCCGACGCCGCTCGGCCTGCTGATCGCAGGTAAAATCGCCGCCCACTGGATCACCGCCGGCCTGCCGCTGGTACTGCTGGCCCCGGTGCTCGGCATCCAGTTCGACCTGGATACCGACGCGCTTGGCATCTTGGTGTTGGCGCTGTTGCTGGGCACGCCCCTGCTGTCGCTGATCGGTGCGATCGGCGCGGCACTGACGCTAGGGGTGCGCGGCGGCGGCGTGCTGTTGTCTTTGCTGGTCTTGCCGCTCTACGTGCCGACCCTGATCTTCGGGGCCGGCGCGGTCGAGATGCACATCTCGGGATTGAGTGCGGCGGGCCACTTGTCGCTGCTGGCGGCCCTGCTGGCCGTCGCCGCATTTTTCGCGCCGTGGGCAACCACGGCCGCCTTGAGGATCGCACTGGAATGAGCAACAAGATCATCCACTGGTTCAAGTACGCAAGCCCGCAAAGCTTCTATCCGCTCGCCGGCAAGATGATCCCGTGGTTCTGGGCACTGGCCGCGGTATTCACGGTGATCGGGCTGTGGATCAGCTTCTTCGAAGCGCCCACCGATGTCACCCAAGGCGAAGGCTACCGGATCATCTTCATCCACGTGCCGGCAGCATGGATGTCGATGTTCCTCTACTGCGTGATGGCCGCCTGGGCCGGCATCGGTCTGTCTCTCAATACGCGGCTGTCGAGCATGATGGCGCAGGCGATCGCCCCGACCGGCGCGCTGATGGCCTTTCTTTCGCTGTGGACCGGCGCCTTCTGGGGCAAGCCAATGTGGGGCGCCTGGTGGGTATGGGATGCACGCCTGACCTCGGCGCTAGTGCTGTTCTTCCTCTACATCGGTTTCCTCGCCCTGCAGGCCGCCATCGACGACCCGCGGCGCGCCGACAAGGCCGGCGCGATCCTGGCGCTGGTCGGCGTGGTGAATGTGCCGATCATCTACTGGTCGGTCAAATGGTGGAATACCCTGCACCAAGGTGCCTCGGTATCGCTGATGAAGGCACCGACCATGGCGACGACCATGCTGTGGGGCATGCTGATCATGTCGCTGGCCTTCTGGATGTATGCCCTGGCCCTGGTCCTGATGCGCGTCCGAGCGATCATCCTCGAACGCGAAGCGCTCACCGACTGGGTGAAGAACCTGCCCGAAGTGAAAGGAAACGCACAATGAATTGGGGATCGCCCGCCGAATTCCTGGCCATGGGTGGCTACGGACTCTATGTCTGGGGCAGCTTCGGTGTCTGTGCGCTGCTGATGATCATGGAACCAATCCTGGTCAGCAAGCGTCGAAATGCCATTTTGCGCAGCCTGCGCCGCGAACATCTCGCTGAATCACTCGACAAACAATGAAACCACGACACAAACGCATCGCCATCATCCTCGGCGGGCTGGCAGCCATTGGCGCCGGTACCGCTTTCGTCATGAACGCGCTCGACAGCAACATCGCCTTCTTCGTCACGCCAAGTGAGATCGCCGTCGGCAAAGCCCCGCAGGGCAAGGCGTTCCGGGTCGGCGGCATGGTCAAGGAAGGCACGGTGACGCGCGACAACCTGACGGTGCATTTCGTCCTCACCGACACCGCGCGCGATGTGCCGGTCAGCTACACCGGCATCCTCCCCGACCTGTTCAAGGAAGGCAAGGGCGCGGTCGCCCAGGGTCGCATCGGCCCGGACGGCGTCTTTGTCGCCAGCGAAGTGCTCGCCAAGCATGACGAGAACTACATGCCGCCGGAAGCCCAGCATGCCGTCGAGCAGGCGCAGCGCATGGCCAAGACCATCAAACAATAAAGGCACCACCCCATGATTCCAGAACTCGGCCATTTCGCCCTGCTGCTGTCGCTGTTTGTCGCGCTCGCCCAGGGCATCCTGCCGCTGGTCGGCGCACAGCGCGGCCAGACCCAATGGATCGCCTTCGCCAGGCCAGCCACCGCCGCGGCGTTCTTCCTCATTGCGATCTCCTTCCTCTGCCTTGGCTGGGCCTTCTACAGCAACGACTTCTCGGTGCGCTACGTCGCGGCCAACTCGAACACGCAATTGCCGACCATCTATCGCCTGTCGGCAATCTGGGGTGGCCACGAGGGTTCTCTGCTGTTGTGGCTGCTGATGCTCGCCGGCTGGGCGCAGGCGGTGGCGCTGTTCTCGCGCCAGCTGCCGGCAACGATGGTCGCGCGCGTGCTGGGCGTGCTCGGCCTGGTGCTCGCCGGTCTGCTGGCCTTCGTACTCTTCACCTCCAACCCCTTCGAGCGGCTGCTGCCGGCCGCCGCAGAGGGCCGCTCCCTCAACCCGCTGCTGCAGGATCCCGGTCTCGCCTACCACCCGCCCATGCTCTACATGGGTTACGTCGGCTTCTCGGTGGCATTCGCCTTCGCCATCGCCGCGCTGATCGCCGGCCAGCTCGATGCGGCCTGGGCGCGCTGGTCGCGGCCATGGACCCTCGTCGCCTGGATCTTCCTCACCCTCGGCATTGCGCTGGGCAGCAACTGGGCCTACTACGAACTCGGCTGGGGCGGTTGGTGGTTCTGGGACCCGGTCGAAAACGCCTCCTTCATGCCCTGGCTGGTGGGCACGGCGCTGGTCCATTCGCTGGCGGTCACGGAAAAGCGTGGCAGCTTCAAGAACTGGACCGTGCTGCTGGCCATCGCCGCCTTCTCGCTCTCGCTGCTCGGCACCTTCCTGGTTCGTTCCGGGGTGCTGACGTCAGTGCATGCCTTCGCCTCCGATCCACGCCGCGGCATCTTCATCCTCATCCTGCTCGCCATCGTGATCGGCAGTTCGCTGATGCTGTTCGCCGCCCGCGCACCGAAGGTCAGCCTGGGTGGCAGCTTCGCGCTGGTCTCGCGCGAAACCTTCCTGCTCATCAACAACGTGCTGCTGGTGGTGGCCGCTGCCGCCGTGCTGCTCGGCACGCTCTACCCGCTGATCATCGACGCCCTCGGCCTGGGCAAACTTTCGGTCGGCCCCCCCTACTTCAATGCGGTGTTCGCGCCGATCATGCTGCCGCTGCTGGTGCTCGTCGGCATCGGCCCGCTGGCGCGCTGGAAACAGGCCAGCCTGGGGGCGATCCTGCGCAAGCTGTGGCCGGCCGCCGCCGTCGCGCTCGTCACCGGCATTGCCGTCCCGCTGCTGGCTGGTGCCTGGAGTACCTACCTGGCGCTCGGCATGGCGCTGGTCGGCTGGATGATGGCCGCCGTGGTGTTGCAGGCCATCGAACGCTTGCAGCAATCGCCGCCCAAGCCCTCCTGGTGGGGCATGCAGCTCGCCCATTTCGGTCTGGCGGTGTTCGTCGTCGGCGTGGCGATGGTCGGCACCTACCAGGAAGAGCGCGACGTACGCATGGAGCCCGGCGAAACCGTCGCGGTTGGCGGCTACACCTTCAAGTTTGCCGGGGTACGCGAGGCCGAGGGCCCTAACTATGTCGCCTCGGTGGGCAGTTTCGAGCTACTGCAAAACGATAAATTGTTGCGCATGCTGCATCCGGAAAAGCGCGATTACGGTCCCGGTTCGATGCCGATGACCGAGGCGGCGATCGACGCCGGTTTCACGCGCGACGTCTATGTCTCGCTGGGTGAGCCGCTGTCCGCCGACAAGGAAAACGGTCCCTGGGCGGTGCGTGTCTATTACAAGCCGTTCGTCGACTGGATCTGGGTCGGCTGTCTGTTCATGGCCCTGGGCGGACTGCTCGCGGCCAGCGATCGGCGCTATCGCCTGCGCGTCCGCCCGGTCGCCGCCCCTGCAGGAGCGCCCGCATGAACAAGTTCGTCCTGCCCCTCGGCATCTTCATCGTCCTCGTCGCGCTGCTCGCGGTGGGCCTCAAGCTCGATCCGCGCGAGGTGCCCTCACCGCTGATCGACAAACCAGCCCCCCACTTCGACGTTCCCCAGCTACACGACGCCGCGGTCAATTTCACCCCCAAGGCGATGGCCGGCAAGGTCTGGCTGCTCAACGTCTGGGCCTCGTGGTGCGTTTCCTGCCGCGAGGAGCATCCGGTGCTGGTCGCCTTCTCGAAGAGTCCGGCGGCGATCCCGGTCATCGGTCTCAACTACAAGGACAAGCGCGAGGATGGCCTGCGCTGGCTGGCCCGCTTCGGCGATCCCTACCAGCTGTCGGCCTTCGACGCCGACGGTCGCGTCGGCATCGAATACGGCGTCTATGGCGTGCCGGAAAGCTATCTGATCGACAAGGCCGGCGTGATCCGCTTCAAGCAGATCGGTCCGATCACGCCGGAAGTGCTGGAACAGAAAATCCTGCCGCTCGCCCGGGAGTTGAGCCGATGAAACGCATTTGCCAAGTTCTGGCGCTGCTCGCCGCGTTCCATGCGCTGCCGGGCACCGCCAAGGAAGCCGCGCCGCTGGCGGAGGATCCGGTCGTCGAACAGCGCATGGTGCGCATCACCGAGGAGTTGCGCTGCCTGGTCTGCCAGAACGAGTCGCTGGCCGGCTCGCAGGCCGACCTCGCCAAGGACCTGCGCCAGGAAGTGCGCGGCCTGATCAAGGAAGGCAAGAGCGACCAGGAAGTGCGGGATTTCCTCGTCAGCCGCTACGGCGATTTCGTGCTCTATCGCCCGCAGCTCAAGTCGACCACCTATGTGCTGTGGATCGGCCCGTTCGTGCTGCTCGTCATTGGCGTCCTGGCACTGGTGCGCTATCTGCGCCGGCGTGCCACCCAGGTGCGGCAACCGACGCTCAGCGAAGCGGAACGCCAGCGCGTCGAGGCACTGCTCAAAGACGACCAGTAGGTCATGGCCGGTTTCATCGTCGGCGCCCTGCTGCTGGTGGGCATCGTGCTTGTGCCCATGCTGTGGCCGTTGCTGCGCCGTCCCGCCAAAAACTCACCCACCACGACCAATCTGCAGGCCGCGGTTTATCGCGATCAGCTCGTCGAGCTCGCCCAGGATCGTGCCGCCGGCACGCTCTCCCAGGCCGACTACGAAACGGCGGTCGCGGAAGTTGAGCGGCGCTGCCTCGAAGAAAACGTCACCCCGCTTGCGGCCGCTCCCACCGCATCCACATCCGGCCGCCGCGCAGCGCTCGCCCTCGGTCTCGTCCTGCCCGCCGGCGCTGCATTGCTTTACCTGGCGCTCGGCACGCCGGACGCCCTGCGCGAGACACCCCACGCGCAGCATTTCACCTCCGGCGACATCGAAGGCATGGTCGCCAGTCTCGAAGCGAAGCTGGAACAGGCACCCGACAATCCAACAGGCTGGCGCATGCCCGGGCGCTCCTACAAGTCGATGGGGCGCTACCGCGAGGCGGTGCGCGCCTTCGAGCGCACCGGCCCGCTGCTCGAAAGCAACCCGGATCTGCTCGTCGATTACGCCGATACGCTGGTCGCGTTGGCCGGGGAGTTCACGCCGCAGGCCCATGGCCTGATCGAACGCGCCCTGCACCTCGCGCCGGAACACCCACAGGCGCTCTGGCTGCGCGGCACCGCAGCCTTCGATGGCGGTGATTACGCCGCCGCGGTGGCAGACTGGGAACGCCTGCTGGCCGGACTGGAGCCGGCTTCCGATGACGCGCAGGCGGTCGCCGCCAACATCGCCGAGGCCCGCGCCCAGGGCGGTCTCGCTCCCGGCGCGGGGCGTAAAGTCGGCGCTGGCGGGACGGCGCCTGCCGCCGTCCAGGCATTCGTCAAGGGCCGCGTCGAACTGGCGGCGGAATTCCGCGGCAAGCTGCCCGACGACGCCGTCGTCATGGTGCTTGCCCGACCGCCCGATGGTTCGCGCATGCCGCTTGCGGTGCTGCGCGCCCGCATCGCCGACCTGCCGCTCGCCTTCACCCTCGACGACAGCCTCGCCATGGCCCCCGGCCACAGCCTGTCGCAGTTTGCTGAAGTCGAGGTCGAAGCGCGTGTCTCTCTCACTGGCAGCGCAATGCCCAAGCCCGGCGACCTGTTCGGGCCAAGCCAGCGTGTGCGGCTCGGCGCCAGCAACGTGCGACTGAAGATCGACCAGGTTCGGTAGAGTCATACGCATGGAGACGTCCGCTCCCCTACTCGCCGAAGCGCTGCGCGTGCGCGCCGAGGCCGAGTGCGTCGCCACGCCGGCCGAGGTCGACGCCGCCTTCGCACGGCTGGCTACGGCGATCACAGCCCGGTTGGCCGACGCCAATCCGCTCGTCTATGCAGTGATGAACGGCGGCCTGATCGTCGCCGGCCGCCTGCTGGCGCGGCTCGATTTCCCGCTCGAAGTGGATTATCTACATGCGACGCGCTACGGCGCCGCGCTGCAAGGCCATGCGCTCGACTGGCGAATCGGGCCATCACGCCCACTCACTGGCCGCAGCGTGCTGGTGATCGACGACGTGCTCGACGAAGGCTACACGCTGGAAGCGATCTGCCAGCGCCTGCGGGAAGCGGGCGCCGCCACGGTGCTGACTGCCGTGCTGGTACACAAGCTGCACACGCGCAAAGCGCGGCCGGGCATGCGCGCCGACTTCACCGGCCTCGACGCCCCCGACCGCTTCCTGTTCGGCTGCGGCATGGACTACCAGGGCTACTGGCGCAATGCCAGCGGCATCTACGCAGTCGCCGCCAGCTGAAACCAGCGAACATCAGTGCTGAGTGACACCGACGAAGCTGTTGTCCACCAGCGGCCGGGCGTCGATCTGCGGCACATGGCAGCTGTCGCACTGGAAGCGGCTCATCTCCACCACCGGCTGACCGTCGCGGGTCCGGACAGTCTTCGAGAAATGGCTCTCACCCATGCGCGGAATTTTCTGGCCGCGCAGCTCGTCGGTGATGTGGCACTCGAGACAGGCGTTCTCCTCGCGCGTCAGCGGGATGTATTTCTCGATCGCATGGGGAATCAGCGGCGGCTGGCCGATGAAGGTGCGGCCGATCAGCTGCGCCGGTCCGACGCCCGGCACCTTGGCGCTGTACGCCTTGGTAGCGGGCGCCTGGTCGGGCGCCGTCACATCGGCACCGCGCAACGGGGCCGGCGTCTGGGTCGAGGCGCAACCGAGCGGCAGCGCCAGCCAGGCAGCGAGAAGCAGGAAAGTCGTCTTGTTCATGAATGTTTCCTCCTGATGGAAAACGGCATGGATCAGTGTGCGACGGGAGCAACGATCGCCGCGGGCGCGTCCGGCGCATGCTTGCCGAAGCGCGTGCCGAAGCGGAATACCTGTGGCGCGCAGACGTCGATGCAGCGTCCGCAATTCGTGCAGGCACCGGCGAGAATCACCGGTGGCGCCCCGTCGATTGCCTTCAGTGCCGGCCGGATCACCTGCTGTTCCGGGCAGACCGCGAAGCAGTCGAGACAATCATTGCAGGCCGCGCGCTGCGGCAGGCGCACGCGCAGCACAGCGAAGCGGCCGAGCAGCCCGTAGAAGCCCCCCACTGGACAGAGGTGGCCGCACCAGCCGTGGCGCATGACAAACAGATCGAAGAGAAAGATCGCCAGCAGCACTGCCCCGCCAAGGCCAAAGCCGAACAACAGGCCGCGATGGGTCAGCGACACCGGATTGACCATCTCCCAGGCCAGCGTGCCGGTCAGCACCGCGACGATGAGCGTCATGGCGAGGATGGCATAGCGCGTCGCGCGCGACAGAGACGCGCTGCCCTTGATACCGAGCCGCTGGCGCAGCCAGTGCGCGGCATCGGTGACGGGATTGACTGGACAAACCCAGCCGCAATAGACACGGCCGCCGACCAGCAGGTAGAACACCACGACAATCGCCGCGCCGATCAGGGCGAGCGTCTCGGGCCGATGGCCCGTCAGCGCAACTTGCAGCAGCAGATACGGATCGGCGAGCGGCAGGACGTCGAGGGTGTAGCTGTAGCTGAGATTGCCCTTGACAAGCCACAGGCCGAACCACGGGCCGGCGAGGAACAACAGCAGGATGCCGAGCTGGCTGGCACGGCGCAGCAGCAGCCAGCGGTGCGCGGCCAGCCAGCCGTGCGCGGTGCGCGCCGCGGCACCCGGACGTAGCGGCGCGGCGCTCATAGCTGTCCTCCCTGCAGGGCCTTGGGCGCGGCAAAAGTCGGCGCCGGCGGGACGGCACCGGGTGCCACCGGCGGTGCGCCCTCCGGCACGGGCAGCGCCGACAGGCCCTTGCCCGGCTCGTATTGCATGCCCTCGGGCAGGTTGTACTGGTGCTCGATCTCCGGCGCGACGAGACTGCCGCCGGCCTTCTCCCGCTCGACCCAGCCGAGCCGGTAGTGGGTGGACAGCTGGCCCCGCGCCATGGCACGGGGCAGCACCTTGATCGAGGCGACCTCGGTCGGGCAGGCCTTCTCGCACTTGCCACAGCCCGTGCAGGCCTCCGAATGCACTACCGGGATGAACAGCGTGTGTCGACCGGTACGCGCGTTGGTCTGCGCGTCCAGCGTGATCGCCTTGTCGATCACCGGGCAGATGCGATAACAGATGTCGCAGCGCAGGCCGAGGAAGTTGAGGCAGGTTTCGTGATCGACGAGCACCGCCAGACCCATCTGCGCCCGGTTGATGTCGGTGAGCGAATGGTCAAGCGCACCCGTCGGGCAGGCTTTCACGCAGGGGATGTCCTCGCACATCTCGCACGGCAGCTGGCGCGCCACGAAGTAGGGCGTGCCAGTCGACATCGGCTCCTCGGCCCTGGCCAGATGCAGGATGTTGTACGGACAGTCTCGCACGCACAGGCCGCAACGGATGCAGGCGCCGGCGAACTCGTCTTCCGGCAACGCGCCAGGCGGACGCAGTGCCGCAGGCGGCAACGCGGTGGCGTGGCGCGCATACAGCCCGACGCCAAGCCCGAGCAGGCCGACGCCACAGGCCATGCGCGCGGCATCGGCAAGAAACTGCCGCCGGGCGGATCCTCTGACTGGGCTGGGGGTATCCATGGTGGCGGCGCGGGGGGACGCCCCCGCGCGGCACTCCGTCGTCGTTGGCAATGCGCGTCAGGCCTTGACCACCTTCGCGGCGCACTTCTTGAAGTCGGTCTCTTTCGAGATCGGGCAGGTCGCGTCGAGGGTGAGCTTGTTGACCAGGCGATGCTCATCGAAGAAGGGAATGAAGATCAGCCCTTCCGGGGGCTTGTTGCGGCCCTTGGTCTCGACGCGCAACTGCAGCTCACCGCGCCGTGTCGCCACCTTGACGATGTCATGGCGTTTAAGGCCGCGTTTCTCGGCGTCCTGCGGATGCATGAAAACCACCGCATCCGGGAAGGCCTTGTAGAGCTCGGGCACGCGGCGCGTCATCGAACCGGTGTGCCAGTGTTCGAGCACGCGGCCGGTGCACAGCCACAGGTCGTATTCCTTGTCGGGCGACTCGGCGGCCGGCTGGTAGGGCAGCGCGAAGATCTTCGCCTTGCCGTCCGCCTGGCCGTAGAAGCGCACCCCCTCGCCCTGCTTGACGTAGGGATCGTAGCCCTCGCGGAAACGCCACAGCGTCTCCTTGCCGTCGACAACCGGCCAGCGCAGGCCGCGCGCCTTGTGATAACTGTCGAACGGCGCCAGGTCGTGGCCGTGGCCGCGGCCGAACTGGGCATATTCCTCGAACAAGCCCTTCTGCACGTAGAAACCGCAATGCTCGGACTCGTCGTTGCTGTAGCCGGCCCAGGCGTGGGCGTTGACGCG
>Ga0172369_10009123_pt1 | contig 11082 bp, 6 predicted proteins | sample LakKiv25m_FD_114539 | JGI IMG/M metagenome (GOLD analysis project Ga0172369, IMG submission 114539) | Freshwater microbial communities from Kabuno Bay, South-Kivu, Congo - kab_022012_11.25m | ecosystem: Environmental > Aquatic > Freshwater > Lake | place: Democratic Republic of the Congo...
ACCCTCGGCCTCGTGTGCGGCATGCTTGTGTATCTGGGCCGCAGGGCGCGCTCATCCGCGGAGGGCCAGGGCCCCCGTCGTTGGTCGTTTCCCATCCCCGCCTGGCTCTGGAGGCCGGCTGCGGGCGCCGGAGGTCTGCTCCTGGTCTTCGGCGGGGGCGCGTTGATGGCGGCCCGGAGCTGGAGCGCGGCGGGTGCAGATGCACTGGCCAGACAGGACCCCCTCGGCGCGCTGGCGGCGTACGCTGCGGCGGCCCGAGCGAACCCGCTGGACCCGGAGTCGCGTCTGGCGCTGGCGCACATCAGGGAAGGCATCGGGGAGCCTGATGCCGCGAGGAGGGAGTTGAACGCCGCGGTCCGCATTGCCCCGGTCGGGAAGACCCTCTATCGCCTTGGTAAGCACCTGCTTGCCAACGGTGACCCCAGCGGCGCCGCGCGGGCTCTGGACAGAGCGCGAGCCCTGGATCCCCACCATCTGCGAACGCTCCTCGCGCTGGCGGAGGCCTTCAGGTCGGCGGGAAGGCCTGAGAAGGCGGCGGCCGTGTATGATGCCATGATCGCGCTGCATCGTGGGCCGGTCGGAAGGGTGCGCGCCGTGCCCGAGGTAGTGGACTGGGAGTATGGGATCGCGTACGCAGCACGCGCCGAACAGGAGCTTCAGTCCGATCGCCCCGCGCACGCCGAGAGGCTGCTCGCCGAGGCCGAGAGTGTGCTGGGCGAGCTATGGCGGACGAGACACGAGACGATGGTCCGGTTGCGGGTGACGGACGATGCGATGCGGGAAGCCGTAGCCCGGTATGAGTGGGTCCTCATGAGGCGCGCCGAGGCGCTGGGCAAGGTGGGCCGAGCGGGCGAGGCGCAGACGGAGCTGGCCAGGCTGGCTCGGTTCCGCCAGGAGCACGCCGAAGAGACGGCGCCCGAGTAGGAGGGGTCGCGGGGGCGTCCAGCCGGGGGGCTGACAGCGCCCCAGCGCCGCCTGGCGCCACTGGGACGCGGTCCCGTGGTCAGAACCTGCCGTCCGTCACCTCAAAGTGAGTGGGCTTGCTGAGTGTGGGTCCGCCAATGCGCACCCAGTGCGCCGTCCACTCCAGGAGCTGGTCGGTGGTGACAGCGGGCGGCCCGTACAAGCCCCAGCAACGCCTGGCGTCGCTGAGAAGCGCCGTATCTCCTTCCCTGCCCTCGAACGTAGGGGGCGGAAGGTCCATGGCGGCCGCGAGCCGCGCAGCGGCGTCGCGAACGCTGACGATATCCGGCCCGGTCAGATTCAGAACCGCCGGCGGCGACGCGCTTAGCTCGGAGGCTCGGATGAGAACTCGGTTCACGTCGCCCTGCCAGAGCACGTTGAAGTAACCCATCTGCACATCCACGGGCCGGCCGCTTGCGAGACGCTGTGCGATGTCCAGTGGCACGCCATAGCGAAGGTCGCAGGCGTAGTTCAGGCGAACGAGCAGAACGGGTGTGCCATGCGTTGCCGACATATGCTCGAGGATGCGTTCCCTGGCGAGGCACGACTGCGCATACTCGCCGACCGGATCCGGGGGCGTGTCCTCGGTCGCGCCGCCGGACGCCGGCGCGACGAAGGGATAGACGTTGCCGGTGGATAGCGCGACGATGCTCGAGGAGCGGAAGCGCTCGGCCACCATCGCCGGCAGCAGCGCGTTCACGGCCCAGGTCCTGGCCGCGTTGCCCGTTGTGCCGAACTTCGAGCCGGCGAGGTGGTAGACATACGGGGCATCGGGGAGACGGTCGAGGTCCTTCCGGTTCATCAAGTCGGCCGCGATGGTTCGGATGCCGGCGCGCCCCAGCATCATGGCGGTGTCAGCATCCGAGAACCGTGAGACGCACACCACTCGGTGCGGCGAGCCCGACGCAACCATGCTGCGGTGCAGGAGAAGCGCAAGACTGGGGCCGAGCTTGCCGCCCGCGCCGAGGACGAGGACGTCGCCACCCAGTTTGCGTGCCGCCTCCACGGCGTCCGAGCTCGGGGCAGTAAGCCGGTCCACTAGCTCGAACTCCGATGAAGGCGGGGCCTGTCTACTCTCACTCATCCGAGTCTCCTCTGCGCCGTGGCCGGCAACGCGCGCTCAGTACCTATCCGGCAAATGCATGTGCGGGCACCGCTGCGGGAAGAGCGCCTCGACCAGCGTTCGGTCTCGCGCGCTCAAGCCACGAGTGCCTCGGTCGAGGATGTCTCCCGGTGGGCGCGCGCCGAGAACGAGCTGTGCCAGATCGCTCGCCCGCGCGTCCCAGGTACGGTGTGTGTCCGGCATCACGTACTCCGGCGGTTCGCCGACCTCGAGGGTGCTTCCTCTCGGTGCCAGGAGAACGCGCTCGTCCTCAGTCGTGATGAGGAGCGGCTTGCGCGGCCTTAGCCCTCTTGCGCGCAGACGACGCGACAGCTCGGGAGCGAGGTCTCGCAGCACGTGGCGAAGCCGAATGATGCGAGCCATGGACCCGCCGGAGCCGGAGTAGGCGCGGATCAGCCTCGCATTCCGTCGCATGGCTGCAGCAGCCACCGGCCCGTCGTGTGGGCACGGGATCAGGACTCCCGAGATATGGTGCTTCCGACTCCCACGCCATGGGGCGCGGGCGCACACGGCGAGCGCAGCATCGGCGCTCTCGGCATCGAGAGCGAGGGCCTCGGCCACAACCATCTCGCCCGGCGCATCCCGCTGCATAACGTCAGCAGCCCAGAAGCCCGTCCCGTGGCGCACGTACCCGCGGATTGTTTGGTTCGGCGCCCACAGCACCAAGCAGTCGTCGGAGTCGCCTTCTGCGAGCCTGGCCGCGAGCGTTCGCCACGCATAGGCACGGTCCAGACGAACGGCTGCGCCGACCGCGTCCCGTGTGGCGGCATCGTAGACCGCGCGGAGATGTGGCAGGTCGCCGTCCGCCGCCGGCTTACAGGACCAGCCGCCCGGGAGAGGGGCATGCTCGTCCACCGCCAAGCTGACCAGGTGCTCCGGTCCCGCCGGCACGTATCCAAAGCGCTCGTAGAAGCCGCTGATGCCGTAGAGCATGGACAGCCCGGCATCACCGCCCCGCATGTGCTCGATCGCGGCCTCAAGCACCTGCCCGGCATATCCTTGACGCCGGTGGTCGCCGTCCGTGCCGACCCCGCCGATGCCGTCCATGCGCACGAGTGCGGCGCCGATCCTGATGCGCTGCGACACAACCCAGCAACGACTTACCGAGCGCCCGTGTGACCATGCCTCTACGCGGATGCTGCGCCCGTCTGCCTCGGGGGTCAGAGTGACGCTGGGCTCGACTTCGTTGGCCACCGTTGCTGGCGTTCGTGATGTCATGTTGCGCTCTGTGCTGCGTTCCGCCGCAGCCGACTGCTTAGGGCCCCTCGCGGGGTTGCGATCGGTACGGGGCGTCGGTAACTCTCACGGTCAGCCGGATGCATCGCAGAACCCGTGACCGCGCCCTGGCCCGTCGGATCAGAAGATTACCCGAGACGGGCAGGGGGCGCTCGCCTCTCGGATCGGCTAGAATCCTGAAGCCCAACTCGTCACCGAGGCAAAGGAGACCGACATGCGCGTGCTCGTAGCGGCGCTCGTTCTAGCAGTCCCCGCAGTAGCCATGGGCCGGCAGGCCGGCATCACCAACGGCGGATTCGAGCTTCTGGACAGCAGGTATTTCCCGACCGATTGGAGCGCAGTCGGCCCCGGTGTTGAGGTCTCGCCCGAGGCGCGCACAGGCCGCTACTCCATGCGGATACAGCGAGCATCGGCTACTCCCATGCCTCCAGAGACGGGCCTGAACCGGGCATGGAGTCCCGCTGCGAGCGAGCGCGGCTCGATGCTGGCGGAGAAGAGGGCTGTGGTGCGCGCCTGGTACCGGGTCAGATCTGCCGCACCGGACGCGGTCATGTCGCTCGTAGTCATTCCCATGGGCAGGTCCGGCATCGAGGATACCGGTGAGCCGCGAGCGCAACGGCTGATACCCAATGACGCGGCGGGAGACGGCGAGTGGCACGAAACCAAGCTCGCTTACGACTACAGCGGAAGCCCGGAGGTTGCGTGGGTGCACGTGGGAGCGCGGATCGTGGGCGGTGCCGCGGACCTCCTGCTTGATGATCTCGACCTCCTTTCCGGCGACTTGTGCATCCTCCAGCTTGAGAAGGTCCATGTGTACCCCGATGCCTCGCAGCCCGATCGGCTGGCGATGCTGACCGCCACGGTGACGAACATAGGCAGCGGTCCGTCCGGCAGAGTCAGGCTGGTGGTCGAGTTGCCGCGCCACATGATCGCCGAAGGACCGGCCGACGTTGGGCCATTGCCCGCGGGCGGCGCCGCTGTCGCCAGATGGCGTCTCCGCGGGCCCATGGAGCGGTCGGCTCTGAGGATAACCGCCGACGACGGCTCCGACCGAGACAGGGCGACAGCACGGCTCGCTCCGAGGCTCGAGCTGTTGTCCGCCCTGGCCTCTCCCGGTCTGGTTGCGCCCGGCGGCGCCGTCCGGATCACTGCGACGGTGTGGAATCGGGGAACGGCCTCGGCGACCGGCGCCGTCGTTCGTCTCGCACTGCCTGCCGGTGTCTCCTGGATTGGTGCGGGCAAGGCGCGGGAGCGGGCGGCGACGCTCCCCCCGGTGCCTCCTGGCAGACGGAGGTCGGTCTTCTTCATGGTACGGTCCGGCCTGCGCGCGGGAGTCGAACCTTCACTGGCGTGCCGGCTTCAGTCGGACGCTTCGGCCAAGCCGGCACAGGCCTGGCCGATTCGCCTGATCGTCACGGACGCGGTGACGTCGGCTCGGACCACCGCCGTTGGGCCGGTGGTTCTTCGTGCCGGTTCGGACAGGACTGCGGCGGAGTTGGTCGCCGGTAGGGCCCGCACCCTGATCGGTTGGATGCCCCACCTGGGCCGTGTGACCGTTCGCCTTCCGTCCGGCAAGGCGGAGACCGTTGTCGCGCGATATGGGCCGGCAACCACAACGAGCGGCGTCCTGGGGCTGATCAGCAGCCGCAAGGACAGCGCCGGCGGGCTCTGGCGCTTTGCTTCCCACTTGCAACCGCTGGGCGCCGGCGCATGCCGCATCACCATCACCGCCTCGTGCAGCGCGCAGCGCCAGGTCCTCTCGTTCGATGGGCCCACGCTCCTCGTCGGCGAATCCTCAACCGGCGCCCGGAAGGACGAGGCGCTGTTCCCCGGGCTCGAGTGGCTTGTCGGAGATGAGGTCAGCAGCGGCGACCTTGACATAGCGAACGATCACCCGGACCGTCCGCGGTATGCCCCGCACCCGAACAAGGTGACGATCCCCGCCATGGCGGTCGTCACGAGCGCGGGACTTGCCGGGCTGTACTGGGATTGCCGCGACCGATGGGCCAGCGCACTCGACCGACCGCAGCCTGTGTTCGCCTCACCGGACCGGATAGGCGGCACGGCTGCACACCGTTTGGGGCTGATGGCGCCGAGCTCGGCACATGGGCTCGGCGAGAACGCGGTCGTTAGTGGGTACGGCAGAGGCTACGTCCTCGCTGCGGGCAGCCGGTTGCGCCTCTCGGCGATAGTGCAGACCATCCCCCGATCCCAGGTTCGCCGGTCCTACGGAGCGCTCGAAGCTCTCGCGGCCTGGTTTCGCTGGTTCCGGCCTGAGCCGCCGGCTCCCGCGCCCAGGGGGTCGGATCCGGCGCAGACGGCGTGGAGCATGCAAGCCTACATGGGCACGCTCTGGGACAAGGAGGGGCGGGGCTGGTTCCCGTACCTGAACGGGCCGGCGATCTGGCGGCACCCATCGTTCGATGCATCGTTCGCGTACGACTTGCTGACGGCGAGCCGCCGTCCTGGCGCAAGCGAGCACGCTGCTGGGTGGCGAGACCGAGTTGCCGAGGCCCGCGCGCACGGCGTGACCCCGGACACCATGGACGGCTTCGCCTTCGCGGAAGGCGACCCACTGGCCTCGCTGCGAGCCCTCGGAGGTCCAATCGCCGCTCTTCAGGCCGATCAGGCGGCCGACGGCTCATACGCCTTCGACGCGGACCGCCGAGATCAGGGCGTGTTCCGGGGTTACGATTTCCACGAGTTGGGGCGGCCCGGCGAGGTCGAGTGCGGACTGATCGCCCGCAACGCCTTTGTGATGCTCCGCGCTGCTCGCCTGACGGGCGACATGGCGGCATACCGCTCGGGCCTGAAGTCCCTCGAGTGTGTCAGGCGGTACCGGGTACCCCGGGCGGCGCAGGTCTGGGAGGTGCCGGTGCACACGCCGGACATCCTGGCGGCCGCAGACGCGGTAGACGCGTTCATCGAAGCTTACAGGTTCAGCGGCGACAGGAGGTGGCTCGAGGATGCGCGGCGCTGGGCGGTAGCCGGCCTGCCGTTCGTCTACGTCTGGAACGCGCCGGACAAGCTCTGGATGCGCTACGGTTCCATCCCCGTGTTCGGGGCCAGCCAGATGCGCGGGAGCTGGTTCGGCAACGTGGTGCAATGGAACGGTCTGCGCTTCGCCGCCGCCATCTTGAAGCTGAGCGAGTACGACGGCGAACGCCGGTGGGGCGGACTGACGTGGCGCGACATCGCGCGGGGTATCACGCGATCGGCCATGTACCAGCAGTCCACGAAGCCGGAGATCATGGGCCTCTGGCCCGACTCGCTGCATACGATCACTGGCGTGCGTGCGGCCTGGGACTTCGCGCCGCGACAGATACTGCAGAATGTGTGGCGCCTGGAGGGCCGTGCGGAGGAGCCGACAACACTTCGAGTATCCGCGCCGGGAGGCAGGATGGTTCGCCTATCGGCGGTGGGCACTGTGACGGCGGTGCGATGGCGAGCTGGTGATATGGCCTTCAGCCTCAGGCATCCGGCCGGAATGCGCGGAAGCGTGGTGGTGTGCGGCGTCACGCGTCCCTCGGCCGTGCGCGTCGGCGCCCGCGCGGCCGTGGAAACGCCCGAGGGGATGCGCTCGGAGGAGACGTGCTGGCGCTACGACGACCTGCTGAAGGCGGTCGCAGTGCGGGTGCCCGAACAGGGCCCGGTCGTCGTTCGCCTGTCAGGCATGCGGGCCGCCGAGGGCACGCTCCTTCCGCCGGTCGCTCGCACCATCGCGTTCGAGTTCGAGGGCGATGCCGGCGGGTGGGTGCCGGAACATGACATGGCGCCGCTGACGATCACCGATGGGGTTGCGAAGTCCTCCAGCACCGGCGGCGACCCCTATATGGTTCGCACCAACTGCCGCATTGGAGCCGACACGGTTCGGTATGTTGCCATCCGCATCAAGGCGTCAGGAGGCGGCAACGGGCAGTTCTACTGGACCACATCGGACGCGCCGGCGTTCAGCGAGGAGCGCGTGCTGCCGCTTGTCTACCCGGCGGACGGACAATGGCACGAGGTCGAACTGCCGGTCGCGTCGCACTCCGGCTGGGAGGGCAAGACGATCACGGGTCTTCGGGTGGACGCGATCAATGCGCGCGATGTAGCCTTTGCCATAGACTGGATCCGGGGCCGATGACGCGCTGCGCGTGGTCAGTCGGCGACCCTCTCTTGCAGGCTTACCACGACACGGAATGGGGCGTGCCCGTACACGACGACCGGCTGTTCTTCGAGTACCTGCTCCTCGACGCGGCGCAGGCGGGCCTGAGCTGGCTCACGGTCCTGCGGAAACGAGAAGGGTACCGCAGGCTCTTCGCCGACTTCGATGCGGCGCGCGTCGCCACTTTCAGCCAGGCCGACGTGGCAAGCATACTCACGGATCCCCGTGTCATCAGGAACCGCGCCAAGGTCGGAGCCGCGGTCTGGAACGCCGCCAGGTTCCTGGATGTGCAGCGTGAGTTCGGGTCATTCGACGGCTACATCTGGCAGTTCGTTGGGGGCGTCACCATACGCAATGCGTGGCGAGACGATGCGGAGTTGCCGGCGCAGTCAGAGGAATCGCGCGCCATGAGCCGAGACCTGATTCGTCGGGGCTTCCGGTTTGTGGGGCCGACGATCTGCTACGCCTTCATGCAGGCGGCGGGACTGGTGAACGATCACATCACCGCTTGCTTCCGCTACGACCAGGTATAGGGCAAGGGGCACGGTATGCCACAGCACACGAACCTGAACATGGAAGCCGTTCGCAGTGCGTTCCCCATCCTCGACACCATCAACTACCTGAACACCGGCACCTACGGTCCCATGCCGGAACCCGCCTTGCAGGCGCTCCTCGATGCGACGGCCGCTCTCGAGCGCGAGGGCGTGGCCTGCGGGCGCCCATTCGGGCAGGACGCCGATCAAGTCCGCAGCATTCTGGCCGAGATGATCGGCGCCCGGCCCGAGGACATCGCGTTCTCGCGAAATGCCACGGACGGTGTGAACCTCGTCCTCGCCGGCCTTACCTGGAACGAGGGCGATGAGATCATCACCACCGATCAGGAGCACGAGGCCGTGCTCCACCCGCTCCTCTACTTGCAGAGCCGAACCGGCATTCGTGTCCGACGGATCGCTTGCTCGCCTGATCCGGGCGAGATGCTGAGACGGCTCGATGCGCACGTGTCGGAGCGAACGCGACTGGTGGCGTTCAGTCACGTGACGTGCGAGACAGGCACGCGCCTCCCGGCTGGCGCAATCTGTGCCTGGGCCGCCGAGCGCGGTATCCTGTCGCTCCTCGATTCTGCTCAATCGCTTGGCGCGGTGCCGGTAGACGTCGGCGCGATCGGCTGCGATTTCCTGGCGGGGAACGGGCACAAGTGGCTCCACGGGCCGAAAGGCACTGGCCTGCTGTATGCGCGACCAGGCCTGATGGAGCGCCTCGTTCCTGCTCACGTCGGCGCCGGCTCGCTGGAACGGGCGGACGTGGACACGGGGGAGGCGCGGCCCTGGGCGACGGGCGCGCGCTTTGAGTTCGGTACGCGGTCGTGGGCGCTGGCATCCGGCTGGAAGGAGAGCCTCCGCTGGCTGACGAACCTCGGACTGGTCAATGTCAACCAGCACATATCGTCGTTGGCCGGCTACGCGTGTGAGAGCATCGGGTCTATCGGCTGTACAACGGTGCTGACTCCGGCGGAGGCGCCGGCAAGGGCCGGGCTCGTCAGCTTCACTTGCCGCGGGTATGACGCCGCAGTCGTGGGCCGCCGGCTACGAGAGGAGGCTTCCGTGGTGAGCCGCCACGTACCGCGGCAGAACGCTGTGCGTGTCTCTGCGGCGCACTTCACGGCCGCAACTGACGTGGACCGCCTTTGTGAGACCCTGGCGCGGATGATGCGCAACGGGTGAGGAGCGGGGAATGGCAGACAACGAGACCGGTCCGGAAGAGCGTGAACCGTCAGTCAGCGACGAAGCGCCTGTCGAGGACATAACGGAGCGCTGGGACAAGTGGCTGGAATCGTCCGGGCAGATGCCCGCGGAAAGCGAGACGCCACGCACCGCGATCGGACGCTGGATCGCGGACCAGCGCCTCCGCTTCGCACAGTGGCGTCATGTGCGTGCCGAGCGGTCGCTGATGAGGCGTGGCGGAGCCAGTCCGGATGGGTCGGAAGGGCGTCGCGCCGAGGCGGACGAGCGTATGCTGGCGCGGCGCGAGCGCGCGAGGATACGTCGCGAGGAGAGGGAAGCCGCCCGCCTGGCGGCTCACGAAGCACGCGAAGTGAGCCATGCGAGGGCGGCTGCTGCGGTGGCCGGCGCCAAGGAAGCAGTCGCGCTGTGGCGCGAGCACGGCCCACTCAAGGCGCTGGCGCAGGCGCTCGTCCAGAGGCGACTCCTGTTGGCGAGCGTGTTTGTACTGATGGTCGCGTCCGGCTTCGCCGGGGCCATGTTCATGCGCGCGCGACACCGGCGTTACCTTACGGGAGCGCTGGTCGCCATCAACGGTGCGGTGATCCGTCGGTCGGACCTCAACGACGACCTCTATGATCGGCATGGAGCGCAGGCCCTGAACCGCCTGATAGAGCGTGAGCTTCGGCTGCAGTTCGTAAGGGCGCACCACGCCCTTGCCGGCGACAAGCAGGTGGAGCAGCGCTTCCGGCTGGAGGCGCAGATGCCGACGTTCTTTGCCACACTGGCCGAGGTAGGAACGTCGGAGACCGACTACCGCGGCGCGCTCCGCAGGGTGCTGAGCGAGATCAACCTCATGTCGCAGGGCGTCAAGGTCAGCGAGGCTGAGGTCCGCGAGTTCTACCGGAGGAATGCCGATCCGCGGAACCTGCGGTCGTTGTTCTACACACCGCCCGTCGTCTCCTTAGCCGTCATCGTCACCGGTCAGGAGAGTGCCGCACGCGCGGCGATGGGTGCACTGAAGAAAGGTGCGCCGTTTGGCGCGGTGGCCAGGGCGTACAGCGCCCACGATAGCGCAGGCTCGGGCGGCCTCATTCCGCCCTACGCTGTGGGTCGGTCGTTCACGGCGAGCGTGTCAGGCCTCGATGCCATCGCGTCGCCTCTGCAAGAGGGCGAACAGACGGGTCCCGTCAGACGCAACGGCGTGTGGTGGATCGTGAGGTGCCTTGATAGGAAGCCTGCGGTGACGAGGCCATATGCGGAAGTGAAGGAGACAGCCGAGATTCTCGCGCGCATGCAGAAGGGGACGGCGAAGAACGGGCCTCGCCTGGAGGCGGAGTACGCCGAGTTCCGGAAGAAGGCGAACATACAGCGGTTCGCGGTCCGGTAGCGGGTCCCCGCCTCCGACATGCGGGGATGACGGGATAGCCCCGGCATCGCGTAGCATAGGCTTCCAGCCTGTGCAGCCGCCTCCGGCGTGCGGCGATCACGAGATAGCCCAGGCACCGCATCCAGTAGCATAGGCTTCCAGCCTGTGCAACCGCCAGCGGCGCGCCGGGATGACGGGGTAGTCCACGCATCGCATCCAGTAGCATAGGCTTCCAGCCTGTGCAACCGCCATCGGCGTGCGGGGATGACGGGGTAGTCCAGGCAGCGCATCCAGTAGCATAGGCTACCAGCCTGTGCAACCGCCGGCGGCATGCGGGGATGACGGGGCAGGCCAGGCATCGCATCCAGTAGCATAGGCTTCCAGCCTGTGCAGCAGCCAGGGACATGCGGGGATGGTTGGGTATCGGCTCAGGCGCATTCGACGACACCCGCAGGCACCGCGCTGACGTCACTCCCGCGAAGTCGGGAGGCGACAGCCGAAGGCTGCCAGTCCCCGTCCCATACCC
>Ga0172369_10009130_pt1 | contig 11074 bp, 10 predicted proteins | sample LakKiv25m_FD_114539 | JGI IMG/M metagenome (GOLD analysis project Ga0172369, IMG submission 114539) | Freshwater microbial communities from Kabuno Bay, South-Kivu, Congo - kab_022012_11.25m | ecosystem: Environmental > Aquatic > Freshwater > Lake | place: Democratic Republic of the Congo...
ACGTTCAACCGCCAGACCGACAAGCACCGCCACTCCAATCGCCGCAAGAAACGCCATCCAAATTGACCAACCCAAATTTTCGGTGAACCACCACGCCGTGAACGCACCCATCATTAGAATGTGACCTTGAGCAAAATTAAAGACGCGCGACGATTTGTAGATAAGCGCTAAACCAAGCGCAATGAGCGCGTAGATTCCGCCGGTCAACAATCCGGTTGCCAAGAATTGAGGGAATAGGTCCCAGTTCATTCGCCGTCCTCCAACGCGCAAACGCGGATCGCCGTCTCGATCACGCCCGTCCGCCCGTCACGATATTTGACCGAGGCACTGACGCGGACTTCGCCGCCCTCCCCGTACATCGCCTCAATCATCTGGCGATAACGCTCTTCGATAAACCCGCGCCGCAGTTTGCGGGTGCGCGTCAGTTCCGATTCGTCCGGGTCGAACTCTTTGTGCAGAAGCACAAACTTGCGGACCCGCGCGGCAGACGGCAGTGTCTTGTTTACACGCTCGACATCGGCACGGATTAAGTCATACACTTCCGGCTTCTGCGATAAATCCACAAACGCCGTATATCCGACGCCGCGACGTTCTGCCCACCGCCCGACGTTCTCAAAATCAATGTTGACAATCGCCGTGACGTACGGACGTTGCTTGCCGCCAATCGTCATCACATCTTTGACGTACGGCGAGAATTTCAAGCGACCCTCGATATATTGCGGCGAGTATTTTTTCCCTGCGGCGAGTTCCAACAAATCCACCATGCGGTCGAGATAAATCAGATGCCCGTCTTCGTCGAGATAACCCGCGTCGCCGGTGTAGAACCAACCCTCACGCAATTTTTCTGCCGTCGTCTGAGGATTCTTGTAATAGCCTTGAAACACGCAACCACTCTTGATCAGAATCTCTCCTTCGGGCGAGATACTCACTTCCACTCCCGGCGCGGGCTTGCCGACACTCTCGAACTTGATGTCGTCGTCACGATGAAATGTGTGAATCTCTGCTTCGGTTGAACCGTACAGTTGTTTAAGGTTCAAACCTATCGCGCGGCAAAAGCGCAGCATATCCGGCGAGAGCGCCGCGCCGGAGGAATAGGCGAGCCGAATGCGGTGCAAACCGAATTTATCGCGCAGGGGTTGAAAGACGAGTACTTCACCCAGCCCGTTGAGAACGCGGAGATAAAATGGGATCGCCGCTTTGGTAAATTTCAAATCTGCCACGCGATACCCGATTGGCAGAAAGGTGTCGTACCACAAGCGGTTGAGGCGGGTCGTATCGTGGATGCGAACTTGAATCGTGGAAACAATGCCCTCCCACAAACGTGAACTGAAGAGCAGCGAGTGAGGCGCGATCTCCCGCAGATTTTGCTGGACCGTCTCCGGCTTTTCCGGAAAACTGACGACATTGCCGGTGATGACGTGTCCGGTGATTCCCAATACGTGTTCCGTGATCCACGCCATCGGCAGGAACGAAAGAAATTCATCCGTGCGCTTGCGTTTGTCCACTGCCGTGACATTTGTGTAACCGGCGATCAAATTGCGGTGGGCGATCATCGCCCCCTTGGGCTGACCTGTCGTGCCGGAGGTGTAGCATAAAATCGCCAGATCATCGGCATTGCCCTGAGCAACCAACTGCTCGAATCGCTGCGGGTCGCGCCCACGCAATTCGCGCCCCAAATCTTGCGCGGCGTTGAAACTCATCAGCCACGCTTCGCGGTCATGATAATTCCACAAGCCGCGTTCTTCCCAATAGATCACCTTCTTGACGAGCGGCAGTTGTGCGCGCGCTGCCAGCAGCTTGTCGCACTGTTCCTGATCTTTGGCGAAGACGAATGTCGCGTCAGAATGATTCACAATGTACTGAATCTCGGCAGGTCCCGAATCGGTGAAAACGCCAACGGCAACTGCCCCCGCAGACTGGATGGCGAGTTCAGCCCAATAGTATTCGGGATCGTTTTCGCCAAGGATCGCAACTTTGTCGCCGCGCTGCAAACCTAGACCGACCAAACCCAGAGTGAGGTCACGCACTGCATCACACGATTCGCGCCAAGTGAACTCACGCCAAATGCCCAGTGTCTTTTTCCGCATCGCAATTTGCTTTTCGTAGCGGGCAGTCGTATCCAACAAATATCGTGGAAGTGTGTCTACTGCGCCCATTTACTCTGCTCCGCCATTGCTGCGCCCAGCCTTGCCGAGATACGCTCTAATAACATCGGGATGATGCTTGATCTCGTCAGGCGATCCTTCGGCAATCTTGACGCCGAAATCCATCACGATAATGCGATGGGCAATATCCATCACCAATCCCATGTCGTGCTCCACCAGCACAATGGTCGCGCCGCGCCGCTCGTGAATGTCGAGAATAAAGCGCGCCATATCTTCTTTCTCTTCGACGTTCATTCCAGCCATTGGTTCATCAAGCAGAAGAAGTTTCGGCTCCAGCGCGAGCGCGCGCCCCAACTCGACTCGTTTACGCAAACCGTAGGGAAGCGCACCAACAACAGTTTTGCGAATATGTTCCATTTCGAGAAAGTCAATAATTTTTTCCACCACGAGACGATGCTCAATTTCTTCGCGGCGCGCGGGTCCCCAGAAACACGCGCTGGCGAGCATTCCCTGTTTCATATGGATGTGTCGCGCCGCCATCAAGTTGTCTAGGGTGGTCAACCCGGTGTACAGCGCAATGTTCTGAAACGTGCGCGCAATTCCAAGTTGAGAGATGCGATGCGTGGGGACGCGCGTGAGATCGCGCCCTTCAAAGTAAATGTGACCGCGCTGGGGGCGGTAGAAACCGTTGAGGCAATTTAGCGCGCTGGTTTTGCCTGCGCCGTTGGGTCCAATCAGCGCCACAATTTCGCCGGAGAAAATATCGAAATGCACGCCGGAGAGAGCCGCCAACCCTCCAAAATGAAGGTGGAGGTCTTGGGCTTGAATCAACGGAGTCGGTGCAGTGTCGGGTGTTGTCATCAATTCTCCAAAACGAGTCGTCCGAAAGCCAAGACCGTCCCCGCCTACAACTCCAACTGCTTGGCGATCACATTCCGCAAAATCTCCGATGTGCCTTCGCCGATCTCCAGCACATGCGTATCGCGATAGTATCTTTGCGCCGGTGATTCTGCGACGTAACCGTACGCACCCTGAATGTGCATCGCCTGCGCCGCGACTTTTGCCGCCGACTCAGTGGCAAACACTTTTGCCTGCGATGCCTCTTTGATAAACGGGCGATTATTATCTGCCAGCCACGCCGCGTGATGCGTGAGCAGCCGCGCCGCGTGTATCTCCGTATCCATATCCGCCAGCCGGTGCGCGATGACTTGGTTCCTGCCAATGGGCTGCCCGAACTGCACACGCTCCAGCGCATACTTACGCGCAGATTCAAACGCCGCCCGCGCGATGCCAATGGCGAAAGCGGCGGCGATGATGCGCCCCTCGGCAAAGGCAGTCAGCATGTTCGGCACGCCGCGATTTTCCTCGCCGAGTCTATTTTCTTTGGGGAGGCGCACATTCTCCAACACCACCTCCGCCGTCTGCGCCGGATGCATGCCCAACGTTTTAATGACGCGGCTGATGCTCAACCCGGGCGTGCGGCGATCTACAACGAACAGGCTGATACCCCCACCACTTTTCTCGGGCGCAGTAACTGCCGACAGCACAATAAAATCCGCAATGGGGCTGTTGGTGCAAAAAAGTTTTGCGCCATTCAAAACATAGTCATCACCGTCGCGCACAGCGCGCGTCGAAATCGCGGTGATGTCCGACCCCGCACCGGCTTCGGTGCTGCCGAACGCGCCGATCTGTTCGCCGCGAATCCCCGGGGCGAGATAGCGTTGCTTTTGTTCTTCATCTCCAATCCGCGCGATTGCGGTCAGCGCGAGCACAACGTGACAGTACACACCGAGCGTGATGCCTGCCGATGCTGCCGCCAGTTCCTCGAATAAAAGTGCCGCGTCAAGATTGCCGCCATCGCCGCCGCCATAGTTTGACGGGAACTTGATCCCCAGATAGCCGACATCTGCCATCTGCTTTAACAACTCAACCGGATACACATTCGACTCGTCGCGCTCGACGGCGACAGGCGCGATCTCTTTTTCGGCAAACGCTCTCGCCGCGCGGCGGAAAGATTCTTGTTCCTCGGTCAGTGCAAAATCCATCAGGTTCTACTCCGCGAGATATAAAACGATCCGCCCGCCACCGCCAACAATTGTCCGGCTTCGTCGAACACCTCTGCTTCCGTAATTGCGAAACGATTGCTGCGGCGGATCACGCGGCACTCCGCAATGATTCGCCCGGCTTTGGCTGGCAGTAAGTAGCGCATCGAACATTCGACGGTGGTCGTGCGCTCATCCGGCGACATGAGCGTAAATACGGCGATCCCCATGCCGGTATCTGCCAGCGTGAACGTGATGCCGCCATGCAAAACGCCATAAGGATTGATAACGCGCGCTGTGATCGGCGCGGAGATGCGGCAGCGCCCGTCTGCCGTGCTCTCCACCTCAATTCCCAAATCCGCAAGAAAAGGTATTTCATCGGCGCGGTGAGGCTTGGTCATTTGCCCTCGAACTTCGGCGCGCGTTTCTCCATGAACGCTTTCACGCCCTCCTTGTGATCGGCGCTCATCATGCAGGCAGTTTGCGCCCGCGCCTCAAAATCAAATTCTTCAACAAGTGATCGCACCAAACTTTCGTTCACGCCCTCTTTGGTGAATCGAATGCCGATGGGCGGACCGCCAGCCAACTGCGCGGCGAGATCATCGGTGACGCGATCCAACTCCTCCACCCCGACAGCGCGATGAACGAGTCCCGCTCGCGCCGCCGCCTCGCCGTCGAACACCTTCCCCATCAGCAAAATATCCATCGCCCGCGCCGGCCCGATCAGACGCGGCAAAAAATAAGTCACGCCGGCGTCCGCGCCGGTGAGTCCAACGCGCGAAAAAGCGAAGCCCATGCGCGCGCGCGTCGCCATCACTCGCAAATCGCAGGCTAACGCCAGCCCCACGCCGCCGCCGTAAGCGTCGCCGTTGATTCGGGCGATCACCGGAATTGGCAGGCGGTGCATCTCGCCGATGGCTTCAAGAAAAGCGCGCACGGCGGCTTCCACTTCGTCAGGCGGCGAGGAGTGGAGTCGCTCGAACTCCCCCATATCCGCGCCGGCGCAAAAATGTTTTCCCGCACCACTCAACACAACCACACGCACATTAGAGTCAGCGCGAATCGCCTCGACTGCCGCGGCGAGTTCGCGCCCCATCGCCATCGTCATCGAGTTCGCGCGATCCGGTCGGTTCAACGTCAATCTCGCCACGGTGCCATTCGTTTCAAGTTTAAGCGTGTCGTAACCCATATTCATCGCCTCATTCTTCATTCTTCATTCTTCATTGTTCATTCTTCATTGTTTCATTTCCCTCAATAACCTCTTCAGCACCTTCCCCGTCGGGTTGCGCGGCAGGGGCTGATCAGTGATAACAAGTTTCTTCGGAATCTTGTACTTTCCGAGTTTGCCAGTGCAATGCGCGACGACATCTTCAAATGTGAGCGGTTGCCCCTCTTTGAGTCGCGCCACCGCACACACCGCCTCACCCCACTCTTTGTCGGGGACGCCGATCACGGCGACTTCGGCGATCTGCGGCAGTGCAGCCAGAACGTTTTCCACTTCCGCCGGATAAATGTTCTCGCCGCCGGAGATAATCATGTCTTTTTTTCGTTCGACGACGTAGAGATAATTCTCGTCATCCACCTTGCCGAGATCGCCGGTGTAGAGCCAGCCTTCTTTGACCGTCTCGGCGGTTGCCTGCGGATTGTTCCAATACTCGCGCATGACATCAGGACCGCGAATGATGATCTCGCCGACTTCGCCGGACTTCGTATCTTTTCCATCGGCGTCTATCACACGAATGTCGGTGTGGAACATTGGCAAGCCGGTGGAGCCTGCCTTCTCTAGCGCGCGATTCGATCCAAGCACAGCCGCGCCACCGGTACATTCGGTGAGTCCATAAACTTGTTGAATGGCAATGCCGCGCTGCGCCCACGCTTGAATCAACGGCACGGGGACGGGCGCCGTGCCACATAACGCCCAACGCACTGACGAAAGATCGAAATCTTTGAACGTCGGCACTTGCAGCATAAAGTTGAGCATCGCCGGAACAGCGAGGAATGAGTTGACCTTGTGATCCTGCACCGTCTTAAGGAAACCTCCCGGGTCAAACGCTTTCATTAATACCGTCGTCGCGCCGACGTGCGTGTTGATGACGACGTAGATCAACGCGCCGATGTGAAAGAGCGGCAGAGCCACCAGCACGCGATCACCCGCGCGCCAATCAACGCTGAAGGACACCGTGCACGAGTCGTAAAATAAGTTGTTATGAGTCAGGACTGCGCCCTTCGGTCTGCCGGTTGTCCCGGCAGTGAACATGATGATCAATGGATCATCGCCCGCACCGTTGGGTTGAGGTTGCTCCGCCGAGGCATTGGCGAGCAACGCGGCGTAGCTGGGATCACTGCCCGGTGTTTCGCCGCCGATCGCAATGTAAGTGCGCGCGGGAAGATCGCTGCGGATACCCACCACCATTTGGGCATATTCCGCCCCATAAACTAACGTGCTGAGTCCAGCGTCCTTAGCGATAAAGACGATCTCCGGCGGCGCTAATCGCCAGTTGAGCGGCACCACGACTGCGCCAATACGCGCGAGACCGAAGAAACATTCGAGGAACTCCGGCGAGTTCATCATCAGCAAGCCAACACGGTCACCGGCTTTCACGCCAAGCGCGGCAAACGCATTGGCGGCACGATTGGCGCGTTCATTCCATTCTTTGTAAGTGATCTCACGCCCTTCGAAGATCAACCCGACCTTGTTCGGTTCTAATCGCGCGCGCTTTGCCAGAAACAATCCAATGTTGGTTTGCATGACACGTCTCCTTTGTTAGTGCTGTTTTGCCGCGATCCGACTTTTGAACGCGCCGCGCATGTTAACGCTTACTCGATCCCAAACACTCGCTTCGCATTATCGCGGAGCAATTTTTGTTTCACTTCGATCTCAAGCCCCAATGCTTCCACATCCTCCAGACATCGCTTGAACGAGATGAGCGGATAATCGGTCGCCCACAAAACTTTATCCTGTCCCCATCCACGGCAGAATTCCACGAATGACTCTGGCCAGCGTTTCGCCGGTCGCGCCGATGTGTCAATGTAAACGTTGGGATGTTTCCAAGCAAGGATCATCATCTCCTCGTGCCACGGCTGTCCCAAATGCGCGCCGATGATCTTAAGTTCGGGAAACGCCAACGCCACTTCGTCAAGATAGATCGGGCGACCCGCTTCGGAGGGCAGCAATGGACCCGTATGCCCAACTTGAAGCGCCACAGGGATATTTAACTCGCAACACTTGGCGTAAATCGGCCAATAGGCGCGTTCGGTTGGCGGCAGCCCACGCACTCCGTCGCCGTAAGCGTAAGGTTCGAGTCGCAAAGCGATCAGCCCGAGATCGTTCACCATTCGCTTGATCTCATCCAACACTTTCATCGGCTTGCCGCGCGGATCCACCGTTCCACATCCCACAAATTTTTTTGGATACTGCCGCACCCAGGCCGCCACCATGTCATTCGTCACCTGCACACCTTCGTAGACGAAAGCCGACAACACCGACATCTCCACACCGGCATCATCCATTTCGGCGAGCATCGTCTCGATGCTCATCCCTTCCAAAATTCCAACCGGCGCGCGATAGCGACCAAATACATGCCGGAACGAATCGGGCCACTGCTTCGCCGCCTCGGGTGTGATGCACGACGCCCACGCATCAATCGCCCCAATTTGAATTTTAGAATTTGAAGTTTGACTCATTTGTCTATCGCCTCTTTCGCAATAATTTCTCGCATGACTTCGCTCGTTCCCGCGCCGATGCCAAACGCCGCCACATCCCGATAGAAGCGACACACTGCATACTCTTCCATGTAACCATAGCCGCCGTGCAGTTGCAGCACAGTTTCAGCGACGCGCTTGACGAGTTCACAGGCATAGAGCTTCGCCATTGAGATTTCTTTTTGCGCCGGAAGTTTGCGAGTGAGTCGATCACAAGCGAAGTAGGTCAACTGCCGCGCCGCCTCCATCTGCGTCACCATATCCGCCAAGCGATGCCGCCACGCCTGATGCTGCACGATGGGTTGCCCGAACACTTCGCGCGCGTGACCGTACTTCATCGCCTCTTCCCACAACACTTGCATGATGCCGTTAGCGAAAGAAGCCAGCACCAATCGTTCGCCCTGAAAGAGTTCCATGACATAATTAAATCCCCAACCCTCTTCTCCGACGAGATTGCCCAGCGGCACGCGCACGTCTTCAAAGAAAAGTTCAGCCAGATCAGACGAGTGCGTGCCCATCTTTTTCAAGGCGCGTCCCACACTGAAACCTTTGGCGTCTGTCGGCACCAGAATCACGCTCACGCCCCGCGTGCCTTCACCTGCCGTGCGCGCCGCCAACGTAACAAAATTTGCCCGCGCCCCGTTGGAGATAAACGTCTTCGATCCGTTGATCACCCAATCGCCGTTCTCACGCCGCGCGCGCGTGCGAAGCCCGGCGACATTCGAGCCATGATTAGGTTCGGTGATCCCCAACGCGGCGATCTTTTCTCCGCTGATCGCAGGCGCGAGAAATTCTCGCTTCTGCTGCGGCGTTCCATATTTCTCTATCACCGAAGTCGCCATCTCGGTCTGCACCAACAACCCCACGCCGAGTCCAAGACTGTGACAGCGCACTAATTCCTCACACAAGATCACTGTGTGCCAATAATCCAAACCCTGACCGCCATACTCTTCCGGAAATCGCAAACCGAGATAACCGAGTTTGCCAAACGTGCGGAAGAGTTCCGTCGGAAACATTCCCGCCTCTTCCCACTCGTCGGCGTGCGGGCGCAATTCTTTTTCCACAAATGTCCGCAACGTCTTGCGGAAGAATTCATGCTCGTCGTTGAAATACACACTCTCCATATTCAATCATCCTTTGGGATTTGGAGTTTGGGATTTGGGATTTTGAGATACCTTTCCAGCAACCCCTTCACCCTTGGCGGAATCTTTTTAAGTTCCATCGTCTTCACGTCAAAGCAGATATGCACTGTTTCCCCTTCGGCTAATATCTCTTCCGTATCAGTTCGCCGCACTTCGTGATAAAACGTCGCGCGGCGGCTTTTCACTTCAGTCATCCACGAGCGCACGGTGATGATGTCGCCGAATCGCGCCGGGGCGCGATAACGCATATGCAATTCAGCCAAGGGCATGAATACGCCCTCCTCGGCCAATTGGTCGTAATCCGCTTGATGCCGCCGCCGATACTCGTGCCGCACCTCCTCGAACCAGATCACGTAACTCGAATGGTGGGCGATCCCTAACGGATCGCACTCGGAATAGCGCACCGGGAACTTAACTTCAATCGTGTCCATCGCCCCTCAGATTCAATATCTCTCGCGTTTCATTCGGCACGGCAATCTCTCGCCCGATCTCGCGCGCCAACCGCGCCATCTTCTCCACCATCTGCGCGTTGCCGCTCGCCAATGTGCCGCGCTCAATATAAACATTGTCTTCGAGTCCGGTGCGGACGTGCCCGCCCATCGCTATCGCCATCGCCGCCACTGCCCAATGCGCCCGCCCGCCGATTGCGCTTACCAACCACAACGTGTTGGGCGGCAGACTTTCTGCAAGGTGAAAAAGATTCTTGGGCGTGGTCGCCGTCACTTGACCGGGGATGCCCATCACAAAATTAATCCACAGCGGATCCGCCAGCCAACCTTGTTCGCGCAAGATCGTCACGTTGTTCAGCATCCCGGCGTCGTACACTTCCAGTTCCGGTCTCACCCCGTTGTCCAACATCGCCCGCGCAATCGTTTCCATATCGGCATAAGAGATCGGCATCGTAAAATCGCGCGTCCACTTTTTCTTTTCAACGTCGTATCGCCCAACCATTGTTGCGCCGACACTAAATGAAGCGATCTCCGGTCTAAGCTGCGGCACAACGGCGATCCGTTCCGCCAGTGGCAGCCCGGCAATGGCCCCGCCCGTCGTCAAATTGATCACCACGTCGCAGCCCGCCGCGCGAATCCCTTCGACGATGCGGCGAAAGATTCTCACATCGGATGTCGCCTTGCCACGCTCGTCGCGTGCATGAATGTGAACAATAGCCGCGCCCGCCCGCCAACATTCAACCGCCTGTTGAATAATCTCGTCGGGTTGCTCCGGCAGATTCGGGTTTGCCTCTTTTCCCTGTTGCGCGCCCGTCAGCGCGGCGGTGATGATCAATTTGTTCATCACTCGCCCGTGAACTTCGCTTCACGCTTCTGCAAAAATGATTCCATCCCCTCGCGCTGATCGCGCGTTGTCCAATTAAGCCCGACGGTGTTGATCGAAAAATCAATTGCCGTTTCAAGATCAGTCGTCATCCATTTGTGGATGATGTCTTTCTGCGCGGCGAGCGCGCGCGGGCTGAAGGCGGCTAGCTCTTCTGCCCAGCGATCCACTTCGGCGGCGAGTTCGGCAGCAGGCACCACCGCATTCACGAGACCGCGCCGTTCCGCTTTTGCCGCATCCCAATTGCGTCCCGTAAAAGCCAACTCGCGCGTGTTCACAATGCCAATGGCTTGCGGCAAAATCGCCGCCTCGACAATCGCCGGAATACCGCGCTTGATATTCGGCAATCCAAATTGTGAGCGGTCAGAGGCGATGAGCAAGTCACACGAGATCGCCAATTCGAGCCCCGCGCCTAAACACAATCCATCAATCTGCGCGATGAGCGGTTTTTCTAAAACACGAATCGCTCCAAAGGTCGCGTGTAGTTCCTGCCCGATTCGTCTCGCCCCCCACGCCTCGAGGTCTTTTACGTACGCCACGTCAATTCCCGCACTGAAAGCCCGCGTCGAAGACGAGTCGATCACCACGACACGGATCGAATCATCACCTGCAATCTCGTTCAGCGCGGCACGAATCTCCTCCAACATCACGCCGTTGATCGCGTTCAATGTCTCGGGGCGATTAAGCGTGAGGCGAGCAACAAAATTATTTCGTTGGAGGGTGATCGTTGTGAATGTCACTTGCGGAAACC
>Ga0172369_10009143_pt1 | contig 11063 bp, 7 predicted proteins | sample LakKiv25m_FD_114539 | JGI IMG/M metagenome (GOLD analysis project Ga0172369, IMG submission 114539) | Freshwater microbial communities from Kabuno Bay, South-Kivu, Congo - kab_022012_11.25m | ecosystem: Environmental > Aquatic > Freshwater > Lake | place: Democratic Republic of the Congo...
AACTCTTCCACAGCCTTACCGGAAAATCCGCCCTTGCCCGGATGATTAAACTTATTTACTTTGGTTAAATTGGTACAAATAAATCCGTCTATTGGGTGCTTATTGCCCAAACGTAAAATTCCATCCAACTGATCTTCTTGCAAATCGGGAGAAAGTTTAATGAACACCGGCTTGATTTTTGGAACGGAAAACAACTTGGCAAGCAGTAAATCTAAATTTGTTGAATCCACAAAAATTGGAACTTGTTCGCAGGTGTTAGGACAGCTAATATTAATGGTAAAATAATCGCCAATGTCTTGAAAAATCTTAAAACTTTCAAAATAATCTTCTATGCCAGTTTCTACATGTGAAGTTTTTTCGGAATTGGTTTTGGCCAGGCTAATGCCCAACGGAAATTTGAATTTTTTACCTTTAAGCCATTTATGAATATTTAGGGCACCGGAGCTTTTTAAACCATAATTAACCCTCAACGCCCGATTTTCCGGTAGTCGCCACATCCACGGCCGAGGATTGCCTAAAAAAGGCAGGGCGGTTATAGAACCGGCTTCTTCAAAACCAAAACCAACACTGGGCAAAATTGTTGCTATATGAGCTTCTTTATCAAACCCGGCAGCCAAACCAATTGGATTTTTAAACTTTATGCCGGCCACTGTTTGCTCCAGCCTCGGGTTGTTATAATTAAATAGCAAACTTGTAAGCCCGCGGGTTATGGGATTACTGCCTAAAATTTTGCCGGTTAAAATCATCCGGTCATGAATTAATTCCGGATCGAGCAAAAAGAAAATCTGCTTGAGCAGATGCCGGTAGATAAAACTAATAAATTGATTTCTTAATTTAATCATACCCAGTATATCAACTTTCAATTTCGAACACCTACTTTGCGCGTTAAAAATTACTTAATCTTAAACTTATAAAAAGTAAGGCTCCGTTTTTAGGTTCTTTTATCCCCTATTTTAAATTATATAACCAATATACCCGATACGATTTTTAAAACTTCCAAAAATTTGGATATAAAAGAACTTATTGAAAGTTGTATCACTGGGCATACATTTAATGAGTACATTATAGCATTATTTTCTGTTTGATAAAACACCGTTAAAATATTGCTAATATTATCAAAAAACTGTAAAATACAGGTAATTAACCAAGTTTTTCCATGAAGAGTAAATATATCACCATTGGACTGATACAAAGCAGAGTGTCTGATAATATTTCAGCCAACATCCGCAAAACCGAAAAAATGATCCGCCATGCGGTTCGCAAAGGCGCGCGAATTATTTGTTTGCAAGAACTTTTTCAGACCCCCTATTTCCCCCAATGGGAAAAAATGAATAAAAATAATTTCGCCGAGTCTATCCCGGGTCCGACGTCAAAAATAATGCAACAGCTGGCGAAAAATTTGGGTGTTACTTTAATTGTGCCTATGTACGAGCGCTTGGGAAATAAATTTTATAACACAGCAGTGGTCTTTAATAAGCAAGGCAAAAATATTGGCAAATATCATAAAATCCATATCCCCCACGACCCGGGTTTTTACGAAAAAGAGTATTTTGAACAAGGCTCGCAGGGTTATAAAATTTTTGAAGTTGGGGGCGTAAAATTCGCCGTGCTTATTTGCTACGACCAATGGTTTCCCGAAGCTGCGCGAGAAGTCCGCCTTAAAGGCGCGGAAATTATTTTTTACCCAACAGCCGTTGGCAATATTGTCGGTTACAAAGCCAAAGGAAACTGGTATGATGCTTGGGAAACCGTTCAACGCGGACATGCCATTGCCAATAGCGTGTATGTGGCCACGGTCAACCGCATTGGCCACGAAGGGAATATGCAATTTTTTGGCCAATCTTTTATTTCCGACCCATTTGGTAAAATTTTAAAACGCGCTGATAAAACCAAAGAAACTGTATTGGTACAAAAATTGGATTTATCCAAAAATGAATTTTTTGCCGAAGGCTGGGGATTTTTACGCAACCGGAGGCCGGATACTTATAAAAATCTGACGAGCAACAAACTCATAAAAAAATCCAAAAAACTGCAAAACGTCGCCCACTATAAAGACGAAAAAAAGGCGTTAGAAAGAAAATAAATGACAAACACCCCCTTAAAATCCGGATTTTTTATGCCCGCGGAATGGGAAAAACATTCCGCTGTTTGGCTGGTTTGGCCGCACGATGAGATTACTTTTCCTGATGGTCGGATAAAAAAAGTGGAAAAAATTTATGTTGAAATTATCAAGCATCTGCACGAGTCCGAGGATGTGGAGCTTTTGGTATTAAACGAAAAAATGAAATCTAATGTCACAGAAATGCTGGCAAGAGCCGGAGTTGATGCATTAAAAATTACTTTGCATATTACCGACTATGCAGATGTCTGGATTCGGGACTATGGTCCAACTTTTATTAAAAACCCGGAGACAAGGGAACTGGCCTGGATTAAGTGGCAATATAATGCTTACAACAATAAATTTCCCCAGCTTATAAAAGACAACGAGGTATTTTTTGCCTTGCGCAAAGACATTGACAAAAGAATGTTTGAACCGGGAATCCTTATGGAAGGAGGGGCAATTGAAGTAAACGGACAAGGCACAGCACTTACGACAGAACAGTGCCTACTTAGCCGAAACCCAAAACTCTCAAAAAACGAAATTGAAAAATTATTTAAGGATTACTTGGGAATAAAAAAAATAATCTGGCTAAAACAAGGCCTCCCCCAAGACCACACCGACGGCCACATGGACGAGCTTGCCCGGTTTGTTTCCCCCAATAAAATTTTATGCGCTTATGAAGAAAACCAGACAGATGAAAATTTTAAAATCTTAGAAGCCAATTATCAATCCCTAATTAAGTCTACCGATAATAATAACAAACCTTTTGAAGTAGTAAAACTCCCCGTTCCTCATATAATATATGACTCAAACAAACCGTTTGAAGCGGAGGGAAAAGCCCCGGCCTCTTATACTAATTTCTATATTGGCAACGAGGTGGTATTAGCTTCGGTCTTTAAAGATGTAAACGACCAGCGGGCTTTGGAAACTTTACAATCCTGTTTTCCCAATCATAAAGTGATCCCGATTGATTGCAGTGATGTGATTTACGGCGGTGGCGGGGTACACTGCATGACTCAGCAGCAGCCTGTTTAGCTTGTAGGTGTGAGCTTTTAGCTTATAGATCTGAAACAAAATCTCTTTACATATTCTCTATATTTGTTAGAATATTTTTATAATCAAATACCGCTTGAACTATTCATATAGGAATTCGCGGAAAAGAAAGGAATTCTATATGGAAAAAAAGAAACTAAATAAACTCTCCTCGGGACTTAAAAAGCTCATTGAGCTGGATACCCGAAAAAGCGTTGGCGCAATTAGCCAGCAGATGAAAAAATCAAGCTCGCCTGTTAGCGCTTACGGTGAAGCCACATTAAAACATATAAACGGCGGCGCCACTATGCAAGCCGCGCTTTGGCTAAAAAACCATATTAAACACGGCGGCAAATTGGTAGTAACCTTAGCCGGGGCACTAAGCTCTTTTGAAGTCGGGGTTATGCTTGCCGAGTTGATTCGCCAAAATAAAGTGCATTTGGTTTCCGCCACCGGAGCGAATCACGAGGAAAGCTACTACCGCTACATTGCCCATTCCCACTATGCCAACATCCCCCGCTACACCGAACTCACGCCTGGGCAGGAAGCTGAATTGCGCGATGCGGGCTTGCGCCGAATCACCGATACTTTTTTGCCGGAAGACGAAAGCGTCCGGATTATGGAACCACACTTGCTAAAAATGTGGAAAGAAGCTTCCGAAAAAAACCAAAGATTTTTTCCTCACGAATATTTTAGAAGATTGTTTAAAGAAAAATTAATCAAGCCCGACAAACAGGCAAACCCTGCCGACTGCTGGACTCTGGCGGCCTATGAAAAAAACATCCCCATTGTTATACCGGGATTTGAAGATTCCACCATGGGTAATATTTTTGCCAGCTACACTTACGCCGGGACTCACAAAAAAAAGGGTGATATTACTTTAGACGCTTCCGTGATGAAAACTGGCTTAGATTATTTCCACTTAATGTACGACTGGTATATGAAAGAGTCAAAAACCTCGCCAATTGCCTTTTTGCAATTAGGCGGCGGAATTTCAGCGGACTTTCCTATTTGTGTTGTCCCTTCCTTAAAGCACGATTTGCGCTTGCCAAAGGTACGAGACTGGGCCGGGTTTATAGAAATCGGTTCTTCACCGATGTCTTATGGCTCTTACTCCGGCGCCGGCGGAAAAGAAAAAATTACCTGGGATAAATTGTCCACCGAAAGCTATTACCAAATTATCCAATCTGACGTAACTTTAGCTTTCCCTTGGATTGCCGCGGTTCTCTTAGGGCTATAATTTCTTTTAGTAACATAAAAAAATGTAAAACCCCTTTGTCCTAAAATGGATAAAAGGGGTTTTACTTCAGGTATGCTTTTCCCATATGCGATTTTCTTTTTGTTCTAGTTATCCCATTTATTTTGGGACTAGAGATGTTTTCAGGCTTAACCGCCTGTAGGCTTTTCGCGAACTTTGGAAAAGCTACCTGGCAAACCAGAACCTGTTAATCATCTATACTCTTTCCTTTCTACCTATATTTTACCCCTCACTAAAATTTCAAACAAGGGACAACAGGTGGATAACCTGAAAAGTCATTTTAGCCCTGCCAAAAAACCTTTTTTCACCTTTAAATATAGAGGTTTTATGATTATTTGTTTTGTCCTTTTATCCAACCATCGCTCTTACTAAAAGCAACTATAATAAAAAACAAACCGACGAACAAATAAGCTAAAGTATTGAGCCAATAAATAAAAAAATTACTGGCTAAAACCATTTCCGGATTATTTTCATGATAATAAATCTTCATTCTTTGTATTCCAGGAAAAAAATTGTGAACCAAGCTGGAAGTTCGTGTAATGATTGTTTGATTGTTTGAGTCAGTATAGACCACGCCCACTGATGCCCATCCATATTTTTCAGGATTTTCTGCAACACGGCAAGAACTCGAACCTAATCTCCCACAGCTAAGTTGTTTTTGATCAACTGAAATTATTTTGGCTTCAGCCTTTTTCACATTTTGTAAAAAATGAGCTCTAAAAATAAATTCTTTACACGTGAAAAATATAAAAAGAAGACCGAATAACAATAAAGCCAACTTTAAAATATGGATCCCTGTAATTTGAAAATTGAGTAATCCTTTATTCATAATATAATTTATTCAATTTTACTACCTTCTTTAGACTTTTTATTAAACATCGCGGCAATTCCCATAGCAAAAGTAAACACTCCGACAACGGCCAAAAAACCACCCAACACTAGCAAATTCATATTGCCACCACCAAACTCAGTTGATGAATTAGAAAAAAACAAAACAGGCCCAAGGATCCACAAAACCAAAGTTATAATAAACAAATTTTTACTTGATAACATTTTTTCTCCTTTATTTATTAAGGTTAAGCCTACTTAAATATAGTACTTTCTATAAAACTAAGCAAATATGAAAAATCCACCCCGCAGGGGGATGGATTTTGTTTTTATGATTTTTGCTCAATTATGATCAATTTTATTTAATTTTGATCAATTCTAATAGTCTCTCAATTTATTTATATCAATATGTTCTCTAATTCTCTCTAAGGCTTTACTTTCAATCTGACGAATGCGTTCTCTGGTAACACCGAATTCTTCGCCGACTTCTTCCAAAGTATGAGTTACACCGTCTTCCAAACCAAAACGCATTTTTAAAATTTTCTGTTCCCGAGGGTCAAGGTCGTTTAAAATATTTTCCACATACTCTTTTAAAATTTGGCGCCCCGCCACTTCATTCGGCTTAGTGGTTTCTTCGTCTACAATAAAATCACCCAATGAAGAATCTTCGCCATCATCTTCCCCGACCGGAGAATCTATGGAAACGGTTTCCTGCGAAATCTTTTTTAAATGGTAAACTTTTTCCACTTCAATCCCCATTTCTGCGGCAATTTCTTCCGGCAAGGGTTCGCGCCCTAAATCTTGCACCAAAGAACGCTCGGCTTGCGCGTACTTATTTAAAGTTTCAACCATATGAACCGGGATTCTAATCGTTCGCGATTGATCTGCCAAAGCACGGGTAATAGCCTGGCGAATCCACCAGGTAGCATAAGTAGAAAATTTATAGCCTTTGCGCCAGTCAAATTTTTCCACAGCCCGGAACAACCCCAAATTCCCTTCTTGAATTAAATCCAGCAGTCCCAAATTACGACCCATATATTTTTTAGCAATCGAAACAACCAAACGAAGGTTAGCTTCGGTTAATTTTTTCCTTGCCGCCACGTCTCCCTTGGTGATACGTTTTGCCAACTCAACTTCTTCCTCTCCCCTAAGCAAAGACACCTTGCCGATTTCCCGCAAATACATTTGAATACTGTCATCATAAATATCAGCGAGGTCAAAAGCATCCACTGTATCTTCATGTTTTTTCTTTTTTGCCTTGGTGCCTTTAGTCGGTTTTTCTTCCTCGGCTCCTTTGGCAGGCTTATTTTGTTCCCAAACACTAGCGACTTCCTGGTCTACAACTTCAATCCCTCGCTTGTCCAAAGCATCCATTATCTGTTCTAGTCCCGCGACATCATCTTCAAAATTAGGAAATGCATGCAAAATTTCCGCCTCGGTAACAAAACTGCGCTCAATGCCTTTTTCCAACAATTTTGCAAGCAGTTTATCCGCATCTTCGGCCTTAGGCAAAGCCAAAACTTCCTGCCTTTTTACGCCAAGTTTAACCTTAGCCTTGGAGGCTTTACGTTTTGAACCTTTTTTGACCGATCTGTTCAAAACTTTTTTCTTTACCGGTCGATGCTGTTTTTTACTTTTCGCTGATTTTCTGTGTTTATCAGCAGACCGGCGCAATTTGTTGGGTTTTTTTATGGCCATTTTCAATAATAAAAAATTAATTAAGAGTCTGTCTGAAAAATAATTTCTAGGCGAAATTTTAAAATTTTGAGCGGATTGGGTCCAAACAAATTTTGATGTTTAACCAAAGTTAAGCGGAAAAATTTTTGGCACAAGCGGCCAAAATTCTGAAATTGCAGCCCGAAGTATTTTTAAGATAGGTACTAACTACTCGTATTGCTTTCTGGACTGAAGCAAACCAGCAAACATTTGGTTTAATTCTTCAACTCTCACTTTGTTGCCCACTGTTTCAGCCGCTTTCATTTCGGCTTCCAATTCCAGCTGGCGGCGCTTAATTGCGCTTAATTTAAAGAGTTTAAAAGTTTCCACCAAACTTTTCTGTAATTTGCCTTCGTCGCCTGATAACTCGTCCAACTGTGATTCTACCATAAAAAGTGCCTCCTTGGCTACTGTCTGATCCTTGACCCCTTGGTCTTGACCGGAAGGCTTTAGCAAATCCTCTGCCAATTTCCTAATTTCAACATCTTCAAAATCGGAAAGGTCGATTTGTGAGGCAAAATTTTGATTAAAATCTTGGCTAAATAACAAAGCTCCCAATATTTCCTTTTGCAGTAGTAGGCTGCCGGAATATTTACTACTATCAACCGGCGATTTCATTTTTAATGAAGAACCGCCCTGTTTTTTAACCTGATCCCTTAACGTCCGTTCAAATACGCCAAAACCGGTAACAATTTTATGAATATAGTGGTCTTGTTCCAAGGCATCGCCAATGTAGCCCAAAAATGGCACCACCTGTTCGTTTAAATATAATTTCTGTTCTACCGATCCGGCTGGAAATTTTTTACCCGCTAAATCAATATAATAATCCAAAAACCACACCGCTTCCAAAACCGCCTTTTCCCAGAGACCCGGAGCTTTCCTTACCAGCTCATCGGGATCTTTTGCCGCACCTAAACTTACAACTTTTACCCGAAAACCCTGGCGAAGTAACATTCCACCGGTTTTTTTCAATGCCATTTGTCCGGCCGAGTCGGAATCAAAACACAGTTTAACATTTTTGCTTAAACGCCGGGCGGATGTAAAATCCACCGCGCTTTCGTTATAGGCCGTACCGCTGGAAGCAATTACATTGTTAAAACCCGCCTGATGCAGGCTAATACAATCCATCTGCCCTTCCACTATTACCATCTCGTCTTTTTTACGAATTGTTTCTTTGGCAAAATTTAGACCAAATAAAGTTTTACTTTTGTTGTAAATAATTGTTTCCGGACTGTTAATATATTTTGCCTGTCCTGAGCCTGTCGAATGGGCCGATTTTGTGTCATCAATTAAAATACGCGCGGTAAACCCAACTACATCGCCGAAATAATTAAAAATCGGAAATGTTATGCGGCCGCGAAACCGGTCATAAATTTGTCCGCGTTCATTTTTAGCCGACACTCCGGCTTTAACCAAATCGTTTAACGCGACATTCTTTTTTATCAAAGCTTTTTCCAAAAAATGAAAATCTTCGGGTGCAAACCCAATCTGCCACTGCTTTATGGTTCCATTGGTCAACCCACGGTTTTTTAAATACTCCAAAGCTTGCTTGCCGGCCGTACTTGCAATTAAAACTTCGTGGTAGTAACGCGTGGCAAAATTATTTATTCTAAGTAACAGTTCTTTCTCGTCTTTTTGGCCCTTGTCCTGCGAATTGTATTGTGGCAGTGCCACTCCGGCCTTGCCTGCAAGCAGTTTAAGGGTTTCTTTAAAATCCAAGTTTTCATACTTCATTACAAAGCCGAATATGTCACCGCCTTCGCCACAACCAAAACAATGCCAAATTTGTTTTTGCGGGGAAATAATTAATGACGGCGTTTTTTCGTTATGAAACGGGCAAGGCGCCTTAAAATTGACACCGGCTTTTCTAATGGGAATATAGCCGGAAATAATGTCCGTGATATTTAATCGATCCTTAATATCCTGAAGTGTGGAGTCTTGCATAAATTTCCCTTGTTAAAATAAGCCTTATTTCTGTAGGCTTCCGTAGATCTGTATAATATTCTGTAGTTATATTTTAGCCTTTAAACATGCCTCACGCAACCTCGACAAAACAGAGAAAACGTCCCAAAATTTTGGGACGTTTTCTCTGGCGGAAGCGGGGGGATTCGGACCCCCGAACCCTTTGACAGGTTGCGCGCTTTCCAAGCGCGTGCACTAGACCACTATGCGACGCTTCCATTAAGGTCTTGGATTATTTTATCATAAACGCTTGAAATTGACTAGGGATATTAAATGGTCGACGTTTGCACGTCGACCATTTTCTTTGATTTGAAAATTTTGCAACTTATCTACCAATCTTATCTTCCACTTCCTTAATCTTTAGAGTGGCTTTCATAACCGTATCCGGATTAAGAGAAATAGAATCAATTCCCAAACCAACCAAAAATTCGCCAAAGTCCGGAAAATCCGAAGGCCCTTGCCCGCAAATGCCCACTTTCAAGCCTCGCGCGTGTGCCTCTTTAATTAAAATTTCAATTAACTTGTGAACGGACTTGTTGCGTTCATTGCCAATGTGGGCTATGAGCTTGCTGTCACGGTCAAGGCCTAAAGTCAGCTGGGTTAAATCGTTGGAGCCGATGGAAAAGCCGTCAAAAATTTCCGCAAACTCGTCCACCTGTAAAATGTTGGAAGGAATTTCGGCCATGACCCAAATTTCCATAGCTTCCACCAAATCCCCGTTTTTCTTGGTTTTTAACTGCTCACGGGTAATTCTGTTAGAAAGACCGTTTTTATAAATTTCCTCCACCACTTTTTTACCTTCTTCCGGGGTACGGCAAAACGGAATCATTACGCTTAAATTCCACAAACCCATTTCTTCGCGAACTTTTTTTACCGCTTTGCATTCCAAAGCAAACGCATCTTGAAAATTAGGGTCGTAATATCTGCTCGCGCCTCTCCAACCTATCATCGGGTTTTCTTCTTCCGGTTCATACAATTTTCCGCCGATTAAATTGGCATATTCATTGCTCTTAAAGTCGGAGAATCTAAGTAATACATCGAAAGGGTAAAATGCAGCCGCCAATTGAGCAACACCATAAGCAAACCGGTCCAAATAATACTGAACTTTATCCGTGTAGCCTACTGTAAGCTCGTCAATTTGTTTTTTGACATTTAAGTCCGTGAGCTTGTCGTAATCAATTAAAGCCTTCGGGTGAATTTTAATAAAATTGGAGATAACAAATTCCACACGAGCTAAGCCCACGCCTTTGTTTGGAGTAAAGGAGTGGCTAAAAGACAGTTCCGGGTCAGCCGCTATCATTTTAATGGCTGTTTTTGGCGCTTGAAAATTTGTTAAGTCGGTCTTGTTAACTTGAAATTTTAAAATCCCCTCGTAAATTTTCCCAATTTCTCCTTCCGCGCAGGAAACAGTAATTTCCTGGCCGGTCTTAAGCACCGCGGTAGCGGTACCGGTACCAACCACAGCCGGAATTCCCAATTCGCGGGAAACAATGGCCGCGTGGCTTGTGCGGCCGCCGGAATTAGTCACAATAGCCGAAGCAATTTTCATAATCGGTTCCCAATCCGGATCGGTTATGTCTGTAACCAGCACTTCTCCTTTTTGGAATTCGGAAATTTGCGTAGCATCTTTAATAAAGTGCGCTTTGCCGGCACCGATTTTTGCGCCCACGGCAGCACCTTGGCAAAGAATTTTACCTTTTTCCAGCATCACGTAATCTTCCAATACCATAGTGGACTTTCTGGCCTGCACGGTTTCCGGACGAGCTTGAACAATAAACAATTCTTGCAACTCGCCGTCATACGCCCATTCAATATCCATGGGCCGGTTATAGTGATCTTCAATAATTGTCGCCCATTTGGACAATTTTAAAATTTGTTCGTCATTTAACACAAAGCGGTGTCTGTCTTCTGCCGCTACCGGCAATTCCTTAGTGGAGCCTGTTCCTTCGGATGCATAAATAAGTTTCTTTTCCTTACTACCCAACTTTTTGCTAATTACCGCATTAAACCCGCGCTTTAGTGCCGGCTTGAAAACTTTATATTCATCGGGCGTCACTACGCCTTTGACCACAAATTCGCCCAAACCCCAAGAAGCGTTAATTAAAACTAAATCTTTAAAACCACTTTCGGTATCCAGCGTAAATATCACACCGGACGCGCCGCGGT
>Ga0172369_10009147_pt1 | contig 11059 bp, 17 predicted proteins | sample LakKiv25m_FD_114539 | JGI IMG/M metagenome (GOLD analysis project Ga0172369, IMG submission 114539) | Freshwater microbial communities from Kabuno Bay, South-Kivu, Congo - kab_022012_11.25m | ecosystem: Environmental > Aquatic > Freshwater > Lake | place: Democratic Republic of the Congo...
CGTATCAATCAAGAACGGCTCAAATGAAGTTCCGCCATCGGTTGTAGAGTTAGTAAGATAAGAACTTATAAATTTATCAGCAAGAACCATTACTTGTTCTCCACCACTTGTTCCATATTTAATAGCAGTTGAACAATGAGCTGAAAGATTGATTCCCGTAGTATATTTAATTGTTCCACTCATCGCTGAGTCATCTTCAATTAAAATACCATTTCCATAAGTAGGACTATTGCCGTCCATATCACCAGCTCTGATAATCAAACCGTGAATCTTCGTAGCATCATCAACAACTCCACCAGTAATTTTCAATAAACCAGCTGATAATTCAGTTGTTATTGTATTAGTAGCAGATGAAGCATCAAAAGTAAGTTCTCCGTGAATACCATAAGCTGTTCCTACGGTTTTGGCAGAAGTTCCCTTAATATAAGCGTATGAAAGTAATCCTTTAAGATTTCCTACGGTATAATTATTAGTTACACCATAAAGTTCCATACCAAACATATCTTTACCAGAACTATCAACGCCAGTTTCTGCTCTAACGTACATACTCTTAAATGAAGAACCAACGCCTGTCCAGTTGCTAACTTTCCATCGCCACTCTAAACCTTCACCATAAAGATAGGCAGAAGTGGCATCAATGGCAGTTCCGGCAACGGTTCCGGTTGAAATACGGCTCTTAAAAACATTAGTATCAGTTACTGCATCGCCAAAACTTTGAGATGTTTGAACCAATGCTCCATTTGAATCAATAACAGTTGTGCCATTGACTTTTAAACTATTGGTTACATTAACATCATAGAAATCAGGATTTAATCCATTGGGTGTTGCCATTTATTTTTAGCAAATATCCACCGAAATATTTTTTTTAATCTGTGGGCTGTACGAGAGAAGCGTTGATTACTAATCGGTGGATAAAATAATCAAATCATCCCTCATACAGCCCACAGAGCTGTATTAACAACCTTTATACAAGCGTAATGTCTACAATTAAATCAGTTTTTGTAGCCCAAAGCTTAAAACCAACATAACCATAAGTTACGACCTCTTTACCAGTTTTTCCGGTTACTAACTTTTCCTCCCAACGAATACCACGAGGAGAAGCGTAAGTAGCGACATTCTTTACGCCGAATACTCGATGTCCGCTATTGGTTACGGTTGTAGTTCCAATAGTATCAGACACAAATGTTCCACTTCTAACCACATAAATATCAACACCCATCCAAGAACCAGCAAAGCCGTTCTTTAATGTAGCGTCAGCAAACGAAAAACCATTAGTGGCACCAGCGGCAATAAATCCAACAAGGTCAGTATTCTCAATTACTAAGAATAATCCTTTATAAGTATCAGCGTAGCCAGAAACCTTAGAAATAAGGTTAGCCATAATGGTATTCACATTTGCAGCAGTCTCGAAACCACCAGCCGGAGTTGAATATGTGCCAGTGCCATCTTCAGTTAAATTATTTAATACGAAATAATCAATCTTAGTAGCTACTTGATAAAGCATTTCATCGGTTCTCGCAGCAAAAATATCAAAATTATTGAGAATATCCTCGAAATCAAAGATATGTTCTGCGACAATAACTTCATCAGTTACGGTGAGAGTATCATCGGTAGTAGTATATGTATTTACTGAATAAGTTCCTGCGATAGCTTGAACGGTAGCTGTCGGTTGTGAACCATAAGGAGATTGAATCCTTTTATTATCAGTTCTGTCTACTTCACAGATTTTTTCGCTAACCAAAGCATTGCGCAAAACCTGTTCAAGAGCGGCAGAACGATATTTGTCCCTATAAGTACGGGACGAAATTGTATTTGCCATTTAATCGGGATTTTATAGGTGCAATTAAAATTGTAGCAACCCCACCGATTTATTATTTTTTGGCAAAACGAGCTTGTATAAGTTTATTAAGTTCTTCGTCTGATTCCGGAATAGTCCCACTTCTGCGAGCTTCATCCAAAATAGTTGTTGAATCTTTTCTGCTTGCTCCCTTACGAGAATTACTGGTATTAGTAGCATTAGCAGTTTTCCTTTCTTCACTCTTTTCAGCCAAAATCGTCTTAACAATAGTTGATTTAAGCGCCTCAGACGCAGATATATTTTTAAGTTTAGCAAAAGATAAAACTTCGCTAATATCTTCTTCTGCAACATCAGCCTTAATCAATGCTATTAAATCTGTTTGAGAAAGCTCATTGTCATTTTTAGGAGTTGACTCTGACTTACTCTCCTTAGATTTAGCTTCTGCTTTTTCAGCACGGATTTTATAATTATTAGCTAATTCTTCGGCTTTTTTAAGCTTTTCATCAAAATCTTTTTTTGATTTTTCTTGTTCAGCGTTATAATCAGCCAAAAAATCATCTTCCGTTTTTTCGCCTTTTTCTAAAAGTTCTTTCTCCTCCTCTGTTAAGGTATCGAGGTCTACCATTGTTTTAATTTCCATAGAATGAGTTTAAGGTGTGTCATCGCACCTATTTATTACATTATAGCATATTTGAAAATTAAATTCAAATAATACTATTTTGTTTATTTATTTACTACTATTTTTTTTATTTCTTTCAAGCAATTCATCAACCGTCATATCATCTAATTTTGATAATATATCAAGTTGAATGAGTTGTTGTTCAATGTGAAGAATAAGATTATTTCTTGCTAAGATATTAACATAAGCTTGTTCGGGACTGACATTGTTGATATTCGTTGTCATCCATAAATCAACAATTTGTCCTAATGGAGCCTCTGGGTCAATCTCTGGAAGAAAAACCTTACGCATCAATTTAAGTAATTTTTCATTTCCTCTAAATGTAGTTTTAATAAGATTCAGCTCTTCATCGCTAAATCTCATTTGTCTACCATTTTTTTGTTCTTGTGTGTTAGACATAATTATTTTGATTTTTTATATTTTTTATTTAATTTATCCATCGTCCGATTATAACCCTTTTTATCTTCTGACATTTTTTTCTTTTTATTTTTATTTTGCGACATTTCGTCCATCATCATTTTCTTTTTCATTTTTTTTTCCTTCATCATCATTTTTTTATTAGCCATATTTTTAGATTTTACCACCGATTTTTTCTTCACCAAGCATACCGACCGATTGACCCTGTGGCTGTTGAGCCATTATGGGTTTAGTTATGCTTTTTAATTCTACTGGCGATATTCTGCCAGTTTCTTCTAATATCTTCGAAAAAATAAGTTTAGCATTTTCATCTTGTAATATATTTGGATTACTCGCAATAGTTTGTAAAATTGTTGATAGCGTAGAAAGCGTGGCTTCTTTGTCTGTATTTTCCGGCGTTATTTCAATTTCTACATCCCATTCAAAATCCTTAAAATATTCAGCCCAAGTTTTCTTTTCTTTTGATGGTTTTATAAATCTTGTTTGCCCAAATTGTTTTTGTCTTTCTTGAACTTCTTGTATTAATTGTTCTATCGGAGGTAATTCTTTATTACCTTCAAAAAGTATTTTATTTTTCAATTCTTGTTCAAGATTTGCAGGTAATGAAAAATTATCTAATTTTTCAATTTCATTAGCTTCCAAGATTAACGCTATTTCGTCTGAATTATTTAATTTCTTTTTAAAATAGGGAATAATATAATCTCTTAAAATGTTTTCAAGATATAATCCTTTATTTTCAGTCATTATTTCAAATAAAGAGTGCGCTTCTTTATTTAGAATTGCCACTTGTCTATATGCTGTTCCGCTTGGCATTGTTTCACCGGTGATTGATTCCGGTGTTCCAGTTATATCTCTTGCCAAATTTTGCCATTGAATAAGATAATTGGTTATTGCCGGCGTATCGTGAGATTGATTATTTACTTGTGTAAGTGGTTTATTTTCTGCGTGGAAAAGAATATCGCCAGTTTCAAGATTAGTAAGAACATTTTTCCCGACAAATTGCTCATCGGCTGTTTGTAAAATCATTTTAGATGCTAAGTCTAATTGGTCTTTAATTTGTTTGACTGAATGATTAGCCATCCATTGAGCATCAAAAAGATATTCTACGGCGCCGATAGATAATGTTCTGCCGTCTTCTTCAATTAAATGAGCAATAGAATATGGGTCTTTTTCTTCTTTGCCCCTATAAAGCGTTGATTTAATTTCATTTTTACCTGTTTTTCCATTTATAAAAATTACGTGCATTTGTTGGCGAAATTCTTTTTCGTCTTCTTCTTTGTCGGTTAAAAATGATAAAGGAAATTCGCCGTGAACTTCATAAATTCCGATATAATCATTTCTTAAATCTTTAACTTGATTATCTATTGTTTTTCTTGTTTCTTTTGATTTAGATATAATTTCTTCAACTTTTTCTTGGTCATATTCTTTTATTTTTCTTAATTGAGATGGTGTAAAATAAAGTTTTTCAATTTTTATATTATCTTGGAATGAAACTGGGTCGCAAATAATCCTATCCCAAGAAATAACTTCTGTAAAAAGTTGTCCATTTTTTTCTAAAATTTTACTTATTGCCGAGCCAAATTTAGCCAATGTTCTTCCCCATTTATTAAGATATTGCCCAAATCTATTCCTATTCATCCAATCACGCAATAAAATAGAAGCGATAAATGCTTTAATGTAGGTAGATGAATTGCTTGCTTTAAATCTTATATTTTTACGGTCAATATCTGTCGCTTTATACCATACATTGATTGCGGCCGTAACTATGTTAAAAAACGGCTTTTCTCTGCCGAGAGCATCGTATTTACCGGAAATATGACGAGAATTTGAATAAGCGTTAATCGTTTCAATAATCTCATACATATCATAATCAACATATTTGCTATGTTTTACAGGATTATTGACATAATTTTTTTCAGCTCTTTTAACTAAATCATAAATTGTTTCCATTAAATTTCACCGATTTATTACATTATAACATATTTTAATTTTAATCTCAACGAGTTGAATTGTTTAATATATTCTGTCTATTTTTTTGAAAAACACTTAATTGAGAAATTGTGGCTTTATTTTGTGAAGGCTCAATCATTATCACAACATACCTTAAAGCGTCAAGTAGGTGGTCGTTTTCTTTTTTAGGCTTTTCTTTTTTTTCATTTTCTTCATAACAATACATTTCCAATTCTGCTATTAAATTAACACATTTTTTATTTATTTTTAATCTACCGGTCAAAAATAATTCTTTAATCTTTTTAATGCCATATTGAATGCTGTCTTTATCTTTCCTAACATCTCTACAATTAACACCTCTTCTTTTGAGTTCTTCTATTGCAGCGGGATTTTCCGGGTCGGGATAAACTGCTTCAAATCTATAACTTGATGTATATTCCGCTATTTCGGCGTCTGTTTTACCAGTTTTATACCATTCATCTTCAATATAAAATTTTTCTCCATTTGTTCGTATATCTAATAATCCAGCCGGATTTCTATAACCAAAATCTAAACCGCCAATCTTTTTTAATTCAATTTTCGGCAATTCATCATAAAGATGAATTTTTCGGTCAAATTCCTTATAAACTAATCCCGATGTTTTTTGGAAACTTGCGAGATATTCCTGAGAAAATTTCTCTTCCGGTAGTTCTTTCTTTGCCTTATCTATTTCTTCTACTGGAATATGCGGATTATCATAACTTGTAAAATGAAATGTCTTAAAATCTTCGTCCTTTAATTCTTGATTGCATAAATCAAAAAAATGATTATATCCATTAGGAGTGCTAATCATCATCGCCCCACCCCTTAAATCTGTTAATGTTGGGCGTAAAACTTCTTGCCAACCTGTCCAAAAATTCCTATATTTTGAAACTTCGTCTAAAACTATAAAATTATTTTTAACACCAACGCCTTTTTTTCTCTCTTGAACAGCTTCCCACCCATATAATGCTATTAAAGATTTTCCGTTAAATTTATTTCGTATAGTTAATTCCAATCGTGCTTCATTCTTATCAATAATGGCATTTTTAGCGACAATCTGTAAAATTCCCCACATTATATCTCTTGCATCATCTCTTGTCGGCGCATAATAAGGTATTCTTGCATTATCATTAGCTATCGCCACCGCTAACATTTCATAAGCCACTAATACTGATTTTCCAAAACGCCTTCCAGCCCTAATTATTCTAAATCTGTGGTTGTCCTTCGCTATCTGTGATTGTGCTTTGTGTAGTTTCATTCAAATTGTGTTTATCTAATAGTTCGCTTGGTAAGAAAACAATTTTCTCTCCCTTACTTGTTAAATCTGTTTCTATTTTTTCACTATAACCATCATCTTTACCGAGAGTTTTAACGATTGTTTTACTAACGTCTATAACTATTTTAGCGACTTCTGGCTGTATTTTTCCTTCATCGTTTCTATAATTTTCATCTAACATTTTATCAAGATTCCTTTCTGCCTTTGATAACATTTCTTTCCTTTTTAAATTCTTTAATCTTTCTTTAAACCATTCTCTCGTAGTTATTGTTTTTGCTGTGCTTTCTTCATAGCCGGCATCAATAGCAGATTGATAAGCATTTGCTCTATTTTCTTGTATTGTCTTAACATAAAAATCCCAACATTTTTGTTCTCTTGGGTCGCTTAAATTACCATTAGCTCCATTGGGATTTGCTCGTGTCATTTTTTCTTTCTTTTAAATCCTTTAGTGGCATAATACATTTTAACCTGTTTAAGATTAAAAACTCTTCCACTTGGCGATTTATATTGATTTTTCCCTATTTTTGTAAATGGCATATTATCTAAACGATTCGCAAATTTCAAGATATTGCTCACCTTCTTGTATACCAAATTCTCTTTTTGAATTCAAAATAATATCTCCTACAATTTTAATTTCTTCCCTATTGCTATCTAAAATATCAATAATTGCTTCGCTTTTGAGAAGGTTTGTATATTCTACTTGAAATTTTGTAAGATTTTCTTCACTTAAATCAAATTCATTACTTTCTTTTTTAATTTTGGGCTTGCCATCCTTATCTTTCTTGGCATATTCCTTAATCAAATCAATGCGTCCAATTTCTAATTCTCTTATTTTATCAGCCAAAATCTTAACAAATTTATTGCGAGCAATAAGTTCTTTGCCGTGTAATGGCATATCTAATAGTTTATAAGTAAATTCCAATAAGTAATTTTTAATTGATAATGATGTTTTCATATTTTTGTATTATAGCATATTTAATGTTTATTTACAATACTAATCACTAACAGTATAAATAAATAAACACGACCTACACGATTTTTGTATTATAATTTTTTGTTTTTTAATTATTTTATCCGTAATTTCAATTTTATTATTTTGTTTAATTTGCTTAATTTCCTCTAATTGTTTTTGTAAAATTTCAATTTTTTTAAATAAAATAAATATTTCATTAAGTATTTTTTGATTATCTTGCGCAGCAAAAACCTGTCCCGAGCATAAAAACAAAATAATAATCAATCCAATTATAATTTTTTTCATAAATATTTCAAAATTTCTTCTGGTAAAACAAAGACATTTTCGTCATATACTTCGTTTTCCCAAATATCAAATTGATTTTTTCTTAAATTTTTTTCGCCCTTTAATAAGTTTATATTATTATCATAACCAAATAATTTAGGGTCTGATTTACCCCATAAAACTATTCCCTTTTTATCTCCATAATTATTAACGAAATGCGGAAACCAATTATCTACTGAAATCCATATATCGCACCAATCTAATAATTGTTTAATCTCCGTGAATGGTCTATCTTGATAATAATCTTTAACTAATATTTTTTCGCCGGCAATTCCAATTTGTTTAATTTCGTGTTTTTTAATCAATTCTAACAATTTATCCCAATATGGATAATCTTTTGGATTTTCGTTGCCATTTCTTAATTTTTTTGAAAACGGACTAATTAAAATTTTCATAAATATAATTTTTTATATGCTTCTATTATTGATTTATTCCAATTATTATCCCGCATAAATTTATAAATATTATAATTTTCAATAGGTATTATTCCTTTTGCCTCATTTATACTTATTAAATTTAATCCCTTAATACCACTAAAAACTTCCGGATAACAACAAGAGATTGTTATTTTATTAAATTTTTTTTGTATTTCTGGTAAAATTTTTTTGAAGGCAAAATGGTCTCCTAATCCATTATCTAAAATTATCAATTTACCCCAATTTAACCAAATTCTAAAAATATCTTCATCATTTTTCCATAAATTATTATCGATTTCGCTTCTTATTCCACCGGTTGGTTGCCTAAAATGCCAAGTTATACAATCCCCCGTAGCCAATATTTTATATCCTCGCTTAAATAATTCATAAGTAAATTGTGTTTCTTCGGTGTGAGCTACTTTTGATAAATTCAAATTATAATCAACTATCCCAGCACGATACAAAAATGAACTATTTAAATGTTCAATTTCTTTAATTCCATTAAATTTATGCCATTGAACATTATATCTTATATCATTTATATTGGTATTTTGTGTTTTTGCCCAATTATATCCCGGCATTAAAATAAGTCCACCAACAGCGCCAACACTATCATCAATTAAATTATAAAGAGTTTCTAAAACATTATTTTCTGCAAACTCATCATCATCTATTCTCCACACTAAATCATAACCCATTTTATTCGCTTTTTGATGATTATGGTGTTGTCCCTTTTTTTCTCCGTAAATTACTTCCCATTCTATCTTTTTTTCATTCAAAAGATTGAATGCATATTGATATATTGATAAATTTCTTAAATCAACAGGATTTTCATTATCGTCAAAAATAATTAACTTATTTGGTCTTTTAATTTGCAGTGCTACCGAAATTATTGCATTAAATAAAATATCATATCTATTTTTTGTTGATATTGTTGCTAAAATTTTCATAAACTTTCCCAAAAATAAGGATTATATCTTATCTCTTCCTGTTTATCTTTTTCGTATAACTCATAATAATCTCCTATCAATTTCATTGGCTCATCAGGGCGCAAAAATACTGCTTCTGTCTTAATGCCATTTTTTAGTAATTCTGCCGGCGATTTTGGCTTGCAATAACCTTCCGGCAATTTAACAACTATATTAGCCTTTATTTTTTTTGCTTTTAAACCCAACCATTCATTCAAATTTATCCACGCCTTATTTTCGCTCCAATGCGTTGGTTTATTAAATTGTATTTCAACAATTTTCATTTTTTATTCAAAAACCCGCGGCACGATCTGACATTTTCTTTGAAATTCTGATGAATTCTTCTATACGCCCGACCTTTAAATCTTGCTTTTTCCAATCCAAAAACTCTTTTGACGCTTCTACTCTTAATTTAGCTTCGCTTACATTTTTTTTATCCTGACCTTCAAGCCACATAAGTTTAAGTTCCGCCACTTTTGTGTGTAGTTCAGCCAATTTTTCCTGTTCTTCTCCGAGCGCAATATTCAATTTTATTGCTATCTCGGTCCAAAAATGAGTATCTAACTGGATTTCTTTCTTTTCTAATTTTTCGCTCAAATAATCTAAAATTTTATCTGCTATTGTTTTTTCCATTTATCACATCTACAAGCCAAGCATATTCGCTTAAAACCTGCTCACTTGCCAATTTAATTTTTTCGTGGATTTTTTCACTTGATAAAACCTCGCTCAATTCTCTTGCCCTTTCTAAAAGCGAAATCAATTCATCATATTTCCCATAAAGATTTTGTTCTTTTTTAATCTTTTCTAAGGCTTTGGCTTCAATTTGACGGATGCGTTCCCGAGTAACACCGAATTTCTTGCCCACTTCTTCGAGAGTATGCGTAACGCCGTCTTCCAGGCCGAAACGGAGCTTTAAAATTTCTTGTTCTCGCGTTGATAAATCCGCCAAAATGACGTTAAGCTTGTCCCTTAACAAAGCCCGAGAAACAATTTGGCTGGAAGTCAGGCTTTTCTCGTCTTTAACGACTTCCGAAAGCGTTGCTTCATCATTGTGTTCCTTATTCTTTTTTGTTATCTTTTTTTTCATAAATTTTTGTTAGATTTTTTTTCTCAAAATTGCGGTTTTTATTATAATCCCACCAACAACCATCACATACGCCATCTCTTAATGGCTTATCAATCAATTTACCCTCACTCATAATTACAGATATTCCATGGCAAATTTGGCATTGATTATTCATTTATTTTTCTTAACTCGTTAAAAATTTCTTCAACCTTTTGAATAATTATGTCTACTTGTATATCACCTTTTTGATATAATGCTATTGCTATATCGCACGATTTATTAAATGCGGCACCCTTGGCCATCCCTTCACTTTTAAGACGCATATTTTCCTTTATTAACTTGTCATTTTCTATTCTTATTGCCTGCCAATCAGGCTCTTCGTGAACTTTTAATTCATTTCCTTGTTTTACAAACTTTGTGGCGCCAGATCGTTGCCATTCCACAAATTTACATTCTTGATTTTGGCAAAAATTACCAGCCCATTTTTTCCCATTTTTTTCGCCTTGCTTATAAAGCATATTTGTATTGCATTGTGGACAATTCATATTTTTATTATAACAATTATTTTACAAATTTCCAATGGTTAATGTGGAAAATTTGTGGATAATCATTTATTATTTTATTTTGTTTATCCAATAATTTTGTTTATCCAATAATTTAATGCGACTTTTATTTAATTCTCGTAAGGCTGATAAATTGCTTTTAATGTTATTTAATTTTTCGTCAATAACTCTTATATTTTCTTCCGCTCGTTCAAAATCTCCATTAAGGGCAATATCGCCATCTCTTATTATATTCCGCAATGAATTGTCTGCTATATCAAGATTTTCAACTGCGAAATCTAATTGATTTGATAAAATAAATTTATTATTCATATGATATAATTATTTATTATTTTTCCCATTCTTCTACAAATTTTTTTATATTTTACCCCATTTATTTCTAAAATTTCAGGTAAAGTTTCTAAGTTTTCAAGTGTTAAAGTATTAGTCAGTTGCGGGAGGACAAGACGATGCCCGAACCCGGCGCCCCAGACGTAGTCGTCCTCGAGGCGGTCGACATACACGTACAACCCGACGTCGTACACGTGCACGCGGGCAACGAAGAAATTATCACCAGACTTAAAAAGAAAAAATATAGCACATTTATATCCGTTATATCTTAATTTGTC
>Ga0172369_10009148_pt1 | contig 11059 bp, 7 predicted proteins | sample LakKiv25m_FD_114539 | JGI IMG/M metagenome (GOLD analysis project Ga0172369, IMG submission 114539) | Freshwater microbial communities from Kabuno Bay, South-Kivu, Congo - kab_022012_11.25m | ecosystem: Environmental > Aquatic > Freshwater > Lake | place: Democratic Republic of the Congo...
TGACTGGACTTATATGTTTCAACGCTATCAACAAATTGCGCGCCAGTTTGCGCGCCGTAATTATTTGGTTTTTTATCGCACCGATAATTCTCATTCTGACGCTTTTGCCGGGTTTCAGGAAGTCGAGCCAGGGTTGTTTGTCACGCCTGCGCCGCTGGAAACTTTTGCAGAGCTAAATGCCCCGATCTTTTACGTAAACTCACCCTGGCTTGCGCCCATGGTCATTCGGCTAAAAAAACCAATAGTGATCTATGACCACTGTGATGATATTTCAGTTTCGGCGGGACGGCTGGAGGATCATAATGACCTTATAAAGAATGCGCGCGTGGTTCTTTCAAGCAGCCATATACTTTTTACCGAAGATCAGCTTTTACGCGAAGATGCTTTACTTATGCCGAATGCGGTGGACTTTAATTGGGTTGCTAAAAATAAACCTGAGGCAGGGCAGTCAGCTCCCGAAGATCTACAGGTCATTATTGATAAGCGAAAACCAATTATCGGATATACTGGCGCGCTGGCTGAGTGGTTTGATTATGATCTGTTGGCTGATGTTTGCGAGCTTTGCCCGGAATTTGAATTTGTCTTAATCGGGATCGATTATGATAAAAGTCTCGACCAGACCCGCCTGCTGAATTGCGGGAATGTAACCTGGCTGGGGCATAAGCCATATCAGATATTGTTTCAATATGTTTGGCGTCTTGATGTTGCAATCATTCCATTTCGCATCAATCTAATCACGCTGGCGACATCGCCTGTTAAGTTGTTCGAGTATTTTGCCTGTCAGAAGCCGGTTATTTGCACCGCGCTGCCGGAATGCGAAAAGTATGATGTGGCATTTATTGCACATAGCGCTGACGAATTTTGCTCCCAAATCAAAGCGGCGCTTGTGGACGGTAGATCTGAAAAATATATTCAGCAGTTGTCTCAAATAGCCCGACAAAACACCTGGGAAGCCCGGGTGGATAAGATTATTAAGAAATTAGCTGACGGAGGTCATTTTGACTTACAGTAAAGCTGAACAACAAGTGCTTGACATTGTGAAGCAACATGCAGAAGCGAGCCAAATAATAATTTTTGCGCCAAGTCAACTCTGGGAGTCGTCCATGATTCAGCGCCCGCAACACTTGGCTCGGTTTCTGGCCAAACAGGGTGCCCTGGTGTTTTATGTACAACCTGGCCGTTCACAGCCGCCCACTTTTGAAGAGATAGAGAAAAGACTCATTATTTGCCAAGTCTCATCTGAAGCTTTTCAGGTTGTGCCTAACGCGTTCATATACACTTTGACAAAGAACATCCCGTCATTGATGCACTTTCCTTCATTGAAGGTAATTTATGATTATCTGGATGAAATTTCAGTTTTTCAGGGCGAGCAGTCACGATTGAAAAGAGATCACGGAGATTATTTGATTAAAGCCGATATGGTATTAACTGCTTCAAAAAACCTTTATCAACAGGTGGTTAATTTTCGGCCAGACTGCATACTCATTGAAAACGGTGCCGATGTTGAGCATTTTTCCAAGGCATTGCAGACTTCCTCTCCCCTCCCTCAAGACCTGCGTTCGATCATGGAAAAAGGCAATCCAATCATCGGATACCATGGATCGCTAGTAAACTGGTTTAACTATGAGTTGTTGGGTAGCCTTGCCCAAAAACGAAATGACCTTGAGTTTGTGTTGATTGGAGCAGATCTTGATAAAAGCCTGCAAGATAGCCACATCTTGCAGGCCGAAAATATTCATTGGCTTGGTGTAAAACTTTATGAGGAGCTTCCTGCATACCTGGCTTGTTTTAGTGCAGGAATCATTCCCATGAAATTAAATGAAATAACCCATGCTGCCTCGCCAATTAAATTGTTTGAATATTTTGCTGCCGGAAAGTCTGTTATCGCCAGCCCAGTGCAGGAGATTAAGCGTTATGCTGATCTTGTGTTGACTGCAACCACGATTGAAGATTGGTCGATTCAAATAGACAAGGCATTGACCTATACTGTCGATGTCAAAAGGCGAGCTGTTTTTATGGAAGCAGCCAGCGTAAATTCGTGGGATATCCGCGCCTCCCTTATTTTGGAAAAACTGGCAAAGATTGGAGCATCGGCGCGTAAACTCCCCTGGTATTGGCGATTGCAGTCAGGAGAGGGAAAAATACAAAAGCTTCTGCAACTGATTGCGCGTGGCATCAAAGTTTGGCGCATGATGGGTTGGCGTGGATTTATTACAGGTTTCTTTTATAAATTTTACGATGAACTCAACTCTCTGAGTCGAGTTCAACTTTTCAGGCGTCCACGGGCAATGAAAGAGACCTATCTCGTGGAAGACAATAGCCAAGTCACGGTTTATACGGATGATCCTTATTTATTCGGCGACTACTCGCCGCGTCGCGCTTTACTTGGCCAGCGCGGACAGCCTGAGGTAAAAATCTCGCTTATTGCAACTGTTTACAATGAAGAAGACAACGTGCTTGAATGGGTGGATGCAATCCTTAACCAGTCATTACTGCCGCATGAGATCATTATCGTCGATGCCGGATCAACCGACCGAACCATGGAGTTGTTAAAGGAACACACCAGGGAGAGCCAAATTCATGTTGAATTGATTTCCGAGAAAAAAATCAACATAGCCACCGGGAGAAATCTCGCAATTGAAAAGGCCCGTTACAACATAATCGCGGCTTCGGATTTTGGCTGCCGACCGCATAAGGATTGGCTTGAAAATATTACAGCGCCATTCCGGCTGGATGCGAATACGGAAGTTGTTTGCGGCTGGTATGTCGCAGTGGATAAACAAGGGAAGGTTGTCCCCTATAAGGGCTGGCCTGTTCTTTCTGAAGTAAGACCCCAGAGATTTATTCCTTCGTCACGGTCAGTTGCATTTACCAAGACTGCTTGGAAAAAAGCTGGGGCATACCCCGAGTGGCTAACTCTTACGGCGGAAGATACGTATTTTGCTTTGGAGCTAAAACGTTATGCCAGCCACTGGGCATTTGTTCCTTCAGCAGCAGTGGACTGGATGGCGCCAGATAGCTTGAAGGAATTATGGAAAAAAGCGTACTCGTGGTCCTCTGGCGACGGGGAAGCAGGAATTCAAACTTCAGTTTATTTAAAAATGGCTAGACAATTATTATTCGGCGTATCATTGATGGGTATTAACGTTCTTGCTTTAGGCGCTGGTTTAATTATTCTTCCAAAAAATTACCATTGGGCGCTTTGGAGCGTCACGATACTGGTAATTATTATTGCATTGATTGTTGTAAATAAAAAAACAAGAACAAAATTGTTTTCAGTTCAATGGGTTGAAGCTTTGGGATTGCTTGTGGCGCGAGTAGGCGGATTTTTCAAAGGAGCGAGTCGCAAGGCAATGGTGGATGCGAAAAGGTTGGTAAAAACAAAAGGCCTGATCTTTATGTTGTGCGGCACGCCTATTGACGACACAGGCGGTGGCGCCAGAACCACTCAATTAGCTCTAGAATTTTTACGGCAAGGCTATTGGGTTGTGTATATTAATCGTTACCCAAAATGGGAGCAGCAGCGAGTGGTTTTACACATTGCCCATCCAAACTTATACACGTTTGAACTCAGTCGTTTCCATTGGGTTGACTTTTACTCCAAATTTGGGAGGTTAATGATCGACATGGATATCCAGTGTATTGTGGAATTCCCGACACAGGATTTTCTTCCCCTGATACAAAACATCAAGAAAAATGGGGGCAAAATCACTTACGAAATGATAGATGATTGGGATTCCTCTCTGGGAGGTTCGTGGTACACTCCAAATACTGAGCAGGAAATAATTCGCATGAGCGACCACTTGGTTGCGACTGCGCCTGTTCTGCAAACAAAAATGGAAAAGACTAGCAACCGTCTGGTCGGTTTGATGCCTAACGCTGTAAATACTCGACTCTTCAACCCTCAGCGCCGTTACGAACGCCCCGCTGACCTTCCTCGTGCTAGTTGGATCGCCATCTACATCGGGGCACTTTGGGGCGACTGGTTTGATTGGGACTTACTGATTGAAACTGCGAACGCTTATCCGCAGGCTGCAATCGTTGCAATTGGGGATTATCGGGACCAGTGCCCCTCTCCTCCCCCCAACCTCTATTTTTTGGGACTAAAAGCGCAAACTGACCTGCCCCCATATCTGGCCCACTCCGATGTGGCGATCATCCCCTGGAAAGTGAACAGCATTACCCAGGCAACCAGTCCGCTGAAATTATATGAATATCTTGCGATGCACCAGCCGGTGGTTGTTCCAGCGTTAAAGCCATTGCAGGGCATCCCGGGCGTATTTCATTCAAAAAATAAAGAGGATTTTATAGGATTGATAGAAAAAGCGCGGAATGAAAAACTACCCTTGGATGAAATTGACGTGTTTATCTCTAAAAATAATTGGCAAGCTCGTGTTGAGCAACTGTTAAAGTGGATAGACCGCGATTGACCGTGTAAAAGCAAAAGCCAGGAGTGCAATTATGGAATACTTTATCAAGCAGATTGAAGACTTAATAAACCATTCTGTGAATCGAATTCAAGTTGATGTTGAGGATTTCAATAAATTTAAGTTGATGTATAAAGATGGTCGCGCTGGAGTTGATGATCAAAAGCTATTGGAATACTATATAAGTTACAAATATCTTGATTTACAACCTTCTGATACTTATATCGATATTGCAGCCCAAAATTGCCCCTTTGCATTTTTTGCGCGCGAGAAATTTGGGTGCAAAATCTATCGACAGGACCTTTATTACTTTAAAAAAGGAATTCACGGTTACGATATAGGTGGGGATGCTGCCAATATGCCTTTAAAGGATGAAACGATCAGTAAAATATCGCTGCACAATTCATTCGAACATTTTGAAGAAGATAGTGATATTCAATTTATTCAGGAAGCACAGCGAGTTTTGACAGTTGGAGGAAAATTGGCAATTATTCCTTTCTTTTTTGAAGATAAATATCGGATTGAGCAGGATTCAGGTTGGGTGGATGAAAAAGGAAAGAAACATCTTTGGGGAGAAGGTGCGCGCTTTAGCCGTATGTATGATGTTGAGCAGTTCAATAAGCGTATCATTCAGAATTCTACGACATTCAAGGTTCAATTTTACGTGATCGACAATATTCAGGATATTAGCAGAGACTGCTACGGTAATATTTTCGTGATATTCGAGAAAACCCAAACAGTATTGCATAAAAGCTGGTTTGCTAGATTGATGAAAAATCAATGACCCTTTTGCCACTCCGGATTGCCTGATAATATGATAGCGTCCAATGTCAAGAAAAATATTGTTTCAATAACTCGGTCCGCTTTACGCCCGTTTGCGCCGGTTTTAACATGGCTGGCAAAACAAGCCTGGCACACAAAGGCAAGTTTGCTTAACCGTAGGCTTTATGAACAAGTCCACCGAATTCCATCCGCAGAATTGAATCGTTACAGAAGCCTCATATCCGAATCATGCCTCCAAAGGAAAATTGAAAAAGAATGGAGTGATAACTGGCTCACCCATATTCCGCGCTTGCTCATTACACGCCAATGGCTGCTGGACATTCTTCCTTCAGAAAGAAAGGGGATACATGTGCTTGAGCTGGGCGGCGATAGCGTAGCAACCGACTTGTGGCGCGCTGACCTGCCGCATGTTCATTGGGAAAATACCGATTTTGATTTGCGCTCTCCGTGGCCATTGCAGAATGAGATTGCGGATGTTGTTGTAGCGACTGAAGTTATCGAACATTTATCTGATCAGCCTGGCGAATTAAACGAAGGCTTTTATCAGTTGGGGCTTCAATCTGCGTTACGTGAAAGTCTCCGTGTGCTTAAGCCCGGTGGCTTATTAATGATAACCACTCCCAACGCGGCCTCGATCATACATTTCGACCATACACTTAAGGCGTTGCCGCCATGGTTCTATACCCTTCATGTGCGTGAATATACACTAAACGATGTTATATACCAGCTTCAAAACACTGGCTTTGTTATGCAACGAAAAGAAATCATCCACTGCATGACCACATCTGCCAATGCCGACTATACTTCCCACTTTGCCTTGCTGCTTGCAGGTGGATATCCTGTCATTGATCGCGGTGACGATTTGTTCATATTAGCTCGCAAACCTGATTTAATATAAATTATCAATTACTGACGAGTGTTGTCGTGAAAAGATATCGTTGAAATATGGATACCGAGCTGAAATTAAAAAATAAAATGGATAATACCTTTATGACCAAACAATCCCCTATTCCCTTCTATGATTCTGCTGAACAAAAGAATCTCGCTTGGGACGAGTTCATTCAAACACTACGATATAAAGACCTAATCCTACATCTTGTCCGAAGAGATGTCACCTCTCGCTATAAGCGCTCAGTTCTGGGCGTAGCTTGGACAATGCTCACCCCGCTCGGTATGATGGTGATTTTAACTGTCGTATTTTCACAGGTGTTTTCCACTATTGAAGGATATGCTGCTTACATCTTAAGCGGGTTGCTAGCTTGGACTTTTTTTTCACAAAGCACAGTTTCCGGCATAAACAGCATGGTATGGGGGGGGGATCTCTTTCGCAGAATTTATTTCCCGCGGTCTGTTTACGCCATCTCGGCGGTTGGAACTGGTATTGTCAATCTATTGCTTTCACTTATACCTTATATCCTTGTAAGCCTAATTATAGGCAACCCCTTGACAATAAACTTTTTCTGGGTGCTCATTCCGATCATATTACTATCCATGTTTACCTTGGGAATGTCCCTAATTATCGCAAGTGTTGGAGTGCGTTTCCCAGATGTGGTCGAGATGTTTAATGTTTTCCTTCTCGCATGGATGTATTTGACCCCAATTATCTACCCCGAGGACATTGTGCCTTCATGGATAAAAATCCTCTTTAAGTTTAATCCGATGTATCACCTGGTAAAACTTCTCCGTGAACCCATTTTTTATGGACAGCCTCTTTACCCGCAATTATTGGGGATCTGTACCTTGATTTCAGTTTTCGTACTTGTATTAGGTTGGATCGTTTTTTCAAGGATGACCGATGAAATTACCTATCGATCTTAATTCAGACATGGGGGGGGATACCGTTATTGGTATTGAAAATGCGTCTGTGCGGTATTTTGTCCCCCGCGAACACGTCCCGACTTTAAAAGAATACGCCATTCGCTTTTTACAACGTAGAATTCATAACGATGAGTTCTGGGCTTTGAAAGGGGTAAGCCTGCGCATAAACCGCGGAGAGATTTTTGGGTTGATCGGCTCCAATGGGGCCGGTAAAAGCACATTGCTTAAGCTGGTAGCCCGTGTCCTGCGACCTGTTGAGGGTCGTGTGTGGGTCAAGGGGAAAGTTGCTCCGTTGTTGGCAATGGGGGCGGGCTTTCATATGGAACTTTCAGGAAGGGAAAATGTGTTCCTGAACGGAACAATGCTGGGTTATTCTGAAAATCACATGCGAGAGAGATTCCAATCAATTGTTGCCTTCGCTGAATTGCAGGATTTTATTGATGCACCCATGCGCACATATTCTTCCGGTATGGTGGCAAGATTAGGTTTTGCCGTGGCTACCCATCAAAAGCCGGACATCTTGATTGTGGATGAAGCGTTGGCTGTGGGCGATTCTGCTTTTCAGATTAAAAGCATGAATCGCATTCGTGAGTTCCAAAGGAGTGGGACAACTACTTTGTATGTTTCGCACGGAATGGGAGAAATCGAAAAAACCTGCGACCGCGCAGCCTGGCTCGACCATGGGCATCTTCGTTTTGTAGGAGACCCAACTGAAGCTGTAGATCAATATTTGAATCGGAAAAAAGCCGATCTGTAAATAAATATGCTCTTAACTCAGGTATTATTAATTCTCTTTCAAATAAAAAGAAAGTTTAATCCTGGTCTGCCTTTAAAAATAAGGCAGATTGATGTGTGGAGTAGTAATACCCCTCTCATTAGCGTAATTATTCCTTGCTATAACCATGGGCAATACGTGGGCGAAGCCGTTCAAAGCATACTTGAGCAAACGTGGCAAAATTTAGAAATTATCATCGTGAATGACGGGTCGAATGAAAAGAGAACGACGGATGTTCTTGAAAAATTTCAACGGCCTAAAACCCGGGTATTGCACTTGCCTCAAAATATGGGACTGCCTGCCGCGAGGAATGCAGGTATAAAAGCGGCAAGGGGAAAATATATTTGTTGCCTGGATGCTGATGATAGACTACACCCAACCTATATTGAAAAAGCAATTATTACCATGGAGGTAAATTCAGGTATTTCCTTTATATGGGCGTGGAATCAGGTATTTGGCGATGAGGATAGAGTCTGGTATACGGAGCAATTTGATGCTTACAACATGCTTTTTTGGCCGTACCTGACTGCACCGGCCATATTTCGAAAAATAGCATGGGAAACATCAGGTGGCTTTCGGGAGGAAATGCGCGAGGGTTTTGAAGACTGGGAGTTTTGGATTCGCCTCATAGGTAATGGATTTCGAGGACATCGCATTTCAGAAAAACTGATATTTATCAGAAGAATTGGGCAAACTTTTGTCCATAGAGCTTTGGCAATAAGGGACATCCTGTTTGCAAAAATTAAGGAATACAACCCGGGCCTTTATACTGATCCTAGGTCGGTGATTAATAAAATCGAATCAGGGTATTGTGATATTTATAATCCATCTCCGTTTGTGAACTTGCGCGACTTGCGGAACTATTTGAAATTGGATACTACTCCGCAGATGGTCATTTCTGACTTGAACTCAGAATCCACTTCAATATTATTGAAGCAAAAGAGATTCGATCTGCCCTTGATCTGGGTGGCCAAACAGCCAATGGATGAAGAAGCATTGGATTTATTATATAAGACCACCCCATACGTTTATATCATGCCAAATTTTTTGCCTTTCTACGCCCGCCACGAATTCGTCCGAAATTTGATGAAAGTCTGGAGGATTCAGTCTGTACAGAGGCTGAATCGAGAACTTTCATGAGAATACTTTTCTGTCGCTCCAACCCAATTGATCCGGACCCGCGTGTGGAAAAGGAGGCACGTGCTTTGGCGGGTGATGGACATCAGGTAACTGTATTGGGATGGGATCGAAGCGGAGTTTTGCCGATAGAGGAGTTGCAGGTTGATTTTCAGTTGTTTCGTTTGAATGTCAAGGCTGAATATGCAAGCGGAATGAGCAACCTTCCGCAGTTGTTAAAATGGGAGCTGGGCTTGATGCATTGGCTGATTGTACGTCGGAATAAATATGATGTCATCCATGCCTGTGATTTTGACACGATCCTGCCGTGTTTATTTGCCAGGTGGCTGTTCAAGAAAAAAGTTGTTTATGATATTTTTGATTTTTATGCTGATCACTTACGAAAAGTTCCGTCACGAATTAAGAAAATGATCCGAGCCATCGATCTCTGGGCAATTGGGCAGGCTGATGCTGTTATCCTGGTAGATGATTCTCGTATGCGCCAGATAACTGGATCAAGACCTCGCCGATGTGAAGTTATATACAACTCGCCTGAGGATATATCTTCTCCTCAAATACCCGAAGGGATTTTTTCATCAGACGCTGTGTTGAAGGTGGCGTATGTGGGGCTTTTGCAGGAAGAACGTGGATTATTTGAAATGGTGGAAGTTCTGAGGCTGCACCCGTCATGGGAAATGGCGGTGGCTGGCTTTGGCGGGGACAGGGAAAAATTTCTGGAGTCGATTCGGGGAACGTCAAACATTCGCTGGTTTGGGCGTGTTGCTTATGACCAGGCAATAAAAATATCCTCAGCTGCAGATGTTTTGTTTGCCACATATGATCCTGCCATAGCCAACCACTTTTATTCCAGCCCTAATAAGATTTTTGAGGCCATGATGCTGGGCAAACCGATTATCGTGGCCAGGGGCACAAATATCGACAGGATCGTTGAGCATTACGAGAATGGCGTCGTTGTGGAATATGGGAAAATTCAGGAACTTGAAAATGCTCTGGTTTCTTTGAATGATCCCGGGAAGAGAGAGAGAGCAGGAATTAATTCACGTTACGCCTACGATCAGGAATATGGCTGGAGCAAAATGAAAACCCGTCTGATCGCTATTTATCGTGAACTTGCCCTTTCATTTGATCAACACCATGTCGGGTAAATTTACCTTTGATGATAATTTTTCATGGCAGGTGTTTTTTTACGCTGGACCGCTCGTTCTTTTTTTTGTATGTTTCTCTCCTATTGATACATAAACAACAACTACTGGAATTTACGAAATGACAACTCCTTCTTTATATGATGAATATTACTATACTCATAATTGCGGCAGCCCATACAAAAGACATGAGGGCTGGTTATATTTCTTTGACCAGATTGCAAAAAGGATCATTGAGCAGTCCGAGCCAAAAACCGTTCTTGACGCGGGTTGTGCCTGGGGTTTTTTAGTGGAAGGATTTCGCAACCGCGGGGTGGATGCCTTTGGAGTGGATATCTCTGAATATGCAATTCAAAATGTTCACCCTGATATCAAGTCCTATTGCCGGGTCGGATCAATCGTCGAGCCTTTCCCGAATCGATACAACCTGATCACATGTATTGAGGTTCTCGAGCATTTACCGCAGCCGGAGGCGGAAAAAGCAATCGAAAACCTGTGCGCGCATACCGATGAAATTATTTTCTCTTCGACGCCCTTCGATTACAAGGAAGTAACTCATTTCAATGTTCATGATCCTGAGTATTGGGCGGAGCAATTTGCCCGGCATGGTTTTTATCGGGATATGGATGCTGACATGTCTTATATTACGGCATGGGCGGTCAGGTTTATAAAGACGAAGCGCGCCAATCTTAAGCTGGTGCGGGAGTACGAGCGCAAGTTCTGGCAATATAAAAAAGAGAATTTTGACCTTCGGCAATTAGCGCTTGAAATGCAAAATACCTTGAAGAATCAAGAAACACAAAACCAGATGCTGAGCAGCCAGGTAAACGATAATGAACAGTCAATGCAGGTTCTGAATGCAAAGCTGTCGGAAATTTATGGGAGCCGTGCCTGGAGGCTGATTCAAATGTCTTGGCGTATCCGATTGAAATTGATTCCGCCTGGAGGCCGCATGGAACGATTTGCCCGCGCCATAA
>Ga0172369_10009151_pt1 | contig 11057 bp, 12 predicted proteins | sample LakKiv25m_FD_114539 | JGI IMG/M metagenome (GOLD analysis project Ga0172369, IMG submission 114539) | Freshwater microbial communities from Kabuno Bay, South-Kivu, Congo - kab_022012_11.25m | ecosystem: Environmental > Aquatic > Freshwater > Lake | place: Democratic Republic of the Congo...
AGATGAAATTCATCTTCTGGAACACCTTCAAAATTAGTGATATCTGTGTATTTGAAACCTTTTCCTACAATGTATTCTGTAGATCCGTTAACATTTCGAGGAGGCAAACCAAATACTAGTGAATTTGAGCCTTGTGCAATAAGTGCTGGATGATTTCTTGGAACTATAAAAGCATATTTAGGTTTATTAAAACCCGGGCAATCAGCTAGCTTCAATTGAGACAAAAGCTTTTCCATTTCTCGTCTGCCATATTCTAAACTTTCTTCATTCATTCTAAATACCTACTTATTTTTGGGATTTAATCTGCTTTTAAACCTTTCCAAATAACCGTTAGGTTTTTAGAAAAAATAGCCCGTGTGAACTATAGAAATTAAGGTTTAATTTCAATTCGACTAAGAAGAGTGATAGATGGAGGTTGTTGATTTAATATTGTGCCTAATCTTTTTAGTTGGCTTCTTACTTTATATCCTAGTGGTGAATACGGAACTGAAAAAGTAAATCTTCTCTTAGACTCAGTTATGATTGACTCTCTTCTAAGAAAATTAAGATCATTTGAAACTAAGACTTGTACAATTGCCTGCCTCATAATTGGAGAACGATATTTCGCTTGATAAGTGTAATGATACATAAAATTTTTATCTTCTCTTTATTTTTAAATCTTTCTAAACTATCGCTTATTCTTATCTATCTTATCACATATTTTCTTCTTAATTACTTAAAATGTTTGTAGTGTTAACTTTTATTCCATGCTGAGTAACTATTTCAATAAATCCTAAGTCATTGAATAAAAACAATATTTCCCAGCATTGCTGTTTAGTCATTGAGAAATTTGGGCAAAGCTTTTCAAATATGTCTGGAAATGGGATTATGTCTTTTCTAGAATCTTCGCTTACTTCATTGAGCCTTTTTAAAAAAAGCCCATATAATCCGTTAATGGGTTTGTTCTGCATTTTTCTTTCTCAATTGAGTTTGATTTAATTCTTCGAGAAGCTGAGAAATCTTTTTGAACCATAAACTATCTTCTTCAGGGCGATTTATTACAATTAGACCTTCTTTTAACTTTTCTTGTCTTGCTTCCATGTTATTTTCATGATGTTTAAGGGTTATAAATTAACAAGATAAAAATATTCTAGAGAAAAACTAGTATGAAAAACTTAAAGAAAAACTTAAGTTAAAGTTTAAATGAAATATACTAAAAAATCTCTATTGCTTTTCATCTAAGTTTTTTTATCGGGGCAGTATATAATCTATTTGTTTCTAAAATTTCCATGAAAACTAAACCAAGCAGGAGGTTAAACATGAAAACACAAGTCTATCTTTTGGCATCTATGCTGTTATTGTTGGCTATGTCAACTATTGTAATGGCGGTAGATTTCAATCAGACTATCAGCTCACAGGACAAATCGACTTTTGACCAGATTCTTTCCCCAGTTATGAAGATATACAATTTAGTGAAATATGCTGCTTCTGCTCTTGCAGGGGTTGTTCTATTATTCGCTGGAATTAGCTATATGACTTCTGGAAGTGATCCTAAGAAAAGGGACAATTCCAAGAGCATGGCGATGTATGTCGTTATTGGATTAATTGTAATTTGGGCGGCTCCAATGATTGTCGGGCTTATAGTAGGATAAGGAACAAAACAACATGACAAGGAATTTTATGCTAGTGGCAACACTACTCTTTCTATCGGCACTCACGCCACTAGCCCTTGCCATAAGTTGTGATAATCTGAATGGAAATGATAAGACTACTTGTGATAGTATCAACCAACTAAGCATGAACGAAACAGAAAAAACAGCATTATTCACACTTGCATTTAATCCAGATAGGACAAGACCTAATTTTGACTTTGTTTCATACTGGAATAATAAGATTTCCATGAGTTCTCCTCCAAATGGCATTTCTACAAGAAATCAAGGAGTAATTAGAGAAGCTTGGGTCAAAATTGTCTCTCTAATGCCTTCTCTAACCGATAATTCAAACCTTTTAATAGATAATCCTGGGAAAGTCAAAACAGAATATAACTATTGGATTCAGATTCCATCTGGGACTGAAAGCGGAAATTGTAGGACTGAATATTCTTTAAAAAAAAATGCTGCTCAATTAACTATATTTCTTAATAATAATCAGATAGGAAATAACAAATTAAATGATTTTCAAACTAACCAAGATGCAGAATTTAAGGCAACGTTAAACATTTATGCAGAAACAGAGGTTAAACATTATAAAAATTATAGATATTGTTATGGATATAATTCTAAAGGTTATTGCAAATGGAAAACTATCTGCGAATACTCTTATACAGAAACAAGACCAGATAACATTATTATTTCAGACGTTGTAAATGCAAAACTGGATAAAACAATCCCTAAAAGCCAATTTTCAACAAGCAATGCTTATTCTGGAAACGTTAAAGGGATGTTAAACGCTTCAGATTTTACAAAGTTGGTATTTTCGTTTGACCAATCTTCTTATACGAAGTCAAATTATGTTTACGAGTTCAATTATACATTTCCACCTTATAATCTTCTAACCATAAACGCAAAGCCATCAGAAGAAAAGCAATCAAAGAACATTAATATTCAAGAAAAAAACAATTCATACGAATTTATAGTAAATAAGCCGATTAATTGCCTTATTGATTTGTTCACGCACTTCAAAGATGTTAAAGTTCCATGCAATGCAGTCTATCAATCAAAGAATTTAACCATAACGACAGATAAAATACACTACTTAGATAATGAAACGATAAACATAGATATTGAACCAAAGGGACTTTATGTAAATCTGAATTATGGAAATCAAACTATATTAGTAAAAGATAGTGCTTCATTCATCTCTAATCTTAATTATAATAAGGTTTATGCCTCGTTTGGAGAGGAAAGCTCTGAAAAAGTAATAAGCGTAACTGAAGAAAGCAAATTAGTCCTTGTCTCACAGATTGTCTTATTCTTTTTAGTCAACTACTCCGTATTTTCATACTTAACTAAATCTGCTCTTGTGATAAAATGGCTGACTGCGGTCTCTTAAACTTTGCAACTTGCCTTCCACAGGCATTATTTGAATATTTTTTAGGGCTTCTTAATGCAATTATCCAGCCATTGCTAACTTTTGTTAAAGGATTGCTATCAGAACCAATCCAAATAGACTTATTTGTGAGTTTATGGGCAATTATAATTTATATTTTATCAATGTTTTATGCTTTCCTCATTCTTTACTCTGGATTTAACTTCATTGTTTCTGGATATGACTCTGCAAAGAGAGAAAAAGCGAAAGATTGGCTAAGAAACACAATTATAATGATTGTTCTTGTTCAGGCATCATTCTTTATTTATGATTTAGTAATTCAATTGTCATCAGTCATGACTTCTGCTGTAATTAATATGATAGATGCCAACTTCTTTCTTTTAACGGTAGACAATTTGGCAAATGTGGGATTAGAAATATCATTCTTTCTTATTTATGTTTTAACTCTGCTTTTAACTTCATTAATGTTAGTAATAAGATACGCAATTGTGGCGATTGGAGTCGTTCTATTTCCTATGGCGATATTCTTTTATTTTGTTGAGCCATTGAAACCTTATGGCTTATTGATACTAAACTTTTTGGGAGTTGCCATATTTGTAACATTTATAGATTCAATAGTTCTAATCGGCTTTTCAAAGCTGATAGGCATTGCCCTATTTGCTAACTTCAAGATATTAGTTATGATTTCTGCATTTCTTTGCATTAATGTAATGATGTTCTTCCTCATGTTCTTCTCACTAATTAAGGCAGGGATTAGCGTTGGAAATCAAGTCGTGAAAGTCATTTCTACATTCAAATAATGGGATACGAAATACCTCAACAATTAGAGTATAAGGAAAAGATAATCTTCGGACTTAATTTTAAGCAATTAGGATATGCTTTTGGATTTGCCCCACTAATACTTATCATTTTCTTTAGAACTGGATTTGATGTTTATACAAGAGGAACAATAACTGCATTATTGGCTGGCTTGGCTTGTGCTTTTATGTTCTTTAATCTGGATTTCCATTTGAGAAGCTGGATTGCATGGCTTAGATTTAGGAATACAAAGGATATGAAGAAGTTAGATTTATTCGTAGGAGTAAAAGAAGTTAAGGATAACCTCATTTATACGCTAGACAATAGAAAACTTGCAATCATAAAAGTAGAGCCGATTAACTTTGCAATAAAACCCACTGGTTCACAGGAAGCGATTATATCTTCTTTTCAGAAATTCCTTAATTCGTTAGATTTTCCAGTTCAGATATTAATGAATACGGAGTCTATTAACCTAGAAAGTTATCTAAAAGAGTTAGAAAGCAAAATTAAAGGAGAATTTACGGGGCTTTTCAAGAAATATAAGGAACATTTGCACAAACTCATAAAGGAAAACAATATCTTAAACAGGAATTTCTATCTTATCATTCCAGAGAAACATTCTATTGATATTCAAGTTCAATTATGCCAGAAGAAACTGGATAATATAGGATTAAAGAGCAAAAGAATAGAAAATGAGGGTCTAAAATTATTGGTTGGGAAGTTCTTTTCAGGAAATCAAATAAATCTTATTGCTGATAGTCTGGAAAATAATCAATCATACATAAAGATAGGCAACATATACAATAAGATAATTTATGCTCATGGCTATCCAAGAAGTGTAGAAGTCGGCTTTTTAGATAAAATTGTTTCATTATTGGGAGATTTTGATTTTTCTATTCATATTGAGCCTTACGATATAGAAACAATGATGATTAATCTTAATAGGGAACTTCAAAAGCAAAGAGCAGACTTATATTCTGCACAAACTAAAGGTATTCTTAATCCATCTTTAGAAATTCAATATGCAGATACAAGAGCAATATTAGAGAACTTGCAAAAAGGAAAGGAAAAATTATTCAATATTTCTCTTTATGTCAATTGTAGAGCCAAAACTAAGGAAGAGTTGGACTTATTGGGCAGAAGAATAGAATCTGAACTCAATTCCCTGATGATTATTCCTAAATACCCTAATTTCAGAATGGCTCAAGGGCTTTTATCATGTTCTCCTCTGGCTCAAAATAAATTAGGAATAAGAAGAAATGTCCCAACTGATGCAATCTCTGCCTTTTTCCCTTTCACTTCTTCATTCTTATCTGCCGATATAACTGGGATATGGCTCGGATTGAATAAAAACAACATCCCTATAATAAAAGACATCTTCAAGTTAAGTAATCCTAATGGCTTCTGCCTTGCAAGTTCTGGCTCTGGTAAATCATATATGGCTAAATTGCTTATTGCTCGTCATTTGTTGCACGGAACTAAAGTAATTGTAATAGACCCTCAAGGAGAATACAGAAATCTTGTAAAAATGTTTAATGGGCAAAGAATAGACTTAAGCACAACTTCAGATACGATAATTAATCCTCTGGATTTAATGGGACACGATTATCAAGAGAAAAGACTGGCTTTAATGGATTTAATGCCTATAATGTTAGGAGAATTAAGTGAGCCTCAAAAGGCTTTCATTGATAGAGCATTAACTACAACCTATGAAAGAGCAGGAATATCTGAAAATCCCGATACTTGGAATAATAAACCTCCAATATTGGAAGATTTGCTTCATGTTTTAGAGGGAATGGAAAGAAAGGCAATAATTCTGGAAAAATCTACTATTAGAAGTCTCATCAACAGATTAAGCATGTATACCAGTGGAGTTTTCTCTTTTATGAATAATCATACAAATATTAACTTCAACAATAAGTTTGTCTGCTTCGATATTGGAAATTTGCCTAAGCAGGTTAAGCCAGTCATGATGTTTCTTGTGTTAGATTATGTTTATATGAAAATGAAAAGAGATATTGAAAGAAAACTCTTAGTAATTGATGAGGCTTGGTCTCTTCTAAGCAGAACAGAAGATGCCTCTTATATATTTGAGATAGTCAAAACTTGCAGAAAATTTAATCTTGCTTTATTTTTAATAAATCAAGAAGTAGAAGGGATGCTTGCCTCTGAAGCGGGTAGGTCTGTATTAGCAAATAGCTCTTACACTTTGCTTATGAGGCAAAAACCAGCAGTAATTCAAGCGATACAAGAGACTTTCCACATGAGCAATGCTGAACGAACTTTCTTATTAACTGCCCCTGTTGGAGAAGGCATTTTAATTATGGATGATGAGCACTCCGAAATAAAGATTGTTGCTTCCGAAGAAGAGCATAAACAGATTACTACAAATCCAGACGAAATATTAAAGCAAAATGACATCAAAGAGAAACAAATCAAAACGGAAAAGAACGTTGCGTTAAAGGCTTTAGCCCAGAAGCAACGTTCCGTTAAGATTAACGTTGACCCTGATAAAAGATTTTTCAGGCACAGAGATTTATCTTTGGAAGAAGTAAAATATCTTATCTCAAAGGGCTATAAGCAGGTTAAACAACTGAATATTTTAGGAAAAAAGGAGTTATACTTAATCAAACCAAGAAGATTAGAATCGGAAGGACACTTTTTTCTTACTTTTGAGATAGCAGAATACCTAAAGCAATTTACAGATAAAGTCCAAATCTATGAAAGTGTAAAGCCAGATGTCGTTTTTGAGGCAAATGGCAAAAAATATGCAATTGAAATCGAAACAGGAAAGGTTTTAGCTAAAGATAGAAAGAAATTCACAAACAAAATAAAGAATTTGAAATCGGAATATCAAAACAATTGGTTTTTTGTTGTTACAGATTGGAATTTAGCAAAAAACTATTCAAAATTTGGAGAGACATTAACCAAACGAAATATAATAAAGAAATTAAAGGAGTTTTTCAAAAATGACTAATTTCTGTCAGTTAATAAATCAAGGGAATAAGCCTAAAACTGAGGCTTTTATCGTTGGTGGACTGAATAGTAATAATCTATTTTGTCAGTCCACTAATAGGCTCTCCGTGCCTTCTTCGTGCTTTGAGTTAAGGCACTCCGAGCCATATAGTCCCTCAAACAAATCTCTTTTTTTCAAAAATCGTTTTGTTTGTTGCCATTACATTTCATGCAATCGCAATCGGGAGGATTGCTCGCCAAAGAAAAGCTACCTCAAGACTCTGTGGCTTTTCGGATGCTTATCTTTTGGCTCGCTTATACTTAACAATTGTAAGGAGGTAATTGAAAAATGAAAACACCACAACAAAAACCACAACAGAATGAAAAAGTTGTTGAATTTGAGATGAGTGCTGTAAAGATGAGGCAGTTCAATAAACAGCCAATCATAGAGAACTCTCTCAAGCTAAGTGAAGATGGAAAGTGGGTAGTCCACAAGACCGTAATCACAGACATAAAGCCAGTTTCTTATTTTGAAAAAGTCTTGGCTAAGGCTTAAACTCAGGGAGAAAAGAGGTGACAAACTAAAATGAAAGAAACAGAAAGATATATAAATATGACCTAAGTCATAATTACATAAATAATATGTAAATATAACTCAAATGAAAAAATACAAAATAATATCTGAAAAGCTCCTGATACTAAAGGGGCTGGAAGGCAGAAAGATAATAACCAGAGAGGAACTTAGAGGATACTCTAAAACCTTAAAGCTATCTTATAACTCGTTAATTAATTATCTTCTTGATAATAAATATCTCATCAGAATACTGAGGGGAATATTTTATATTAATGGTCTTGAAGAGAGGAAGAAAGGATTATCAGATATTTCATTTTATAACGCAATTTCGGAAGCTCTTAAGATAAAAGGGGTAAAAAACTGGTATTTTGGCTTAGAGACTGCAATAAAGCTAAACAATTTAACTCATGAATACTTTGCAATTGATTATATAATCTCAGATAAGATAAAAAGACCAAGACCAATAGAGATTTTAGGGCATAAAGTTAGATTTATCAAGATTAAGAAGGAGTTATCTGAATTTGGCATAAAAAAGGAGAATACTCCTTACTCAGACCCTGAAAAAACTATTTTGGATATGGTTTATTTTGGGATTTATAATAATCTATCTGATAGTGAAATAAGGAACAGAATAATAGGGTATCTTGATAAATGCAAGAAGGCAAAACTTGTTAAATACAGCAAAGCTTACCCAAAAAGTGTGTTGAAATTTATAGGAGGAAAATATGATTAGCAAGGCTTTGATTGATGCTGTAGCAACAAGAATGAAAATAAAAAACAGAGATATGCTAGAAAAAGACTTAATTTTGCATAGACTTCTTATTGAATTAATGGATTTACCTGAATTTGCAGAAAATTATGCTTTCAAAGGCGGAACTTGCTTAATGAAATGCTATTTTGGGTATTACAGATTTTCTGAAGATTTGGATTTTACTTACATTAATCAAAAAGAATTTGACAAAAAGACTGAAACTCAAATAAGAAAGGAGATATCCAAAAAGATTAGTTCTGTGGCAGAGATTATCAAGAAAATATCGGACAAAATAGGTTTGAACTTTATGCCAGAGAAGACAAATGTTAGATATTTCGAATATGGCGGCGGAAATAAATTTACTACAATGAAATTATGGTATACTCCAGAGGGAAGCAATGAAGAAACCTACATAAAGATACAAATAAACTTTGTTGACAAATTATTTTATCCGTTAGAAAATTGTTCAGCAGACAATATCTTCTTTGGAGATGATAAATTGTCTGAAATTGCCTTTTTACTCCCGCAAGACTCTGAATGGGTATTAAAGATACCAAATACAAAATGTTATGATTTAAGGGAGATACTTACTGAAAAAATCAGGGCAATTTTAACAAGAAAAGGAGTTAAGGGAAGGGACTTTATTGACCTCTTTCTCATCTACAAGCACAATAAATTTAATCCGAAAGATTACAAAAGAGAGATACTGGAAAAAACAAAATACATGGTAGAAAAATACGGAAAATATGCTGATAACATCAAAACTAAGGAATTTAGTTATTTAGACAGATTTGCTCTTGGCGAGGAAGAAAGGCTATTGATAAAGAAAATACCTGAAGGTTTTGACAAATTTTTAGCAGAGTTAAAGCCTTTCTTGGAAGAGTTGCTTAAATCATTAAAGAAGTAAATTTTGGCTCAGAACTTCGTTCTTCGCCATTTTGGAAAAAGAAAAATTAACCCTCCTCCGAGTTGTTTAATCCTCTCATAAATCGCTTAGTCTGCTTCGCTTTAAGCCTTCTTTTGCCCTTCTGGCTAATCTAAAGCCCTTAATGCCTTAATCGCTCTCAGCCCATCCCCCGACTTGATGCTCTTCTAATTCTTACGGTCCTTTCCATTGGGCATTTTCTTATTTCATTGAACCTCTTTCGCTTCTCTATTTTTTATCTTATACCCTAAACTCCCTCATTTTAGATTTTTCTAACTTCGTTACCAGTCGTATGAGGTTCCGCTCTACTCCTTGAAAAATGTAAAAATTAGTCGTTTCATTTCGGGCATGATAAAAAAATATTCACAAGCTGAAAGGAGGTGTAAAAATGGAAAACAGTGAAGAAAACGCCAAGCAATTGGAAGTCATCGGAGCTGTAAAGAATTATAGCCCTGAGCTTATCAAGTCCTGCTATTCAGTAGGATTGTGGGTTTGGGCTGATTTCAAACAGCGATTAAGCCAAGAGGAATTAACATTCCTTAAAACTTTAGGCTTTAGATGGAATCCAGCCAGAAAGGTTTGGCAAAACGCCTGCGGCATCAAAAGAAGAAGCTCAGCAAGCGACCCTCGCTCTAAATATCCTATAATTAGATTCGAGGATTAAACCTTAACCCTCTTCGGAGGGTTTTTTATTTTTTTCTTTTTCAGATTAATGAGAAAACAATTCAAAACTTAAAGTTTTTTTGCGCCCTCCTCGCGCTTACAGCGACTAATTTATAAACTTATTTTTCCCTCATTATTCATAAAAAGGGAGGCAAAAAGAGGCAGTTTAACAAACAAATTTGGAAAGTAAAAAATTCGGTTGGCTTTTGAAAATTCCTAATATATTCCTCTTAATTGCTGCGTTCATAGGAGGAATTTACGCTTCTATTAATCATATTTCGGGGATTGGAATCTCAACGCCAATTGCAATAGGAATTGTTCTTGTTCTCTATGCAATTGGAGAATATTACCATCATAAAAAGGAGTTTTATTGATATGAAACAAAAAAAAGAAAATTTTTGGTTTGCAATCGGATTGGCTATTTCTATTCTTTTTTTAATCCAATCAGTAAGTGCAATAGACTATAATACTCCGAATGATGTTTTTTATAATTTTTCCTTCGATTATGCCAAATTTCAGGTAAGAAGTTGCGCAAATCCTGACTGCTCTGACGGGAGCTTTATAGGTCCAGATAACTCCTCATCATCATGGTTTACATTTCCCGATGCAAACTGGAGAAACAATCTTATTTTAACCAACCTAGCATCAAACAGATACTTTCAGTATGTAGTTAACCTTTTCTATGGGGACGATTTTGTACAAACACCAAGGCTATTTAATGTTACTATTAAGTATACTCCTGATGTCATTTCTTCTTCGTGGAGTTCAATCACTTATGCGATAGGGGAAACATTGAATTGTTCGACAACTTTTTATGGTGGCTCGGGATACAATATTACCCTCAGGTTTTACAATGGCTTAAATGCTTATAACGAGAGGAATATCTCTGCTTCTAATGGTGCATCTGTCTCTTCTACCGTTCCAGCGGATGTAACAAACGCGTATGAAAACTGGACATGTCGGGCAAGGGCTTACAATGAAACTTTTGCTTCTGACTGGGAAATTTCGGATGTAATGACAATACAAAACATTCCTTTTTATGGAACTCCTAATTCAGTATTTTACAACTTCCTTGATTCTGATAACAACGCCTCGGATTTCAATTCAGGATTTTTGGAAATGCAAATAAGAAAGTGCAGTTTAAGAGATTGCTCCGATAATCCTTCATTCGTTGGTTATGATAATACCTCTTCAACTTATTTCTTAAACTCCTCTGGAAATATCTCTATGTTTGGAGCAGGAAGGTATTTGCAGTATCAAATATTTATGAATACGACAAATGTTTCATATAGCCCCCAATTTTGGAATTTGTCAATTGAAAGAACATTGTTAGATACAACTTCTCCTTTGGTAACATTTCAGGG
>Ga0172369_10009152_pt1 | contig 11056 bp, 10 predicted proteins | sample LakKiv25m_FD_114539 | JGI IMG/M metagenome (GOLD analysis project Ga0172369, IMG submission 114539) | Freshwater microbial communities from Kabuno Bay, South-Kivu, Congo - kab_022012_11.25m | ecosystem: Environmental > Aquatic > Freshwater > Lake | place: Democratic Republic of the Congo...
CCATACTCCTGATAATTGCTATCCCGATATTAAACAAAAAGGGGATAACAGTTATTACCGGAACGCTTTATTCGCTTGCAATTGACGGGATATGGATAACAGACCCTTTAAGCGGTTTTCAGACGATAATATCCTCATTTTCAGCAGACCGCGTCCTGCTTCTGTCAATGCTTATTCCGGTTGTCTTAGCTCTTGCCTTCGGAAGGGTATTCTGCGGATGGATCTGCCCTCAAAACTTTATATCCGAAATTTTTGACGTTATTCACGATAAATTAAAAATAAAAAGGCTGTTTAATCCGAGGCGCGCGGCAATACCCCGCTACGCAATTATGACCGCCCTGCTTATATTAACGCTGCCCGTAGGATTTCCGGTTGCCAACCTTATATCAGCGCCCGGAATAATATCCGTGCAAATAACAAAATATTTTTACGAAGGTCTCGTAGGGCTTGAACTTGCGCTGATAGGGATAATCATTCTTTCAGAGCTGTTTCTTGTGCGAAGGGGCTGGTGCAATTATGTCTGCCCGGTCGGAAGCTTCTTAGGGCTTTTCAGATTTAAAAAAACAATGAAGGTTGTTTACAAAGAAGATAAAGAGCATGTCTGCGGCGGGTGCCTGGAATGCGTAAAGGCCTGCCAGTTAGGGCTGAATCCTCTTGAGGAGAAAATCTATCCTCTCTGTCACAACTGCGGGGACTGCGTGGCAGTATGCAATAAGCTAAAACAGGAAAAGAAACCTCTTTCGTTTAAGTTTTAATCCCAAATATGATTTAAATCATATTTTCATCAGACCATCTGCAATATCCTTATCCAAGAGCCTGATTTCTGATATACTTTTAATATAATGACGCCTATGAAAATCAAATTCGGGTCCCTCACTGCAAAATTTCTCATAATCGGCGGCCTACTGCTGTTATCCCTCACCATCTATATTGTTATGGACTCTATCCTCGTGCGCCACATCAGCTACGAGGCCAGAAGGATAAACCTGGCAGGCCGGCAGAGGATGCTCAGCCTGAGCATCTCGTATGAAACAATGCATATACTGGATATCCCGGCCTCTCTTAAAAAAGCGACCATAGAGAGGAATATCAGAAAGAAAATAGCCGCCTATGAAGAGACCTTATACGGTTTTAAAAACGGCAGCAAAAAGCTCGGGCTTGAACCATTGCCCGGATATTACGAGGAGCCGACCGCGCGCCTGAATGAATTGATTAATCTGTGGGAAACCGCGCAGAAACCCCTGCTTGAGGAAATATTAAACCTCCCTTCAGGAAGAAAAAGCGAGGCGTGCGATAAATGCCATACGACCATACGCGCAAACCTGCCGAAGATGGAAGCGTTTGTCAAGGTCCTGGAGACCCACCAGGAAAAAGAACTTAAGGCCTTCGGCATCTTCAGGATTTATATACTCATACTGTCTTTTGTCACATTTGCCTTTATCGCCTTTTATATAAGGCATAACATTATTAAGCCGCTATTAACGCTTAGAGATTCTGCGGAAAAAGTTGAGAAAGGGAATTTTGACGTAACATGCGCTGTAAAAACAAAAGACGAGATAAGCGAACTTTCCAACAGCTTCTGCCGGATGACGCAATCGCTCGGGGAATTGTTTGATGAAAAAACAAGACTGCTTAAAGAACAGGACCACCTGGCCTCATTCCCTGAAAAAAATCCGTATCCGGTATTAGAATGCGATAGGGACTGCAATATCACATATAGCAATCCCGCCGCGAGTAAACTTGCGGACGGATTAGACATAGAGTTAAAGAAACTCCTGCCATCGGATGTATGCGAGATAGTCGGAGCCTTGGAAGCCTTTAATGAAGAGGTTTCATATCAGGAGCTGAAGATTGAGGATTATGTGTTCGGCGAATATATTCACCTTTTGCCGGACCAAAAATCATTCAGGCTATATGCTGTTGACATTACCGCGCGCAAACAGATAGAGAGAACTCTGAAGGAGAGCCAGGAACGGCACAGAGAGGCCCAGCGCATTGCCCACATAGGACACTGGAGCCTTGATTTATTGAAGAACAAATTAATTTGGTCTAATGAGGTCTATCGCATATTTGAAATTGATTCCCCAAAATTCAGCGTATCTTATGAGGCATTTCTGAATCTGATTTATCCTGACGACAGGGAATTTGTGAATAAGGCCTACACCGATTCTGTTAAGAACAGAATTCCTTATAACATTGTGCACCGTCTGTTGATGAAAGACGGCAGGATAAAATATGTGAATGAACGGTGCGAGACCTTTTATGACGAAAATGGTAATCCATTGCGTTCTATCGGGACGGTTCAGGATGTTACCAAGCAAAAAAAGGCTGAGGAGTTATTAAAAACACACACCAAAGACCTCCTGGCGCTTACCGATGCGTCAAATGTGATTCTTACCGCCGCAGCCGATACTGCCGCTGCATATGAGACTATATGCGATATTGCAGTGCGTGATTTCGGTTTAAAAATGACCTGGCTTGGACTTTTAGAAAACGGAAGCTATGATGTAAGGCCTGTTGCGTTCTCAGGCCGGGAGGACGGTTATCTTAAAAGCGTAAAGATAAAATGGGACAACGCTCCTATTGAAACCTTATGTCCCGTAGGCAAAGCCGTAAAAACAAAAACTCCTCAGGTTTTAAATGACATAACCGAAGACCCGTGTCATGGCCCGTGCAAAGGCAAAGAGGCGTTAAAGAGGGGTTTTAGGGCCTTACTGGCAGCGCCCTTAATCAATACCGAAGGCGTTGTAAAGGGCGCGCTTAGTTTCTACAGCGATGAACCCGGATTCTTTACACATGAAAAAATAAGACTGTTTAGCGTCTTTGCCAATCAGGCTGCAAGCGTAATTGAAAACAGACAGCTTATAGAAAACCTGGAACGAAAGGTAATAGAAAGAACCCTTCAGCTTGAGGCGGCAAAAGAGTTAGCAGAGACTGCCAACAAGGCCAAATCGGAATTCCTCACAAATATGTCGCATGAATTAAGGACGCCGCTTAATTCCATCATAGGCTTTTCAGAGGTTTTAAGGGACGGAATGGCAGGCGCGGTAACGGATGAACAAAAGGAATATCTTAAAGATATATGGGAGGGCGGAAGGCATCTCCTGAGACTCATAAACGAGCTCCTGGACCTTTCCAAGATAGAGGCCGGAAGGATGGAGCTTGAACTCAGCGAATTCAATGTGAGGGATGTATGCCGTCAGTGTTTGACTCTATTTACGGAAAAAGCCCTGAAGCATAAAATAGAATTAACCTCGGACCTTCCTGATTTAGGCCTCATGACTGCCGATGAGAGGAAAATAAAACAGGTTATCCTTAATCTTCTTGGGAATGCCTTTAAGTTTACGCCGGACGGCGGAAGCGTGCGCTTGCAAGCGCGTTTAGTTCACAGTTCACAGTTCACAGTTGACCGTTCACAAACTGAAAAACAGTCTTTTACTGTGAACGGTGAACCGAGAACCGTGAACGACGGAGATTTCCTTGAAATCTCCGTTTCCGACACAGGCATCGGCATACCTGCCGAAGATCAAAAAAGATTATTCCAGCCCTTCCAGCAGCTGGAGACAACCTTGACAAAAAAATATGAAGGCACAGGACTGGGGCTTAATATCAGCAAGAAATTTGTAGAGCTTCACGGCGGAAGGATATGGGTTGAAAGCGAACCGGGCAAAGGCAGCAAATTTGTGTTTATTATCCCGATAAAAAAATAGTTCACAGTTCACGGTTCACAGCTCACTGTAAGAAAAATCTTTTACTGTGGACAGTGAACTGTTAACATTAAATGGGGGGTGTATGGGTTTTAATTTTGAAAAACTTGACGTTTATAAAGAAGCATTGGATTTTGCAAACGAAATTTATGAGGTTACAAAACAATACCCGAGAGAAGAAATCTTTGGGATAACAAATCAAATACGAAGGGCTGCTATGTCTATAGCTCTGAACATTGCAGAGGGAAGCGGACGAACAAAGAAAGAGTTCAGGCATTTTCTTGACATGGCAAGAACTTCAGGATACGAATGCATCCCTTTACTTGAAATATCAAAGAAACAAAATTATATAAAATCTGAAACATTCTGCGACTTATACGAAAAATGTGATACACTGGTAAAAAGGTTAAACGCCCTTAAGAACTCTATCCGTGAACTGTAAACCGTGAACTGTGAACTATGAAAAGAATACTCATTGTGGACGATGAAGAGAGCAACCTTAAGCTCATGGGCCTCATATTAAAGAATTATAATTATGTCTATGAAACTGCAAAAAACGGCACTGAGGCGCTTCAGAAAACAAAGGAGTTCTCTCCTGATTTAATCTTCCTGGACATCATGATGCCTGAGATGGACGGATATGAGGCGTGCAGAAGGCTTAAGGAATGTCCTGAAACAGAACATATACCTATCGTAATGGTTACCGCCCTTGTGGACCGGGAAGCAAGACTTAAAGGGCTTGAGGCGGGCGCCAATGATTTTCTCACAAAGCCCATAGACCGCACAGAGCTTATGGTAAGGGCCAGGAATCTTCTGCGGGTGAAAGAGTTTGAGGATTTTCTTTCAAAGCATAACCAGATACTTGCCGAACAGGTCCTGGAAAAAACAAAGGAATTAAGGGGGTCTTATATAGATACAATACACCGGCTTACGCTAGTCGCAGAATATAAGGATGAGGATACTGCGTCTCACATCAGGAGGACGGGCTATTACTCGTCAGCCCTGGCCAAACGCCTCGGCTGGTCCACGAATATGGTTGAAGATATCCTTTATGCAGCTTCGATGCACGATATAGGGAAAGTCGGGATTCCCTCGGAAATACTCCTCAAGCCGGCAAAACTTAATCCTGAGGAATTTGCCCTTATGAAGACGCATACGATTATAGGCGGAAGGATACTTAGCGGCTCTGTCTCGGATATCCTGAAGATGGCCGAGGTCATCGCCCTGAGCCATCATGAGCGATGGGACGGCACAGGTTATCCCAACGGCCTTAAAGAAGAAGCTATTCCTGTTGAAGGAAGACTATACAACATCTGCGACCAATACGATGCCTTAAGAAGCACAAGACCGTATAAACCTGCATTGAGCCATGAAAGGGCCTTTAAGATAATTACCGAAGGAGACGGCAGGACCATGCCCGAGCATTTTGACCCGAAGGTTCTTGAGGCATTTAAAAATGCAGCTAAAGAATTTGAAGAGATTTATGAAACGCACCGGGATTAAATAAGCATTATGATTTAAATCATAGCGGTAAAACACTTAACGCTTTATATTGTATGTCGTTGCAAACAAATCCGGACCTTATCCGGAAATATTAAGGGGGGTGTTCTATGAGTAACAAGGCCGCAAGAAATCTCTTCATCTACGGCAGTCTCCTCTTCTTTGTCATCTTTGTCGCCCTCACCTTTGACACTATGGGCAAGCTTGACAAAAGGGCTCCTGAGATTACGGAAGAGGTGAACGCCGGGAAAATGGCCTGGCACAAATACGACTGCATCGGATGCCATACCATTTTAGGCAACGGTTCTTACTTTGCGCCTGATATGACAAAGGTCGCGGAGAAGAAACCGAAGGATTATCTGAAAAAATTTCTAATGGATCCGAAATCCGTCAATCCGAAGGCCGCGATGCCTAAGCTCGGAATAAGCTCTGACGAGGCGGATAAATTGATCGCCTTTCTTGACTGGACCTCTAAGATTGACACCAACGGCTGGCCTCCTAAACCGATATTGGCCGAGGCCGCAGGCGTCGGAGGAAAAGAACTTTCAGCAGGCCAGAAAATCTATCAATCCTCGGGCTGTGCAGTATGCCATGCAATAAACGGCATCGGCGGAGTTTCAGGCCCTGACCTCACAAAGGTCGGAAGCAAGAGAGACCAGGAATGGCTGACAGGCCATTTTAAAGAACCGGCAAAATACGTGCCCAATTCCGCAATGCCTCCTTACAAAAATCTGAGCGAAAAGGAACTGAGCGACTTATCGGATTATATGCTTACGCTTAAACAGCAGGAGGTGAAAAAATGACTATAAAACATGAAAGCCAAAAAATAGCGCAGAATTTTTATACATTCGCCGTGCTTCTGTTTCTTGTTCAGGTTCTGGTCGGCATCATAGCTGCTGTTCAGTTTATGTGGCCTGATTTTTTCATCCTGAACTTTAACACAATAAGAACGCTTCACATTAACGCCCTTGTCGTATGGCTGCTTGTCGGAATGATGGGAGCCACATATTATGTTGTGCCTGAAGAATCGGAGACAGAACTCTGGAGCGTCCCTATTGCAAAATTTCAGTTCTGGGCCACTGTTATAGCCGTAACTGCGGTTGTCGTCGGTTACATAATCATGGGATTAAACCCACAGGCAAACACCCTTGTATTCGGCACAAGGCTTTTGAATGAAGGCAGGGAATATATTGAAGCGCCGAGATGGGCCGACATTCTCATCGTAGTATCACTCCTTCTCTTCCTGCTTAACTGCTTCATGACCATGTTCAAGACCAAGAAATGGACAGGCATTCAGGGAACCCTGCTTGGAGGCCTGACGGTCCTGGCATTGATGTATATACCCGGAATGTTTTATACAAAGAGCCTGGTAAAAGACCAGTTCTGGTGGTGGTGGGTTGTGCATCTCTGGGTTGAGGGCGCATGGGAAATAATTGCAGGCGCGCTTCTGGCCTTTATGCTTATGAAGGTTACCGGCGTAAAAAGAGAGGTCGTTGAAAAATGGATGTACATTGAGGTCGGGCTTGTCATGTTCACAGGCATCCTTGGCACAGGGCATCACTATTACTGGATTGGAACTCCCTCTTACTGGCTGTGGGTCGGCGGTATATTCAGCTCGCTTGAACCGGTTCCGCTTCTCGTAATGGTATGGGACGCATTCAGAACCACGAGAGAAACAAGAGAGGTAACAAACAAGGCAGGGCTTTATTACACGGTGGCCCATGCGATATTCAATTTTGTAGGCGCAGGGTTATGGGGCGTGATACACACGCTTCCTCAGGTGAATAAATGGACTCACGGCACACAGATAACAACCGCGCACGGGCACCTCGCGTTTTACGGGGCATATGTCCTGCTTGTTCTTGCCATGATTTATGTAACCCTGCCTGCAATCAGAGGCGTCCGGGAATTCAATCCTTCAAGGGCTTTCAAGTCGTTCTGGATTATGACAATCTCAATGGTCTTCATTGTGCTTACGATAACAGGCGCGGGAATGGTTCAGACCTACATGGAAAGGCTCATGGGGTTGGATTATGTAGCTGTTAAGGCAAATTACAACCTATGGTTCTGGATATTAAGGGCCATATTCGGCGTCGGTTTTCTTTACGGCGTCTGGATACTTGTAGTGGATTATTTCAAACTCGGAAAAGAAAAGGCAACTGCATAATCTTCTTCTCCTCCTCAGAGAAGGGGAGTTTTGAGCTCCCCTTCTCATACATTTTTCAGAGACTTCACAAAGCTGCATAATTGTCTGCCAGTTAACAATATGATTTATATCATATCAATCAAAGCGACCGGCGCGTTATTTTAATCCGTTTTAGAGAAATGCGTCTTCAGGGATTGGAGACACGGAAAATTACTATCAGGAAGGAGGAATAATTCAGAGACTCATAGAGATGTTTATTTTTACAAAAATTTAAGTTATCAAATCTTGAAAAGGAGGAAACTGAGTTGAAGTATTTGAAAGCAGTATTGATGTTCGCATTTGTTTTTTTAGTTTATGACTTGTCATTCGCAGCCGCTCAAAAAAGCGCATGTATTGACTGTCATAAAAAAGTTACTCCCGGAGTTGTCCAGCAGCACCTTGACGGAAAGATGTCAAAGAAAGGCGTTGACTGCGCAACCTGCCACGGAACTGCCCATAAAAAAATGGACGACGCAAAATTAGCAAAGATGCCTACCCCTGAAACCTGCGCGGGGTGCCATAAAAAACAAACAGACCAGTTTAAGGGAGGAAAACACCATCTCGCATGGATTGCGTCAAGTTCCATGCCCATGATGGCGCATCAGCCTAAGGCAGTTGCAGGCGAAGGCTACAAGGGATGTTCAAGCTGCCATAAAATCGGAGTAAAATCAGAAGCAGAACAAAAGAGTATGAGATACGGCCACGCGCAGTGCGACTCATGCCACACAAGGCATTCATTTAAGAAATCCGAGGCTCAGGACCCGCGCGCATGCCAGACCTGTCATATGGGATTTGACCATCCTCAGTGGGAAATGTGGTCCACCTCAAAGCACGGCTCCATCTGGCAGATAGAGGGCAAAAAAACCAAGAGAGCGCCTGTATGCCAGACCTGCCACATGCAGAACGGCGACCACAATGTAATGACATCATGGGGCTTCCTCGCGTTAAGGCTGCCTGAGGATGACAAGGACTGGCTTAATGACAGGGTCACAATACTGCAGGCCCTCGGCGTTCTTGACGATAAGGGCAACCCGACAGCAAGGCTTGACCTAGTGAAGGCAGGCAAGGTAGCGCGCCTTACAAAAGAAGAGTTCAATAAAGAGCGCGACAAGATGACAAGTGTCTGCGCCGAATGCCACGGCAAAACCTATGCAGTAAAGCAGCTAAACGAAGCAGACATGGTAGTTAAGGACGTAGACAAGATTTTCGCAGAAGCAATAAGAGTGGTTCAAGGGCTTTATAAAAACGGCACCCTTAAAAAACCGGCCGATTGGACCTTTGCTCCTGACCTGCTCCAGTTCTATGAAGCAAAGAGCTCGATTGAGCAGGATCTTTATGTTATGTTCCTTGAATACAGGATGAGGACCTTTCAGGGCGCGTTCCACATGAATCCGGATTATATGCACTGGTACGGATGGGCGCCGATGAAAGAGACCTTGCAGAAGATTAAAGACGAGGCTGCAAAGCTTCGTGCGGAAAAACACTCTGCAAAAAAATAAAAAATAATAGGAAGGGGCAGCCAATTGACTGCCCCTTCCCAAAAAATAAACTTTTACTATGCCTCCAGACTCTGCAAAACTGCAGAAAAGTCAAGACCAAAATGCAGTAGGATGCAGAAAAGTCAGGCAGGCCGATTATTTAGGCTCGGAAACGAAAAAAGGTGGCGGTCAAAGACCGCCACCTTTCGATCAAATAAACTCATAAAATAAAGTGTAGGTAATCAGTCTGCCCCATCTCCGAGAACTATCATCCTCAGCGCTGTGATTTTTAAAACCTTCATTTTCACAGTCTTAGTTTAAAAGTTCTTTCATATGCTTGCCGAGGTCCTCCGGCAATTCTGAATCTCTATACCTTATTACCCCCTTTCTATCAATTATTATGTGCGTCGGCGTTCCCATCACGTTGAAGGCCTTAATTATTTTCTTGTCCTGGTCAAAGATATTGGGAAAGTTTATGCCGTTTGACTTTATATAATCTTTCACCCTTTCTATCTTCTCGTTCACCGCAACATTTATACCTATGAATTTGATTTTGTCGCCGAATTTTTTATTAAGATTCACCACACGGGGAATCTCTGCTTCACAATTCGATCACCAGGTGGCCCAGAATACGAGATAGACAAGCTTTTTGCCCTTTAGCTCCGGATATGCAATCTGCTTGCCGTCAAGAGCCGTGCCATAAAAATCAGGCGCAGCGTCATTGACGCTCAGCGCAAAACCATGTACAGGAAGCATCAGAAGCAAAAACAAAACCGTCATTAAAAACTTTTTCATACCAGAAGCCCTCCAGCTTTCAAAAGAAAATATTCTCCGAATCCCAATAAAAGCAGCGCCAGTCCTTTTTTCACCCGCCCCATCCACCTGCCGGGTTTAGGCAAGGCCTTTATACTCCCTGAAAATGTTCCAACCGCAATAAGCAGTGTGGACATGCCCAATGAAAATGCAAACAGCATTGAGCCTCCCAGAATCACATCTTTTGTGGTAGATACGTAAATCAACAATCCCGCAAGCACAGGCGATGTGCAAGGCGCTGCCACAGCGCCCGAGAGCATGCCTGTAAGAAATGCGCCTGCATGTCCTTTTCTGCCTGAGGCGCGGCCTGTAGAAAACAAGGGAAGGTTTATCCACTCCATCATCCAGAAGCCCAACATCAAACACAGGTTGCCGAATAAGAGATAACTCCACGGACTCGTTGCGGCCTCTCCAAAAAAACCTCCGGTCCTTGACGCAAATATGCCTAATGCCGCATACACAATGGAAAGCCCAAGGGCATAAGATGCGGAAAGAGTCAACGCCGTTGTTTTTTTATCAACGGCAGATGCGCCGATAATGCCGAGAACAACGGGTATCATCGGATAAACACACGGCGTAAGGGAGGCGAGAACCCCTCCAAAGTATGCTATTGGTATTGATAAAAAAGAGGGGTTCTCAAAGCCTTTGACAATTGACTCAAGCATTAGTGAGAAGGGCCGACAGGCGTAGGCGCCTGACCGACTTTTCTGTTCATGAGTTCTTTGGCTATCATCTGGTCTTCTTCCCATGCCGCTTTCTGTATTTCCGCCAGGCTTACACCATGAACCTCTATGGAATCTATCTCTAGGGCGTGGGCGATGGGATATATCCAGCCGGTTATGGTTGCAGGGACATTTTTTTCAAGCAAGGTATGCGCCTTTATTATGTCGTGACCCTTTGCGTTGTCTATGATATTCCAGATAGCGCCGTCTTCTGTCTTGAAACCGACAGCGTAATGGGCGAACAAACTGCACTGCGCATTGGCTCCGTTTAATTTTTTCAGACTGCATCCCACACAAAGCAGATTTCCTTTAAGCGTAATCTTATCCAAGCCTTTTGCCTTGTCCCAGCCTCCTGCAAAGGCAAGAGATGCCAAAGCAAATAGAAAAACAACTGTTAATGCTGCCAACCTCTTCATCCAAATTCCTCCTTAGATTATTTTTTTCAGTTCATCAAGACTCAAATCCGATACCAGGGCATAAGTAAGCCCCCTGTCCTGCCACAAAAGCAGGTTATAGCCTTTTTGTTCTACAACACGCACCTTCTTGCCTCTTACCTCCACCTCCTTCCCCGATAACAATCTTTCGGGATTAAGCTCGCCTGTCATAAACAATGAAATCTGGGAGCCGTTATGCTCATAAAACAGAAGCGCA
>Ga0172369_10009153_pt1 | contig 11056 bp, 15 predicted proteins | sample LakKiv25m_FD_114539 | JGI IMG/M metagenome (GOLD analysis project Ga0172369, IMG submission 114539) | Freshwater microbial communities from Kabuno Bay, South-Kivu, Congo - kab_022012_11.25m | ecosystem: Environmental > Aquatic > Freshwater > Lake | place: Democratic Republic of the Congo...
CACGGCTTTTCAACATCACAAGTTTCAATTTTCTTTTTCACCATATTTTTTTCCTCCTTTTAATTCTTCTATATATTTAATATTAGACAATTTGTGTTTAAGAATGTTTAGATTTTTATCTGAAATGTAATTTTTCAAATCAGATTTTGGAAGAACCACAAGATATTTTTTTATTTTATTCCAAACATTTTCAGAAACGTTTTCCAATCCAACTCCTTTGTAAAATGGAATAATTATCGTCGCTGTCCACATATGTCTTTTTTTTGTTTTCTCAAATTCTTCGTCTTTTTTATCAAATTGTTTTCCAAAAATATCGCTTAATTTACTCATGTCGTCTGCGGCGTGGATAATTACAACTGAAATATCTTGCAAAGAATAATCCACAATTTTTTTATAAAATCCCGCTCTGTCTTTAAACCAAGATTGAGTTTCTTTGTTCCATTTTATTTCCCAACTCATACCATCAACTAAAAAAGCAATTCGAGAACCAAACATTCTTCTTATCGTTGACAAAGAAACTTCGCAATCCTCGACGACATCGTGCAAAAGTCCGGCGCAAATTTCTTCATAATTTCTTTTCCATTTTGTTAATAAAAAACCTGCGTAAGCAGGATGTAAAAAATAAGGATAATTTTGTCCGTCGAATTTTTGTCCTCGATGTTTTTGTTCTGCAAATTTGTAAGCGAGTTCAATAAGTTGATTTTCAGATTTAGAAAAATTTTTTCTTAATTTCAAAATTTCTTTGAGGTAGTTTTTCATTTATTATTCTCCTCGTAAGTTTTTATAGCTTTCCTTAGGGCTTCGATTCCTAAAATTGAACAATGAACTTTTATTTTCGGCATTTCTCCAAATTTTTTTATAACGTCGTCTTTGGAAATTTTTTTAGCGTCTTCAATTAGGTTTCCTTTTGCAAGTTCGCAAACAGCGTCGGAACTTGCAATTGCAGCAGCACAACCAAAAGTTTTGAAACCAATATCTTTTATTTTATTTGTTTTAGGATCTATTTCTAATTCTAAACGCATAACATCTCCGCACTGGACATTTCCAACTTCAGCGACGGCGTTTGGATTTTTTAATGACTTTACAAATTTAGGATGTTTGAATCTTTGCAAAAGTTTTTTTGAATAGGGTTCTGTCATAATCTCTTCTCCAAACAAACAAAGTTTTTACTTTTGTGAAAGCCAGATTTAAGATACATTTTGTATGCAAGAGATTTTGGATTTGCATTCATTGAAAAATATTTTGCTTTCTTTTTTCTAAAATAATTTTCTAAAGTTACTGCAAGTTTTTTTCCAATTCCTTTTCCCCTGAATTCTTTTAAAACAAAAAACTCGTCGCCAAATGCATTTTGATATTTATCCCAGATTACAAGATGCCCGATAATTCCCCCGACAATTTTGTTTTCTTCTTTTGCGATAAAAATAATTCCATTTTCAAAATATTCTTTTATTTTCAGATAAGCATTTTTTTCCGACCACTTTTCATTGTAAGGTTTTTCAGAATATACTTCGCTATAAACTTTACTGAGTTCTTTCAAATCTTTTTTTGTTGCTTTAAGAATTTTCATTTGATATCTAACTCCGCATAAATTGGATAATGATCTGAAGCAATATCTGTTAATTTATTTTTAATTATCTTGGATTTTAAAACTTCAAAATTTTTTGAACAAAAGATATAGTCTAATCTAATTCCAGCTTTTTTATTTTTGAACGGAGAATAATTTTTTGTTGGCAAAGTTATCTCCTGTTTTTTATTTTTTTCTTTAAATGTATCTTTCAAACCCGATTTCAAAACTTCTTTGATCATTAATGATTTTGAAGAGTCGTGAACATTTTTCCAAGCAGACATTTTATTTTTAGCCATTAAAGAAAACAATTTGAACAAATTTTCTTTTTCGTATTTGTCGTCGGGAGAAAGTGCATTAAAGTCGCCAAGAAGGAGATAATTTTCTTTTTTACCTTTTAATATTTTTTTAACAAAATTTGCTTTTTCTTTTTCAGGTATTGTTGGATAAGGATGAATTATCTCAACCAAAATTTCTTTTTTATTCAACTTAAAAAAGCATTTCAAATCAGTATAGTTCTCATTTGAATAATCTCCTTTTGAAAAATTTTTAACTTTAAACGAAATTTTTGAAAGGATTACTTCCCCTTTTCTTGAAGTTTTGTCTGGCTTTGAATAATAAAAATATGGGAACCCGAATTCTTTTTTATAGTCGATGATTTTTACTTTTTCTCCTTTAATTTTACAACGAGGATTAAAATCTCCTTCGCCAATAAAAAGAAAATCGGGGTTTAATGATTTAATTATTTTTTTTACAGCGAAGAATCTTTTCTGTTCAAAAGTAAACGAACCATCTAACTCTTTTTTATGAAAACCTCTTAATACATTATACCAAACAATTTTTAATTTACTCATTCAGCCTCTCTATTAATTTTTTAATTTCTTTTTCAGACATTCCATGAGCAAGACAACCTTGTTTCAGAGTTTCCATTTGTGCCATTCCGCATCCAAGACAATGCATTCCTGCATCAAATAAAATATCTATTGCGTTTGGATTTATTTCTAATATTTTTCCGAGTTTTGTCGAGGGGGAAATTTTTGTTTTATTTTTTGTAGTCATTTTAAATTTTTCTCCATCATTACTAAATTAGTTTCCTTATAATCTCTTTTTTTGTAAATATCAAAAGCAACAGAGCCTTTTTCAGAATATAATACACTTCTCTTAATTCCTTTTTTCTTAAAAAAATTCTCTGAAAAATCAAGCAATTTTTTTCCGTAACCTTTTCCTTGATTTTTTGAAGAGACAATTATTAATTCAATATGACCGATTTTTTCTTTTTCCCAAAGAGTTTCTCGGAGCATAATAAATCCGATATTAGTTTTGTCGTCGAGAATAAACACTTTATTATTTTTAAAATCTTCAAGAATTTTTTGTTTAGCTATTTTTTTATTCCAATTTTCATTATAAGGTTTTTTTCTTGACTCTTCTATAAATAATTCTACAATCCAATCAACATCTTTAATTTTTGCTGTGCGGATTTTCATTTTTCATACTCCTTTAAACATTTATTTAAAATTTCTTTTGTTAAAATTAAGAAGGGAAACTTTTGCCTTAATTCATTAGAATATCCTCGTGAAACAGCACAACTCAAAACTTCTTTTCCAATTTGCTTTATTAAATTAAATGCAGGCACAAAATCCGCATCTCCGGAAATCAAAACCACCACATCAAGATTATTTTCAATTGCTTCTTTTACCATATCAATCGCAATCCAGACATCTATTCCTTTTTCTTTTTGAAAATTGTCAGACATTTCTAAAAAACTCGCCTCAACAAAAGGTTTGCAAACTTCGCACAAATCCCAATCTTCAATAAACTGCTGTCTTTTCTTTTTTATTTCTTTTGTGGATAATTTTTGCAATTTTCTTGTTATAATTTTTACTCCTTTTTTTTCTAAATGCCCAAAAAAAGCCCGTTGATTTTTATAAATTAAAGGATTATCTTTAATATCTGGCATAGAAGTATACCAACGAATTCCTAAAATGTTTAAATCTTTTTCTTCAGAAATAAATTCACTCAATTTTTTTATGTCAATTGTGCTTGGTTTTAATAAATATTTTAAATTATGATACCAATTATTTGCATCAACAAAAATAATTGCTTTTTTCATAATAAACCTCCAACAAGAATATAAAGCCCGGCATGTCCGAAGAGATACCGGGGACTTAAAGTATAAATTAGAGCATTCTTAGATTTATAAATTTTTTGTGGGGTCATTTAAAACAATTGATTATTTCTTTAGTTATTTGAACAGGGGATTTTTCTTTTACATATATTATAAAATCGCAATTTTCTTTTAGAATTTTTGGAAATTTTAAGTAACTATTAATTGTATTTTTTAAAATAGTTAATTTATTTACTTCTTTGAAATGTGCCCTTTGTTTTTCTCTTTTGTATAAAAATAAAATAGAACTAAAAAAGTTTTTTGACGGGAGTAGTCCTATAATTTTAGTTTTCTTTTTTGCAATTTCTCTTACTTCCGAAGAGGCAACAGGGGTTTTTCTTGAAGTAAATGCTCCTCCCGAAAGGTCAAACACAAAATTTTTTTCTTTTTGATAAACATTTTTTATTAACGTATATCCTTTTTCTTTTATAAGTTTACCAATAAATCCAGATTTAGTTGCTTTATCTAATCCTCCTTTTTTCTTAAAAACTTTCTCCCCTATTTCATCAGAAGAAATATATTTCAATTTTAATTTTTTAGCAACTAACTTGGAGATTGTTGTTTTACCAATTGATCGCGGACCAGTAATTGTAATTGATTTCATTTTATTTTATTTGGGATGTTTCGAATTGCTTCGCTCTCTCTCTTTTAATTTTGGCGGAGAATTAATTAATAAATTTTTTAAGCGTTTTATTCTTTCTCGAGATTGTTGAGGGGAATGATAATAATTTAGAATTTCTGAAATTGTAAAATCAACTCCGTTTGAAAGATTATTATGCCAAGGTTGAATCTGAGAGTTTATTTCTAGAAGAATTTTTAATTTTTCTTTTGTCAAAATTTCTTCTGCATTTTCTTCAACCATCTGAATAATTTTATTTTTTTTGTTTCTGACATTTTTTACCATTTTTATATTAAAACTTTTTACATCAGAAAAAATTCTGTGCAGAGATCTTAATGCTTCACCTGCTTTGATTAAATTTTCTTCTGGAAGATAAGGGGAAATTTTTCTAAATACTTCGTAAAATGGTTTGATTGAATCTATTTCTTGAACAGAATTTAATTTGTTAACAACCATACACAATCTCTCAACACCAATTCCACCTACGCTGATTGTGTGTGAAGAATCTATAAGACCAACAATATTTTTTGAAGTTTCAGAACCAGAATATTCTGGAAACCAAAGACAATATTCAAGCGTCGCAATGTCTATAAATTTTGGATTTTTTTCAGTGCCAAGATTGTAATTTATTTCGGTTCTATATCCCCAAGGAGTTTTTTGATTTATATGCAAGGACAAAAAAGTATCACGGGTTTTGTCTTGAATTAAATTTTTTTTAGGAATTCCTTCCTGGATAAAAGTTTCTTTTGTTAATTTATCTTCTGGAACAATAAAATTAAAAGTATATTTTCCTTGAGTTATTTCTGAAATTTTTCCCCCAGCGCAATACGACGGAAAAATTCTTTTTTTATCCAAACCTAAACCAGTTAGAATTTTAACTAATTCTTTTATTTGCAGGATATGAACTTCTTTTGTAATATTTTTTTTAGATAAAATTATTTCTCCGTAAGGTGTCGCCATTTCAAAAACCCCGAGATATTTCCATAAATCTTTTGCTTTTGCAATATTTTCAGATAAATCTTGTGGGCGAATGCAACTTTGAATTGTAGAAAAAATTAAATCTTTTTTATAAGAAGAAAAATCTCCGAAAATTTTCAGCATATCATATTCAGTCATACTTAAATTAAAAGTTCCTGGAAATCCGTCGTGAATCAAAGGAGCTCTGCTAAAATCTTTACAACCGGGATATTTTTTTGATTTCATTAAATAATTTCTTAATTCTTGATATTTCATTTTTCAAAATATTTGTTTGCAGAATCTAGATAGTTTAATTTTTTAGAACGAATGTATTTGAAAAGCATATCAACAAACATTTGTTTGTCTCGTTTTATTCTTTCTTTTTTTGTGTATTTTAAATTTCCCTTGTGTTCGATTTCTTCAAAAATTTCTCCATATAAAATTAATTCCTTGTCTGATTTCTTTGGCTTTTTTGCAAGATAAAAATATCCGGTGATTAAGACAATTTTTTTATTAACAAGAATTATTTCTGCATAAGGTTTTATTTTAGTTTTGTTGAAAACGACAAAATCCACGTCGGAAAAATCATTTAATTCTTTATACACACTCGAACCTTCGATTAAAATTCCTTTTACATCTTTTTTCAAAAATTTCTTTTTTATATATTCAAAAACCTGTTTTTTTGACGCGAAATGTTTCATCTCACAAACGGACTTATCCTCCTTAATTTCTCGACAATAGTTTTTAATTTTTCCAAAAAATAATCTGCGTCTTGTTTTGTTGTGAATTTGCTGATTGTGATTCGCACAGAAGAATTTGATTCAATCGGAGTCAAGCCAATTGCTTTCAAAACATGACTTGGTTCTAAACTATGTGACATACACGCGCTTCCAGTTGAAATGCAAATACCCTCGTTTTCCAAATACCCGCCAATTGATTCTCCTTCAATATTCATAAAAGAAACATTTATGTTATTACCCAATCTGGTTTTCCCGTCGCTGTCTCGCGCGCCGTTTAGTTTTGTGTTTGGAATTTCTAAAATTTTTTCAATTAAATAATTTCTTAATTCAATCATTTTTTTCACATCTTTTTCGCTCGCAATATTTACTGCTTCTGCAAACCCGACAATTCCTGAAACATTTTCTGTTCCGCTTCTGATTTTTCTTTCGTGCCCTCCTCCGTGTGCAATCGGAGTTATTGAAATTCCATCGCGAATATACAAAGCCCCAACTCCTTTTGGACCATGAATTTTGTGAGCGTTTAAGGTTACTAAATCTAAATTTTGTTTTTTAACATCAATAAAAGTTTTTGTATAACTCTGACAAGCATCAATGTGAAATAAAATTTTTTTCTCTTTGCAAATTTTTGAAATTTTTTCTAAATCCTGAATTGTGCCGATTTCATTATTTCCATGAATTACTGAAACTAAAAAAGTTTTTTCATTAATTGCGTTTTTTAATTCTTCTAAATTTACAAACCCCTCTGCATCGACGTCGAGATAAGTTATTTTCGCTCCTTGAGTTTTTTCCAACCACTTGCATGCATTCAAAACACAGTCGTGTTCAATTTTTGTTGTAATGATGTGATTTTTTCCAGTGTTGTTTTCTTTGTTCCAGAAAAATAAACCTTTTATCGCGAGGTTGTTTGATTCTGTTCCGCCAGAAGTGAAATAAATTTCAGAAGTCTTTGCATTTATGGATTTTGCAATTATTTTTCTCGCGTCTTCAAGTGCGAATTTTGCTTCTCTGCCGATTGAATGTTGCGACGACGCGTTTCCAAATTTCTCGCTGAAAAATGGAAGCATTTTTTTCACAACTCTTTCATCAACAGGAGTTGAAGCTGCGTTGTCGAGATATAGGAATTTCATTTTATCATTCTCCAAGATTTTTTGTTATCTTTTGGTTCAAGGATTTTAAAATTCAATTTTTTATAAAAGTTTACCGCAGGTTTATCTTTTGCTCGAACATCTACTCTTAAATATTTTTTGTTTTTAATTTTTCGCATTTTGTCGACGCTGTTTACAAGTTTAGTGGCAATTCCTCTTTTGCGACATTCAGGAAGAACGTACAAGTCTGCGATATAAATAGAATTTTCGTTAATGTCAAAACAAACATAAGCAACTATCTTTTTATTTTCTTCAATGATAAAAGTATCTTTCAATAATTTCAAATATTCTTTTTTCCAATTTTTATAAATTTTTTTCAAAACTTTTTCACCATATAATTTTTCAACTAATTTTAAAACTTCTTCAAAATCTTTTTTTGTTGCTTTGCGAATTGTCATTTTCTCGCCTCGCAATTTTTGTTAACACAACAAGCACATTTGCAGTGAGTGTTTGCGTGCTTGTCAATCAAATTCAAAATCGGAACAATGGTTTTTTTATTTAAAGAATAAATTCTCTGTTTTCCTTTTTGTTTGACGTCGACGATTTTGCATTTTTTCAAAGACGCGAGAGCGTGCGAAAGTTTGCTTTGTTCGATCATCATTTCTTTAGAAAGTTCAGTAACACTTTTACTTTTTTTTCTTAAACTTAAAATAACTCCAATTCTCAGGGGATTTGAAAGATTTGAAAAAAATATGTGATAACTTTCGTGATTCATGTAAGGATTAAATGAATTTTTAATCATATGAATAATATTTCATACGTGTTTATAAATGTTGTGTAGGGAAAAAAGATATATTTCAGTTAAATAATGTTTATAAGCCAAGGTTTTCAATTTATTTTATGGTGAAATATCTAATTACTTCGGAATCTGTTACAGAGGGGCATCCAGATAAAATCTGCGACCAAATTGCCGACGCTATTTTAGATAATTTATTTGCGCAAGATCCTTATTCTCGCGTCGCGATTGAATGTTTGACGACGACAGGAAGTGTTCACGTCGCTGGCGAAGTAACTACGCGCGGGTTTGCAGATATTCAAGCAATTGTTCGAAGAGTTTTGAAAGAGATTGGATACACTGATCCGAAATTTGGAATTGATTCTGACGACGCAGGAGTTTGGATTTCGATTCACGGGCAATCGCCAGACATAAGTCAAGGAGTTAATGAAACAGACAATAAAGAACAAGGCGCAGGTGATCAAGGAATGATGTATGGTTTTGCTTGCGACGAAACTCCTGAACTGATGCCTATGCCGATAATTCTCGCGCACAAATTAACTCGAAAACTTGCAGAAGTAAGAAAAAATCAAATTATAAAATCTCTCGGGCCAGACGGAAAAAGTCAGGTAACTATTGAATATGTCGACGGAAAACCTAAAAGAATCGACGCGGTTGTAATTGCTCAGCAACATAAAGAAGAAATTTCAGAAGAAAATTTAAGAAAAGAAATTTTTGAAAAAGTTGTGAAACCTGTTTGCGGACACTTGATGGATTCTGAAACAAAGGTTCACATAAACGCGACTGGAAGATTTGTAATTGGCGGACCAGAAGGAGACACAGGTGTGACTGGAAGAAAAATTATCGTCGACACTTACGGCGGAGTAGGAAGGCACGGAGGCGGAGCATTCTCTGGAAAAGACCCGACAAAAGTTGACAGAAGTGGGGCATACATGGCGCGTTATGTTGCGAAAAATGTCGTCGCTGCTGGGCTTGCAGAAAAATGCGAAGTTCAAATCAGTTATGCAATCGGAGTCGCGAAACCAACCTCAGTAAGAGTGGACTGTTTTGGAACAAACAAAATCTCAGAAGAAAAAATCTCTAAAGCTGTTGAAAAAGTTTTTGATTTCAGGCCAAGAGCAATTATAGAAAAATTAAATTTGAGAAGACCGATTTACAGAAAAACCGCAGCATACGGACACTTCGGAAGAAATGACGAAGATTTTTGTTGGGAAAAAACCGACATGGTTGATGTGTTGAAAGAAGAAGTTGAAAAAAATTAATCTTTAAGTGAATTCCAAAATTTTTCCATACGATTTAATTTTTCTTTATTCAACAAAATGGCTTTTTTATTTTTCTTTTTTGTTGTTTGATTATTAAGTGAAATATTAAAATAAGTTTTAAACGGTGGAATTGTATTAAACTGCATAAATTCAAGAGGGCCATATTCTTTAAAGTCCCACAAATTATCTTCTTTTCTGGCGATTATAAATTTAAAATTATCGATGTTTTTGATTGCAGTAGTCCATTCAGTTAATGTTGCGGCCCCAAAATATATTTCTTTTTTATTTGTAAATTTTATCTCAAAATAGTATAACTTTCCATTTTTAAATGCAATTATATCTGCTGGAGAAGAAACTATTTTTATATTAGTGTATCCTTTTTTAGATAATAACTCGGAAAAAGCATTTTTAGCACTAATATCGCTTTTTATATTAATTTTCTCTTCTTTCATAACAAAAACAATATACGCGATCTTAAAGATCTTCCGATCTAATCAAAATCAACATTGCTTTTCCCCAAATTTTCCCCCAACCATAAAATTCTAATACTCTAATTTTTATTATATTCTCGACGGAAAATGACAAAAGTTGCGATTGCAAAACAAAACACCACAGAAGAAATTCAGAAAGTTCTTCACCCTCTTATTCTGGAATGGTTTTTTTCAAAGTTCGAAGATTTTTCTGAGTCGCAAAAATTCGGGGTTTTGAAAATTTGGGAAAGAAAAAATATTTTAATTTCTGCTCCAACTGGCGGGGGAAAAACCTTGACTGCGTTTTTGTCAATTTTAAATCATCTAATAAATTTAGCAGAAAAAAATTCTCTTGAAAATAAAGTTTACGCGGTTTACACTTCACCATTGAAAGCTTTGAACAACGACATTCACAAAAATTTAATTGAGCCACTTGAAGAAATTTACAAAATCGCTGAATCAAAAAATATCGCGTTGCAAAAAATTCGCGTCGCTGTTCGAACTGGAGATACTTCTGCTTATGAAAAATCAAAGATGACAAAAAATTCCCCGCACATTTTAATTACAACCCCTGAATCTTTGGCGATTGTTTTAACTACAAAAAAATTCGTGGAATTTTTTTCAAATGTTGAATTTTGTATTGTCGACGAGATTCACTCGCTCGGAAATAAACGCGGAACTTTTTTGAGTTTAAGTTTAGAACGGCTAAATGAAATGAGCAAAACTTTTCCAGTTAAAATCGGACTGAGTGCAACTATCTCGCCTCTTGAAGAAGTCAGCAAGTTTCTCGTCGGTGTTGATGAGAAAAGAGCAGTAGAAATTGCAGAAATTTCCTTAAATAAAAAATTAGATTTGGAAGTTTTGAGTCCAGTCGAGAATTTAATTTTTCACGAAAATCCGCGAAATGAAATGTATAATTTAATTAATGAATTAGTAAGTCAACACAAGACAACTTTGATTTTCACTAACACGCGCGCGGCGACAGAAAGAATTGTTAATTTTTTAATTGAAAAATTTCCGACAGAATATGGCGAAGAAAATATTGCAGCGCATCATTCTTCGTTGAGTAAAGAACATAGGTTTGATATTGAAGAAAAACTTCGCGACGGAAAATTAAAAGTTGTTGTGTGTTCTACAAGTTTGGAATTGGGAATTGATATTGGTTATATTGATTTAGTAATTTTGCTTGGAAGCCCAAAAGCATCGTCGAGGGCGTTGCAAAGAGTTGGAAGAGCCGGACACAAATTGCACGACACTGCGAAAGGAAGATTTATTGTTCTTGACAGAGATGATTTAGTCGAATGTTGCATAATTCAAAAAGAAATGAGAGAAAGAAAAATTGACAAAGTTCAATTTCCAAAAAATTGTTTAGATGTTTTGTCGCAACAAATTTTCGGCA
>Ga0172369_10009155_pt1 | contig 11053 bp, 9 predicted proteins | sample LakKiv25m_FD_114539 | JGI IMG/M metagenome (GOLD analysis project Ga0172369, IMG submission 114539) | Freshwater microbial communities from Kabuno Bay, South-Kivu, Congo - kab_022012_11.25m | ecosystem: Environmental > Aquatic > Freshwater > Lake | place: Democratic Republic of the Congo...
AAATCCCGACGATCCAATAAAATCAGTTGTTATATTACAAGAAATTGGAAAACTTACCGACCAAGAAGTGCTTCTTGCTGACTCGTTTAAACAAATACTCGAACAATGATTACAAAGCGGAAAAACATTTATATCAGCTCATTTCTTGTTATCGTTTTTGTCGCGGTACAATTTATTCTTCCTATCCAAATTGCAAAAGCGGCAACCCCAAACCCAATGAAGGAGTGTGGAATCAAGGCGCTTACTGATTTTGTTACCGGGGGAGTTGCAAAATTAATTTCTGGAGGATTAAAAGAACTCGGAAAAGCAGCAGAAGCTATTCCTGGCGTTGGCGGAATAATAAGCTCCGCCCTAGGAGGAAAGACACAGGACGTGAGCGACAAGGACGTAAAAACAAACACAACAATATTAAGCGTGAAGGGTTGTATCCAGGCACTCACCGATGCTGCGTTTAAAGTCGCGCTTGCAAAAATGAAAAAGCGCTTACTTGATAGAATTACTGACGATACCGTTCAGTGGATTAATAACGGAGCAAAAGGAAAACCACGATTTATCGATAATTTTGATGACGTTCTTAAGGAATCAGCAAATGAAGCGCTCGGAGATACCGCTCGAGAGCTCGGTCTTGGAAAATTGTGCGACGAACAACTTTCATTAAAATTACAATTAAACCTACAAAAACCGGCCACAAAAAAATTCAGACAAGAGGCCTCGTGTACACTTGATAAAATTGTGAAGAATATCGACGCCTTTAGTAAAGATTTTCGTAACGGCGGCTTTATTGGATACACAGAAACAATGTCGCCAAATAATAACCGCTTTGGCATTGAAATTCTTGCGCTCGACAATGTCATTCTGAGACAAACACAGGAAGACCAAAAGTCCCAGATGCTCGCATCAAGCGGTGGCGGGTTTAAGGCGGTTGAAGCATGTTCAAATTGGGAAATAGTTTTCGAAGAAGGGAGAGATACGTTTTCAAAAATAAGAAGTGTTTATGATTTTAATGGGCCGGAATTTGATCTTGTGAGAGATCCAAATGCGGAATTTACACAAACCCAACTTAACTCACTTTTTGGTAGTATGGCCCCAACTGCTGTTCCCGTTGTGGCAAATTGTAATAGAAAAGAAATTACCATGCCGTCTCAACTTGTAAAAGGCCAAGCAGAACAAGCACTTCAAAGCGATAAGGATGTAATCACAAACGCCGATGATCTTTCTCCATATATTTCCGCAATTTTTGATGCGGCAATCAATCGTTTAGTAAAAAGCGGACTCGAAGGAATTGGAATTGGCAAAAGTAAAAGCAACAACAGCGGATCATCGATACTTACCGAGTCTGGAAAAGGACGGGAAAATCCAGAACCACTAAATGACCAAAACGATCCAAATGGAACATATAGAAAGTATGGTGGCCAATACCAAAACACAACCGACATGAAAGAAGCCATACGTACAAGTATAAAAGCAAATATTGCGGAAATTAAAACACAAGTTGCGACACTCGATTTAATGCTCCCGGTATACATCGTAGGTTTTAATGAGAGGGAAAGTAGGATGGAAGGACTTTTGCAGTGTGAAAAACAAAAATCGAGTAATGTTATTTCTACAAATACAAACATACATCTTCCTTGTGAGACAACCGCAACCACGTTAGACGCCTTAACTAATCTTCATAACAGCGCGATTGAATTTCAGAAACTTGTTGCTTCTGTGAAAAAAGGGTTAGAAACAGAAGAACAGGATATCTCTAGCCTCGGCCAAAATGAGCTCATTGCTCTTGCGTCCCAGATAAGCGCGAGCTTGGACACCATCAAAGCAAATCGCGCAGAATTAGAAACCGCGGTTGCTAAATTAAAAGAACTTGACACAAAAATTGATGAGCATAAATCTGCGTGCATCAACGCAACCCCAATCTATACATGTCCCGCGACATTCTAACCGATGCAAAAAATTAAAACTCTTCTACAACAAAATAAGAAAAATATATATCTTGGGCTTGTCTTAGGATTTGTTTTCGCGGTTGGGGCTCTCACGCCAAATGTTTCAAACGCAATGCTTGGGATCTCTTTCTCTGGAATCGTTACGAGTATTTTCAAAATTATTTTTTACATATTCAACTTCATTGGAGGAATATTTTTTGCGCTCGCGGCAAGGCTTGTTAGTTTTGCGTTACAAATAAATATGACGGTCGCAAACCCTGTAGAAAACACTGCCGCGGACATTGGGTGGAGAATTTCTCGTGATATTGCAAATCTTGGATTTGTGCTCCTCACCGTTATAATGGCGTTTACCACGATAATTCGGGTGCAATCGTATGGCGCAAAAAAATTGTTATTGAATCTTATTATTGCCGCAGTAGTAGTAAACTTTAGCTTCCTTATTGCGGGAACACTTATTGATTTTTCTAATACGCTTACCTATTTCTTTATTGGACGAATTAGCCCTGGGGGACTCGGAACTGGATTTACCGAGGTGCTCGCCAATGCGTTTGGTCCACAAAAATTTATGTTAGAAGAATCGGACGACCCAATTCCACCAGATCCGAGCCAAGAAGAAAGTGGCGCAGTAACTTTTGGCGTTGCGCTTCTCTCTTCCATCGCTGGCTTGTTTTTTTCTGTTCTTTTCACGTTTCTCGCGGCATTCGTACTTCTTATGCTCGCTGCGATGTTTATGGTGCGCTATGTTGCGCTCACATTCATACTCATTCTTGCCCCACTTGCGTGGCTATTTTGGGTTTTCCCAGCGCTCAAATCATATAATGGGCGATGGTGGTCGGCATTTTGGAAATATACCTTTTTTGCTCCTGCCGCCTCGTTCTTTGTTTACCTTTCGCTTGTAGCGGCAGAAAATCTCGGTTCAGGAAAATATAACGATAAAATAAGTATGATCGGAAGCGGACTTCCTGGAGTCCTTAGCAAGGTTGTCCAGCAGGGAACTCAAATGATTGTGGTGGCGGGACTTATGATTGGCGCCATCACCGTTGCTCAAAAAATGGGAATCGAAGGGGCCGGACTCGCATCAAAAGCAAAGGACGGATTAATGAAAGGAGCGAAAGACTATGCAAAAACTCGCGCATCTAATTTTGGCACTCGCCTCTCTCAAAACAAATTTGTTGGCGGCGCAATGTCCCGCTTTGGTCTTAGTGGAAAAAACCTTAAAGGAACCGGAGAAGACATACAAAAACAAAGAGAAGAGGCAAAAGCAAAACACCTTGAATACAAAGATCAGATTGCTGCAATTAAAAACAATAAAGAACTAAAACCAGAAGAAAGGAAGGCTCAAATAAAAGCTCTTGAAGACGCCCAAGACTTAAAAGCTAAAAATTATAAAGATCAGATTGCTGCAATTAAAAAAGATGGCACTCTTTCTAAAAAAGATAGAGAAGAGGCGATTAAGAAATTGGAAGGTGAGGGCCCAGACCGCTTGGGACTTGGAAAGAGAATTGGTCTTTTTGCAAAAAATGCAACGCTTGGCAAGGCAAAACGCGGATTGGGTAGTGCAATGGAAAACACAGGGAAGGCTGTTGACGAGCAGGCACAAAAGAAGATCGACAAGGATGGCTACTATAAAAAACTTTATGACGGCGCTAAGGGCGGAGTATTTCCAAAATCTGATAAAAAAGACGAAAAGAAAACTGCGGCAGAACTCGAAAAAGATCTTGAAAAGAAACTCAAAGAAAAGCAAGCAATGCTTTCGCTTCGTGGGCCTAATGGACTCCCTCGCTTTAAAGACAGCGACTTGAAGAAAATTAATAAAGAAATTGCATTCGCCACCCAAGATGTCGCAACCGCACATAGAAACGAGGTGTGGAATATGTCAAAAGAAGAGGTGGAAAAGATGCACACCGCGGCACTTAAACAACGCTCAAAAGCAAAGACAAAAGACGAGGAAACTATTGCAGACAAAAAACTGGAAGCGACACGACAGGCAATAAGAGCAAAATCTGGACGGTTCGAAACCTCCGATCAGTATGCAGAAGCTATCAAGAAAGAGAAGGGCAGGAGAGATGAAGCGTTTGTAAGTGGAGTAGACACAGCGCCATATGATAAAACAATAAGCGAATATGAAAATAAGATGAATTCCCTTTTAAACAGGGCGTCGAATCGTCTTGAGATATTTAATAAGATGGACGAAAAATTCAGCAAATTAGACAAAGAAAGAGACGGAAAACTAAAAGAACTAGCACAAAAAACAAAACAGTCTGCCGCTGACATAAAAAACAGCGATGAATTTAAGCAAATTGAAAATAATGTATCAACCGCAAAAACTCACATCAAAGCAGTTGAATCTGCCGTTACAAGCCGAGCGCAAAAACTTGGTGAACTAGAAAAGAAATTTAATGAATTAAATAAAGTTAGACAAGAAACAGAAAACATATCAGAATCCGAGCTTAGTGGCTGGGGAATAACAGAAGGAGAAAGAGGAGAGTTAATAAAACAATTAGATAAAAGTATTTTGGAAACACGGGATGCCGTTGATAAAAAACTGGAGAGAAAGTTAGAAAAAAAGACTGGACAAGCAAAACCATCAATATTGTCACACGCCTCAGAATCAGATTTTAGGCAAGCTAAAAATGATGCCGAAAAACAAAACAACAAAAACTGGAGATAATGGATTACTCACTATTTACCGAAAAAATACTTGATAATCGGTATGAATCGTTTCCCGCTTCTTTACGAGCAGTTTTTGAAGCTGAACAAACGCGAAAAATAATTGCAAATATTGAACGAGAGCACTATTTGAATCCCGATAAATCGCTTATTCTTGAGCAATTAATTGGGCTTACTCTTATGGGTTTTATTCCGCTTCGCGGTCTTTCGCGTGAAGTCGGTGAACAACTATTTCTTAATTTTGAGCACGCCCAGGTACTTACCAACGAAATATATAATCGCATTCTTGCGCCCTATGAAGATGAAATTAGCGAAATATACAAGCCAGTTGAAGAGGTAATAGCAGAAACCGAACAAGTCCGCGAGGCAATTAATTCACAACCAAAAAAAACGGACTCTGAAGAGGGAAGCGAGGAAATAATAAAACCAGACTTTTTTAACCGAGAGATAAAAGAATCTCCTATTAAAATTGAAACCTCCGAAGACGCTCCGCTTATCATCCACGAAGAACCATCGTTTTTCACAAAACAAGAGCGAGATGAAAGAGAAAAACAACAACAAACAGAAACGCCATTTAACAAATTTATTCCTTCATCTTCTGAATCAACAGAAAAGAAAATACCGAGAGTAAAAATCGAAGGAGGAAACAATCCCTTTTCATTTCTAAAACAAACCCAGGGCGCAACCGTGCACTATAGCGAGATTAGAAGTGGACTTAAATCGGAAATAGGGCCCGAAAGCGAGGTAATAAGTATCGGAGCAATTGACCGAATGACCGAACGCCACGAAGAACAAAAACAATCAGTTGAGCCAATTCAACAACCGCCAATACACATTCAAGCCCCTGAGATAATAAATATTTCGCCCTCTATCGCGCAAAAACCGGACAATATATTGATACAATCGGCGGCCAAGCCAGAAATTAAAACAGAGAGAAAAACTTCCTGGATATCAAATATCTTTAAACAAAAAGGGCTAAAGGAAATTGGAACTGGATTACCAAAAGTACAAATAAACGAACAAAAACCAGAGGAAACCGCATCGATAATACAGGGAAATACAATAAATCTTAAGTAACAATCGCCCAATGGGTGATTGTTTTATTATTATCTATTACAATTAAAGAAGAGTATGGCATCATTTCAGGTCCCTCAGTTTATCGAGGAAAAACCAAAAATCATATCGTTTTTTACACTCCAACAATTCCTCATGCTTGGGGGCGCAGCTATAACCTCGATAATCCTCTACTACATCTTTTCGATGTTTTTGTGGGTTATTCTCTCTTCGCTGATTATTGGAAGCACAATAGCCCTCGCGTTTGTAAAAGTAAACGGGCAAGACCTTCCCAGAGTTGTTCAGTCTGCATTTCGTTTTTACTGGAATCCACGACGATATGTATGGCAACGAGCAATGGAAGAAACATCGCTCGACACAGGGTCTCTTGAAAAAATATCCTCAATGCGACGCGCTATGAGCATTCAAGAAAAATTAAAAATGATAACTGACTCAATTACAACAGGAAGGCTGTTTAAACCCGAGGACGCGCTTCCCGCTGAAGCAAAACTACCAAAAGGAAAATATGAAGTGGTCACTTATCTCACTGGAGAAAAGAGGGCAGCAAAACGTGTGGATTTTTAATCGTGTACAATAAGACTATGCAAGAAGTAAGTTCACCAACACAAAAATTTGTTGAAATAAATGAAATTAAAGACGGGATTGTGTACTTAAAAAATGGCGGAATTCGAAGGATTTTAATTGTTAGTGGAATAAATTTTGATTTAAAATCAGAAGCCGAACAAAATCTTATTCTCAGCAGTTTTCAAAATTTTCTTAACACGGTAGACTATCCCGTCCAGCTTTTCATACACTCGCGCAAGGTGAATGTTGATTCATACCTAGATAAAATGCGGGAACGGAGGGAAAGTGAAGAAAATGAATTGTTAAAACTTCAAATTGATGAGTATATAAATTTTATAAAAACGCTTGTTGAACAAAATTCAATCATCTCGAAAGCTTTTTTTGTTGTTATTCCCTACGAAAACAATGTCGGTAATTCTTCTCCTGTTGGGATAATCTCTTCATTCTTTAGTTCACAAAAGTCAAAAAGCGCCGAGGAGAAAGCGTCACTTCAATCAAAATTGGAACAATTGGAACAGCGTACAACCGAAGTGCGCGCGGGGCTTGAACAAATTGGGCTTCATGTTTCTGATCTCGACGACGAGGAACTTACCGAACTTTTTTATAATCTTTATAATCCTCAACTTATAGAAAAAAAGGATCTTCAAATAGCAAAAAAATAATATGAAAATCTCAATTCCTCAAGCATATACCCCATCAACAAAAGACCTCCCCAATGTGATTGCGCCATCGGGACTTGAGGTAAGTGCTAATTATATAAAATTAGGAGATTATTTTGTCAAAACATTATTTATTTATACTTATCCTCGCTATATCTCAAGCGGATGGTTTTCACCAATAATAAACATGGCAGAGATGATGGATATTTCAGTATTTGTTCATCCAATGGATACCGCGTTTGCCCTAAAGGACCTTAAAAAGAAGGTTGCAAACATAGAAGCAGAGCTTTGGGAAAAACAAGACAAGGGACTCGTTCGCGACCCGATGCTTGAAACCGCATACGAAGACGTGGAACAACTTCGCGATTCGTTATTGCAAGCTCGCGAAAAACTTTTCCGCGTTGGTGTGTATATCACTCTCTACGCTCAATCGCTTGAAGAACTGAGAAAGCTTGAAGAAAAAATTGAATCAACGCTTGAAAGTAAACTAGTATATACCAAGCCGGCCCTATTTAAACAACTTGAGGGGTTCAATTCCTCAGCGCTTCCAATTAATAGCGACTCGCTTGAAATTACAACCACATTAAATTCAAGTCCAGCATCCTCGCTGTTTCCGTTTATATCCCCAGACCTTTCTTCGGAAAAGGGAGTATTATACGGAGTAAATATGCACAATAATAGTTTGATTATTTTTGATAGATTTTCTCTTCAGAATGCAAACCAGGTTATATTCGCAACATCAGGAGCAGGAAAATCATACACGACAAAGCTTCAGGTGCTTCGCTCCTTAATGCTCGGCATAAATGTTATTATCATTGACCCAGAAAATGAATATCAAAATCTCTCTAATGGGATTGGGGGGAGTTATTTTAAAATTTCGCTCACATCTCCAAATCATGTAAATCCTTTTGATATTCCTATTATTCCCGAAGGAGAAGAGCCATCGGATGTTTTTAAGTCACATGTCTTGAATGTTACTGGGTTATTGAAACTTATGCTCGGAACAATAACACCGGAAGAAGATTCCCTCCTCGATAGAGTGGTGACCGAGACGTATGCATCACGTGATATCACCGCAGAAAACTTTGGAACAATGAAGGGCATTAATCCGCCCCTTCTTGAGGATCTGCAGGTTATTCTTTCAAGCACGCAGGGGGGACAGACGCTTGCCGCACGACTTGATAAATTTACTCATGGCTCATATGCGGGATTTACTAATGCGCCAACAAATGTCGACATAAAAAACCGTCTAATCGTCTTTTCGATTCGCGATCTTGAAGAAGAGCTGCGCCCAATTGCAATGTATATTGTTTTAAACTTTGTATGGAACCTCGTTCGATCAAAACTTCAACAGCGAGCACTTATTATTGATGAGGCGTGGTTAATGATGAAATATAAAGATTCTGCATCATTTTTGTTTGGGTTAGTAAAAAGAGCAAGAAAATACTACTTGGGAATAACTACAATCACACAAGACGTCGAGGATTTCTTAAAATCAGAATATGGAAAACCTATTGTTACCAATTCTTCGATGCAAATTTTGATGAAACAATCACCTGGATCTATTGATGCGGTTGCAACCGCATTCAGTCTCACTGAGGGGGAACGCTCATTTCTCTTAGAGGCGGGGGTTGGAGAAGGACTCTTTTTTGCTGGAGCAAAACACGTTGCAATGAAAGTGATTGCTTCATACACCGAAGACCAAATTGTTACTACGAATCCAGAACAAGTTCTTGAATCAAAAGGGCTTTCATAATAATGGACGAGCAAAAACAAAAAAAGTTTGAGTCTGGAGAGGTGATACTTGGTTTTCTTGTTGGGCTAATTATTGACGGCCTTGCCTTTGTCGCAGATTTTTTTTCTTTTGGTTCTTTAGGGTGGTTTATACAAGCAATTGTATGGCCATTCATAAAAAATTTCTGGCTTAAAAAGGGTGGCACAAGTGTTCTTAACGACCCAGTAAAAGCTTATTTAGTTCCGATACTCGTCCAGGGAATCCCGTTTTTACCCACAATGTGCGCAACCATAGTTGTTGTTATGTATCTAGAGAATCATCCGGAGAAATTAGGTATAATGAATAAAACAAAATCACCAAACGAGCTTACATTACTGAAACCAAAGAAAATATCAAAAAAAACAAAAGAGAGCATAATCAACTTAAAGAAGCCAATTCAGGGAACGGCGCTCTCAAACACTAACGCGCCACGCATTTTTTCAATGCCCTCGTCTCCGATTAGGACACAAAACAATCCCTTAGTACAAAAATACAATGAAGAATAAGAAACAATACGCAGGGCAGCTTAACACAATCCTCTTTTTTGTCTTGTTTTTTGGTGTTTTTTCTTTGACAAGGGCGGCCAATCCAGAACTTATAGTAACGTGGAGGGCGGCTAATTTTTATCCTATTTCATATACTGGGAAAGCAATTCCCTCGTATGGAACAAAAATTTATTTTGTAGTTGAGGGTATACAAGATGGAAAATTGTTGGATCTATCAAGAGCAAATATAGAATGGAGAAAAAACGGGGAAAGAATAAGAGGGGGAGACGGACAAAAAGAAGCAATGGTCGTATTTAATAAAAACGACGAAACGAGTTTCGTTTCTGTTGCGGTTACGGCAAACGGGACGACGGTAATAAAAAATGTTTCCGTTCCGGTTATTGAGCCGCAGCTTATTTTGGAAGTTCCTTATTTAAACATGACTGTCGCAAAAAATGCCGACGTTGCAATTACCGCAACTCCATATTTTTTTAATGCTCAAACTATAAATGATTTTTCATTCTCTTGGATTGTAAATGGTATTAAAAAAGGAACTGGATCAAATAATAAACTAATTCTAAACACGGGAAGCCCCAACACCGACAGTGATTCAATAGTAAATATTTCTGGTTATGCTCAAAACAAGCGCTCCCTTTTAGAAATCAAAAAAACACAAACTAGACTATTTATTAGTAAATAATTATGAAGCCGTTTTATAAATATCTTATTATTGCACTCATACTCGGAATAGTCGCTTGGATTGTTTATTTTGTTCTTTCAAGAAACGCCGAACAACCGCAAGAAGTAATACCGATAGACGCCACCACAACAGAACAAATTGGCGTTCCGACAGATACCGGCGACAACACCACCACAACAGAACAAATTGACGTTCCGACAGATACCGGCGATCCAGAGTCAGGAGAATCTGTTAAAACTTCATTTTCAAAAATTGAAAAAATCTCTGACGTTCCCGTTCGTTTCTTTTGGTATTACAGAGAAAACAATAGAATCTTTTATGTAACAGAAAATGGTGAAATAAAAAAAGTAATCGATGGAAAAAGTGAAACATTACAATTAAATTCTCTTGAGAATGTAAGCGTTGTGCGACCAAACCGAGGGGGTTCTAGCGTCTTACTAAAATTTACAAATAATTCTAATACTATTTGGGGGATTTTTTCTTCAATGGATGAAAAAATAACACCGCTCAGTTCTTCTATTATTGATGCGGTGTGGGGCTTTAACAATAAAGATGTCGTCGCCTCTTGGAATCAGGGAGGAAAAACCAGCATTGTTTCGCTTTCTTCAATAAAAAACTTTTCAGATGTTTCGATAATTCTTCCTGAAATAAGCTTGTTCGATGTTGATCTTATTGGACAGTCTGACGATGAGCTTTTATTTGTTGAAAAATTTGGTAACGAATATGCGACCTCAATCTGGCAATACAACATAAAAACGAAGCTCTTTTCCACTATACGCAAGGGGCTTTTAGATTTTTCATTGAATCCAACAGCAAGCGCGTATTTCTTTACATCGAAGGCCGATGGCTTTGTTATTGCAAATAGTCTATTAGAAAGAATCATGCCAACCATACAAAAAACACTCCCCGAAAAGTGCTCTTCTGTTCTCACAACCGCTTTTTGTTTTGTTCCGCAAACAGAAATCTCATTATTTAATTGGTATACTAATTCATCTTTTTCAAACGACTCACTTTATATATATAATTTAGATGCAGAAGCGGAAGATCAAATTAATTTAACCGGCATAGCAAAAAACCCCATTGACGCAAAAGATATTATCCCAACAATGTCATCTCTTTATTTTATAAACAAATATGATAATTTCATCTATGCACTTAATTAAACGTTCCTTTTCCGGTTTTTTGGC
>Ga0172369_10009161_pt1 | contig 11046 bp, 9 predicted proteins | sample LakKiv25m_FD_114539 | JGI IMG/M metagenome (GOLD analysis project Ga0172369, IMG submission 114539) | Freshwater microbial communities from Kabuno Bay, South-Kivu, Congo - kab_022012_11.25m | ecosystem: Environmental > Aquatic > Freshwater > Lake | place: Democratic Republic of the Congo...
GTACATAAACAGATCTCCTGAGAAGGAGGCAAAGATAGCAATAAAGTCAGAAGTTAGAGGTACGAAGTAAGAACGCAAGTACGAAGTACAAAGTTGGAATGACAAAGTTTTTTGATCAGAAGTATAACCTTTTGACCATAAAGTGGATTAATCAGAAAAGTTTATGAAACCACAGGATCTAAAAGAGCGGACTTTAATCTTCACGGTCAGGATTTTCAATTTTGTTGAGACTCTACCCAACACGAGAGCTTTAGGAATTGTCTCTGATCAAATCCTTCGATCTTCATCTTCAATAGGTGCCAACTATCGTGCAGCACGAAGAGCAAAATCCGGGAGAGATTTTATCAACAAACTTAAAATCGTTGAGGAAGAAACTGATGAAACCCTATACTGGCTTGAGGTACTGGAAAGGCGAAAGATAGGCTCAAGGGATATTCTCATCCCGCTGGTTCAGGAAGCTCATGAACTTCTTGCAATCTTTGTTACAAGCATCAACACTGCAAAATCAAACCAAGCTCAACAAAATTTGAGAAAATAGTTTGTATTTCGTACTTCGAACTTCTAACTTGCATTCGTACTTCTACCTTTGTACTTCGTACTTAATCATCCCTTTATGAAAAAACTCATTGTTCTCACCGGTGCCGGCATCAGTGCGGAAAGCGGAATCAAAACCTTCCGTGATGCCGATGGATTATGGAACAATTACCGCATTGAAGAGGTCGCCAGTCCTGTTGCCTGGGCCCGGGACCCGGAGCTGGTCCTCGATTTCTACAATATGCGGAGGAAAGAGCTTTACGAGGTTGAACCGAATGCAGCCCATTATGCCCTGGTTGACCTGGAAAAAGACTTTGATGTAGAGGTTGTCACCCAGAATGTGGACGACCTGCATGAACGGGCTGGCTCCACCAAGGTGCTGCACCTTCACGGAGAACTTAAAAAGATAAGATCGACCATTGACCCCTCTAGTGTGTTCACGCTCGACGGATGGGAACTGAAGATGGGGGACCTTTGTCCGAAAGGATCGCAGCTTCGTCCGCACATTGTATGGTTTGGCGAAGAGGTGCCCAACATCATGATAGCCGGCACGATAGTTAGAAACGCCGACATCCTGGTTGTTATCGGAACCTCTTTGCAGGTTTACCCGGCAGCAGGGTTGCTCCATCATGCCCGGCACACTATTCCTAAATACCTGATCGATCCGAAGGCTGTTGTCAATCCGTATGTGATGAACCTGGAAGTGATCACGGAGAAAGCGACGGTGGGAGTGCCGCAACTGCTTAAGCAGTTACGAAGTTAGAAGTCAGAGGTCAGAAGTTAGATGCAGAAGTTTTACCCAGGTTTGGCACCATTCCAGGACATGGGGTATTTTGCCAATCTTCGCGGTAAAAAGTTGTTCTTCGGGCATCAATCCGGGGTGGTTTCGTTCCATGAACGCCAACATCTCTTCAACCATTGCCATTTCACCTGACCGACCATAATTCAGTTTCAAAAGATATATGTACAGCAGAACCTCCTCCCCGCAAAACGAGGTGCGCCCGGGGAAGAAGTTTTTCAGATGCAGCTCATCGGAAATCCTTCGTGTGGTTTTGTCGGGTTTGTTCAGGATTAAAGCTGAAGCATACATATAAGCGTAAGGGAGATAATCAGGATCCTTGCCGGACAGTATTTTTAATTGAGGCAGAAGGCTTCCAAGACCTGTTTTCAATTCAATGAACTTCAGGTAGAGGTATTGAAATACCGGGATCTCCGGATACTGAATTCTCATTTTATCGACTTCAGCAAAGCCTTCCTTCCATTTATCAGAGTTTGCCATATGATACAACCGTTCGGCTTGTCTGGTGATCTCCCTGCTGTTTGCAGGAGGCGCCATTTTTCCAAAAAGGAGGTGATCAGAAAGTAGTTCACTGCTGATCCGGAAGTCGAAAAGTTCTCCAATGATTGCCGAAGCTTGATCTACCTCTTCGTCTGTGATCATGTATTCGAAAAAAATGATATCGGCTTTTTCCAGTATTTCTACAATTTTTTCCGGGTTTCTCCTCAGCAGTTTTTTCGGATTCCTTGTAAGGCTGACGAAATCCAGGATCAGGTTCTTTTTTACCTTCTTGTTTTGGTAATCAATTTCTTCTCTCTCAACTTCCTCTTCGCGCTTGAAAAATTCATCCGCTCCGGCTTCTGTGACGAAATAGTAATTTCCATTCCCCAGTTTTTTCTCAAGGATTGGAAGCACCCTGCTTTTTTCACCGGGATTGTCGGGACGGGAGATGTAAAGCGGCTTCCCTTTAAATCCGAATTCAATATCTATCAGCTCAATTTTATCCGTATCTTCTTCCAGGATATGCCTTGGCAGGTCAAACGATTTATGCGGGTGAAAACCAGATTCTTCAGCAAACGCAATCGCTCCATAGATGATGTTATGTACCAGCGGATAATCTGCCTCCCTTATCCTGATTCCGTAATCATTTTCCCGTTGTTGCTTGTCGAGGAATTCATGAAAATCTTTTAGATGTTCGTTGAATTTCCAGAATGCCTCTTTCACTCCAAGGCAGTACAAATCCACTATAAAGGCACCGTTTGTAACATTGCCGTTGATGTGTATCCTGGTCACCAGAATCATGGCATATCCCGTTTCCCTCCAGTCATCATTGATATAACAGGGTCCGATGGGAAGCGTGCGGACCCGTGTGCGTATGTATTTTTCCGGAGCAAGCAATTGTTGCTTCTGATGCTTATTCATACTCTTTCCGATTCACGTTATTCACATTACTCACGTTCTTCACGCCATTCACGTTATTCACGATCTTCAATACCACCCGTAACCCTTCCGCCTCAGCTCTTCTTCACGTTCGCGTTTTTTCTTCTCTTTTTCATATTTCTTCTGCCATGCTTCAAACTCCTTCCTGTCCTTTTCCAGGGAGTGCTCCATCAAATCATTCACACTGATCCCCTGGCTGTCAATAATATCCCCAACCGGAGTCCATGTATCGCAGTTCCGGACCAGCATGCGCGGATTCAGAATATATACCCCCCGTTCAAGGCGACGAAACAATCTTTTGTTGTATGGGTTATTACTGTTTATCTCGTGTTTGGCTAAAAGCGCAAGCCAGTACTCGCGCTTTTTCCGGTAGTCCTGTAAAACGTTTTCGGGAAAACCATCAATATTTTCCAGAATGTCATCAACACGGATCCCGTATGCCTGGTAATGACTTTTTGCCTGAATGATAATTGTTTGTACGGCAATAAACAGATGCACCATCAGAAACTCGATCTTATGGGGGTCGATCTTGATCAGCTGCCCGTCCACTTGCAGGCTCAGGGCATCGGAAAGCAGCATCGGGTAAATCTTTCCGAGCCGTTGTTTCGCGTACTCCCTTCTCACATATGCTTGTTGAAGCGCGATCTGTACGGGAGTTTTGTGGAAGGTATCAGGAAGATCCGGGTTTGCCCCGTTTTCCAGGAGTGCGGCGGTGATCTTCACCGTTCCTGAAAAGACAGCTGCATGAAGCGGTGTAAAATTGAAGATATCCCGGTAATCGATCCCGTACTTATTCACCTCCTGCGCCACCATCTTCAGGTTATCTTCCCTGTAATACTGGTAATATTTCCGGAAGATGGACCCGCGCTCATTCTCATATTTTTCGGCCCGGCGGTAATTCAACGCAGCCAGTTTCTCCAGGATATACGTTTGATTGTGTATCAGCGCAAAGTCAAACAGTTGGTCTTTGGCTTTCTTATTGAAATGTTCCGGGTCGAACGCCTCATTTCGCAACGCGATATACTTTTCATGAGTCATGGGTTCCCAGTTCGGGCTGACGGTGACCAGGATGTCTCTCCGGATGGCATCAGCCTGCTCCGATTTTCCCATCTTCTCCAGCCGACGCGCTTCCCGCTTCCACTCTTCCGCAGAAGAGATATCTTCTTTGATGACTCTCTCCTTTATCTCTTCGGATATCCCCAACAAGCGGATCAGTTTGTGTCCGCGGGCCTGTTCCACGATATAAACATTCTTTACAGCCCGTGTGATAGCCACGTACAAAGAGTTGATATAAAACTTGTAGGCATCCAGGGATTTATCGCTCTTATCCCGGCCTCTGGAGTATACCGGATCTTCCCCGTTGACATGGTCGGCGCTCACTCCTTCACAGATGCTGTTGAATTCTGAAGCGTTATCGGATATGAAATTGTACAGAATGATGTTCTCGTACTCCAGTCCTTTGGATTCCTGCACCGAGAAAAGCAACGGGGAGGGAAAGACTCTGCCGGCCCCGGGTTTGTCCTCGTTTCGCAGGACCAGCACAGCATAATTGACCGATTTGCGGGTTTTGGCGGCAAGTTCGGGAACTGTCTTATGTTTCTCTTCCAGGAACACCATCTCACCCTCCGATTGTGAAATAGTGGTGACCAGGTAATTGCTCTCCTTATCGAGCGATCCGAAGCGGGCGATCTTGATCTTCAGCAACCGGTTGGCGAGTTCGGAAACCGCGGGTGTGTTGCGGTAATTGGCATGAAGGATACGGATGTCATCGCTCCGGAAATCATTCCGGTAGAACATGCTCTTGAGGTGCGACCAGGAAAAGAAGTTAGGATGTACTACCTGGTTGGCATCCCCGCAAAGGATAAAATTCCCCGACCTGGTCAACGACTTCAGAATAAGAAAGAGCTGAATATTGGTAAAATCCTGTACCTCATCCACAATGAGGTAATCGTACACAGGACGGCAAAGGTCCAACAGGCTGTGAGAATATATGTTACTATCGTAATACCCCTCTTCCTTCAGGAACAGCAGGTATTTTTCGAACAGGTTATAAATGGTTTCCCGTTCGGCGGAAAGGAAAATGGATTGCTTAATCCCGAGTGAGGTATAGTCAGCGACCGTGAGGTATTCTTTCGTGATGTCCATCCCGGTAATCACTCCCCTGAATTCTTCATATACTTTGTGGGCATCTTTCAGGCGGGTAGATTGCCGGAAGCCGAAGAACCAGCGCTCAAACCGCCTGAAATCCATCTCTTTTCCATCCGGGATGCGGATGGTCTCAATGAATTCACGGTAAGATAGAAAATCTACTTCCTGGTGTTCATTTTCGTAATGGTTCGAATAATACCAACGTGAGGAGTTCTCGGCCAGGAAGGACGACAAGGTTACGTACAATATGCGGCCCTTCAGCGTTTTAATCTTTTCGAGGGTCAGAGCGGTTTTTCCGCTTCCGGCCGATCCGATGATGATTTGTGGCAGGGGAACCTGGAGGATTACCTCCTGATTGTCGTCGAAAGAGAGGAACTTGTCGAGCAGATGGAATTTGGGATAACGCTTGTTGATATATTGCATTGCAACCATATCCTCCGCCGGGGGAGTTGCATGGGTGAGGGGAACCAGCATGGATTCATCTACCGGCGCTCCGCGCAGGAAACGTGAGCCGGCGTAATCATGGTTGAGTATCAGTTCCAGCACCAGCAGATAGGTTTTTCCCTGATACATGCCAAAGCGGAATAGTAACCGGTTTTCCTGGTCCAGCCGTGCACGGTAAAATCCAGAACCGGTCATTTTCTTCACTTCAGCCGCGGCAAATCTGCCAGAAGCCAGTTCTTCCAGCGTTTTATCGAATTGTTTACGTAGGTTACCGGGATTCAGGTCGTTTAGCAGGAGGATCTCGTACATGGTATCGTTTTACGCCTCAAATTTACTTTTTGCGCTGAACGACCGTACAGATTGTTGAAAACAATTGAATATTAGTTTGGCTTTTAACCTCAGGTCCTCTTCGAAAAGTATTTTATACTGAAAATCAGTTTTACCTCATACCCTAAAGGGAGCCTGGTTTTCAGCAACTTCACCCTTTAGGGCCGAGGCAATAAGTTGCTGAAAATTAAATAATTAACCATTGCAAGTGGACTCAACCATTCTCCAGGAATTTCTCCAGCTTCCGGATATTCAGCAGCGGGATCTTGAAACAGTATTCCTGGCCGTTTTTCTGCAGGATAGCGATTCGTTTTTTCCGGCTGACTTTGGTAAGCCAGGCGAGGTTAATGATGATGGACCGGCTGATGCGGAAGAACCGGCCAGGTGGAAGCATGGCCTCGAGGGAGCCGATGTTGGTGGTGACCAGTTCGTGCTTCTCTAGGTCAAAGAATAAGTCGGCGTAGTTCCAGTCGGCCTGGATATAGACAATATCTTGCGGATTGATCAGGATAAAACCGCCGGTTGTGCTGATCTTCAGTTTTTCGGGCGGGAACGCTTTTTCGCGTAACAGAGCGATTTGTTCATCCCGTGTTTTGGTATCCTCTTTCAGGGATAGCCGGTTTACGGCATGTTTCAGTTCGTCGAAACTGACCGGTTTGAGCAGGTAGTCAAAGGCGGCATAGCGGATAGCCTGGATGGCATATTCGTCGAAAGCGGTGATAAAGATGACGGCGGGTCTAAATCCGTCGATGTAGAGCTCGTTCACCACTTCGAATCCGTTCTTCTCAGGCATCTGGATGTCGGTGAACACCAGGTCGGGCCGCAACAGTTCGATCTGTTCCACGGCATTCTTCGATCCCACCACCGTTCCGATCACCTCAATCAGCTGACATTCACGTAGAAGAGACTCCAGACCGGCGATGGCTTCGGGTTCGTCGTCGACAATGAAGGCTCGGATGGGCGTAGTCATTTATATGTTGCTGGGATCGTCCAGCTTCCTTTGCTCCAGGAAATGTTCGATCTTATTTAGAAATTCCTTCATTTCCGCAAACATCTCCTCAATTTCTTCTTTTTCAAAATAATAGACAGTAGCGTAATCTCCTTTTGTCCTCAGGTTATATCCCTTTGTCAGAATTTTTGAGTATTTAACCGGGATTTTTCCGGAATGAATGAAGGTTTTATTGAACCAGCCCAATAATTGGGAATGCTTTGAGGACTCAAAGCCGACGCTGAGTGATAGCGCCTGAAGCATGTAAAACATGCTGTAATAGATCCGGTTCATAGCGCCCCGGAACATTTTGTTCTGCAATAAAGATTCAGCTTCAATAGCAGTCGATTTCGCCTGCATAATTCGATAGCTGATCAGTTCCCTCCGGTTCTCTTCAGATATCATGCATAGATCCCTTTCTCAATTGCATTGATAATCAGAGGTTCTTGTCCTTTGAGCGTGTGATCCCGGTCATTTTGTGACAAAAGATGCAGGTCGAACAGGACCTGGTATTTCAATCCAACATCAAATGCCTTATCAAAGATTTTATTCTGATACCTCCAGTCAAAATCATCTCTGACAATGATAAGAATATCATAATCTGAATCTTCTGATGCTTTTTCAGATGCCTGGGATCCAAATAAAATGACATCCTGAATATTATCACCAAATTGAGCGAACAATGTGGTTTTTAGCTCCTTTAATATCATAACAGGATGCATGGTAAATGGAATGGTGTTGATATTTTTTCAAAAATACAAAAACCTCATGAACTTGTACCATGAAAAATACGAAGTCAGAAGTTCGAACTTGCGTTCTAACTTCGTACTTCTGGCTTCTAACTTTTTTCGACCGGAATCGTAATCTCCACCTTTGTTCCCGTCGCTTTTCCTGCATCATCAAACAGATCGATCACCCTCCACTGGATCCTGATCCCCGTGATCTTGTGATACAGCTCCAAAAACTCCTCCATGATCTGCAATCCTTTGCCGGTCCCCTGCGTTTCGTCTTTGCCGGCTTCGGTCCTGCCGATGCCGTTGTCTTCAATCTCAAGAACCAGAACAGAATCACGGCTTACCGCCCGGATGATCAACAGTCCTCCCGATTCTTTCTTCAACAATCCATGTTTTATAGCATTTTCCACCGGCGACTGGATGATCATCTTGGGGATCGGTGTGTTCAGGTCCATCTGTTCATCAATATCTATCCGGAAGTCAAACCGGTCCTTGAAGCGGAACTTCTCCAGCTCGAGGTAATTCCGGGAGAATTCCAGCTCCTCAGCCAGACTTCTTTGTATTTTATCACCCGAGAGTACCAATGACCGGTACATTTTCGAGAAATGCAAGAGGCTCTGACCGGCCTGCTCCTTTTCGTTCCGCTGAACGGCCGCGATCACCGAGTTGATGGCGTTCATACTGAAATGCGGATCCATCTGATTCTTTACGATCTTGAGCTGCAGCTCGGTGATCTTTTTCTCCGTCCGGTGACGTTTTTCGATCTGGGTTCGCTGGATTTTGCGGATGAGAAGAATAAACAGCCAGACAACAAGGAAAATGCCAATGAAAATCGGCCAACGGACATAATACAAGGGATTTTCTGAATAGGATAACAAGAATTCATATCCATCAACATAGGCAGACAGTTGGGGATATTGATCTGGCACTTTTTTCAGTGAACAGGTCATCATCCCATATCTCTGCAGGGGCATTTGAAAGAATACCGGATTGCTCAGATCTGCCCGAAAGACTGATAAAACACCCCTGATACCGTCAAAAGAGATAATTTCCTTTTTATCATCCAGGTCAATATCAAGGGTATCCACAGGATAAAAATGTGTGTTCCTTGTAAATCGTCGTTTGATCTCCTTTAAGGTCGTATCAAAATGATAAACCTGCCCGTTTTTTTCTGATGCAACAATGGTTGGATCAGTTCCCTGAGGTAGCGTAAATACTGCCCATATTTGATCATACTTAAAATACGGAACTGAACATGAATCTATGGCTGATCCATTACAAGAATAATGATAGAAAACGGATGGTTTGCCGGTCTGAACGGGTGGTACGTATAAGGCATACAGATCATGAAATCCTTTGCCATTAGGGAGACAGAAAGTGCGTAATCCACTGTACCCGTAATACGGGAATTTGTATGGTTTAAACAGATAGTTGAGTTTACTGTCAAAGGCAATCAACCAGCAGTAACGGTCATTTATCGGGTAGTTAACAGTATCAGGAAAACTTTGCATGGCATATCCGTGAGGGAAAACTTCACTTATCCCATCACCCGTAATATCGAATATATGAAGATATCCCAAAAAGTACCCGTTGGGAGGAGATATTAACAACGTATCCAGGTGGATATTATAGATAAAAGCGTTCCTTGGGAGTCCTGAATAACCTCCGTTGATACTGAAAACAAGATCTTTGAAGCCATCCCTGTCCATGTCATGCATTCTGCTACAATCTATGGTCAGGTCAGGTTTATTATTCCAGGGAACATACGTCGTTATGAACCGTCTTTCATATACCGGATTCTTATTTGTAAAATCCGAAACAATGCAGAGGTGTACTGAGTCATTTGAGAGAGTAAAAACGTACACCTCTTTCATTCCATCACTATTATAATCGCCGGTAAACAGATAACAACTATACCAAAAGTCAAATGATCCACTGAAGTCCCATTCCTGGAAGTGTTTTGAAGGATTTAGATAAATGAATAAAGACGCTATGTCTTTGTCATATGCATAATCCGATGCTATAATCCGGTCACTATATCCATTTCCGTCTAAATCATCATATAAAAGTGCAAGCGTATTCTTCTCGATTATCAGGTCATCCTGGATAAGCCGGTACCGGGGAATATCGGGGAAAAACAGGAGAACAATTACCAAAGTGACCAGGCAGGATAGGAAGAGAGGGTGGGCAGCAAATGATATGAGTTTTTTTCGCATGCGGGAATAAGTGCTGGAAAACAGATTCAACTATATGACTATTTGTTGCTACAAAAAAAGGGGGGGGTGAATAGGTGGATTGATGGTTTCAGCATTTCAGCTAATCGGAGAGATATTTTTGAGGAAAACTAAAAGTAAAAACCAATGAAAACAAGCTTTATTATATACCTCTTACTATTTATCACAATAGGAGGATTTTCTCAAATACCAACAAATGGACTTATTGCCTGGTATCCGTTTAATGGGAATACTAATGATGCAAGCGGAAATGGAAATCACGGAATAAATTACGGAGCTACCCTTGTACCAGACAGATTTGGGTATTCAAACAAGGCATATGAATTCAATGGTGTAGATAATTCTATCAATACAACCCTGCTCAATTGTTTCACAAATCAAATGTCCATTGCGTTATGGTTTAATTCTACAAATACATCATATGCATCTGCCTTGATTGCCTCCAGGGATGGTTACACGAATTTTTCCGGGATTGATGTAATGTATAATGGGGCGATTGGATTTACGGCAAAGATCGCTAATATGGTAATTACGAATAACAATACAAATTATATCAGTAATAGTTGGCATTTTGTAGCAGGAACTTATGATGGTACTGTGCAAAAAATTTATCTTGATGGATTATTGATTAATCAAAATAATCAAACTGGTGATGTTGATGACGCCGTAAGTTACCTAATAGGCTACGATCAGTGTGCTGTTTGTCCGGAGAATCGTCATTTTAACGGAAAAATAGATGATATCTTCATCTATAACAGGCCGCTAACAGATCAGGAAATTCAGCAGCTCTATTCGTATAATGTTTTTCAATGTCCCACATCCATTACATATGGCGAGAAAACATATAATACGGTTCAAATCGGGGAACAATGTTGGATGAAAGAAAATCTGAACCTTGGTAACATGATAAATAGTTCGCAATACCCTGGAAATAATAATATTATAGAGAAATACTGCTACAACAATCTCCCGTCGAATTGTGATATTTATGGTGGTTTATATCTTTGGTCTGAGGCAATGGCCTATAGTACTTTAAGCGGTTCTCAAGGAATATGTCCAAATGGTTGGTATATTCCTTCAAGTGAGGATTGGGTGAATTTATTTGATTACCTTGGTGGGGCCTGGTTCGCTGGTGGTAAAATGAAAGAAACTGGTTTTGAACACTGGTTACCTGGAAATTATGGTGCTACGAATGAATGTGGATTTACTGCACTCGGAGGTGGATGGCGAGGTAATACTTCTTTTGGCTCATTAAAATTCTATGGAATTTTTTGGTCTTCTTCTACTGTCGAAGGAACTAACCTGAATTATTCATAAACTCAAAATTCGGATAAAAAACCGTACCTTTTCCTGGGCGAAGACAAAAAATTATGCAAGTTGGGCTGCTTTGAAGATATTGATACGGGCTTTTTTTTGGGA
>Ga0172369_10009162_pt1 | contig 11045 bp, 10 predicted proteins | sample LakKiv25m_FD_114539 | JGI IMG/M metagenome (GOLD analysis project Ga0172369, IMG submission 114539) | Freshwater microbial communities from Kabuno Bay, South-Kivu, Congo - kab_022012_11.25m | ecosystem: Environmental > Aquatic > Freshwater > Lake | place: Democratic Republic of the Congo...
ACGACCTTTCATCCATCAAGGCTTGCATCTCCGGCTCCGCTCCTCTGATGCGTGAAACAAAAGAACAATTCGAAAAATTAACAGGCGGCAAAGTATTCGAGGGATATGGGCTTTCCGAAGCGCCTACAGCCACACACTGCAACCCGCTCAACGGAGAAAACAAGGTCGGCTCAATCGGTATGCCGCTGCCAGATGTGGATATAAAACTTATCAGCCTCGATGATGGCGAAACCGATTGAGCACAGGGCGAGATCGGCGAGATCGTCGTCAACGGGCCGCAGGTGATGAAAGGCTATCACAACATGCCAACCGAGACAGCCAACAGCCTGCGCCAGATGAAGGATGGCAAGACCTGGTTATTCACCGGCGATATTGCCCGCATGGACGAGGACGGTTATTTCTACATCGTTGACCGTAAGAAGGAACTCATCAAGCCCGGCGGATTCCAGGTCTGGCCGCGTGAAGTTGAAGAAGCCATCATGGATCATCCCAAAGTGTTGGAAGTCGGCGTGGGCGGCATCCCTGACCCGCAGCGCGGTGAAACCGTCAAGGCGTGGATCGTGGTCAAACCGGGCGAAACATTAACAGAGGCCGAACTCAAGGCTTTCTGCAAAGAGCATCTTGCGCCTTACAAAGTGCCGACCCATTATGAATTCCGCACTGAATTGCCCAAGACCACGGTTGGAAAGATTTTACGCCGTGAGTTGGTAAGACAGCATAAGGAAGGCGGAAAGTAATTGATTTAATGCAAAGAGGCTTCTCTAATGAGAAGCCTCTTTTATTTACAAATTATTATTTCTCTTACGCAACCTGCGGCGTGCCGCTTTTCTTGCCAAACGGCGATGGGAAAAGCGCTTCAAACTCTTCGCGGTTAATTGATTCAACTTCAAGCAATTTCTGGGCAATCAAATCCAACTGTTTGCGGTATTTCTTCACCAGAGCCTTGGACTGTTTGTAAGCGTCTTCAACCAGCTTGCGGACTTCGCGGTCAATTTGCTCGGCGACTGCCTCGGAATAATCACGTTGTTCAGAGATTTCGCGCCCGAGGAAGATCATTTCTTCCTTCTGTCCGTACGTCATCGTACCCATTTCATTGCTCATGCCCAAACGTGTGACCATGGCGCGCGCCATGCGAGTCACCTGCTCGATGTCGTTGGATGCGCCAGAGGTGATGTCATCGAAGATCAATTCTTCGGCAGCACGCCCGCCGAGCGCCATCGCCAGAGTGGCGAGCATTTTCTTGCGCGACATCAGGATGCGGTCTTCATCCGGACGGAACCAGGTTACGCCGCCAGCCTGCCCGCGTCCAACAATGGTTACTTTTTGAACCGGATCAGCTTCAATGATTGCATTTGCAACCACCGCGTGACCAGCTTCATGGTAAGCAATGATGCGCTTCTCTTCTTCACTAATAAGACGTGACTTGCGCTCCGGTCCCATAACGACGCGCTCAATAGCTTCTTCCATCTCGGATTGGCCAATACTCTTCTTGTTGCGGCGCGCAGCCAGGATGGCAGCTTCATTCACCAGGTTTTCAAGATCAGCGCCAACGAAGCCAGGGGTGCCACGAGCAACCGATGCCAGGTCAAGAGCAGGATCCAATGGTTTTCCCTTGGAATGAACCTTCAAAATAGCTTCACGACCTTTAACATCCGGGCGATCGAGCGTGACGCGACGATCAAAACGACCGGGGCGCATCAAGGCTGGATCGAGAATATCCGGGCGGTTGGTGGCAGCCATGACAATGACATTGGTATCCGTGTCAAAGCCATCCATTTCCACCAACATCTGGTTAAGGGTTTGCTCACGTTCATCGTGCGAACCACCCAAACCTGCGCCACGTTGGCGGCCAACCGCATCAATTTCATCGACAAAAATGATACAAGGTGAATGACGCTTTGCCTGGTCAAAAAGATCACGAACGCGGCTGGCGCCCACACCAACAAACATTTCGACGAATTCCGAACCGGAGATCGAGAAAAAGGGCACACCGGCTTCACCGGAGACGGCCTTGGCTAAAAGTGTCTTACCAGTACCGGGAGGACCCACCAACAAAACACCCTTTGGAATGCGGGCACCTAATTGGATGAACTTCTGTGGTTCGCGCAGGAATTCAACAACTTCTTTCAGCTCTTCTTTTGATTCATCCGCACCAGCAACATCATCGAATGTCACGGTCGGGTGCTCACCGCTAAACATACGGGCACGGCTCTTTCCAAAAGACATGGCCTGGTTATTTGATCCCTGGGCCTGGCGGAAAATCCACCAGAAAAGGCCAAACATCAAGATGAAGGGCAATACATACCCGACAACGCTCAAAACAGAAAGCCATGAGCTGGGGGGTTGAATCTCCACCTTGACCTTGTCTGGTGTCAGTTGCTCGGCAGATACACCCAACTGGATCAATTGTTCCACCAAAGAGACGCCATCTTCCTTTTGAGCTGTCTTTTCGATGTCACCCTGGGTGCCACCTGGATAGATCACGCGCAAACGATTATCGGATTCAACAACAATACGCTGAACTTTGCCCGACTGAATATCTGCGGCAACCTGGTTAATGGTAAGGGTTTCGTCGGCGCCAGGCTGCTGCCGGATCTGGAAAAAGACCATGGCAACAATTGCAATGAACAGCAAGGCATAGATTATTAATGACTGATTTCTGGAATTGTTCACGAAGACCTCCTCTAAGGCCACAGTGATTATAAACCAACCAAAGGGCCTTTTGTTTCAACTGATGAATAACTTATATGATTCTCTAATATATTCCTGCCAAAAACAGCCAAATTTACCTTTAATCCCAATTTATTCGAGCACCAAGGTAACCGGACAATGGTCCGAGCCCAGGACATCATCATGAATGATCACATCCCGCACATGCTGAACAAGTTTCTCTGATACCAAAAAATAATCCAAGCGCCAACCCACGTTCCGTTGGCGGGCACTCATGCGATAGGTCCACCAGGTATACTGGACCCTGTCCGGGTAAAGTGAGCGGTAGACATCCACAAACCCATGTCCAAGAAATTTATCGATCCAGGCTCGTTCTACCGGGAGAAAGCCGGAATTCGTTTCGTTTTGTTTCGGATTACGCAAGTCGATCGGCTTATGCGCGGTATTGAAATCCCCGGTGATGATAATGTTTTCCCCGGAGGCGTGCAGTTCATCACATGTTTCCAGAAGTCTGGCATAAAAGTCCAACTTATAATCCAGGCGATCCTGGCTGCGCTGGCCATTTGGAAAATAAATATTGTAAAGATAAAAACCTGGGTGGCGGGTGCGGATAATCCTGCCCTCAATGTCGAAGCGTTCTTCGCCATGACTCATCATCACTTCGAAGGGTTGTTCCTTTAATAAGGTTGCCACCCCGCTATATCCGGGTTTCTGCGCGGAGTTCCATATAGTGCCGTATCCGGGAAAATTCTTTTGCTCATCATCCAATTGAATCTCCATCGCCTTTATCTCCTGTAGACATAGCACATCAGGAGACTCAGTTATGAGCCATTTCTTTAGCCCTTTTCCCATTGCAGCACGAATGCCATTTACATTCCAGGTGGTTATTCTCATCATCAGGCTGGTCCATCAATTGTGGTAAACTCTACAAACACTCGCAAACAAATTGATTCGATTGGCAAAATCCGCAGAACCCCAAAACTGACAGGATCACGCAGCTAGCGCTTTTTGTTTTAACATTTAAGAAACCATGATATCCGCGAATGGACATTTGTAATTTCTTGTTTATCCAATAGTGACACTTATTTACCAGCAGGGTATTCCATGTCTGAAAAAACAAAACATATTGTATGTATTGATGATGAAACAGACATGATCGAACTATTGAATCTAATTCTTCAAAGGAAAGGTTTTCGAGTCAGCGGGGTGCTAAGTGGTGAAGCGGGGTTACAGAGTATCCGTGAAACCATGCCCGATCTGGTGCTGCTCGACTTGATGATGCCGGATATGGGCGGTTGGGAAGTATACCAGCAAATAAAAGCTGATGAAAAAACCAAAAATATTCCCGTTATCATCGTAACCGCCAAGGCCCTTACCATAGACAAAGTACTGGGATTGCAGATCGCAAAAGTAGATGATTATATAACAAAGCCGTTCAGCCCCGCCACCCTGGTCAAAAGCATAGAACAAGTTTTGGCCAAGCAAGAAAAAAGCTAGACAAAAACAGCACAAATTCCTTTGAATTCAGATCTTCAAATCCCCATGCCAAAAAACAAAACAATCATCCGCAACCTGACCAATCCTGCCATCCAGCCGATCGAAGCGATGTGGTGCGAGTCATTTTTCAGCCGTTTGCGCGGGTTTACATTCCGGTCAGGCGTACAACCCACTGAAGGCCTAGTACTGGTTGAAGCACGTGACAGCCGGCTGGATACATCCATCCACATGTTTTTTGTATGGACCGACCTGGCGGTGGCCTGGGTGAATTCGAGTAATGAAGTTGTCGATACAGCCCTGGCGAAAGCATGGCGACCTTTTTATGCTCCTGCCCACCCCGCCCGTTATGTGATCGAATTTCAACCTGAACGGCACGGTGATTTTCGACTTGGAGACCACATTTCCTTTGAATATGAATAAACACTTCATTTCCTTCCTGTTACTGATCGCATTGCTATCGATTACCAACCCAGTGCAGGCCCAGCAAACCACCCCGTCATCCGGCCCGGTTTATATTATCCAACCGGGAGACAGCATGTACAGCATCGCTGTCGATTTTGGTATTTCGCTGGATAATCTATTGGCTGCCAACCCAATGACGGATCCAAATAATATTGCCATTGGCGACCAAATCGTCATCCCAGGGTTGCAAGGGATCAGTGGTTTCGTGGTCACCCAAAATGTCGGCTATGGCGACAGCCTGAGAAGTCTCAGCCGGCGGGCACAAGTCAGCGAAAGTGTGCTGCGAAAGTTGAACCACATCACCAGCCCTTTCGAATTGTTTGCGGGTTTCAAACTTATCCTGCCACAGAAAGAAAACTTCGTCCCGCTCACACACGGTGTTGTACTTGCTCCAGGTGAAAGTCTGCTTGAGGCCGCGGTGCGTGAGAATAGAGATCCCTGGGCGCTTGTCCAGACAAACGAATTAGGCGGCAGATGGGACGGAGCACCGGGAGATCTTCTCTTCAGCGCTTCAGAATCCACCGATACCAGTCCCAGTACCGTGAAGGGCGGCATGCCCTCGGCTTTTATTGATGTGAGTGTTGCACCCCTGCCCATGACCCAGGGCACAACCAATATCATCAAGGTCAAGACCCATCCCGGTGTGACCCTGAACGGAACATTGGTGGATATGCCGTTGCACTTCTTCCCAAGCAGTGAAAACAATTATGTGGCCTTGCAAGGCGTATTCGCCATGCTCGAACCCGGTCTCTATCCACTTAAATTGGAAGCATCATTACCCGATGGCCGGAAACAAAGCTTTGAACAAAGGGTTCAAATACAATCCGGGTATTATCCCGATGATCCAATGCTAAGCGTGGATCCAGAAACCATCGATCCCGCTATAACGTTACCTGAAAACCAGCAGATTGCCACAATTGCATCGCCAGCCACACCCGCTAAGCTATGGCAGGGAATGTTCCAGCTTCCGGTAGCTGAGGATTACTGCACAAAATCACGATTCGGCAGTCGTCGCGCATATAACGGCGGGACTTATGATAGTTTTCATGGGGGTCTGGATTTTGGTGTTTGCTCCGCAATCCACCCTTTTGATATATACGCGCCGGCCGATGGTGTTGTGGTCTTTACCGGGCAATTAACGGTAAGGGGTAACGCTACAATCATTGATCATGGCTGGGGTGTTTACACTGGGTACTGGCACCAGGAAGAGATCCTTGTCAATGTTGGCGATCATGTAACAACTGGACAATTGATAGGGAAAATCGGGAAGACAGGCAGGGTTACCGGACCGCACTTGCATTGGGAAGTGTGGGTCAATGGCATTCAAGTGAATCCAGCAGAATGGCTGAACAACACATATCCTTAATACCCTGATTGCTCTTTTGGTCTACTACCCAAAACGCGATAATCAATCAAGCCGTTTTTTACACATCCTTATAAGGATATTCAAATGAGCGAACTGATCACTTTTCTTAAGCAGAGCGACGTTTTTTACCAGTTCACTCAAACCCAGCTTGAGTTGGTTGCGAACCTGTGCCAAGAGAAAAACTTCGCCGCAGGTGAAACCCTATTTGAGGAAAACAGCAGTAGCAAGGAACTTTATATCATTGTCCACGGGGAAGTCGATATTCTTATCGATCCAGGCATTATTACCACAAAAAACATGGTAGAAAAAGCCATCATTGCCACCTTGCGAAGGGGGCAATCCTTTGGAGAAGTGGCACTCGTGGATGAAGGTATGCGCTCGGCAACTGCCCGGGCAAAAGCGAAAGAAGTGCGCCTGCTGGTTATCCCGCGTGACAAGTTGATCATGTTGTGTGAAACCTATCCCCAATTGGGTTACCGATTAATGTATAACCTGGCCGCAGACATTGCAATGAAGTTACGCAATTCAGATCTGCGCATCCGGGAAAAAGTGTTGTATCGCCAGCAAAAAAATCAAAATAATATATAATTGTGAACCAAATCACGCACTCTGATACACGCAATTAGCGCCTTAGAATTTTCCCGCAAAGTAACTGTTTCATTGCCTAAAAAACACTTCTCCGTCACGGCTAGAAATTTGCCAAGAAAGAGGCTTTAGCCAGCATGAACCTGCATTTCGCCTTTTTAGTCCTGGAAGAGCATCCATACGGACGGGAAATGTTACGATCCCTACTAGCAAATGATTTGATCCCGGCGGTAATTATCCAGGAAGTATCCAGCGTTGGCGATGTCGAACGGGAAAAATTCCTATCCCGCATAACCGGTCAACCAATTCCGCCTCGGCTGACGGAACTTATCACTGGAAAAAAAATTCCAGTGTTCTGCGTTGCGAACCATAATGACCCAACCTGCAGAGAACTTCTGGAAAGCGCGCAACCCGAAGTACTGGTATTGGGCGGAACGCGCATCATTAAACCGCAAACCCTGTCCATCCCGAGGCGCGGCACGGTGAATGCACATCCGGGATTACTGCCAATGTTACGCGGATCTGCTTCGGTTGGCTGGGCTTTGTACAAAGATCTGCCTGTTGGCGCCACGGTCCACTTCATTGACCCGGGGATTGATACCGGCGATATTATCGCCAGGCGCGAACTACCAGTCCATCATGACGACACGTATGAGAGTCTTAATTATCGTGTCGCATGTCTTTCCGGGGAATTGATGGCAGAATCGCTGATGTCGATGGTCAAAGGTGAGGCACCACGCATGGCCCAAGACCGCAACCAGGGCGAGACTCTGCGTGTTATACCAGATGATTTCTTGGAAGAAGGAAAACATCGACTCTCTGAAGGACGCTACTCGCATTTTGCGGATTAATTACACACTTCTCCCATAAGGCTACAATCCACATGAGTATTGAACAATCGCGCGAATATGCCCGACAGCAGGATGTGCAAGACGAATTGGCAGCTTATCGGAATAGATTTTTAAATTCTGATCCTGACCTGATCTACATGGATGGTAATTCGCTGGGTCGATTACCTGAGCATACAGTTGAGCGGGTTGGACAAATTGTTAGAAAAGAATGGGGGGAAAGGCTGATCAGGTCATGGGGCATCAATTGGTTCCAGGCCCCAATCCAGATCGGTGAAAAAATCGCCCACTTGGTGGGCGCTGGAAAAGGCCAGGTGGCTGTCAGCGACTCCACGACCATTAACCTATACAAGCTGACCATGTCGGCTTTAATGCTCAGACCAGGGCGCACAAAAATTATCACCGATATGCTCAACTTTCCTTCTGATCTATATATGCTACAGGGTTGTTGTCATGTTTTGGGTGGAAAACATCACATCCAGATGCTCGAGCCTACAGACGGAATGCGAGTTGAGACACATGCCGTTCTGGATGCCATTGATACTGACACGGCGCTGGTGACCCTGTCACATGTGGTTTTCAAGAGTGGTTACATGTATGATGCCCAAACCATTAGCGATTATGCCCATAAAAAAGGCGTGCTGGTGCTCTGGGACCTGAGTCACTCGGTCGGTTCAGTACCCGTGGAGTTGGATGAATGGGGCGCCGATTTCGCGGCCGGCTGCACTTATAAATACCTGAATGGCGGGCCAGGCGCACCGGCCTTTCTTTATGTGAACAGCGCGTTACAGCAGGAAGCGCTTTCGCCCATTTGGGGCTGGTTTGGGGAACGCGCTCCATTCAGCTTCGAACTTGAATATGCACCTGCGGCAGGCATTCAACGTTTCCTGTGCGGTACCCCGTCCGTGCTTTCAGTGCTGGCGATGGAGCCGGGAGTTGACCTACTGCTGGAAGTAGGGATAGATCGCCTGCGCAAGAAATCCCTGCAACTGACAACCTATCTCATTGATCTGTTCGATGCCAGGCTAGCCCCACTGGGCTTCAGCCTTGGGACACCGCGGGAAATGGAACAGCGCGGCTCGCATGTCAGTCTTCGTCACCCGGATGGATACCGCATCAACCGCGCACTGATCGAAGAGATGAATGTCATTCCAGATTTCCGCGAACCCGATAATATCCGGTTGGGAGTAACACCGATGTATACATCTTTCCAGGATGTATGGGAATGCGTGGATCGTATTGAACGAGTGATCAAGGAGAAACGCAATCTGCGTTTCTCTGAAACCCGCCTTACCGTTACATAGTAGCAATGGCAGCCAACACCTGATCTCAAGCCATGCTATCTGGTAATGGTACAAAACTATTCTCGGAGGAGAAAGAATGAAACGTATCGTTGTGTTCCTGATGTTGGCCGCCTCGCTCCTGCTGGCGGCCTGTGGCCCGGCTGCAGCCACTGAGCCGGAAGCCTGCAAGGCAGATCTTGGCTGCGCCAAGATTGCCAAAGACCAGACCGTCAAGGTCGGTTATGCCGGCCCGATGACTGGCGATTATTCCCAGTTTGGCATCGACATGTCCCAGGCTATGAAGATAGCTGTTGCTGACTTTGGCGATGTCAAAGGTTGGAAAGTTGAAATGGCAATTGAAGATGACGGCGGCGGTGCCGAAGGTGGCGCGGCCGTAGCCAACAAGCTGGTATCAGATCCCACCTTTGTTGCCATGGCTGGCCATGCCTTCTCTGGTGCGACTGCCGCAGCAATGCCAATCTATGAAAAAGCCGGCGTGCCAATGATGTCGCCCTCCGCCACGAATCCTGACCTGACAGCCAAAGATTCCAAAGTCTTCAATCGCAATGCTTTCACCGATACCGAACAAGGTAAGGGCGCTGCGACATACCTATATGAGAAACTGGGCATAAAGAAACTTGCTCTCATGCATGATGGGACTGATTATGGGCAGGGACTTGCCAATGTAGTCAAGGAAACATTTACCTCGCTTGGCGGTGAAACTGTGGCTTTCGAAGCAATCACCCCAGGTGAATCAGACTACAGTGCCCCACTGGCTGCAGTGGCATCCAAGGGACCCGAAGCCTTGTATTTTGGCGGCTACGTAGGTGAAGGCGCTGTGCTTGCCAACCAGATGAAACAGGCTGGCCTGGACGGCGTTGTCCTCTTCGGCGGCGATGGCATCTATGGCAAGGATTTCCTCAACAAGTCTGGTGCAAATGGTGAAGGGGTTTATTCAGCGACTCTCGTTCCCCCCGGAACCGACCCGATCGTGAAATTCAACAAGGCCTACCTGGCTGCTTATGGCACCGAGGCTGGGGTTCTCTCCGCCTATACCTGGAACTCCTACGATGCAGTCGGCGCGTTGATCAAGGCGATCAATAGCGTGGCGATCGTCCAGGGTGATACCCTTTACATCCCGCGCGGCGCCTTGGTTGCGGCCGTGCGTGGAATGAAGGATTACCAAGGCATCGCGGGGGTGATCACTTGCAAAGAAAATGGAGAATGCAATGCCTCCGGCCCGGTATTCTACGTTGTAGAAAATGGCGCCTGGGTGCCTGCCAAGTAAGATATGCTTCAAATTATGTGCCATCCGTCTTGAAACAACTCAAGATGGGGGGTAAAGAATGTTGCGGGGATTGTCGTGACGGCCTGTCACGACAATCCCCGATACCCATCGAATAAAGGCATCATTATTTTATGAAAAATACGACATCATCACCATTCCAGGTTGTACTAAGCACAGGCCGCATAATCCGTCCCCTGGTGGGGATTTTGATCAGCCTGTTCCTATTATGGAGGCTATATAGCGTGATCCTGATGGAGCGCAATTTCAGCGCTGATACTTGGGTGCGCTTTGGTCTTTCAGGCTTGATCCTGGGAGGCATGTACGCCTTGATCGCCATTGGCTACACCCTGGTGTATGGCATCATGTTCATGATCAATTTTGCACACGGCGAAGTGATGATGCTCGGCGCGTTTGGTGGTTACTTTGTTTTTGAAATCCTGCGCTTTCTCCCTGCCCCAACACCGGCAGACCCCCAACTAAATTTTCTCAATGCTTATCCTGTCGTTTCGATCATCCTGGCTTTCGCGGTGGGAATTTTTATTTCGGCCATTTCAGGATACTTTTTGGAAAAGATCGCTTACAGGCCCTTGCGCAAGGCCCCGCGCCTTATCCTGCTGATCACCGCCATCGGCGCATCAACTTTCCTGCAAAACCTGGCTATGCTTCTTTTTGGTCCGCAGCGGAAAAACATTGTCAACCCGGCCATTTTGGATCGAGGCGCAGGCTGGACCGTTATGATCAGCGGCAACCCGGTCTTAATTTCTTACACCGGTATTTTTTCCCTGGTTCTTTCAGCTATCCTGATGACCGGGCTATATATCCTGGTAATGCGCACAAGGCTTGGACGGGCCATGCGCGCAGTTGCACAGGATAGAAATACGGCATCACTGATGGGTGTGGATGTGGATGATGTCATCAGCAAGACTTTTATTATCAGCGGTGTACTAGCGGGAGCGGCAGGTGTAATGTGGGACATCCATATGGGGCTGGTAAATCATTATGTCGGCTTTTTGCCCGGTATCAAGGCGTTTACTGCCGCAGTAATG
>Ga0172369_10009168_pt1 | contig 11035 bp, 7 predicted proteins | sample LakKiv25m_FD_114539 | JGI IMG/M metagenome (GOLD analysis project Ga0172369, IMG submission 114539) | Freshwater microbial communities from Kabuno Bay, South-Kivu, Congo - kab_022012_11.25m | ecosystem: Environmental > Aquatic > Freshwater > Lake | place: Democratic Republic of the Congo...
CCCAGCACCTGCCACAGCGGCCGCTCCTGCGCGCGGGCATGCAGGTCCCACCAGGCGGTATCCAGCGCCGCCTTCGCGAAGGGATTGCCCTTCACGCCGGATAGCAAATCCTGCAGCGCCTGCCCGGATGCCACCTCTCGACCCAGCACCAACGGCGCCAGCACGTCGCGCAACAGCAGAAAAACGCCCGCCGCCCACTCGGCGCTGTAGGCCGGCAGCCGCCACGGCGCCGACTCGCCCCAGCCGTAGTGCCCATCCGCCTCCAGCCGTATCAGCACCGACTCGATGGCGTCATCATCACCGAAGGCCGTGCGGAACGGGTAGATCAACGGCATGTTGACGCGATAAATCTCAATGGCGGTAATGTGCATGGCGATACCTCCGAAAGTCTGACCAGAGGGGACAGTTCCCCGAAAAGCTCATTACCCGAGCACCGCTGCCAGGCTGTCCAGGTGCGCCTGCAGCGAGGCGAACGAGCACCAGGAGGCGCGAGGGGGATACGGCAGGACGCCCGTATCGCGGAACTGTTGCGCGCGGCGTATATGAAAGGCGCCGCGGGAGGTGATGAACTGGCCCCAGTAGCCGTAATGCCAGATAATCTCCAGATCGGGCGGCGACAGGTGCTCCTGCCACTCGGCAGGGAAGAGCGCCAGCCAGCCCGGTACGGAGTTGAGCCAGGTGAAGGTTTCCATCGCTTCCACGCCGCCGGACGCCTCCGCCCGCCGCATCACCTCGCGCAGGCAATCCGGCAGATAGGCCGGATCCGTGAAGATCGAGCGAGGGGCGACGGTATTGGCGATGTGAATATCGATGAAACCGGGGTGCGCTTCTCCGCGCAGGTCGAATCGGATGCTGCCGTAAGTGTAATCCTCCAGGGCGGAGCGGTCGGTAAAGTCGCGCGGTGCGCGGGCATCGATTTGCGGGCGAAAGACCGCGAAGGCTTCCTCCTCGAAGGTCGCCGCGCTGTCGTCCTCCCGGTGCGCCAGGTAGACCTGGCGCGCGCGCGCTTCCAACTCCAGCCAGTGCGGGTCATCCCAATGACACGTCCGCGGATTGATCCCCTCGGGATTTAAATCCAGCTTCCGGTAGATGTCCACCCGTTCGCGCAGTACCTTCTCGAATGGTTCATCCGGGTGTTCGCGCAGCCAGTGCCAGAGGAACCACAGTTTCAGGTGTACGATCTCATACAGGTAAGTGCGGTGTTCATCCAATGTCTTCATCGCGGGCATCGAGCAACCTCACGTCAGGCGGTTCCTTAGCGTGCCGAGTATCGCAGGATTTGTCAATGCACGAGCCTGTATGTAGTAAGCCACGCAGTCGCAGCGGAGTGGCGTCGTGTATAGGAAGGCTTGCCAGTTATCGGACGCCACTCCACTGCGGTTGCGTGGCTTACTACATACGGGTTTGTTAGTTTTTCGGACAAGCCTTCCTATACACGACGCCACTCCGCTGCGGCTGCGTGGCTTACTACATACGGGTTTACACGACGCCACTTCGCTGCGGCTGCGTGGCTTACTACATACGGGTTTACACGACGCCACTTCGCTGCGGCTGCGTGGCTAACTACATACGGGCTTGGCTTACTACGTATGGGTTTACCTTTATTCGGGACACTTGTCACCACCCCGCCGCGTAGGCCTGTCCGGAGCCTTTGCTGGAGGCGGCGCCTTCGCGAAGGCCGGTGGCGGGGTTGATGGTGACAGCGCAGACTTCGCCGTTGCCGTTCGCGGGCAACAGGTGAATCCGGTGTCCCCGCGCTTGAAGATCGTGAAGAACGACCGGCGGAATGCCTTCTTCCACAAACACGGTGCCGTCACCGGGGTCCTTCGGATAAAAGGAGTTGACGAAGTGATTGGTGTGGAACGAAGACGCGTCGATGGCTGCCTGCAGGTCCATGCCGAAGTCGACGGCGTTGAGGAAGAACTGCAGCGTCCATTGGTCCTGCATGTCGCCGCCAGGAGTGCCGAAGACGATCCACGGCTTGCCGTTGCGGAAGGCAAGCGAGGGGGTGAGGGTCGTGCGCGGGCGTTTGCCGGGCTGCAGGCCGTTGGGATGGTCCTCGCGGAGCGAAAATACCTGCGCACGCGTGCCCAGCGGAAAGCCCAATGCCGGAATGACGGGCGAGGAGGGAATCCATCCGCCGCTGGGGGTGGCGGACATCATCAGGCCGTCGCCGTCGATGACATCGAGATGAGTGGTGTCGCCGGTGTAGATGGGCGGCACATCGTCCACCGCTTCGTCCCACAGCGGGCTGTTGTTCGCCCGGTTGGGGTCGATCCGCGCGCGCTGTGCTTGTGAATGCGCGTCGGAGAACAGCCGGTCGAATGGCACTTCGACGAATTCGGGGTCGCCATAGTAGCGCTCGCGGTCGGCAAAGGCGAGCTTGGCGCACTCGATGACGGCGTGGATATACGCCGATGAGTTATGTCCAAGCTCGTTCAACGGGAAACCCTCCAGCAGGCGAAGCTGCTGCAGGAAGACCGGCCCTTGTGTCCACGGCCCGCATTTGAAGACGCGGCAATCCCGGTAGTCGGCGGCGACCGGCGCCTCCACCTTCGTCTCAAAGCCGGTAAAGTCCTCGCGGTCCAGCAGCGCGGTGTGCGCCTTACCGCTGGCGTCGCGCACCGGAGTGTTGCGGGCGAAGTCGAGGAAATCCTCCGCGATCGCGCCGCTATAGAAGAAATCGATCACAGCGCGGATGGCCGCCTCGCGCCCCCGGCTTTTTGCCGAATCCTCCGCCTCCGCCAGTCGCTGCAGCGTATGGGCCAGCGCCGGATTGCGCTGCACCGTCCCCACCGCGGGCGCCTGGCCATCCGTCAGGTAGACCGCCGCCGTACTCGGCCATTCCGTGAGGAACCGCTGCCGATGCCCGGCCAGCGCGTTATGTAAGGCGCCGTAGACCGGATAACCCTGCCCGGCCAGGTCGATGGCGGGCGCCAACACCTCGCGCAGTGTTAGCCGCCCGTAGCGCGCCAGCGCGGTGGCGTAGGAACCGAACATGGCCGGCACAGTGGCGCCCAGCAGGCCATCGCCGGGGATGAGCGCAATGCCATGCTCGCGGAACCACCCCTGCGTGGCCGCTTTCGGCGCCGTGCCCTGTCCATTGACGGCGACCACCTTTCCTTCCGTCGGCGAGTAGATGAGGATCGGGCATTCGCCGCCCAGCCCGTTCTCGTGCGGCTTGAGCACCGTCAGCGCAAATCCCGCCGCGACCCCGGCGTCCACCGCGTTGCCGCCCAAAGCGAACATCTTCAATCCGGCGGCCGTCGCCAGATGATGCCCGGCGGCAATGACACCGGTGCGGCCTGTAACGATCGGGCGCGTGGTATACATGGCATGCTCCTCCTGCTTTTCACGGCGGTTGGCAAATGCGCAATCACTCTACCAGAGAGTAGGCACATCCTCTGATGCTGTCAATCCCAAAAGAAGGCCGGCATCGTATATGTTCCTCATGCAAACGGTATTACTATTGCAGGCTGAACGAGAGGTCGCCGCTGGTCATTGACGATGACAGACTGCCGGAGCCATACACGTAATAGCTCTGCGTGCCGCCCCAGGTGTTGGCAATCCAGGTCGCCGGCCGGCTCTCGCCGTAGACCGGCGCAGAGGTGTAGTAGGCCACGCGCATGAGATACTTCCGTGACGGGTCAAGATCGACTGAAAAATTGTTTCTGTATAACCGCTCAGGAGTGCAGACCCTGGTGCCGGTATGTCACCGGTCACTATGATATCGTGGAAGCAGTTCTAAAGCAGCAAAAGATGGGGATGTCCCGCTGGGCAGAGCAATGGATCAGGCAGGAAACAGCTTTCGTCGGCACCGGATGCGACACGGTGTTCACTCCATTGCTGCAGGAGAATGAAGTCCCATCCGGGGGTACGGCCTATCCATCGTTCCGGACAATGGAGGGGAATCGTTGCGCCGCGGCGAAAACGGGAACGGCATGCGGACCAGCGTCATCATCTGCACGAAAGATAGGCCGGACGACCTGCGCGCGGCGCTGCGGTCGCTGGCGGCGCAGACGCGGCAGCCTGACGAGGTGCTGGTGGTGGATGCCGGATGCGAGCCGGCGCTGGTCGCGGCATTCATCGACGAGTTGCGGCCCATGTTCCCACTGCAGTATCTGCACTCGGAGGAGGTGGGGGCTAATTACCAGCGCAACCTGGGCATCCGGGCGAGCACGGGCGACATCCTGTTGTTTTTCGACGACGATGTAACGCTGGAGCCGGAATACGTGCAGCGCGTGACGGACGCCTTCGCCGGCGATATGGAGGGCAGGATCGGCGCGGTGGCCGGGCGCATCACCAATCTCCTTCCCGACCGGCTGGCGGGCCGCGGCGAACCGGTGCGGCGGGCGGCGCGCCGGCTATTCCTCCTCAGCGACATCGGCTACGGGCGGTTAAAGCTCTCCGGCTTCCCTTCGTATCCGCACCGGCTGGAAACTGGATGCTTCGTCCAAACCCTGTCCGGCTGCTGTATGGCCTTCCGGCGCGATGTGTTCGAGCGCGCGCAATTCGAGGAGGCGTTTGCCGGCTACAGCTACATGGACGACGTCGATATCGCGCAGCAGGTGCTCGACCAGGGGTATGCCATCTACTACGAGCCGGCCGCGCGGTTGGAGCATCACGTCAGCCAGGCGGCGCGCGACAACCGCCGGGCGGTGGCGCGGAAACTGGTGCGCAATTACGAGTACCTGTTCCGCAAGCACTGGAATACCGGCATTATGCGCCGGCTGGCCTTCCGCTGGGCGCTGCTCGGACTACTGGTAGCCGCTGCACTTTCGGGCGACCGCGAGCGGGTGCGGGGGACCCTCGACGGCTGGCGCGACCTGCGGCGGGGCGAGCGGCTGCGACCCGCAGGCCTGCGCCTGGTCTACGTCACCGAGCACCTGCCCTTTGGCCCCGGCGAAACCTTCATCGTGCCGGAAATCAACGCGCTGCTCAAGGCAGGGCACGAGGTGCGCATCCTGCCGTTAATGGATCGAGGTGAACCGGTGCACCCCGACGCCGCCCGGTTGCGCGGGCGGGCGCACCGCCTGCCGCTGAAGTCGCCATACTTCGCGCTGGGCGTGCTGGGCGCCATGCTGCGGCAGCCACGGGCCTGCTGGCGCATCCTGCGGCGTTATCGGGGTGGCAACCTGAAGTCGGCGCTCAAAGGCCTGTATGCCGCCGCGATCGTCCGGCGCTGGCAGCCGGATCACCTGCACGCGCATTGGGCCGATTTCACCGCCACCATGGCGCAGGTCATCCACGAGCTGACCGGCGTGCCATGGAGCTTCACCGCGCACCGTTATGACATCGTGGCGAACAATCGGCTGGGTGAAAAATTGCGCTCCGCCGCCTTCGCCCGCTTCATATCGTGTGACGGCCTGCAACTGGCGCGGCAAGTCGTGTCCGGGGATGACCTGGCGCGGGCTATGGTCATACATGTGGGCGTGACGGTGCCCGAGAACAGTCCTGGCCCGGGCGAGCGCCCGGTGATTCTCTGCCCGGCCAGCCTGCTGCCCGTCAAGGGTCACCGCTTCTTGATCGAGGCGATGGCGCTACTGCGCGACCGCGGCGTGCCGGCAGAGCTGCTGCTTGCCGGCGAAGGAGAGCTGCGAGACGAAATTTTGGAGCAGATCGCGACATTGCACCTGTCGGATCGCATCACATTACTCGGCGCCGTCCCGCACGACCGGCTGCTGGCGATGTATGCGGAACGCGAGATCATGATTACCGTACTGGCCAGCGTCGATCTCGGCGGAGGCCTGCACGAAGGGATTCCCGCCGCGCTGATGGAGGCGATGAGCCACGGCGTGCCCACTGTCGGCACGAGCACCGGCGGCATTCCGGAATTGCTGGGTGGGAACGCCGGCCTGCTGGTGCCGCCGGCGGACGCTCCCGCGCTGGCCGATACGCTCGGTCGACTGTTGACCGAGCCAGAACTGCGAAAGCAGATCGGCGCCTGCGGCCGGGCGCGCATTAAGGAAGAATTTGATGTCACAAAAATCGTAGCGAGGTTGGCAGAGGAATTCAAGCGAACGGCCAAAATAAGGGCACCGGCAGATGATTAAAGCTCATTCCTCCTGCAGCCGCCTTCTCGACTGCAACCGCATGCGATAGAGATTCCCGGTGAAACTGTCAGCGTTGACACCCCTTCGCCCCACATGCTACGATTAAGTTGCCGGACTGGCGGGAATCGTTCCCGCCAGCCTCGTTTTTCATAGGAGAGGTTCGATGAAAGATTCGTATCATGTCGCCGTCGTGGGTATCGGCGCGGTGGGGTCGGAGATGATCCGGGTGCTGAAGCAGCGCCGATTCCCCTGTGCCTCGCTGCAGGTGTTCGCGCGCAGCACGCGCGACGAAGTGGTGGATGGCGAGACGTATCACGTGCAGCAGGTGACCGAAGAGGCTTTCGATGCCATCGACCTGGCGCTGTTTGCCGGGGGCGAGAAAGCGGAAGATCATTTCGGGATGCGCGCGCTGAACCGGCGGAAATCCGTGCCCGGGTTGCCCAACCTGTTGGTCATCGACAATGGGAACGCCTTCCGCATGTACCCGAACGTACCGCTGGTGGTGCCTGAAGTGAACCCGGAGGCGCTGCGCGAGCATCAGGGGCTGATTGCCAACCCGAACTGCTCGACCATCCAGATGGTGGTGGCGCTGAAGCCGCTGCACGATTTCGCGCGCATCAAACGGGTGGTTGTCAGCACTTACCAGGCGGTATCCGGCAAGAGCGCGCAGGCGCGCGAAGAGCTGATGAAGGAGACGAAGGACGCCGCCGCGGGCCGTGCGCCGGAGGTGGACACCAGCCTGTTCCCCTACCCCATCTACGGCAATTGCCTGCCGCACATCGACGTCTTCCTGCCCGACGGTTACACCAAAGAAGAATGGAAGATGGTTCACGAGACGCGGAAGATACTGGGCGACGACACCATTCAGATGTCGGCGACCACGGTGCGCGTGCCGGTGGATAACGCCCATGCCGAGTCGGTGAACGTGGAATTTCACGAGCCAATCAGCGTGGAAATCGCGCGTGAATTACTGGAAAACGCGCCCGGCATCGTGCTGGTCGATGACGTGGCTAACAATAAGTACCCGTTGCAATCTGAAGCCTCCGGCACCGATCCGGTCTTCGTCGGCCGCATCCGCCAGGACCGCTCAGTAGCTTTCGGCCTGAACCTGTGGGTCGTCGCCGACAACCTGCGTAAAGGCGCCGCGCTGAACGCGTTGCAAATCGCGGAGAAGATGAGAGAATTGAGATTGCTGTAGGATTGGCAGAATGGAAGTTGGGATGGGTGGATGATTATATGGATCATCCACCCTTTTTTGTTTGTGAACCCCTCTTTCAAACGTGCTTTCGATGGGAACAGTGTTGTTGATAAATTCGTAGGGCACGGAGGCCTCTCCGTGCCCTGGCCCGCGAATTTCTGCACGTGACCAAACATAAGGTCATTCGGTTTGGTGGCGTGTAGAAATTCGGGAGGCGGGCACGGAGAGGCCTCCGTGCCCTACGAATGGGTCAAATGGAGGATGGTGATGCGTGTCATTGTGCAGAAATTCGGGGGCAAGTGTGTGGAACCAGGCGGGAATGAAATCATAACCGCCGAGAGGGTTATGGAGGCGCGCGACCTGGGGTTGAGTCCGGTGGTGGTGGTGTCCGCCATGGGACGTGAGTTGCGCGACTGGAATGAGGAGATCGAGGCGCTGGCAAGCACGCCGGTGGGGGCGCGGCGGTTGGCGCTGGCGCACTTTTATTCCACGGCAGAGCTGGTGCGGCTGGTGCGCGAGATCGATCCGGCCATCGAGCCGCGCGAGCTGGACATGCTGATGTCCTGCGGCGAGATCATCTCCACCGTGCGGCTGGCGCACCTGCTGAAGTCGAAGGGGTATGCCACCATGGCACTCACCGGTGGGCAGGTGGGGTTAATCACCGACGGCTTTTTCGGCAACGCGCGGGTGATCGAGACGCGCATCACCCAGCTCATCGACTGTCTGGATCGCCCCGCCATCCCCATGGTCACCGGCTTCCAGGGCATCTCGCCCACCGGCCACGCCATCACCACACTGGGCGAAGGCGGCAGCGACTACACCGCCGTCTGCCTGGCCTATGCATTGATGCACGCTGAACGCGCGCCGCTGCAGGACCCCATCGAGTTGCAAGGCGTGGAAGTTTATAAAGACGTGGATGGCGTGATGACCGCCAACCCGGCGAACTTCCCTGACGACCGGCGCCCACGGCGTATCCCACGGCTCACCTTCGACGAGCTCTGTGCCATGTCGCAATACGGCGCCGACGTCATCCAGGCGGAGGCCGCGCGCATGGCCCGGCGCTACAATATTGCGGTGGCGGTACGCAACTTCCGCGCGCCGGACGACCCCGGCACCCTTATCGACGCCGAATCGCCCGCCGTCACGCGGACGGTCACCGGCGTGGCGGACATGCCCGGCATGACCGTGTTTCATGTGAACGACGGCAACGAACGCGCCCACCGGCGCATCACCGAGCTGCTGTCGCAAGCGCGGTTGAATTACCAGGCGCTGCCGGTGCGCGATGGCGCGTGGCTGTTCGCGGTGAAACGGGAAAAATATCGCGAGGTGAGCGATATGGTGGATACGATGCTACGCCCGCGCGGGCTCGAGCCTATCTTCGAGGATGGGCAATGGGCGCTGGTCACGCTGGTAGGCGAAGGCCTGCGCGGCAAGGTGGATGACGCCGTCGAGCGTGCCAACGAAACGCTGGCCGCCGCCGGCATTGAGATCGAAGGCGAGATTCGCGACACCTTGAGCTACTCCACCCTGGTGCCGGAGGAGCAGCGCAAAGATGCCATCCTCACGCTGCACGATGAGTTCATCGCCTCGGGGGAGGCGGAGACGGTGGGGTAGGAGGAGAGGCATGTCACATTGTGTCATGCCGATGATATAGCGCCCGGCCCGGTGGTCGAGTAGGCAGGTAAGCCTTCCCGCATCTTTCCACCGCTCCCGCGCCGTATCGAGACCACCTCACCTATAACGCCCGTTCCCGCCAGGCTTACCTATACCCGCGGTGGTCTCGATACGGCGCGGTAACGGTGGAAAGATGCGGGAAGGCTTACCTGCCTACTCGACCACCGGGCCGGGCGCTATATCTAAGGTTATATACAATATGATGTACCGGTTTAGTCAGGATTGCAAAATTATGAAATTCTCTCGGTGCCTTCGTTCAGGATCCGGATGTATTCCGTGTAGCTGAACAGGCGGTTGCGCTTTTTGCCGGTCACTTCAACGACGATACCTAAAGAGACTAAGCGCTGAAGACAGGTATTCACGGTGGCCGGTGTTAAATTGGTCTTATCGGCGATCCATGACGGTGAGGTAATAGGGCGCTCATGAAATGCGTGATGCACGCGTAGCGTTGAACTGGTGGCACCCCCTGATCGATTAATGCGCTGTCGGTCTTCGTCTGCTTGCCGGAGCAGGCGCTGTGTAGTTTCAACCGCCTGGCCGGCCGTCATCGTAATCGCTTCGGCAAAGAAGGTGAGCCAGGCTTCCCAATCTCCGGTGTGGCGCACATGCCCCAGCAACGCATAATATTGCTCGCGATGCATTTTAAAATAGAGACTCAGATAGAGCATGGGCTTCTTCAGCACTTCTTCTGTGCAGAGGATGAGGGTGATGAGCAGGCGCCCAAGGCGTCCGTTGCCATCGAGGAACGGGTGAATGGTTTCGAATTGCAGGTGAGCCAGTGCGGCCTTCACCAGCGGCGAGGTGCGTTCGGGTTGATCATGGAGAAACAACTCCAGTGGCCCCAGGCAGTTCATGACCTGATCTGGCGGCGGCGGCACGAAAGCAGCGACACCCGGCCGGGCGCCGCCGATCCAGTTCTGACTCCGCCGGAATTCTCCCGGAGAGCGGTCACTGCCGCGTCCTTTTGCCAGGAGGACGCCATGCATCTCCCGCAGCAGGCGGAGCGAGAGAGGGAAACCTTCCGCAAGCCGGCTCAGACCGTGATCCATGGCAGCCACGTAATTGCTGACTTCCAGCACGTCATCCAGTGGAACGCCGGGCGCATATTCGCATTCGAACAGCAGCAAATCTGCAAGCGATGATTGCGTGCCTTCGATTTGAGAGGAGAGCACCGCCTCTTTGCGAACATAGCTGTAGAGGAAGAGTGACGTTTCCGGCAGCAGCATCGAGATACTGTCTAATCGTCCCAGCGCAAGTAATGCCGAGTCGAAGGCGTCCCGCAGCGCAGGCGTCCAATCGATGGGCGGATCGGGCGGCAAGGCGGCGGGCACGAAGGCACGCACCGTCTCGCCGACGCTGGAAATGGGAATATAAAATCCTGGTATCTCACGTTGCATGGCGTTATTTCAATTTTTAAAATAACATCTAGCGTTATTTTAAAAATCCATCAAAATTAAAATAACGCAATTGCCACATACTGTCAACCCCCATGTCGGCAATGTAGATTAAGGGTCTGAAACCATACAGCGATGTGGGTAAATGGGTCATGCGCATGTCGAAATTGCTGCCCATTTGCCGGAGTCAACGCATATCTGGCATAATAGAGGGCAAGCAACCTGCGAGGTGTGCCGGGAAAGTCGAGAAATCTGACTCTCACTCTGACTCTGACTCTCACTCAGATTAAGTCAGAGTCAGAGTGAGAGTCAGAGTCAGATAATATAGCGCAATCAGATCCAAGGAGACCGCGACATGGCGAGAACGGTGTTTACCGGCGTGTATGTGCCCATTGTGACCCCATTCGGGGCGGACGGTGAAGTGAGCGCGCCCGCGCTGAAACGGTTGATCGACTGGGAGATCGAGAATGGCGCGTCCGGCATCGTTCCCTGCGGCACAACCGGGGAATCCGCCACGCTCACCCATGAAGAGCATCACCGGGTCATCGCGCTGTCGGTGGAATACGCGGCCGGTCGCGTCCCGGTCATCGCCGGCACTGGCTCCAACTGCACGCAGGAGGCCGTTGACCTTACCATCGCCGCCGACGAGCTGGGCGTGGACGGCATGCTGGTCATCGCGCCTTATTACAACCGGCCCAACCAGCAGGGCATCCTCG
>Ga0172369_10009169_pt1 | contig 11034 bp, 8 predicted proteins | sample LakKiv25m_FD_114539 | JGI IMG/M metagenome (GOLD analysis project Ga0172369, IMG submission 114539) | Freshwater microbial communities from Kabuno Bay, South-Kivu, Congo - kab_022012_11.25m | ecosystem: Environmental > Aquatic > Freshwater > Lake | place: Democratic Republic of the Congo...
CCGGGCCTGGATGGCCGAACGGCTGGCCGGGCTGAGCGCGCAGGAGCTGGAATCGGTTGGCGCTGCGCTGGCGCTGTTGAAAACAGCATTTGATGATCCGTGTGCTTAGCGTTAATACAGGTAGACCGCTATGAAAGATCTCGCAAAACTATTTCACTTTGTTAATCCCTATGCGCGCCTGGCGATTGTTTCGCTGGTGATGCTGACCGCCACCCTGTTCATCGACCTGGCCATCCCGCGCCTGATCCAGCAGATCATCGACAAAGGCATCAAGGCCGACGCGATGAATGTAATTTTACAGACCTCGGGCCTGATGATCGCGCTGTCGATCCTGCAGTTCCTGATCGCGCTGGGCAATAACGTCTACTCGATCCGCGCGGGCGAGGGCTTCGCGCGCGACCTGCGCGAGGCGCTGTTCACCAAAATCCAGTCGTTTTCCTACGGGAATATCGACCACTTCACCACCGGGCGCCTGATGGTGCGCATGTCGAGCGACGTCTCGGCAGTGATGCGCGTCTTCCAGGTTTCGCTGCGCATCGGCACGCGCGGGCCGCTGCTGATGGTCGGCAGCCTGATCCTGATGTTCAACACCAACCTGCAGCTGGCCCTGACCATGCTGCCTTTGCTGGTGCTGACCACGGCGGTGATCGTTTTCTTCAGCGTGCGCATGGAGCCGCTGTTCATGAGCGTGCAGCAGAAGCTGGACCGGCTGAACACGGTCTTGCAGGAGAACATCGCCGGGGCGCGCCTGGTCAAGGCCTTCGTGCGCGCCGAGCATGAGAACGCGCGTTTCGATGCGGCTAACAGCGACTTCACCCAGCGCAACGTGCAGGTGATGACCTTCATGTCGACGATGGGCCCGCTGCTGACCTTCTTTGTCAACTTTGGCATGGTCCTGGTGATCTACGCGGGCGGGATGCGCGCCATTCAAGGCAGCATGACCGACGGGCAGATTGTGGCCTTTGTCAATTACCTTTCGACCACGATGGGTCCGCTGGTGATGATGACCATGCTGGCCAACACCTGGGCCAACGGGATCGCCTCGGCGCGGCGCGTCAACGAAGTGTTGGATACGCCGCCCGATGTGGCCGACGCGCCGCAGGCCGGGCGCATGTCTGAGCAAGCCCAGGCGCGCCTGGCCTTTGAGAACGTAAGTTTTCATTACAAGGGCAGCAGCCAGTACACGGTGCTGGAGGGGATCAACCTGAGCGCCGAGCCGGGCGAGACGGTTGCGATCCTCGGCGCGACCGGTTCGGGCAAGACTTCGCTGATCAACCTGATCCCGCGCTTTTACGATCCCACCGCGGGGCGCATCCTGCTCGATGGGGTGGATATTCGCAGCATCACGCAGGATTCATTGCTGGCGCACGTGGCGATCGTGCCGCAGGAGACGATCCTGTTCTCCGGAACGGTGCGCGACAACATCCGCTACGGGGTTCCCGAAGCAAGCGACGAAGAGGTGCTGGCGGCGGCCCAGGCGGCCCAGGCGCACGACTTCATTCTGCGGCTGCCCAACGGTTATGACACGCACGTCGAAGAGCGCGGGGTCAACCTCTCGGGCGGGCAGAAACAGCGCATCAGCATCGCGCGCGCGCTGATCACGCGGCCCAAAATCTTGATTTTGGACGACAGCACCAGCGCGGTGGATGTTGAAACCGAGACCAAGATCCAGGACGCGCTGGACGCAATGAATTACACTCACACGACCTTCGTGGTCGCGCAGCGCATCAGCACGGTGCTCAAGGCTGATCAGATCGTGGTGCTTGACGAGGGCCGGATCGTGGCGCAGGGGACGCACGCCGAGCTGATCCAGAGCAGCCCGGTTTACCAGGAAATTTACGACTCGCAGCTGGGCGGGGGCTTCAAGCTGGACGCGGTCGCGGCTGGTATGGATATGGAAGGGAGCGCGGCGCAATGATGAACAGACCCTCTACACCGAGCGCAAAAGACGAGCGCCCGCGCATGGGCATGGGACACCGCGGCGGGCCGATGGGGTGGGGCAAAATTGAAAAGGCGGGCAACCCGCGCAAGGCGCTGACGCGCCTGCTGCCGTACCTGGGGCGCTACCGCCTGGCCATCCTGGCGGTGCTGGGGCTGGTGGTGCTCTACTCGCTCTTGGGCCTGGCCGGGCCGTACCTGATGGGGCGCGCGATCGACCAGTTCATTGATAAAAAGGATCTGCCGGGCCTGGGCCAGATTGCCCTGCTGATGCTGGGCGTGTTCTTCCTGACCAATCTGTTCCACGCTGTGGCCAACTGGGTTATGGCGCGCGTCTCGCAGAGCGCGCTGAAAGACCTGCGGCGCGATCTGTTCGCCCATTTGCAGTCGCTTTCGATCCGCTTCTTTGACACGCACACGGCCGGCGAGCTGATGAGCCGCCTGACCAACGATATCGATGCGATCAACCAGGCTGTCTCGCAGAACGTGACCTCGCTGCTGGCCAGCGTGCTCTCGCTGGTGGGGATCATCGTGGCGATGTTCCTGCTCAACCACTGGCTGGCCCTGGCGACCCTGCTGGTGGTGCCGATCCTGTTCTATTTCACCAATTTCATCACGCGCTACACGCGCAAGGGTTTTCGCGAGCTGCAAAAGCAGCTGGGCGGGGTGAACGGGGTGATGGAAGAGGCGATCAGCGGGCAGAAGGTGATCAAGGCCTTCCGCCGCAACGATTCGGTGATCGAGACCTTCCGCACGCACAACCAGGCGGTCTACGCGGCCTCGGTCTATGCCAACACCTACGCGATGATGCTGATGCCGATCTCGAATGTGCTGGGCAACTTCTTCGTGATCATCCTGGCCAGCTTCGGCGGCTACCTGGCTTTGCAGGCGCTGGTCAGCGTGGGCACAATCGCCACCTTTATCAACTACGGCAAAAACTTCATCCAGCCGCTGCAGCAGCTGGCCAATATGTTCAACGCGATCCAGGCCGCCCTGGCCGGGGCGGAGCGCGTGTTTGACATCATCGACACCAAACCTGAGATCGAGGATGAGCCATGCGCCGAGCCTTTCCCGGCTACGCAGGGCCATGTGCGCTTCGACGGCGTTCATTTTGGCTACGACCCCGAGATCGCGATCATCAAGGACATGACCCTGGAGGCCAGGGCTGGCCAGACGATCGCGCTGGTGGGGCCGACCGGGGCAGGCAAGACGACGATCATCAACCTGCTGACGCGCTTCTATGAGATCCAGGGCGGGACAGTCTCGATCGATGGCAAAGACATCCGCTGCCTGCGCAAGGACGATCTGCGCCAGAAGCTGGGGATTGTGCTGCAGGACACCTTCCTGTTTGCCGACACGGTCATGGCCAACATCCGCTACGGGCGGCTGGATGCCAGCGACGACGAAGTCATCCGCGCGGCCGAGATGGCCGACGCCGACCACTTTATCCGCCAGCTGCCGGAAGGCTACCAGACCCAGCTGGCCGAGCGCGCCAGCAACCTCAGCCAGGGCCAGCGCCAGCTGCTGGCCATTGCGCGCGCCATCCTGGCCGACCCGTCGATCCTGATCCTGGACGAGGCGACCAGCAGTGTGGACACGCGCACCGAGGTGCGCATCCAGAAATCGCTGCTGCGCCTGATGCAGGGCCGCACCAGCTTTGTCATCGCGCACCGCCTGAGCACGATCCGCGACGCGGACAACGTGGTGGTGATCAACCACGGCGAGATCGTTGAACAAGGCAGCCACCAGGAGCTGCTGGACAAGCGCGGGTTCTACCTTCCCCTGTACCTGAGCCAGTTCAAGGGCCAGGCGATCTAAGTATCTAACCGAAAATTATTTTTCGGATAGGTTTTAAGCACTTATGCTTGAGGTCGAAACCGGCCGGTTTCGACCTCAAGCATAGCGCCGTTTGCCGGTAGGCACACTCAGTCTGTTTTTGGCTGGGGGTGGTAGCCGATCTCCTGGGCTGCCTGGATGATTTGTTCGACCGTCAGCTGTTTTTCGTCAAAGTCGACTTCCATCGAGAGCTTGAGGTAGCTGGCGTTGATGCGCCGCACGCCGGGCAGCGTGTCTTCCAGCGCCTCGAGGTGCATGGCGCAGTTCGAGCATTCCATATCGGGTACGCTAAATTTAAGTTTCATGTGTCTCTCCATTAAATCCACGCCCAGTAGGGCTGCTTGATCCTCATCACGTTTGGTTGCTTTCATCGCCTGGCTCGGCGATGCGATCTGTCTGGGGCATGTACCCAACCCCCGGTCCTTCCGGGAAGGGGGAGCAGATCAGAGATTTGGAGTGTTTGCGGTCACTTTGTGACCGCAAACACTCCAAATCCCTCTTACACCCCGCCCCTCAATGGGGCGGGGTAAGTAGTTTCGCTGAAACAATTATAAGATATAGTAAGATTGTTTGGCGAGCATCAACCAGTGAGGAGCATCATGGATCAGGAACACTCGACAATTCGTTATTTTGAGGGCGCCATCCCTGTTCCGCCAGGGCAGCCGTTCACCTGCCAGTTTATCCAGGCGCCTTTCGTGGTGCCGGAAGGCATCGTTGAAATCCGGCTGCGGCTGCGCTACACGCCGGAGCGGGTGCAGGGCGTGGCCAACCTGATCACGCTGGGGCTGTATGACCCGGACGGATTTCGCGGCAACGCGCACCGCCACCCGCCTGATGAGACGGTCACGCTGAGCGCGCGGCAGGCTTCGCCGGGGTTCCTCGCGGGGGCGCTGCCGGCGGGCCGCTGGATGGCGCAGCTGGCTGCGCATGCCGTGCTGCCCGACGCGCAGCCCTGCCGCTACTCGCTGGAAATTGAGCTGGTCGCGGGCGAGGTGCAGTCGAGCGCGGCCGCACCAGCGCCTGCTGAGCAATTCGCGGCGCGTGGCGGCGCGCATTGGTACCGCGGCGAACTGCACAGCCACACCCTCCATTCAGATGGCCGGCTGACGCCAGCGGAGCTGGTGGAGCTGGCGCGCGCGCGCGGGCTGGACTTCCTGTTCATCACCGATCACAACACGCACAGCGCGTTTCAGGCGCTGGAAACGGTCGACACGCGCGGGCTGCTGGTGATCCCGGGGGTGGAACTGACCACCTTCTATGGCCACGCCCTGGTGCTTGGGACAGAAGGCTGGGTGGACTGGCGCAGCGGCTACGCGGGCTGGACGATGCAAGATGCGGCCCGGCGCGCGCACGAGCTGGGGGCGCTGTTCATCCTGGCCCACCCCAACGATATCGGCTCGCCGTTTTGCACCGGCTGCCGCTGGGAATACGGCGACTTCGACCTGGCCCTGGCCGACGGGGTGGAGATTTGGAACGAACTGTGGCAGAGCGGCGGCAATAAAAACCCCGGCGGGCTACAACTGTGGCAGCAGGCCCAGGCAGGCCCGCGGCGCTGGCTGGCGACGGCCGGCACCGACTTGCATTCACCCCTCGATTGGGGCGGCGGCGCGCCTTCCGCTTATGTCTACGCGCGCGAACTGTCGCGCGTGGGAATTCTGAACGGGCTGCGCGAAGGGCGTTTGATCCTCTCCAGCGGGCCGTGGCTTCATCTGCTAACCAGGGATGCGCGCGGCCAGGTTTACAGCATCGGTGATACCTGCCCTGCCGCGGATGACGCGCTGGAGCTGGAGATCGAGTGGGCGGACGTCCCGCCCGATGCAACCCTGCTGGTGCGCGCCGCCGCCGATGTGCTGAACGCCCTGCCCGTTTCCGGCAGCGGCTCCACCCGCCAGGCCGTAGCGGGCGGCGGGCGCTTCTGGCTGGAGCTGTACGACGCGCAGGGCGCGCTGCTGGCACTGACCAACCCGCTTTATGCGGGCGTGCCCGGTTAACTTTTATTCAGTTCTTCGAAGATCGAGCCGGGCGTGGCGCTTTGGATTTCCGCCAGGCACTTTTTGACAACCTTAGGGTCGGCCGATTGTTCCGAAATGTGCGCCCCCGGCAGGTAGTGCCGGGTCAGCGCTTTGGTCAGGTCGATCAGCGCCTTGAGATAAGCCCAGCCTTTGCTTCCCACAATCGCCAGGTCGCGCGTCACGTTTTCGAAATAAAGCACCCCATCCAGAACAGATTGAGCCTGGCGCAGCTGCTGTTGGTTGGCGGCTTTTTGGTTTTCCAATTCGGCCCGCAGGGCCGCGAGGTCGCTTTCCAGTTTATGGATCTTCTGCGAGTCGGCGACTTTGAGGGCATTGTTGCGCGCCAGGTTCTTGCTGAGCCGGTAGATAAGCAGTTCGGCCCACTTGGGGTTTGCCAGAATAATCGAAACGTTGGGGCGGGTGATCGCGTAGACCAGGGCCTGGTCCGAATCAACGATCACGGTCGCGCTGCGCGCCTCATCGTTGATCAGGCGCATTTCGCCGAAGAAGTTGACCGCTTCGATCGTGTCGAGCTGTTCCTGGCGGCCTTCGATGTTGCGATAGATGGCGACCGTGCCGAAACGCAGCAGGAAGAGCGATTTATCGACCTCGCCTTCACGGATGATGGCTTCGCCGTGCTGGTAAATGCGGATAAAATCATGGAACGAAGCTACCTCCTCACGCGGGATGCCATAGCGTGCCGATACCTCGTTGGTTGAGGTTTCATTCATGTTCATCCAATTTTTGAGCATTCCAGTTTGGGGCAGCGCCATATTCATTCACCCTTTCAACCATCCTAAGATAGCATGATTGAATTGTAACATCTGTAAAAAATATCTAAATATTGTATCCTCTCAACGCAAAGCGGCCAAGGGCTTGACATCATAAAATAAACAGTGTATATTTACTCAGTAAATATACACTGTTTATTTTATGCGAGGTGAGGATGGCGAGACCCAGACGTGACCAACAGACCGACCTGCCCACGGCGATTCGCATAACGGCCTGGCGCCAAATGGCCGAAAGCGGCGCTGCCGGGCTTTCCCTGCGCAGCGTGGCACGCGAACTGAACATCACTGCGCCCGCGATTTACAACCATTTTTCCTCGCGCGACGAGCTGGTCACGGCTTTGATTGACGAGGCCTACGATTCGCTGGGCCAGGCCCAGGCGGCCGCGCTGCAAGCTGCTGCGCCGGGGGAGCATGCCGTAAGGCTGCGCGCGGTGGGGCGGGCCTACCGGGACTGGGCGCTGGCGTACCCCGAGCGCTACCAGCTGATCTTTGGCACGCCCATTCCCGGCTATCACTGCCCGCCGGAGCGTGTGCAGCGCAGCGCCGGTTTTGCGCTCAGTTCGCTGGTGCGGGTCATCGAAGAGGCGCGCCAGGCGGGCTTATTGATCCTGCCCGCGCGTTTCGCGCTGGAGAATAAGAAGGCGCTGGCTTTTGAGGGTTGGCAGCGCCTGGCGGTTGAGGCGGATTATGCCTCATTCAGCCTGGCGATTTTGATTTGGGGGCGTGTGCATGGATTGGTGTCGCTCGAGCTGGGCGGCCAGCTGCCGCCAATGGGGCCGGACGCTGGTGAATTATATGAAGCAGAAATTGACGCGATGGCGCGCGATTTTATCAAAACGGAGGTTTAGATGTCAGAATATCATGTGGTTTTTGGAACAGGTCCGTTGGGCAAGGCCGCGATGCAGGCTTTACTCAAACGCGGCAAGCAGGTGCGCATGGTCAACCGTTCGGGGGCGGCCGATGTTCCGGGTGGGGTGGAGGTGCTCGGCGGTGATTTGTATGACCGTGAATTCGCGCGGCGGGCTTGTGCCGGGGCGGCGGCGGTGTACCAGTGCGCCCAGCCGGCTTACCATGAATGGGTGGAGAAGTTCCCAGCGCTGCAGACATTGATCCTGGAGGCGGCCGCCGCGCAGCGGGCGAAACTGGTGGTGGCAGAAAACCTGTACATGTACGGTGAGGTGAGCGGGTTGATCCACGAGGGGCTGCCTTATGCGGCAGCAACACGCAAGGGCAAGGTGCGCGCCGAAATGGCGCAAGCCCTGCTGGAAGCGCACCGCGCCGGTAAAGCGCGGGTGGCGATGGCGCGCGGCGCCGATTTTTACGGTCCAGAAGTGCTCGGATCGACCCTGGGCGAACGAGCGCTGGCGCCCGCCCTGCTGGGGAAAACCGCTTCGCTGATCGGCAAACTCGACCTGCCGCATACCTACACCTACATCGCCGATTTCGGCGAGGCGCTGGCGATCTTGGGCGAAAGAGAAGAAGCTCTCGGGCAGGCCTGGCACGTGCCGAATCCGCCGACGCTGACCCAGCGCGAGTTGATGAACCTTTTCTTTGCCGAAATCGGGCTGCCGCCGAAGATGAGCGGGATGGGGCGTCTGATGCTGGCTCTCGGCGGACTGTTCATCCCGGTCGCGCGCGAGACGGTCGAGATGCTGTATGAGTTTGAGAAACCCTTTGTGGTGGACAGCAGCAAATTCGCGCGCGCGTTTGGCGACATCGCCACACCGCACGCAGCGGCCATCCGCGCTACCATGGCCTGGTACCGCGCCTGGCTGGAACGCCATCCCGCCTGAGCCGGTGTTGCAGCCGCTCAGCCGCGCTTGCGGGAAGTGGGTTCCGCGCTGGTGTCGGCCGGCTTGGGACCCGCGCCGCGCAGATTGACCAGCTTGCCCAGCAGGTCAAACCACAGCGAAGAGCCGTGCGAAATCGCCAGGCCGGTGATCAGCAAACCGGAGACTTTCAAGAAAATTTCGTGGGGCAGGACGGGAATATCCTGCGGGTTGTTGGGGCTGGCGGGGTTGTTGTCGGCCAGTTTGCCGCTCCAGCCGATCGGCAGATTGAGCGTTTCCAGCTGAGTGATGGCTTCATCGGCTTTGAGGGTGTTTTCGGTCTGGATGTACGCGGCGGCGGCGTCGCTGATCGATTGGCGCAGGGCGGCGTCGCGCCAGAGGGTCTGGGTGATGCTGATTGTGTCGGCGTTAATCAAGACTGCGATCAACAGCCCCAGGCCAATTGCGATCCACTGCATGCGGCGGCGGTACCAGCCGGTGGCGCGTTCCATGGTTGAATTGAACCAGGCTTCGATGTTGTCGCGGGTCAGGGCGACCCGGCGCTCGAGGTCTTGCTCGGCCGATTCGGCGGCTAAAACATACGGGGTGAGCGCGGTGCGCAGGTCATCGTTGGGGATTTGCTGCAGCCCGGTTTTGAGGTCGTCCAGAAATTGCGCGGGCGGGGTGGCGCTGTCCGAGCCGCAGCGCAGGACCATGTCGAAGAGGGTGTTTGAAAAATCACGGGCGGCGATATAGGACGGCAGTTTTCCCGGGACAGAGAGGGTTTTGATGATCGGATGGGCGTAAAACACCGAAAGAATGTTGCCGCTCATCTCGTTCGAGATCATCGCGCTGAAGGGTTTGGCGCTGACCGACCAGCGCTGGGCCCAGAGCTTTTCGCCCATATCCAGGCCGGCTTTAATTTGCTGCAGGCCATCCAGCTTGGGTGCGGATGGGTTGAGCAGCAGCTGGATTGCATTGACCATGAACCCGGCGCGCAGGTTCAGCAGGGTGGCGATCCATTCCTGGATGTAGCTGGCGATCACGCTCAGCAGCAGGTAGATCAAGACAATTCCAATTGCGACGGATAGGGTATCGGCCAGGCTGTCCATGGTTCCTCCAGGGTGCATAATTTCCGACAAAGATTGTCATCTTATTGTATATCCAGGTGCAAGAAACGGACAGCGTAATTGCGCCGCAACTACGGCGCAATTACGCTGCTAAGGGGTGGGGAGGGAGGTTTTGGAGGTGAAATGCGGCACAAAGTGCCGCATTTCACCTCCAAGCCTCTTTTGCTCCCCTTTCCCGGAGGGAAAGGGGATGGGCGGATGGGCGGCGCCTCAATTCGCCAACAGTATCACGGGTGGGGGAAAGAATGATTTTAGCGTGTTTATGGGGTGTGCGGTTGCCGCACACTCCATAAACACGCTATTATTTCGCTTCTTGCCGCAGCCACTGGGTGAGCAGTGGCTGCGCTTATTCTTCCATTTCGAACTGGGCCACCAGGCGCTGCAGAACCACCGCCATCTCGGCCAGCTGTTCGGCAGCCTGGTTGACTTCACTCACCTGGTAGGAGATGGACTGGGTGGTGGTGGAAACCTGCGCAATCGCGGTGTTGTTTTGTTCGCCGGTGCGCGAGATGGTGGCGATGGCGTTGGTCACCTCGTTGGAGCTGGCGGCCATTTCTTCGGTGGCGGCGGTGTTTTCTTCGACCACCGCCGAAACGCTGCTCATCGCGTCGTCCAGCTCGCCGGCCGAGGCGCTGATCTGCTGCGCGGCGGAGGCGATATCCTCAACCTGGCGGTTGACCGCCTCGGCGGCTTTCAGGATGCTGGCCAGGGCCTTGCCGGATTGGTTGGCGCGCTCGACGCCAATTTCAACCTCTTTGGCGCCGTCGTTCATGGCTTTGACCGCCTCGCTGACGGTCTGCTGGATGCCTTTGATCAGCCCGGCAATTTCACGGGTGGCGGCGGCCGAGCGCTCAGCCAGTTTGCGGACTTCATCAGCCACGACCGCGAAGCCTTTGCCGTGCTCGCCGGCGCGCGCGGCCTCAATCGCCGCGTTGAGCGCCAGCAGGTTGGTCTGCGAGGCGATATCCTCAATTGTTTCCAGGATACTGCCAATCTCCTCGGAGCGGCGGCCCATCTCAGCCACTTTTTGGGCCGAGATGTCGACCTTGGTCTTGATCGAAACCATGCCGTTGAGGGTTTGCTCCACGGCCGAAGCCCCGGCGCGGGCGGTGGTGGCTGCTTCGCCGGCGTCCTTCGCGCTGGATGTGGCGTGGCTGGCCACCTGGTGAATGGTGGTGTTAATTTGCGCCGCGATGGTCGAAGCGCGGTTGACCGCGCTGGCCTGCTCCTGCGCGCCCTTAGCCACCCCGGTGATTGCCATCGACATCTGGTCGACGGACGAGGAGGTCTGGCCGATGACGGTGGCATGTTGGACGCTGCTTTGGGCCATCTGGTTGATGTTGGCGGTGATCTGGCTGGTGGACAGCGAGGCCTCGCGCGAGAGGTCGGCCAGGCTGGCCGAAGCGGTGTTGACCTCATCCGCGCTGTTGGCCAGCTGGCCAACAAAAGTGCGCAGCTGCGCGACCATTTCGCTGAAGGCGATGCCGATCTGGTCGTTGGCCGAGCGGGGCTGGATGTGGACGGTCAGATTGCCCGCGGCGACCTGCCTGACCACCCC
>Ga0172369_10009172_pt1 | contig 11031 bp, 12 predicted proteins | sample LakKiv25m_FD_114539 | JGI IMG/M metagenome (GOLD analysis project Ga0172369, IMG submission 114539) | Freshwater microbial communities from Kabuno Bay, South-Kivu, Congo - kab_022012_11.25m | ecosystem: Environmental > Aquatic > Freshwater > Lake | place: Democratic Republic of the Congo...
ATAATGTATCTTTACAAGATGACTTAAGTAGCCAACAACCTGCGGTCCCAAATAAGCAGCCTGAGAACTCCCCAGCGCCAACCGCTTCCGGAACTCCTCCGGTAGCTGACGCAACAATAAAACCAGAAACATTAAACGGATGTACAAGAATGTTCGACTCTGAAAAATTAAAAAATGATAAAGTAAGTATTGCCGGCAGGCAAGTGGAATTAAACGTAAAAGGTTTTGGCAAAATTACAGTGGAGTTTTACGAGAAGGATGCCCCCAAAACAGTAGAAAATTTTCTGCGTTTAGCCAATGCCGGATATTTTGACTGTTTAACTTTTCATCGCGTTGCTAAAGGGTTTGTTATTCAGGGAGGCGATCCGACCGGTACGGGTACCGGCGGTGATTCGGCTTTCGGCGGAGAATTTGCCGACGAAATAAACCCTTCCTCAGCCCTTTATCAGGCCGGGTATAAAAAAGGTTTATTGGCCATGGCTAACCGCGGAACCAACACCAACACCAGCCAATTTTTTATAATGCTTGATGATGTTTCGCTTCCGCCTTCTTACACCATTTTTGGTAAAGTAGTATCGGGGTTAAATACAGTAGAAAAAATCGGCCAGGTAGAAATTATTCCTCAAATGGGACCGACCGACGGAGCACCAAAGACTCCCGTGGTTATGGAAACAGTTAAGATTATTAAATAAATTTTATCCTTAATCCCACGCCCATAAAAAGGCGAGGGATAAAGATAAGAGATAAAGGATAAATATAAATGGAACGTTCACTAGTTTTACTTAAACCGGACGCAGTAGACAGAGGTTTAGTTGGAGAAATTATTTCCCGGTTTGAAAAAATCGGCCTCAAAATTGCCGGTCTAAAATTAGTTTGGCCGGAAAAAGAACATGCATCCAAGCATTATACGGAAGACTTGGCCGTTCGTCGCGGTCAACACGTGCGTGACTTAATGATAGAAATGATAACTTCCGGCCCGATTGTGGCTATTGCCTTAGAAGGCGTGGAGGCAGTGGAAATCGTTAGAAAAATGGTTGGTACCACGGAGCCAAAAGCGGCTGCTCCCGGAACTATTCGCGGAGATTATGCCCATGTGTCCTTTAAACATGCCGACAGTAAAAAAATTGGCGTATATAATTTAGTGCACGCTTCCGGCAGTGTAGAAGAGGCAGTTTCTGAAATTGAGGTGTGGTTTTCCCCGCAAGAACTTCATGAATATAAGCCGGGCTATACCAAACATACAATAGCGTACTAGGACAAGCATATAGCATTTAGTAGATAGCATATAGAAAAACCCAGGGTTTAGCCTGGGTTTTTTATTATATCAGTGTAATCTGTTTACACCAGTGTGCCTGCGGTCTATTTTCTGCGGAAGAATCTTGGCAGGGAAAAATCTTTAAGTTTTAACTCCTTAATTCGTTTTAAGATGCCCGTATCATGTTCCGTTAGATAGTGCCGGATTTTATTGCGCGCACTATGAGTTTTGGCCGCCTTTAACCAGTTGCGGGAAATAACCGCTTCTTTTTTAGTCTTAATAATTTCTACTACGTCTTCATTTTCCAGCTGGTCATAAATACTGCCCATCTTGCCGTTTATTTTTGCGCCCATCATATGGTAGCCTAAGTCCGTGTGCACAGAAAAAGCAAAATCAATCACACTGGCTCCTCCGGGCAAATCTTTAATGTCGCCTTTGGGAGTGAAAACGAAAATTCGGTCGCGGAAAAAATCTATTTTTAAACTTTCCAAAAATTCTTCCGGGTTATTGGTTTCTTCCTGCCAACTTCGCAATTCTTTAATCCATTTGGCCTGAACCCGGCCCGCAGCTTCCGGCTTGCCTTCTTCGGCGTAAAACCAATGAGCCGCCACTCCGCGTTCGGCTTCCTCGTGCATTAAGTCGGTCCGCATTTGGATTTCAAAAGTTTTGCCGTTTTTACCGAAAACCGTGGTGTGGATGCTTTGGTAGCCATTGGGCTTGGGGTTAGCTATATAGTCTTTAATTCTTCCCGGCACCGGCTGAAAGTGTTTATGAATAATTCCCAAGGCCGCGTAGCAGTCGGCTGTGGATTTGGTAATAATTCTTAAGGCAACGAAGTCGTGGATTTTGGTAATGTCGCCGTCGTATTTTTGGAGTTTTCTAAAAAGCGAGTAAAGGCGTTTTACCCGGCCGTTTACTTCTTCAAATTTAATGCCCTCGGTTCGCATAATATGAACCAAGTTTTTTTGCATTTCCTTATTACTTTCTTCACGGCTTGTCAGCTCGGTTTCCAGTAATTCTTTGGTTTTAATAAAATCTTTCGGGAAAACAATTTTAAAAGACAAATCTTCCAGTTCGTCTTTCCAGCTGGAAATTCCCAGACGAGCGGCAATGGGTGCGTAAATTTCCAAAGTTTCTTGGGCGACCTTAATTTGTTTATCAGCCGGGATAAATTCTATAGTTCGCATATTGTGCATGCGGTCCGCCAGTTTAATTAAAATTACGCGAATATCCTGGCTGGTGGCAATAAATAATTTTCGTAGGTTTTCCACGTAAAATTTATCCTTGCTGTCTTTCATCCTCACCCTGCCCAACTGGGTGACTCCGTCAATCAAACCGGCAATTTCTTCTCCAAAAATTTTGGTTAGTTCTTCTATAGTTATTGTAGTATCTTCCGGGACATCGTGAAGTAATGTGGCAACTAGAGTTGGGGCATCGGGGAAAAGCCGTCCTAAAATTGCGGCCGCTTCCCGGACATGGACAAAATAATCCTCGCCACTTTTGCGTTTTTGGCCCTTATGTGAGGAAATGGCTAGTTCGTAGGCGCGTTTAATTAAAGCCTCTTCCGGGCCTCTAAATTTATGGGGCACACTGTTTAAAAAGTCTTGAAAATTTTTCATTTCCCGATAAATATAAATATATATAAGTATTATAACATAAGAAAACCGCTTCCTTTTTGGGGAAGCGGCGAGCGGGATTAGCTCCTTTTACGCGATTAGGTTGCACTTACAAAGAACTGCAGTCTTTGTTGGCTTAAGTTTAGCCGTGCCTTACGGACTTTTGACCCCACTTTCCGGTTTTGCAGCCGTCGCTGGGAGCGCGGCTGTACCTCAAGTGATCTTCTCACCAACCTGATCGCAGGGACACCTTCCTCTTTATTTTTTTCTCGCCGGGCCTGCATTCGTGGCAGGTCTTTGTTGCCGTCAGTGGTTCCATCTCCGGCTTGGCCTTTGGTGCTTGTAATTTTGGCCCATTGTCGCAATCATTTGCTAAGGACAACATTCTTCGCACCTCGGACTTTTACCTTCAATATACTAGTGTGGCAACACTCTATTTTGCCTTAAAATGCGCATTGTGTCAATTGTTGGTTATTGGTTATAATCAATTTATGCCTGAACTTCCCGAAGTACAAACCGTAGTGTCCGAACTTAATTTTAAGCTCAAAAATCGGATTATTAGTTCCGTGTTTGTTAATGCGCCAAAAATGATTAGTTTGGGTGCGGGGGTTGTGTCCAATCGACGGATAGTAAAAAGTAATCAAGTTATAAAGTTTGTAAAGTTACTAAAAAGGAAAAAAGTTTTAAGTGTCAAACGGCGGGCGAAATTAATTATTATTGGTCTTTCCCCCTCATCCGGCCTGCGGCCACCTTCTCCCGCAAGGGGAGAAGGAAATAGGTTGAACCTTTTGATTCATCTTAAGATGACCGGGCAGTTTATTTTTGAAAGTCCGGCGCAAAGAAAAAAAACCGGTGGTAAGTATCGGCTGTTAAATAAATTATCCGCGCCGTTGACACAGTTACCATCCAAACATACTCATGTAATTTTTGAATTTACCGATGGCTCAAAACTTTATTTTAACGACGTGCGCAAGTTTGGGTATTTAAAAATAGTGCGGGATGATGAACTTGATCAAGTCCGGGAATTAAAAGAATATGGCCCGGAACCATTAAATGCAAAATTTACCTATGACACGTTTTTAACGGCTGTTAAAAATGTGTCAGGCAAAAGGAAGATTAAAGAGGTGTTGATGGACCCGAAAGTGGTTGCAGGAATTGGGAATATTTACAGCGACGAGATATTGTTTCTTTCCGGCATACTGCCAACAAGACCGGTATCAAAAATTAAGCCTACCGGATTAAACGCGATATATGATAATACCAAAAAGGTTTTAAAGGTAGCAATAAAGGCCAAGGGATCCAGCGTGGGGGATTTTGTGCGGACGGATGGTAGTTGGGGTCAAATGGGCAAGTTCCATTATGTTTATCGCCGGCGCGGGCAGAAATGTAAAAAATGTAGGGCGATAATTGAATCAATTAAACTTGGTGGACGTACTGCCGGTTTTTGCCCAAAATGCCAAAAGTAGAAAAACTTTTGGTATTTTGATAAGATAGCTTTTTTAAGTCCATTTTATGTTAGAATAATAGTATAATAAAAAGCTAATATGAAATAACATGGAAACAAATCAAAATCCCTCCTTCGCTAAAGCTTCCCCCGTCGCTAAAGCTATGGAGGACAAGTCGGAGGGCAAGCAAGAAGCCAAAACATTATCTACCGAACAGGTTTTGGCGGAGATTTTAGAGAATACCCGCAAGGCCAAAAATTACATGAAGTGGTCTTTGTATATCACCATCGTGCTGGTGGTACTACCGCTTCTGGCCGCCTTGTTTATTTTGCCCATGGCAATGAGTTCTCTTTCTTCCAGTTATGGAACGTTGTTACAATAATTATTTATCCACTAATTCACGAATCATCACTAAATTCACTAACTTTGATTTCGTGCCATTCGTGTTATTAGTGCATTCGTGGAGAAAATTATGCAAAATGACAAATGGCAGGATTTAGTGGATACGGCGCAAAAACATTTTAAGTTTGTAACCCTAACGTCCGAAGATTTAATAATGGACACCCAAGACGGACCGGTTAAAACCGGTACGCAGGATGTGTTAATTTTTACCAATCCTTCAGGCAAATTTAAAGTAGTGCGGGAAAACAAACCCGTGGTGCTGGAAAAGAAAGAAATGTTTTCTCACCGAGCCGGGCAGTCCGCCCAGGCGCAGTATAAATTTTCCCAAAGCGAATTTTCCCACAAAATTCGGGTATTTAAGGAAGTGGATTTTGACGAGTGGGATGAAATTACATTAGACAGGTTAGGTTTATAGGTCTCATAAGACTAATAGGACTAATAAGACGTATCGGACTATAAGATGTTAAAAAATCGGATAATAGCCACTTTAAAATTTTTTGACCTTCAGGATTATCCTTTAACGCTTTTGGAATTGCACAAATTTTTAATTGCGGATTGGATGGAATTAAAACAGCATCTTGACCCCCAGGGCGAATTGTTGGAAAATCTATTATTACAGCCGGAGGTTGGAATGGATGAGGTAATAACCTGCATAGAAAATCACTGCAAAGGGCAAGTGGAGAATTTAAGAGGGTTTTATTATTTGGCGGGAAGAAAAGAGATAGTGAATTCGCGTTTACACAATTATTATTTTGGTTTAAAACGGGAAAAATTAATTCGTAGATTAACCGCCGGCTTAAAATATTTGCCTTTTGTTCGCGGAGTGGGTTTGGCCGGCAGTCAGGCCATGGGTCAGCAAAAAGAATCTTCAGACATAGATTTGTTTATAATTGTCCGGCCGGATTTTATGTGGTTGGCTCGCACGATTATTACCGCTTACTTTCAGGTTTTGGGCAAAAGGCGGTACGGCGACCACATTACCAATCGGTTTTGTTTAAACCATTATGTTATGGGTCCGAAAGAAATTACCAAATTAAAAAATTTTTACACCGCATCCGAATATTTAAAATTAAGGCCCATAGCCTATGGCCACAGTTTATGGCAATTCCAAAAGATAAACGAACCTTGGTTAAGAACTTTATACCCCAATTTTAAGTTAGACCGTCCCGAGCCGGAGACGGCCAATCTTATCCAGAATTTTTTGGAAAAATTATTAGCCAACAGGTTTGGCTTGTGGTTGGATGGGCTTTTAAAAAAGTGGCAACTGCCAAAAATTCGCACGGAAAAATTTATTGTGGTGGAGGAAGACGAGTTGTCTTTTCATCCCGACAGCAAACAACAGAGCTTATTGGCCGATTTTTTTAAATTCCAAAAGCAACAGGAGCGGGTATCTATAGAGCTGATAGTTTAGGTCAAATTTTCGGCTGTCTGTTGTTGATTTAATTTCAGCAATTGTAGTTTGTTCCAGTTTGGAATTTTTGGCAGCTTGTACGTAATTGTTTAGAGTATAGTAGTAGGAAACAATTTTAGCCCCGGGGCAAAATTCTCTGTTAATATTAACACCGCCTTGGGGCGGATTTTTTATTAGTAGTTTTGGTTTTCTGCCAAAAATTCTATCCATTAGGCTTCGATGCCAGACGGCTGCCGGAAAGGAAAGCCCAGGGTTAGGGACAGTCATAATGAGTTTGCCGTTTGGTTTAAGAACTTCGGATATATTTTTTAGCGCGGGATTTAGGTTTTGTAAATCCGGACCAACCATATTTAAAATTATCGCGTCAAAATATGCCGGTGGGTAGGGGAGAGGTTTTTCCAACCCGGCTTCTTTAAAGACAGCTTCGGGATAACGGGTTTTGGCAAATTTAATTAGTAGCGGGGAAGAGTCGCAGGCTTCCATGGTTTTAAAATGTTTTTGCAAACGCCCGGCCAGCCAGCCCGGCCCGCAACCGGCATCTAAAATTTTAGTCGTGGGGTTTTTTGGCAAGTGCGGCAAAATAGCTTCATAAAGGACATTTTGCTGGATTTGGCCGTTTTGGGAATTTAAAAAATCCAAGTATTTTATGGCTGTGCCTGTCTCTTGATAAGCATTAATCATACCCGGTAGAATCACTTTGAATTATTTGCTTAAAACTTAGTTTTGATTATAATACCTTAGCCTGAAGAGCTTTAAGATTATCTATGAAATGGTTCAAAGTAGCTCTACCGGGCATGATGTTATTATATCACGGCAAGCTTTAAAGAGGCTGCTTATCACTCCACTTGACAGAGTGATAAAATTTGGTATAATTCATATACAGTATAAACAAATAATTAATTTAAGGAGCATTTATGAAAGTAAAACCCTTAGGTAACCGGGTATTGGTAAAACAGCTTTCCAGTGAGGAAGTAACCAAAAGCGGAATAGTTTTACCGGCTACTGCGGACAAAGAAAAAAAAGCACAAGGAAAAATTGTGGAATTAGGTAACGGCAGTGAGATTGCCGGCTTGGGATTAAAAGTCGGTGATACGGTGGTCTTTGGCAAATATGCCGGCGAAGAAGTGGAAATGGAAGAGAACGGCACAAAAGTTGAGTACAAAATTTTGTATGTGGGCAAAGAAAAAGACGACAGCGATATTTTAGCTTTAATTCAATAACATACTATCTTTATTAAATACTAATGTTCGATATTACACATTAGTAAAAATTAGTATTTAATAAAGACAGGAGAATATATTATGAGCAAATTAATTAAATACGGATTCGAAGCCAAGCAAGCAATTAAAGTCGGCGTGGACAAAGCGGCCAATGCCATTAAAGTAACATTAGGCCCGACCGGCAAAGCGGTCATTTTAGACAAGGGCTATGGCAGTCCGACAATTACCGACGACGGTGTAACCGTGGCAAAAGATATAGAACTGGAAGATAAGTTTGAAAACGTGGGAGCTTCCTTAATTCAGGAAGTGGCCAATAAAACCAACGAAGCGGCCGGCGACGGTACCACCACGGCCACGGTGTTGGCTCAAGTAATGATAGGCGAAGCTTTTGAAGCGGCAGCTTTGGCCGGCGGGCAGGCTAACGAAATAAAAAAAGGCATGGATGATGCCGCCAGATTTGTGGTTGCCGAATTAAATAAGGTAAAAAAGGATGTAAAGGAAAAGTCCGAAATTCAGCAGGTGGCCACCATTGCTTCTTTAGACGAAGAAGTCGGCAAATTAATTGCCGAAGCAATGGAAGAAGTTGGCCATGACGGCGTAATCACCGTAGAAGAAGGTCAAACCACGGGTTTGGAAAAAGAAGTGGTTAAGGGAATGCGATTTGATAAAGGATTTGTAAATCCGTATATGGTCACCAATGCCGAGAGAATGGAAGCCGTATGGGAAGACCCGTATATTTTAATTACCGACAAAAAAGTTTCTTCCGTGCAGGATGTGCTACCGCTTTTGGAAAAGGTGGCTCAAAGCGGAAAAAAAGATTTGGTTATTATTGCCGATGAAGTGGAAGGCGAAGCGCTTACTACTTTTGTGGTCAACAAATTACGCGGGACTTTTAATGTATTGGCTGTTAAAGCTCCGGGCTTTGGCGATCGCCGGAAGGAAATGTTGCAGGATATTGCCATTTTAACCGGCGGTACGGTAATTTCCGAAGATATGGGTCTTAAGCTGGATAAAACAGAAATTACCGATCTCGGACGTGCCCATAAGGTAATTTCTACCAAGGAGCACACCACCATTGTGGACGGACGGGGCGACAAGAAAAATATTGAAGACCGGATTAGCCAAATTAAATCCGAAATAAAAAATTCCACTTCGGACTTTGACAAAGAAAAATTGCAGGAAAGAATGGCAAGGTTGTCCGGTGGAGTGGGCGTAATTAAAGTTGGCGCTTTTACCGAAACGGAAATGAAAGCCAAAAAGTTTAAAATTGAAGATGCGTTAAATGCTACCAAGGCGGCCGTTGAAGAGGGAATAGTGGCCGGTGGCGGTGCGGCTTTGGCAAAAATTGCTCCCTTGTTAGAAAGTGAAATGGCCAAAGTTTCCGGAGCGCGGAAAACCGGTTATAAAATTGTAAAAAAAGCTTTGGAAGCGCCTTTGAGGCAAATTGCCCAAAACAGCGGCGTGGAGCCAACCGGTATAATTACTTTTATTCAAGCAAGCGGTGCGCACGCGGGGTATGATTTTACCAAGTATGACGAGGCTGACTGGGGCAAGGGCAAAGTGGAAGATATGATGAAAGCCGGAATTGTAGACCCGGTAAAAGTTACCCGTCTGGCTTTGGAAAACGCAGTATCCATTGCATCCACTTTGGTTACCACCGAAGCGATTGTAGTAGATAAACCGGAACCGAAGACCCATGAGCCATCTCCCCAAGGAATGGGTGGCGGTATGGGCGGAATGTACTAGGATTAGTAGCAAGCAGATAGCATCTAGTATATAGCATATAGGAAAAGAAAAAAGCAAGCTCCCTCGCCAAGGCGGGGGAGCTTTGGTATAATTAAATATATGAGTGACTTTCCAAAACCATATGAGGAATATGCCTCAAAGCATATCTTAAGCCCGGAAGAATTAAAAACCGCGATACAGAATTCTTCTAAGTTTTTAGGTGCACACGACAGGAAAGAGATGATTTTTTATTTTGATCAAGATCCATGGATTGGCAGGCAAATAGCTTACTATATGCAGTTATTAGATGAAGAAAAATGGGATTTGGCGGAAATGATTGGAAAAGAATTGGCAAGTGAGTGGAGAGCCCATAAAAAATTAAAAGGATATAAAGATTTATCACTTTCTAATATAACTAGCAAAGCACCGGCTCAATTGTTAAAAAGAAAAAACAGTATAAAATAATTTTAGGCTTAAATAAGAGGAAAAGGAACAAAAACACTCTTTAGTCTTGACAAAAGGGTGGTTTTGGCGTATACTATATGGTTAGTCTAAAAAAGGCATACATTAACAATCAAATAGGGTATCTTTGTGTTTTTACAGGAGAACATACGGATAAATTTGTCTTCGCACTAATCTTCATTGGTTTTGCACAGTTTAGAATCTGACATATATTTATTTAGAGATTTCGTTGCTTACACATTACTTGGTGAAGATTCGCGTGAAGACAAACTACATGCTCCTGATTTCGGGAATACCGGATTGGGGGCGCGAAAAAGCCGTATACTGCATACAAGAATAATTTTTATATTGATTCTCCTGTATTGAGTTTACGGTTTTTTCGCGCTCTATAAATATTTATAGCGCAATCCGCCTCTGGCGGGTAGTTGCTCAATATAATTTTTTTTTCAAAGTCGCGGGCCTTTGGAGGGCAAAATATATTTCCGTCCGAGACGGAGAGGCCTGTTTCTCAAAGACTCGCAATTTTGAAAAAAATTCTAAACAAGACTTGAATTGATTTTAGGTTGTAAAAAGTATAATATTTACCATAAAGATTCTTACCGCTTTGTGCCCAGAAATATTTGGACATAAAGCGGTGAGAATAAAAGCCTCCGTTTGATAAGCGACGGGAGCAAGAAGAAACAGTCCCAAAGGAGGGAAAATGGAACTTAAGCCCAAGGGGCGAATGGTCGCCCCGTGCCACTTTGTGGCAGAAGAAAAAGCTCGCGCGCCGCTTGGGCGCCGGGTCGGAAGGGTCCTTTGGACCATTTTTTTGGCGGCCCTTGTGGTCGCCATTGTGGTGGCTTTATTGGCTGCCACTGGCGAGGGGATTGTCCCCGTCAGCCGGTAGGCAGCGCGGGCGGACTTGTGCTAATATGCCAATATCCGCCCTTCCAAATTTGCCAACAAAATTTTGTTGTCAGGTTTGGGTGGAAGTCATAGTAGAATAGGAGGAAGTCATGAGAATAAAAGTGGCCTTGTCGCTGGCTGCTTTAGCGATTTGTCTCGGGGTAGCCGCGATTTATTTGGACAATTCCAATCCTGAAAGTCGTGGTGCTTCGGTGGTCTTCCCGCTTTCGTCCGTCAAGTCGGACGACACAGAGGAACAGAAGTGGCGGGAGACTGAATGGCGGAAGGCAGAGGCTGAGGCCAAGAAATACGCCCAAGCTTTTGGCGGTATTGAGGGTGAACCGATCAGGATGCACGCGGTCCATGGGAGTTCCGTGCGACCTGCGGTTGCCGTCAGAATAAAGGGGGAGGCTCTTCTGTTTTTTCCGGACGGAAACTTCCGGCGTTACTAACAACACGGAAGGGGGCTTGACGCACTGTGCTTGAGCTCTCTTCCATCTCCAAATTTGCCAACAAAATTTTGTTGTCAGGTTTGGGAGGCGTATGAGGGGTTGTTTGACCCCCCAGAGCGCCACCAAGGAGGAGGAAGATGAAAATCATCCAATGG
>Ga0172369_10009173_pt1 | contig 11031 bp, 12 predicted proteins | sample LakKiv25m_FD_114539 | JGI IMG/M metagenome (GOLD analysis project Ga0172369, IMG submission 114539) | Freshwater microbial communities from Kabuno Bay, South-Kivu, Congo - kab_022012_11.25m | ecosystem: Environmental > Aquatic > Freshwater > Lake | place: Democratic Republic of the Congo...
AACCTGCTTCGCCAGGATCGCCAGCGTTTTGCCGGTAAACTGTTCCGCGCCTACGTGGACGTGCAACCCTGCCTGGCCGTTCACCTGGCACTGAGCGCGGCGCAATGCGCGGACGATCTCCTGCACAGTCGTGAGGTCGTCCCAGGTTAAGATCGGCGTGACCACCTCCGCGCGTTGTTCCGAGGGGTAGGCAGATAACGAGCTATCTGCCACCACGCGCCATTCCCGGCCATCCGGTGCCGTCATGCACCAGGGATCATACGGTGGTCCACCGAGATGACGCACCTCGCCACCCACCACCGACTGCACTGCGCGGGCGACCGTCTCGCGCGTCTGGCCCCCACATTCCAACTCGACGCCATAGTGGAGTTGCTCCAGCGTTACCATCTTTCGTTCCTCCTCATTCATGAGAGAACACGCGTTTCGTGTTCGTGCCCCAATGAACGCTTGGCTTGGCGCATTCAGTCAAGGCCTGTGGGGGCAGGAGGGCGAGAAAAGTGAAACACACACGCCCCACTCTGTGCAAGCCAGCGTGGGGCGGTCGAAATTCATCCAGATGAGCACCGGAGCTCTTCGTCGAGATAATCAAAGCACGGGGTTAAGTCGGTGCCGGCTCGATACCAAGCACCGCTCGCTGTTCGGCCCAATCGACAGGAAACGTTTTCGGCATCGATTGCAAGGTGAGACCCGTGGCACGCCCGTAGAGGATTGCTTCCACGATATCCGGTGCCAGCAATGCCAGGTTCAGTGTCCGCGCGACATAGGACGTATCACATTTGAGACCGGCGGCGAGTTGATGCACACTCTCATACTCGCTAGTGGCCAGCATCTGCTGCCAGGCATACGCACGGGCGAGGGCGACCACTAGCGAGGCGGTCATCTCGGTCTGGGTGGCACGGAGCCGTTGATGGCCGTGGCGCACGCGCGTCACATTGATCGAGATAGAGATCGTCAGGGCATCAGACATGGGCCAACTCCCGGAAGGCCGACTCCTGGCCAAGCTCGTTGAGTCCTTCAAGGCGGATGCGTACATCGACTCGGTCGGGATATACCGTGACCGTTTCAACGAGCAACCGGACGATCCGTTGCTGGACCACGGGATAGAGGTTCTCCCAGGTACGGTCCAGTTGCTGTAGGGAAAAGACGGCATTATAGAGGATGCGTAAGCCATCGGCATCATCAGGATGGTCTTCCCGATGCCGGGTAATCAATCGTTCGGGTGAGCGAAAGAGCGCGCGCAATTCCTGGATGACGACGCCTTCCAGCTCACCAGCAGAGACGGAGCGCACCGGGCAGGTGCGTTGCCCATGGCGCTGCGAGGTGGAGCAGACATAATAGCGGTACGACTTATTCGCTTTGCGGCAACTCGAAGGCGTCATGGCACAACCACAGGTGCCACAGCGGATCACGCCGCGAAGTAAGGCGACTTGCTTGTCTGCCATGGGTTTCTTGTCCTGTGGTTTTGGCAGGAGCGCCTGGACTTTCTCCCACAAATCCTCCGTCAGAATCGGTTCCTGCTGCCCCTGATAGAGCTGCCCTTGATACCGGATTTTGCCGATGTAGAGTGGATTGGTTAATACACGGCGTACGTAAAACTTGCACCAGGGATTTCCTTCATAGATTCGCCCGCGCCGAGAGGTGAAGGTTTTCGTGCGGTAGCCTTTCGCGTTGAGCGCATGCATGACCGCCGTCACGGATTTGTGCTCCAGAAAGAGCGTAAAGACTTCGCGGACAATCTCGGCTTCCGTAAGGTTGATGCTGAGCTTGCGGGTGAGGGGATCGATATCATACCCGAACGGCGGAAAGCCGCCGACAAACATGCCCTTCTTCCGCGAGGCAGCCATCTTGTCACGGGTGCGTTCGCTGATGATCTCCCGCTCAAACTGGCTGAAAGAGCTAAGGATATTCAGCGTCAGGCGGCCGACCGGTGTTGAGCTGTCGAATTCTTGCGTGATCGAGACGAAGGCCACCCCATACTGCTCAAAGAGCGTCATGAGCTGGGCGAAATCGATTAAGGAGCGGGAGATGCGGTCCAGTTTATAGGTCACCACGCAATCAATACGAACATGGCGGATGTCACGGAGCAGACGCTGTAAGGCAGGCCGTTCCATATTACCGCCGGTGTAGCCCCCATCATTATATTCGTCCGGCACCACCTGCCAATTCAGGTGTCGTCGGTTTGCGATATACGCCAGGGCAGCTTCTCGCTGGGCATCGAGACTGTTGAATTCCTGCTCCAAACCCTCTTCGGTGCTTTTTCGGGTATAAATAGCCACCCGCACCAGGGGCTGAACGATGGTCGTCATCGCTGGCCCTCCTTCACGTGGAAGAAGGCCGGACCGCTGCACCGCGTGCCGGTGATCTCACGGGCGATGGCCGTCAACGAGGTATACAGTCTCCGGTCATATTCGAAGCCATTACGGCAGACCGTGACGCGGTAGAGGGTGCTGTGCCATTCGCGCAGCAGGCAGGTGCCGGGGAGGATGGCCTGGCTGGATTGCGCAGCGGCCGACCGTATGGTGTTTCCATGCCGCTGGTAAGTCTCGGTCAGTATGGTGCGCGCCTCGGTAGATAATCCTCCGTAAGCCAGTTCCTGGATGCGGTAGGCCAGCCGTTTGACCAGGAAACGGCGATTTTGCCGAGGGGCGTCACCACCAATGAGTACTCGCCAGCGTTGAGCGAGTTGATCGATGGACAGGTGATCCAGCTCCGCGAGCTGGTGCATCACATGCAGATCATCACCTGCCGGTGAAGGTGTCGAGCGTTTTGTCATTGACGTGGTCATGTCTCCCTCTCCTTCTCTAGAGTTTGTGGGACACATGAACGCTCGTTCTTACGAACCAGTCAAGTCCACAGCTACCAATCAGATCGCTCAATCGGCAGGATGCGCAGGCGGGGTACCTGGATCAGATCGCTGTTATTTGCAGGCGCTGGTGGCTCTTCACCGAAGATGCGCTCGTGCCGCGCCTGTTCGGTTTGCTGCTGCCGGCGTTCTATTTGCGCACGGGACGGTTTGCGCGGTGCGGCAGGTTTTGCCGGCAGATAGACTTCCTGCAGAGGAGGCCGTTTGGGTTCCAGCCGTTCGGGATGCTCGCGCGCCTCCCGGCGCAACCGATAAACCTGGCGTGTCGAAATTTTCAGCTGGGCGGCGATGCGAGAGGCGGACCAGCCACGCTTCGTCAGATCATGCACCATCCACAGGTTGTGCGGTGAGTCAGTCTGCTCGGTCATCGCCGGCACATAGACCAGCATGCCCTTGCCTTTGAGCCGCTGCTGAAGCTGCCGCACGACATACGCCGGAAATACCTCGTTGGCATTGATGACTTTACGCGTCGGCATTGGTCTCTCCTCCGAAGGCACGGCGCACCTCCGCAGCGCGTTCACGATCTTGCGCCACCACCCAGCGGACATACCGCGGCGTGCAGTCCACCAGGCGGGCGATCTCCGCCGTGGGCCGCCCCTGCATGTGATAGACTAGGATGCGGTACTTCCGTCCCATGCGCGCATGCTTGCGCTGCTTCGGAATATACAACCAACATCCGCTGCAGTATTGCTGAATCTCTTTCACCAGGCGATCCGGCAGCACTTTGCCGGCGCTCAATGACGGTCGTTGCTGCATCGCTTGCTCCCCTGACAGTATAGCATACCTGAATTGTCAGTACCAAAGTGGGCAAAATGGGCATGGAGGCGGAAATCAGAACGTAGCAATTTTCCGTCTCTCCATCCACTGAAGCCCCATATTGGGCCGGTTTCTCCCATCCACGGAAATCGGAGATAAATGGGCGGATGAGAGAATATTTGAGCGTGAAATGGGGGTGGGGAAGTCCACAGATAAACCGTCTCCCCGGCCATTTCACGCGTGGGAAAGCGTGATATCAAGCCGGGGAGAGAAGGTTCGTTTTGTAATTGGTACACCGGGAGGGATTCGAACCCCCGAAACACTCCTCTGCTGATTATTGAAACGCTTGGAGCTGATGGTCTTTAATATAAGTATCTCAGGGGAAACAACCAGAAGGCTGTGTGGTTAACGCTGCCAGCGTTCGAGGTTGAAGTCTTCAAAGACGCCGCTGGCTCTGGTGACTGGTGCACCGCAGGGTTTATATATCATATAGGTCAGAATGGGAGCGCGGGATTACTTAATTGTAACGATGATGCTATCGCTGCTGCACTACAGTATGGACAAGCATTAGGCGCATTGAATTGCAGCTTTGAGGGAGCTCGGGGAGGGATGTATGCGTTGGAGAGAAAGGTTCTTGATGAATATGCAAGTTCAATCCTCGAACAGCATGTTTCACATAAAGCCTTTTCGGCTTCTGATGCAGACGATATCCGAAATGTTATCTGAGCCTTTTGTCCATCATGTCAACCGGCATTGAAAATTGGACGCCGATGGTGGGTCAATTTTCAATGCCGGTTGACAGGCTCCCTGACGATTGGCTGCGGCGAAAAGCCGCGAGTATCGGCATCTACCAGGGAGATGCCTCACCGATCTATGTCACCGAGGGTAAGCATGCGGACGATGTGGCGGAACGCGTGTTGGGGATCATCCTTGCTAGAGAACCGATTGGTGATCCGCCGTTACCTCAAACCTAATGAAGAGCAATAAGCGCTAATCTAGCGGATGAGTGGTGACATCTTAGACACGCGCATCGATACTATCATCGTTGCGCCCTTCGCCGATTTCGACTTGGCAACTAATGCGGTCGAAGAACTCACAGGTTAATGCTTCAAATTTACGCCAGTTGATCCGGTCGATATCATCCAAGTCTACCCCTATGTAATCGATGAAGCGCTGGTCAATGAATGTGCCGTATTGCGTTTCTAGTTCTACAACGTCAAATAACAAGCGCTCGCCTAAATTTTGCGGTAAAATCGAGATTCCACACCCACCCGATGAACGAGTGCCCGATATTCGACGTTATAGAACTACATACGGGTTGCTTTTATCCATAAACCTTTACAATCTCCTCCCGCGCGACCTGAACCCAGCGGGTGAGGCGGTCGGCTTCGCCGTTGAGGGTGTGGACGTCTTTCATGACGATCTCCGTGCTGCAGCCGTGCGATTTGGTCACCTCGATGGTGTGACGCAGGTCGGCGCGGATGGCATCTTCGTCGAAGCGCTCGGTGCTGACCAGTGAGGGATTGGGCTTGCGCGAGTAGCCGTAGCTCTTGCCGCAGGCCGCCGCCATGAACTCCTCGTCGCACCAGGGGGAAACGGAGATGCGCTTGAGATTGGCTATGCGCTTAAGCACCTCCCAGCGCGTGTGCACCGGCTCGCAGCAGCCGTAGTAGACGCTGCCGAAGCGCTGCGCGATAGCGTTCTCGTAGGGGAAGATGAACTCTTTGTACAGGTCCGGTCCCACGCCCACCGTCTCCTGCGATTCGATGAGCGTCCAGATATGGCGCGTGGTGACATGGCCGTCGAAATCCGGCTGCGGCAGGCGGCGTGTATAGCCGCGACTACCGGAGCCGACGTACTCGTTTTCGTTATTCAGGTTCAGCAGACCTTCCGCCTCCATCCAGTCGAGAAAGCGCAAACTCTCGTCACTCAAGAACTGCATGAAGCGGTGCAGCGCCTCCGGCTGGTCGAACATGTAGAGCATCAGCTCTTCCAGTCCGATGTAGAGGATGGCCGACCACGTCAATCCCATCGTCCACCACGGATTGCCGCGCATGCGCACGCCCAGGATGTCGTCGTAAACTTCCTCTAACTGCGCCTTCACTGCCAGCGCCTCCTCGCGGTTCACGCTGAAGGTAGCCGGGCGCAACTTCTCAAAGTCGCGCTCTAAGTCGGTCAACACGGGATCGATGTGGTAGGCGCCGTGTGAGCCGCCGGTCTCCGGCTGTGTGGCGTGCGTCTCTACGCCGAAACCACTGCGGTTGGCACCCCAGGTGCAATTGACCCAAGGCTCGATGGGCACGTCGTCTTTGATAACCTCATGGTGGCAGATATAGTCCATCAGCCCCCACTCCTGTGCCTGCGCCCACGGCTCGCGGCACTGCGGCGTGAAGTCGGGCAGCACCATGCTCAACCCGCCGTCCGTCTCCGTCAGCACCAGCGGCCGCTCCACGCGGTTCTCATCATGCAGGTACCACTGGCGAATGCACTCCCGGTTGCGGTCGCCCTCCGCAATCTCCCGCACCCGCGCCGCCAACTCGCGTAGCCGCGCCACATCCGCCTTCGTCACATGCCAATCGTGGGTGAACATATCGCCCATCCTTTCCAAGGTCTGCCTTGTCAATTCGTTGCCCGTGTGCGCAATCCTGCCCGGAAAAGAGGAAGGTTATATAGCATGATGTCTCCTTATCATCCCTGGCCTTGCAGACGCGAGATACCACCGGTGATCCGTTGCCCGAAGGCGCCACCGGACGGAACGTGGCGGCGCTGTATCATTTCAACCGTGACACCGGTATGCTCACTCTGGTGGTGCCGTATGTCATCAGTCCGGCTGATCCCGGCACGCTCAGCGGACATATTGGCCAGGGTGGGCTGGATCAGCATCTAGCAGCGACTGCAGCCATGGCGGGGTTCATGACGCCGGCGGATCGGACAAAGCTCGAGGCGATTGCGCCCAATGCGACGCGTGGGCAACGCACATGGGGAATGCAACGGCGTTTTCCTGGATGACGGAACCTACGGCTTCCACATCGAAGATAAAATCATCTATAATGTGGCCACGCCTTTGCGGTTCAACCGGACCATGCAAGATAAGTGCAGTTGGGGGCAAAACTATTTCGGCTCCCGGAGCGAACAGATCCAGTATACTGACAACAGCGGGGTGAGCGAACTGGGCAGGAAGCCCATGTTGAGCGAAGAGGCCTTGCTTACGCTGCGGCAAGTCGCTGGACCGGTGCCTAAATACCGGCGCTTGTGGGAGCAGGAAGTGGTCCAGGGAGATGAACGATGATGGGTGAACAACTCGACCAGCTTACAACGTGGTGGGAGTCCGAACCATCTCTGTGGGAGATGGCACAAGAGACGATCCTCGACCGGCCGATCCCGGCGACTAATCCGCAGCCGAAGGGAATTATGGCGGCGATGGCGGTCCCTGCGGTGGATCTCGGCACGCCGAAGCTGAAGGTAAGCCTGTGGGGGCCGGCGGAGCGGTTGACGTTAAGCCTGCTGAAGACAGATGTCTGGGATCGGCGTCGAGCGGCCTGGGAGCCGACGGTGACGCTCGCGGATATCCACCAAGGTGCTTTCGCACCGCGCATTCCCTGCGTGACGGCTATCAACGGTTATCCCGGCGCTGATGGCAAGGAGACGGAAGATCCGTATACCTCCTGGTCGGCCGCCCCCTTCCCCTGTCCGAAACCGGTGGGCCAGGTGATCCTGTCGTGTGCCGATGTCGCGGGTATGGATGATCCCTGGGCGTCCATCAACTGCGGGGACGGCGCTGCCTGCGTCTCACTGCACCGCGAACATGCCGCGTTGGAGGTCACCTACCTGCCGATGATGGCGCGCAATCTGCTGGCTGTCTCGTTTGTCGGGCAAGGGCTGAAGACGCCCGTTTCCTGCCGGCTGTATCGCCATCGTGATACCGTTGGCGACCTTCCAGGGGAGGGCAATGGGCCGCTCGACCCACCGAAAAGTGGCGCCGAGGGGCGTTTCTTCTGGATTCGACAGCGACTGCCGGCTGAAAAAACATTTCCCACGGGTTTCGAATATATCCTCATGGGGCTGATAGTTGGCGCCGAGGTGCACATGGAGACCGCCAACAACCAGACCGGTCTGGGCACCCCGGCGGCATTGACCGCAGCGGATATCGAGGCGATTAAGCGTCAGAATGGCGACGACACGATCACCAGTTGGGCAAAACCGAAGTACGAGGTGAGCAACGGAGCGCCCGGTTCAGCCGCCACCGCGACCTTTTCCGCCCCCGAAGGTGTCGTGCTGATTACGGTGGTGACCACTGCTGAAGCGGCCGATCCCGTGGCGGAAGCCCGGCAGCGGCTGTTAGCGGCAGAGCGCCTAGGCCTGCCAGCATTGACCGCTGAGAATGCCGATTGGTATCGTGCACTCTATGAGCGGCGCGAGCATGGCCGAGTCTTCGGCGCGTCACCGGAGTGGTCTCGCCGGCAGATTCCGCAGCTCTTCAAAAGCTGGCGATTTGTCGAGGTATCCTGGCGGCCATCTCCCGCAGCGGATGGTGAGGATACGGATTGGGGCGGCTGGTTGTGTTGCCCTGATCCTGGCGCCTACGAAGCCGACGAGAGTTATGTGCGTTTCGAGGAAGATACCGGACTCTTTCATGGCCTGCCTTGTTACAACGAAATCTACGCCACCTCCTACTTCGTCCTGAATCAGAGCGAGCGGCTAGCCTATTGGCCCAATCTCATCAACTTCTGGCTGGAAGCTGCCCGACGAAACGCCCGCGAAACGTTCGGCCTGCCGGGCATGTTTCTCGCGCATGGCTACCAACCCCCAATCAAAGCGGACGTCTTCAGCCACACAACGGCCGTCTGGGAGTTCTGCATGGAGATTCCCGCGCAGGTATTGAAACCGGCGTGGGATACCTGGGATTACAACGGCGACACCGACTATCTGGCCATGCAGGTCTATCCAGCGCTGCGTGATCTGGCGGAGTTTTATACCGCCTTTGTGACCCGTGAGGAAGACGGCGTGTATCACGTCGTGCCCACGGTCTCCGCCGAGCATTGGGGGTGGACATACCATTTCGAGCGCAACCGCGACTCGACCTCTGCGCTCGGGATGATCAAGTGGACACTTAACCGTGCCGTGGCCGCCGCGGAACTGCTTGGGCGAGATGCTGATCGTCTGGATCGCTGGCGGCAGGTGGCCGGCGCATTGGCCCCCTACCCTACCTGGGAGACGCCGGAAGGGCCGATCTTCACCGATGTCGCTGGAGTTAACCCGCTGGGCTTCACCTATAACTTTTTCGCCGGAGTGATGCCCACCTTGCTGGCGGACGATATCCACCTGGATTCCGACCCCGCGACCCGGGAGATGATGCTGCGCACGGCACGCCTGACTCGGGGGTGGCAGAATGCCATCGTCCACCACCTGTTGGGCGCCGAACCCGAAGTCCTCAAAGGCGGATTGGGCGGCGTCTATTTCCCGGATATCCCTGATCGTCCTATTGCAACACCTGATCAATTGCTCGATGCGCTGGTTGCGGAGCCGGAGCGTTTGCTCAACTCCCGCAGCAGTCGTCTCCACCTTTTTCCCTGCGTTCCTGCCTGGGCGACGATCGCCTTCCGCGACTTCCAGGCGCGCGGCGGGTTCCTGGTCAGCGCAGTATATGCTGAGGGATGCACGCGGTTCGTGGAGATCCATGCGCGCCGTACTGGGACATGCCCGGTCATGCACCCCTGGCCAGGCCAGTCCGTTCGAATCTGCGACCTGCAACAGGACAAAGAGGTGCCGTATCACCTTGATACGACAAACAGCGCCTGCCTGGTGTTCGCAGCACAGCAAGAACATACGTACCAGATCACCCTGAGCACCTGTTGTCAGGGTTAATCATACAGGGAGAATACGATGACAAGCCGAATACCAACCTTGGTAATGGGCTACGTTCAATTTGAACCCGCGACCCGCTCGACCCCGCTACAATCTCCCCGACTGTTTCCCCCGATTTGTATACACGACCGGGGCAGTATCATTTGTCGCGAAAATTCCGCATGGCCCCATGATATACCCCGCAGGTCAGTGGTTGTCTACGTCGTATCCCTACGCTCGGATATCGATGCGCTGTCCGGCTACAAGCAATACATCGCCCTCTTCGCTCTCGGCAAAACGTGCATGTCCGGCAAAGGAGGCTTCGGCCACTTCTCTAGCAGCACCGATTATGGCAAGCGGCAGGACACACCGGACGAGTTCCGTGAGCGCTTCGCCAAGAATGTTGCCCGCATCAACGCGCTGGTCTTCGATAGCGGCAATCCGGCAGACCGAGGTGATCGTAGGCGGGAAGCACCAGCTCGCGGAGTTTGCTCCGACAGGCGCCATGCAGATTGTCATCGGCGCGGAGATTGCTCCCGTCATGCAGGCCATCCGCGCGCAGGCTGGACGGCAGATCGTGATGCTGGCCTCTCCGAGCGAATAGTTTCAATTTTTTTCGTAGAGACACCCCGCCGGAGCCCGACATATCCGCTGCTAGCTCAAATGTATACATTTGGAGATGCACATGGCCTTCACATACGGTCCCTAACCTAAGTGGTAGCGAGCAATTTCGATGAGTTTGCTGTTGACGCTGACGGCGACAGTGTAAAAGCAGTGAAGGAGCATTCTCACGGCCGCTGTATTGCCGCCTGTATTCGGTATTGCCATGGCGTCATGCCCATGCTGCGTTTGAAGAGGCGAGAAAAGTAATAAACGTCGCAGCAGCCAACAGCGGTGGCGATGACATCCAAGGCAGCATTGGTCTCGCGCAGCAGGCGCCTAGCATAGTCCATGCGCCGTTGGTTCACATAGGCCGTCGGTCCCATGCCCATTACCCGCGTGAACTGCATTGAGAAATAACCGGGATGGAACTGCATGAGACTTGCCAAGTCGGCTAAGGTTATTTTATCAGCCAGGTGTAGCTCGATATACTCAAGCACACGGTGAAAACGCGCCGCGCCATGCAATTGCTGTGTGCCAGATAGATCGGCATGATCAATAAACAAGGCGATCACCTGATGCAGAAATCCTTCCAGGGCCACCGGCGTGCCCAGTCCCCCTCGTGCCTGACGCTCCAGGAAATCATCCCACAGACGATCCATCCACGCAACATCCGCGATGACAATTTCATGTGGCATGGTCAGGTAGGTGAAGAGATCAAGGCTGTGTAGCACCATTGTCGTGCAGTGAATCCAGTCCAGTGTCATCGACACCGGGCAATGATAGCGAGATCGCGCATGCGCCGGAATGAGCGACAATACACCTGGTCGCAACAGATACCGCCGGCCATGATGCTCTGTCCACCCCGAACCGGTCCGTGGCCAATAGATCCGGCAGAACGGATCACACGATACACGCTCCACCGGCGCCCAGGTCGGGTCGCAGCATACCCGACCGCCCATCAACAG
>Ga0172369_10009175_pt1 | contig 11028 bp, 5 predicted proteins | sample LakKiv25m_FD_114539 | JGI IMG/M metagenome (GOLD analysis project Ga0172369, IMG submission 114539) | Freshwater microbial communities from Kabuno Bay, South-Kivu, Congo - kab_022012_11.25m | ecosystem: Environmental > Aquatic > Freshwater > Lake | place: Democratic Republic of the Congo...
CTACGGGCTAAACAATATACAATTTCCATTCTCGTACGAAAATAAGAATGTATTTCATCGAATTTTGGGGACATGAGTTTTCAGGATTACTTTCTGTCTGGCACATCAAATAATAATTTAGCCGAAAAACTTTTCAGGTTTTTACTTGCCTGTTTCAAAATCACCTATTTTTAACAGCAAAATTTTGTCTTACAGAAGTAAATTAATAAGTATGAAAATGAATAGATCAAAGTTACATCCGCATGTTTTTGTAGTCATCATCCGTTTCGTTATTATCATGGCTTTTTGCGGGCCATCAATTGTATTTGGAGAAAAAGAAAAAGACAAGGATAAAAAGTCGGATACTTTGAAATCCGACCAGGTCAGCGGACTCAAATTCCGGAGCATCGGTCCGGCGTTCACCTCAGGCAGAATCGCCGATTTTGCTGTGAACCCCAAAAACCACAGCGAGTATTATGTCGCTGCTGCATCGGGACATATATGGAAGACCGTGAATAATGGCACTACCTTCGAGCCGGTTTTCGACAATTATGGAGCCTATTCCATCGGCTGTCTTGCTATGGATCAGAAAAATCCCAGTGTGGTTTGGGCAGGAACCGGTGAAAACAATCATCAGCGTGCACTGGGCTACGGCGATGGCGTTTACAAAACCGTTGACGGAGGAAAATCCTGGAAAAACATGGGACTGAAAGAGTCGCGACAGATCGGAATGATCGCCATTGATCCGAGGAACACCGATGTGGTATTTGTTGCGGCCGAAGGCTCGGTCTGGGGGCCGGGAGGCGAACGGGGTCTCTATAAAACCACCGATGGTGGGGCCACATGGGAAAAAGTGCTGAACATCAGTGAACACACCGGAGTAAATAACGTGGTGATTCATCCGGCAATTCCGGATGTTATGTTTGCCACTTCCGAGCAACGCAGAAGGCATGTTCACACAAAGATCGGCGGCGGTCCTGAAACGGCAGTTTATAAATCAACCGATGGCGGCAAAAACTGGCGCAAGCTCGAATCGGGAATTCCTTCCGCTGATAAGGGAGGCATGGGAATTGCCATATCGCCGGTAAACCCCGATATCATTTATATCATTATGGAGGCGGCGCAGGACAATGGAGGATTTTACAGGTCGGACGATTTGGGAGAATCATGGAAAAAAATGGGTGATCATTATGAAAGCGGCCAGTATTACAACGAGATTTATTGTGATCCGGTGAATGAAGATAAAGTTTACTCAATGGAAACCGTATCGGCGTTCACCATCGATGGTGGTAAAACCTGGAAAGACATTGGTAACAACGATCGTCATGTGGATGATCATGCATTATGGATCGACCCCGATGATACAAAGCATTTTATGATCGGCGGTGATGGTGGTGTTTACGAATCGTTCGATCAGGGGAGTACCTTTGTTCATAAAACCAATCTCCCGGTTACCCAGTTCTACCGGGTGGCGGTCGATAATACCGAGCCTTTTTATTGGGTCTATGGCGGAACACAGGACAACAGCAGCTTCGGCGGTCCTTCCAGGAACCTGAACAATGACGGAGTTACCGCAGCTGAATGGGTCACAACTTTGGGTGGTGACGGTTTCTTCCAGGCTATCGAACCTACCAATCCTGACATTGTTTATTCCGCATATCAGTATGGCAACATTTACCGCTTCGATAAAAAAAGCGGGGAATCCATCAATATCAAACCGCAGCCGCGAAAGGATGAGGAAACTTACAAATGGAACTGGAATACGCCGTTTATTCTCAGCCCGCATTCTCCGACAAGGCTTTATATGGGGGCCAACAAGATTTTCAGATCCGACGACCGGGGGCAATCCTGGAAAGTGATCAGCGAGGATATTACCGCCAAGATAGACCGGAATACATGGCCCGTCATGGACAGGTACTGGAGTGTGGATGCTGTTGCCAAGGATGTATCCACTTCACTTTACGGAATGGCAATTTCGCTCGAAGAATCCCCGGTTAAGGAAGGACTGATTTATGTCGGAACCGATGACGGTCTGATCCAGGTAACCGACAATGCAGGTGGAAGCTGGACTAAAACGGTTAACTTTCCGGGTGTTCCCGAAAATACCTATGTCAGCGACATCCTTGCCTCCAGGTTTGATGAAAACATTGTATTTGCTTCCTTTGACAATATTCTCCGGGATGATTTCAAACCCTATATTCTAAAGAGTACCGATAAGGGGAAAACCTGGACATCCATCGCCGGAAACCTCCCGGGAAAAGGAACGGTTCATACCATACAACAGGATTTTGTCAATCCCGACCTTTTATTTGCAGGAACCGAGTTCGGATGCTACTTCACAGTTGATGGAGGGAAAATCTGGACACAGCTTAAATCAGGCATACCCACGGTTTCGGTTAAGGATATAGCCATTCAGAAACGAGAGAGTGATCTGGTTTTGGCTACTTTTGGGCGCGGTTTTTATATCCTCGATGATTATTCACCGCTCAGGCAGATCAACCGGAAATTTCTCGATTCCACCGCTTACATTTTTCCTGTTAAGGATGCACTGATGTATGTTCAGAAAAGGAGAGGCGGCTACGGCAGCGGTTCAAATATTTACATAGCTGAGAATCCTCCTTATGGCGCTACTTTTACCTATTATATCAAGGAATCGCCTAAGACTTTAAAGGCGATCAGACAGGAAAAAGAGAAGGATCTGGTAAAAGATAAGAAACCGATTCCGATTCCAAGCCTCGCTGAACTGCGGGCTGAAGAAAACGAAGTTAAGCCCTATCTGATTTTTACGATCACCGATAGTGAGGGTGAAATAGTCAGAAAGCTGACCACTTCAGTTGGCGAAGGTATCAGCAGGATCACCTGGAATCTCAGGTATCCGGCGATGTCTCCGGTGAAGGTAGATGACGGCAAATTCGATCCTCTTGCTATGGGTGGCGATGGTATGTATGTTTTACCGGGTAATTACAAAGTGTCGCTGGCGCAGGTTTTAAGAGATACGATCACTCAGCTTGTAAGTGGGGTTGAATTTGTGGTTAAGCCACTGAACAATACAACACTCCCTGCTGAGGACAGGGCAGGCCTTGTCGCATTCCAGAAGAAATTAGCAAAGTTGGGAAGAGTTGTGAGAGGCACCGAAAGACTTGCTAATGAAATCCAGGAAAAGATAAAGAGCGACAGGCAGGCAGCGCAAAGAACGCCGCTCGTTTCGCAGGAGCTGCTCGACAGGATTATTAAAGTGGAAACTGCCGTTGATAATATATTATGGAAGTTCAACGGTCAAAGGCCAAAAGCCAGTGAAGAAGAAAATCTTCCGGCTATTCCTTCGATCAACGACAGGCTCAACTCGATTATATGGATTCATTGGGGTTCCACTTCAGCAGTTACTCAGACGCAGATGGATGTTTACGATATCCTGAAACAGGAATTTCCTCCAATCCTAAATGAAATCAAGGTGATTTACGAAACCGAACTTCCGGCAATCGAAAAAGAACTTGAAAGCATCGGTGCGCCCTGGACTCCGGGAAGAATACCGGTTTGGGATTTGGATTAGTTTAAATCTTATTTTGAAGTGCACACATGTGTAACCTCCTTTATAAGGTCGATGCTTTTTTTATTTGATATTTTAAAAGGACCTTGCTCTAACTCCCCCTTTGAAGGGGGCAGGGGGATGTAATTAATGCAACATGACTCGAAATATCATTATTCCTTATAATCCAGAATTAAAAGAGTATGCGAGGTACTTAAGAAACAACAGTACTTTATCGGAAATTTTATTGTGGAAGCAAATAAAGGGCAAAGCTATGGGAGTGGAATTCCACAGGCAGGTTCCGGTGGATGAATTTATTCTTGACTTTTATTGTCATGAACTCATGCTTGCAATTGAGATTGATGGAAATAGTCATGATTTTAGGTATGATACTGATGCGAAGCAGCAGGGAATTCTTGAAAACCTGGGAGTCAGTTTTATCAGATTTACTGACAATGAAATAAAGAAGGAAATGTTTAATGTTCTGTTGCAGTTGCAGCAAAAAATTGAAGAAATTGAAAAAAGTAAATGACATTTCTCACATCCCCCTTGCCCCCTTCAAAGGGGGAATGAGATTTTGGAAACCGATAGCTGTTCTTATTTCAATTTTCATCACATTGGGCAATGATGATGATAGCTTTGCACAGGATACTGCTCAGAAATCTGTTATTGTTGGAGCAGAACAAACCAGTTTATATTTCTCTCTTCTTACTGAAAAGCGGATTGGAGTTGTTGCTAATCAAACCTCTTTGATCGGGAATGTTCATCTTGTCGATTCTTTGATTAATACCGGATTTGAGGTGATTAAAGTTTTTGCCCCTGAGCATGGTTTCCGTGGCGAATCCGGAGCCGGTGAGGAAATAGAAAACGGTATGGATAAAAAAACGGGCATTCCTGTTATTTCTCTATACGGAAATAACAAAAAACCAAATGCTGACAATCTCAAAGACATCGGCCTGATGATTTTCGATATCCAGGATGTGGGTGTCCGGTTCTACACCTACATTTCTACACTGACTTATGTGATGGAAAGCTGTGCTGAAAATAATATTCCTTTAATTGTCCTCGATCGCCCGAATCCTCACGGAGATTATGTGGACGGTCCTGTTTTAAAACCGGAGTTTGCTTCCTTTGTTGGAATGCATCCTGTTCCGGTAGTTTATGGTATGACCATTGGAGAATATGCTATGATGGTGAATGGGGAACGATGGTTAAAGGACAGCGTGCAGTGCGATCTTACAGTGATTCAGTGCAAAAACTATAATCATATTACCCGCTATATGTTACCTGTTCCACCTTCTCCCAATCTCCCTAACAATAGAGCCATTCAGCTTTATCCCTCGCTTTGCTTTTTTGAAGGGACGATTATCAGTGTCGGGCGGGGTACAGATTACCCTTTCCAGGTGATCGGCCATCCTGATTTTTTAATCGGCAGCTATTCCTTTGTACCCAAAGATATTCCGGGTAAGGCAATGGATCCGCCCTATGAGGGAATTACCTGTTTTGGACATTCATTTACAGGCATTACTGAAGATGTTCAGGATACAATTCGAAAACTTAAGCTCTTTTATCTGCTCGAAATGTATAAGGTTTTAGGTCAGTCCCAGGATTTTTTCAACTCTTTTTTCGATAAATTAGCGGGTTCTGACCAGTTGAGAAAACAAATAGTTGAGGGATTAAACGAAGATGAGATCAGAAAGAGCTGGGTAAAAGAAATTTCTGCATTTCTGGTTCTGAGAAAAAAATATTTACTTTACCCCGATTTTAGTGATAAAATTTCAGGTCAATAATTAATTACAACATTATAAATTTTTATGAAAAGGTTACTGATAACTGCCTTGATATCTATGATATTATTGCAATTGGGTTCAGCACAGACTGATAAAGCAGAAATGCTGAAAAAGAATGGTGAGATTTATTTCCGCTTCGAAATAACCGATCATAAGGAAATTTCAACACTTACGAAAATCATATCCATAGATAACATCAAAGGGAAAACGGTATTTGCTTATGCGAATGCTAAAGAGATCAATGCTTTTGAGCAAACCGGAATTCAATATACACTATTAGCGCACCCAAACGAAGGATTTGACCCTTTGATGAAAGATATAGACGAAATCGGTTCAAAAACTGTATGGAACTACTATCCTACTTATGATGCTTACGTGAGTCTGATGTATCAGTTCGAAACCAACTATCCTTCTATATGTGATGTTTTCAGTATCGGGACCCTTGCCAGCGGGCGCCAATTGCTGGTTGCCAAAATTTCGGACAATGTAGGAACCGATGAAGCAGAACCCGAGTTTCTATATACATCAAGTATGCATGGCGATGAAATCACAGGATATATCTGCATGATGCACCTCATTGATTCCCTTGTATCGAACTACGGTAGTGTTGCCGGAATTACCAGCCTGGTCAATAATATCGAAATCTATATCAATCCGTTGGCAAATCCTGACGGAACCTATCATGGAGGAAACAGTACCGTTTCGGGTGCAATCCGCTACAATAACAACTATGTTGATCTGAACCGCAACTATCCCGATCCACAGGATGGGCCGCATCCTGATGGGAATTCATGGCAGGCAGAGACTGTCGCTTTTATGAATTTTGCCGAAACAAGGCATTTTGTGATGAGTGCCAATTTTCATGGGGGCGCCGAAGTCTGTAATTATCCCTGGGATACTAAAGCATTACTGCCGGCCGATGTGAACTGGTGGTTGTTTGTCTGTAACGAATTCGCCGATACAGTCCAGGCCCATAGTCCCTCGACTTATTTTACCGACACCTATGCTTCAGGAGTGACCAATGGTTACGCCTGGTACGAGGTGAATGGTGGTCGACAGGATTACATGAATTATTATCAACAATGCCGTGAACAAACCATCGAGATTTCGGATACCAAGTTACCTGCAGCATCTACCCTGCTAAATTACTGGGGCTATTTACGCCGGTCGTTGTTTAATTATATGGAGCAGTGCACCTACAGTTTGCGTGGAATGGTCACTGATGCCAATTCAGGTCTACCGGTAGTTGCAGAAGTTTATGTAATCGGACATGAAGCGGATAGTTCCCAGGTTTTCTCATCTCCTGCCGGAAATTATCACCGTTTCCTGAACACAGGGACATACAATATCCAGGTTTCTGCTCCCTGCTATCAGACACAAACTTTTAATAGTGTTTCAGTTTCAAATTATAATGCAACGAATCTCAATGTTCAGTTGGTTCCAAACAGCAATGCCGTGGATTTTACTGCAAGTTCAACCAGCATTACTATAGGAGGATCGGTAACCTTTACCGATCAGTCGTGCGGAAATCCTTATAGCTGGCTCTGGTCAATCACAGGACCGGGAACGCCGGTTTATGTAAGCGGCACCACCAATACATCACAGAATCCGATTGTCCAATTCAACACCGCCGGTTCTTACACGGTGTCACTCACAGCCACCGGCGCAGGAGGCACATTCACCCAAACCAAGACGAATTACATAACCGTAACAAGTTGTACGGTGTGTTCCTCCGGCTCGAATAACGGTACCGAAGAGTGGATTTCGAATGTGACCTTCAATACCATAAATAATAGTTCAGCAGTCGGAACCGGTTATACGAATTATACTGCCATTTCGACAACTGTGACAAAAGGAACAGCTTATACATTGTCGGTAACCTGCGGTTCAACAGGAACATGGACCGAGCACATCTGGGCATTTATAGATTTCAACCAGGATTGCGATTTTACGGATGCGAATGAAAGCTACGATCTCGGGCAAACTTCAGGAACCGGAACAAAAACACTGAGCATTACCATTCCTGCAGCGGCTATTTCAGGATCAACCCGGCTTAGAGTATCATTGAAATACAACGCTGATCCGACATCCTGCGAAACTTTCAGTTATGGCGAGGTGGAAGACTATACACTCGTTGTTCAAGTAGCCGGAACACCTCCGGTAGCAAATTTCACCGCAAGCAGCACGACACCTTTTATCGGGCAAACAGTGACATTTACAGATCAGTCAACCAATTCACCGACATCATGGGCTTGGTCGTTCAATCCGGCTACAGTGACCTATACAGGCGGAACAAATTCATCTTCACAAAATCCGCAGATTCAATTTAACGCGGGTGGTTCTTATAATGTAACTCTTACTGCAACCAATGCTTTTGGAAGCGATCCTGAGGTAAAGACTAACTACATTACGGTTGTTTATGCTCCGGTAGCTAATTTCTCAGCCAGCACAACTTCTCCTTTTATTGGACAAACAGTGGCTTTTACTGACCTTTCTGCAAATACTCCCACTTCATGGGCATGGTCATTCAGTCCATCAACTATTACTTACGTGGATGGAACAACTTCAACTTCCCAAAATCCACAAGTAAATTTTAATGCAGGCGGATTTTATACAGTTTCCCTCTCGGCAATCAATGGTAGCGGTAGCGACTCCGAAACCAAAAACAATTATATCTCAGTAATTTTTGCACCGGTGACTGATTTTGGTGCTGATAATACCAGTCCTATTGTCAACGCATCCGTTTATTTTATGGATTTTTCAATTAACAATCCTACGACCTGGAGTTGGTCATTCGCTCCTCCATCGGTTGTGTATGTTGAAGGAACCAGTTCTGCCTCACAGGAACCGGTGATTCAGTTCACGGCTGGTGGCTTTTATTCAGTTTCGCTCACCGCCTCAAATGGAAGCGGCAGCGATACGGAAACCAAATCAGATTACATCTATGTTACTGCAATTCCGATAGCCGATTTCTCTGTGGATAACAATTCGCCGATAGCTGGCGAAGCAGTTTTGTTCACCGACTTGTCAACCAACGTTCCGGTAACCTGGATATGGAGCTTTATTCCATCAACAGTCACATACTTAGGTGGAACCTCAGCCGGTTCGCAGAATCCACAGGTTCAGTTTGATGTACCGGGAGTATATTCTGTTCAACTGTATGCTTCAAACGCTGCAGGTTCAGATATTGAATTAAAAGCCGATTATTTGGATGTCCAGACCCTCGATTTTAATGTTGATCTGCACATTATACTCCAAGGTCCATACAATGGATCGGATATGAACACTAATTTGAATACACTGCCGGAATTTCCATTGTCACAACCTTATTCAGGCTCACCCTGGAACTACCCCGGAACTGAGAGTGTGATCAGTGTTCCGGTGAATGTTGTAGACTGGATTCTTATAGACCTAAGGGATGCAACTGACGCTGCTTCAGCAACAACAATAACCCGGATTGCGCAGCATGCAGTTTTCCTTATGAGTGATGGAAGTCTTCGCAATATGGATGGAATAACAACCCCACAATTTAACAATTTAACAATTCAACAATCATTATTTGTTGTGGTGTGGCACAGGAATCACCTTCCTGTTCTTTCAGCCAGTCCTTTGAGTAAGGCGGGCAATGTCTATACCTATGATTTCAGCACTTCGATGTCGCAGGCTTATGGAACTGATGCTCAAAATTTCCTTGCAACCGGAATCTATGGAATGATCGGCGGCGATGCGAATGCCGACGGATCTATTGACAACCTGGACAAAGACATTTCCTGGAACACCGAAGCCGGAATGGCCGGTTACCTGGGTTCGGACCTCACAATGGACGGACAATCGGGAAACACGGATAAGAACGATGTCTGGCTGCCGGAACAGGGAAGTGGAGCTCAATTACCCTAAATAAATACTAAAGATTTTCAGCAGGTCAAATACCTGCTGAAATTTTTTTTGCACTTCTTTTGAATTCTTCACAAAATGGGTTTCCTTTGTAATGACTAATGTTTTGAAGCCTATGAAAGAAAATAACTCCCATAAGCGGGTCAGCCGCACTGAACTTTCACCCCTGAGTTTTTTGATGAGAAGCGCTTACATGTTCCCGGACAAGATTGCCGTGGTTCATGGCGAAAGGAGATATTCATACCGGATTTTTGAAGAGCGTGTCATCCGGTTGGCAAACCATCTGAGAGATTCGGGATTGCAGAAACAAGATCGTGTTGCATTCCTTTGTCCGAATATTCCTGCACTGCTGGAGGCGCATTATGCTGTTCCGATGGCAGGCGGTATTCTCGTTGCCATCAATATCCGGTTGAACTGTGATGATATCCAATATATCCTCAATCATTCCGAAGCCAGGTTTCTGTTCGTGGACAGGGAATTGTTTTCTATGATGGAGAGCCTTGCCATTCCCGGTTTGAAAATTATCGTTGTGGATGATTCGGGTAAGGAGGATGATCCTTACGAGCAGTATATTGCCGGTGGAAGTCCTGAGCCTTTTGAATGCCTGCCTGCTGGTGAAGAGGAGTCCATCGCTTTAAATTATACCTCAGGAACGACCGGCCGACCGAAAGGCGTGATTTATACTCACCGGGGCGCCTATCTGAATGCCCTGGGCGAAGTTATTGAAACCGGTCTGAACACGGACAGCAAATACCTCTGGACACTGCCGATGTTCCATTGTAATGGCTGGTGCTTTACCTGGGCTGTAACAGCTGTGGCAGGAACGCATGTCTGTTTGAGAAAGACGGATTCAACTCTCATTTGGGATTTGATCCATAAAGAAGGTGTGACCCATTTCAACGGCGCTCCTACTTTACAGGTGATGCTGGTAAATGATCCGGCTGCCAGGCCATTGGATCATACAGTAACTGTGACTATTGCCGGTGCTCCGCCCTCACCCACATTGCTGGAAAAGATCGAATCGCTGAATTTTAAACCGGTTCATGTTTACGGACTTACCGAAACTTACGGACCGATAACGGTTTGTGGCTGGCATTCGGAGTGGGATTCATTGCCGGCGGAAGAACAAGCCGGAATGAGGGCGAGACAAGGTCAGGCCTACGTCACAGCCGAACTGGTTAGGGTTGTGGATGAAAACACGAATGATGTTCCTATGGATGCTAAAACCATTGGTGAGGTGGTGATGCACGGGAATAACGTAATGAAAGAATACTTTAAACTTCCTGATGAAACTGCTAAAGCATTCGAAGGCGGATGGTTCCATTCGGGCGATCTTGCTGTTTGGCATCCTGATGGATACATCGAACTTCGAGACCGGCTCAAGGATATTATTATATCCGGTGGCGAAAACATTTCAACCATTGAAGTAGAGCAAGCTATCGTAAAGCATCCGGCTATTCTGGAATGTGCCGTTATTGCTATTCCTGATGAAAAGTGGGGCGAGCGTCCCAAAGCATTCGTTACTTTGAAAAGAGGTGCCTATGCTACCGAAAAAGAAATCATCGAATTCTGCCGGACGAAAATCGCTCACTTCAAATGCCCTGCGGCTGTGGAGTTTTCTGAATTGCCCAAAACCTCAACCGGTAAGATTCAGAAATATGTGCTACGTGCAAGGGAATGGTCAGGGAAAGAAAAAAGGATTAATTAATCACAATAAGTCCAATGACTTTTGTATCTATACCGCCGGCATCCTGGTTTACGAAAATTTAATTGAGTAATAAGGCGGCATAACTGAAACTAAACAATACCGAAGCTTCGGTACTTTCGCAAACCTGTCAA
>Ga0172369_10009179_pt1 | contig 11020 bp, 11 predicted proteins | sample LakKiv25m_FD_114539 | JGI IMG/M metagenome (GOLD analysis project Ga0172369, IMG submission 114539) | Freshwater microbial communities from Kabuno Bay, South-Kivu, Congo - kab_022012_11.25m | ecosystem: Environmental > Aquatic > Freshwater > Lake | place: Democratic Republic of the Congo...
AATTTTAATATTCTTCTTTTTGCAACCGGGTAGAATAATTTTCATTAACTCGGGAATATCTTTCGCGTATCCGAGCTGAGGATTTTTGTTTTTTTGTTTTTGGAGAATCGACATGGTGACTTCCGCAAGGTAATCCATTACGAGATAATCGACCTCTCCGTGCGATACTTGCTGAATAGGTGCGGTAATCAAATCGCCCCAAAAACCTTGCCCGGAGGCAATTCTAATTTTGTCTTTCATGCAACCGTTCTACCAGTTTAAGAATTTCAGTTTTAACTACTGCCAAATCTAATTCATTTTCAATCTTGAACCAATTTATTCGAGTATCTTTTCGAAACCATGTCATCTGTCTTTTTGCGTAATGTCTTGTATTTCTTTTTATAAGGTGAATTGCTGACTCTAAGGTGATTTCATTATTTAAATAAGCGATCACTTCTTTGTACCCAACCGAATTTAACGAATTTAACTTTTCTGAGTAACCCATTTTCAGCACAGACTCGACTTCATCGACTAACCCTGTCTCAAACATTTTATCGACTCGCTCCTCAATTTTTTGATAAAGAATTGCGCGAGGCCACTCCAATCCAAATTGAAAAAATGAATATTCATTTCTCTCAACTGCCTTTTCTTTGTGCAGCGAAGTAATGGATTTTCCGGTAAGATAAAAAACTTCGAGAGCACGAATTACTCTTTTCCAATTTTGGGGAAGCATTGCTTTGGCGGATTCGGCATCAACTTTTGTTAATTCCTGGTAGAGAAAATCTACCCCGAACTTTTCTTTTTTTGCAAATAATTCCTCACGCAGTTCGCCGTCCGTCTCAATATCTGCAATACCATCCACTAAAGCTTTGATGTATAAGCCAGAACCGCCAACTACAACCGGAATTTTTCCCTTTTCTCGCATTTTATCCATTTCTGTTAACGCCAACTTCTCGTATGAACTCACATCAAAAGGCTCATCCAATTCCAATTGATCAATAAAATAATGCTTTATTGTTTTTAGCTCGGTGGGAGACGGTTTGGCGGTACCAATGGTGATGTGTTTGTAAATTTGTCGGCTGTCGGCGGAAATAATGTGAGATTTAAGTGCACCGGCAATTTGTAACGCTAAAGCAGATTTGCCCGAACAAGTTGGTCCGACGATTACGATTACTAATTTCCCCAACCTTCACGCCCAATCAAAGGAACAAACTTAAAGGAAGGAATTTCCTCAACAGAAAATTGATTTTCATCAAGCTTTGAGATTATCGTCAAAATTTGAGAATTTTTATTCCCCACCGGAATTACCAAACGGCCACCAACTTTCAATTGTTTTTTGAGCGAGGCAGGAATGGCAGGCGAACCGGCGGTAACAATTATTCCATCGAATTGAGCATATTCTTCCCAACCGATTGTTCCGTCTCCAAACTTAAGATGTGCACGAATCTGAAATTTATCAAAAAGCTTTTGGGTGCTTTGATAAATTTCAAACTGCCGTTCAATGCTGAAAACATCTGCCCCCATCGCAACTAAAATTGCCGCTTGATATCCTGAGCCGGTACCAATTTCCAAAATTTTATCCCCTTTTGTCACATGAAGTTCTTGAGTCATAAACGCAACAGTAAAAGGTTGTGAAATGGTTTGCCCGAACCCAATTGGCAGTGCAACATCTTTGTAAGCATGAGATTCAAGTGCCTTTGGTAAAAAAAGATGGCGCTCAACTTTAAGGAATGCGTTTAGTACAGAATTATCAATTATTTTTTGATTTTGAAGTTTATTTACTAATTCTTGACGTTCACTTTCAAACATAAAATTCCATTATTTATGGAAACAAAATATAGATTTTTCACCAATAATTTCTATTTTTCACTACTTCCTGATTTTTTTCGGAGACTTTAATGTTTGAAGGTTATTTTGGTCCGCTCATCATTATGCTAATGCGTATCTGCGATGTTACCCTCGGTACGTTCAGAACAATTTTGGTTGTTCAGGGAAGACGATATTTAGCCGGGGTGATTGGCTTTTTTGAAGTGCTTATTTGGGTCTTCGCTATAAGAATTGTCTTTCAACACCTCGGTAATATTGAAAATATGTTCGGGTATGCCGTGGGATTTGGACTAGGAAATATGCTTGGAATAACTTTGGAGCAGAAAGTCGGATTGGGGTACCTTCAAGTAACAATTATCTCAAAATTTAATACTGATAAAATAGTTTATGCTTTACGGCGGGCAAAAATCGGTGCAACGATAATTCCGGGAGAAGGAGGAACCGGAGGAGTGGCAATAATTATTTGTGTAGTAGCAAGAAAGCAACGCGCCGAGACGATTGAGGTAATTGAGTCAATTGATAAGGATGCGTTTATCACTGTACAGTCATCTCTCCCTTACCGCGGATTTATTCACGGTTCCCGTAAATGATTATAAAGAAATAAAATAGCGTTTTTATTTTTTTTTCTTAAAGAAAAATTGTAAGTTTCCGATAATAACGGAAAAAGAGGTGTTTCTATGCAGCAATTATTAGTAATTGGTGCGTTAATTATTTTGGGCAGCCTGATTCTCACATTCAATCGCTCTACTCAAAATGTTAACACTAATAATTATTTCAACACAGCATTGGTTGATGCAACAGCATCAGCGCAATCGTTGTTAGAACGCATACAATCAAAAGCTTTTGATGAAAAAACAATTACTTCTTCAGTCAATACCGCTTCACAGCTAACGTCCATCTCTAACTTCGGGCCCGATGCAGGCGAAACCGGAAATCTGACGTACGATGATGTTGATGATTATAACCGCTACGCTGAAGTAGATTCCCTTCAACATTTTGGAGCTTTTTCTCTTTCGGTAGCAGTTAATTATGTACAAAAATATTCACCGGAAACAGTCTCCTCTTCACAAACTTTTTTGAAGAAAGTTGACGTTACCGTTTCCAATCCGAATTTAACTCGTCCATTAACTTTATCAAGAATTATTAGTTACTGATATGAGTCAATTATTAGATATCATTGGTTCATTCATAACCGGCGCAACAATTGTGCTCGTGGTTATGAATCTTAACTTTCAAATCACCACCTCGCAAAGAGAGAACTTTTTTAATTCCATCTCACAAACAGAAGTAATTAATGTCGCTAATGTTGTTGAACATGACATTTATAAAATCGGATTTCAACCATCGACCTCAAACATCATTACGCAAGCGGACTCAAATAAGATACAATTTTATGCTGATATAGATAACGATTTAACCGCTGAACAAGTAACCTATTCTCTCGGCACAACTAATGATTTAAATGGGACTCCAAATCCAGATGATAAACCGATCTATCGTAAAGTGAATGCCGGTAGTACCAATCTCGTTGGTTCGGCGTATTCATTTAATCTTTCCTACTATGATTCAATCGGGAATCAACTTCAATATGGCTCGTTGGCAAGTCAAGCCACACGTAATAGGATTCGCAAAGTAACCATCGATTACCTTTATCAATCACCTTATCCGGTTGATGGTAATTACCAAACGGTTCAATGGAAGAAGACATTTAATCCAAGAAATTTAAATTGAGGTTATCATGGGACGAAGCGTAATAATTTATGTAATGGGAACCTTTATCATCCTTTCGGTCGCATTACTGAACGCTACTCGTAATGTCAGTACTGCCGGCACTCAAGCAATTTCCTACTTGAATGATGCAATAGCGAGAAATATAACCAACAGCATGACCGATGTGTTATTAGCGAGACTCGCAGACAGTTCCTCGTTGCGTATTGAAACACCGGTAACGCAAGCATTTATGGGAGGGTCTGTTACTTATTCAATTACCTCCATTAATTCAATTGGAAATGCTTCAAACGATAATCATGAAGGGGATGACCACGGAAATGGAGACGATAACGGCGACCATGGAAATGGTGACCATCATGGGAATAGCGAAGATCATTCATCATTATTTGACTTTTCCAAAATACATACTTCTTATCTTGCCGGGTCAATGCTTTATGCTTTTTTAGCACCTGATGAACATAGCGAAAGCGAAGATCATGGAAGTGACCACGGCGATGATCACGAAGGAGACGACCATGACGGTGATGAATCTGCAAACGGGTCTGATACTGTTAAAATTCTTGTTTTAGGAACTTACGGAAATAGCACTAAAAGTTTAGCAACATATGTAGCTATGAATCTTCCGACAACTACAACACCTAATGCTATTCAGGCTGGAGTAACCTCACGGCAGGCTGTCTCAACTCTCGGTAATCTTCAAATTGATGGACGAAATCATGATCTCAACGGAACCTTAGTTGCCGGAACGGGTACATATGGTATTTGGTCCGCTGCTGCGATTAGACAGGGTGGCAGTTCGGATATAGGCGGAACTTATAATAACACAGATTACGCTCCTTCCAAACCGGCTAATAGGCATGTTGTTAGTGCCTCTGCCACCTATCCATCAGGTTCATTCCCCGATACTCCCGATAAAGTTTTCGGAGGAGCATCGGGTGGATTTTCAGAAGGGACATTGAAAAACCTTGCTGAGAGCGGAACTGAAGGGAGTCAATATGTTCAAGACCCATCAGAGTTAGAATATCCTTTGACCGGGATAACATATGTAGAACTTGCAAACGGAAGTACCTGGCAGCCAAATTCAATTGAAGGCTCGGGTGTGCTCATCGTTCATAACACCGCAGGAAATGCCATAGTGAAAAATCTCAATGGTGGAACATTTAAAGGAATAATTATCGCGGATGATTTCATTCATTTAAAAGCAACTGTACTAGTGTACTGCCACAGAAATAGCTTTACTATTAAATAAAAAAACATTATCTTTGAACAACAAAAAAGAAGAGATAATGAAAGAGCAAAAAGAATTAAAAAAACTCATCAATGGAAAAAACACCCCGCAAAAAGTAGTTCTCAGGGCAAAAATAGTACTCTCTTCTCAGTTAGGGCAGAGCAAAGCAAGTATAGCAAAAACACTTAAAACCAGCCGACCAACAATTGATTTATGGCTCAAACGATTTTCAGAACAAGGGGTAACCGGGTTACTGAAAGATGCAACGAGACCTGGTAGAAAACCACAGATCACTGCGGAAAAAGAGAAACAAATTGTTGAGTCCACCTTACATACAATCCCCCAAGGAGCGACTCACTGGAGTACCCGAACACTGGCAGAGCATCATGAAGTGTCTAAAATGGCTATTCAACGGATATGGAAGAAGTACAACCTTAAGCCTCACTTAATAAAAAGGTTCAAAATAAGTAAAGACAAGCATTTTATAGAAAAAGTTATCGAGGTAGTCGGATTATACTTGAATCCACCCCAAAAAGCATTGGTCTTTTGTGTTGACGAAAAAAGTCAAATACAAGCCCTTGACAGAACACAGCCAAGTTTACCAATGAAAAAAGGGAGATTAGGAACCATGACCCACGACTATAAGAGAAACGGAACTTCTACCTTATTTGCTGCATTGAATATGTATGATGGAAGTGTCATTGGAAAATGTTATGAAAAACACACCCACAAAGAGTTTTTAAAATTTCTCAGAACGATAGACAAACAAGTCGAAAAAGAGTTAGAGGTACATATTATCGCAGACAACTACGGTACGCATAAAACAGATGGAGTAAAATCTTGGTTAGCTGCCCATCAAAGATTTCATCTCCATTTTACGCCAACTTCGGCTTCTTGGATAAATATGGTAGAAAGATTTTTTAGTAAAATAACTGAGAAGATGATACGGAGAAGTAGTTTCGGCAGTGTTAAAGCTTTGGAGAGTGCTATTGTCAACTTTATTGCTGTTCATAATGAAAATCCTAAAGTCTATACTTGGACGAAAGATGCCGATACGATTATTGCTAAATGGATTAAGTGTAAAGAAGCGTTAGGGACACTACACTAGTAATGTTATTGTACATGCATTTTAGAATGTTCAACGCAAGATACAAATAAGATTGGAGCAACTTGTACTGTATTCCGGATATACTTAAATAAATGATTGTTTTTGATATTGATATCATGAATAATTTATTGAGCCATGTAGTTAAAAGTAATTATTATAGTTACGACCCGTATGATCTTTGGAGTACAAAATTTGGATTATTTGCAAGGAGAGTTTATTATAGTCATAAGATATTAAGCGTCCCACTAATTTCTCCCATTATCTTTGCTGACACTTATTTCCCACAGATTAGAAAACTATTCGTCAAAAAGAAAAGATACCCCATCGCAGAGGCTCATTTTATAATGGGATACTTAAATTTGTTTGAGTTAACAAGAAATGAAAAATATCTATCAGAAGCTATTCATATCTCTGATGATTTGCTAAAAACCAGTATAAGTGGGTTTTCAGGATATTGCTGGGGGTATCCATTTGACTGGCAAAACAGCAAAGGTTTGTGGAAAAAGAGTACACCGTTTATAACAACAACACCCTATTGTTTTGAAGCTTTTTTAAAGTTGTTCGATGTAACAAAAGAACAAAAATATTTAGATATTGCCCATCCCATATCTAGATTTGCTAATAATGATATTAACTTTTCAGAGATGAATGATGGCACAATATATAGCAGCTATTCCCCCTTCGATCATTCCAAAGTAATTAATGCAAGCGCTTACAACGGATTTTTGTTATTGGAATCGTATAAAAGATTTGGAGAAGAATCATATCGAATTAGAGGCGAGCAATTGCTTGAATTTGTTATTAAATCACAAAATGCAGACGGGTCATGGATTTATGCACTTGACGATGCTAATGATGATTTTATTGATAATATTCATACTTGTTTTGTACTTAAAAATCTGATAAAAGCCAACTATATACTAAAACTATCAAAGATTGAATTAGCTATTGAGAGAGGTTATAATTATTATATCAAAAATCTTATTGATGAGAAGCATCTCCCCAAATCTTTTGCTAAAACAAATAAAATGAATTTCATAAAATTAGATCTGTACGATTATGCAGAAGGAATTACTTTAGGGCTATTGATGATGGATAAAAATGTAAAAGCAAAAACAATAGTTGAAAATATTATTGAAAAAATAGTCCATTCTTATATTACCCCAAACGGCACGTTCACTTCTAAAGTAAATAATTTGGGGATAAAAATTAATATCCCCTATGTCCGTTGGCCACAGTCGCAATTGTTTTATGCGCTAACATCATATATAAAAAAAATAGCTTAGAGGAAATAGTGAATAGTTATAACGATGATATTATTATACTCCAAAAATTAATTGAAGAATATCAACCTAATTCTCTCAAGTCTTTATTAGAAGCTGGATGTGGTTCAGCGTCAAGATTAAATTTGGAAAATTTCGGAAAAATTATTGGGATAGATATTTCTAACGATCAACTTAATGAAAATGTAGCAATTGATGAGAAAATATTAGGAGATATTCAAACATATTGCTTTGATAGAGAATCATTTGATGTTATTATTTGTTGGGATGTTTTGGAACATATAGAAAACCCAAAGATGGCCTTAAATAATTTTGATAAATCAATTAAGAACAATGGGTTAATCGTGTTGGCTGCGCCAGAACCTTTAAGCATAAAGGGATTGGTAACAAAGTTAACGCCATTTTCTTTACACAAACTGTTTTACAAGAAAATATTAAAATTAAAAATAGAACCATTCCCAACGTTTTTAAGGTTACAAATGTCAAGAGAACAAATAAAAAAATACTTTTCAATCAAAAATTATTCTTTGCTAATGGATTCAGTTCATCTCCCCTATTATCCATTAGACAAATTAAAAAGAAATAAAACAATGTGGATTCTATATAAATTATTGACATTATTAGTCCCAAGTAAATACCAACACTCAGATTACATTTTGGTCTTCAGAAAATGTGTGGAATAACAGGTATTTATAATTATCATTCTAGAGAACCAATACAAAAGTTGGTTTTGTCTTCAATGTGTGAAATAATACGGCACAGAGGTCCGGACGACGAAGGTATATATATAAATGATGAGCACTATATTGGATTAGGTCAAAGGCGTTTAAGTATAATTGACTTACTTACTGGTCATCAACCAATGAGCAATAAGAATGAAACAATTTGGGTCACATTTAATGGAGAGATATATAACTATTTAGAACTCAAGAGAGAATTATTAGAAAAGGGTTATTCCTTTATCACTACTTCAGATACAGAAGTAATTATTTATTTATTTCAAGAGTATGGCGAACGAGCATTTGAAAAACTGAATGGAATCTTCGCTTTTGCGCTATATGATTTGAGATCACGAGTTCTTTACTTAGTGAGGGATCATTTTGGAGTTAAGCCTCTTTATTATTTTGTGGGTAAAAATGGGCTGATATTTGGCTCTGAAATAAAAACCATTCTATTGCATCCCGATTATGAAAAAGAAATTGATCGTTTTGCATTAGATTCATTCTTAACCTTTAGGTATAACCCTTCCCCTCAAACTCTTTTTAAAGGGATAAAAAAACTTTCTCCAGGTTATTTTCTGAGAGCACAAATTGATAATAAATCAGAATTGCATTCTTATTGGAATTATGAACCTGCTACTAATATCACAATTACCAAAGAGGAAGCTATTGAGGAGTATCAACGTCTTCTTGAACAAGCAATAAAAAGGCAATTGATAAGTGATGTTTCTGTTGGACTATTACTTAGTGGAGGTATTGACTCGGCGGTAATTGCTAAAGTGATGGCGATGAATTGTAATCATCGAATAAATACTTATACAATTGGGTTTGAGGGGAAAGGTGATTTTAATGAATTAGTTGATGCTGAGGAAACCGCAAAATTGATCGAGGCAGAGCATCACTCCTTGATAATTTCTAAGAACGAATATCTAAACTTCTTTTATTGTTCTTTCCTCTATACTGAAGAACCTATCTCAGAAACAACCATCCCGGCTCTTTATTATGTTTGCCGACTTGCCTCTAAAGACTTAAAAGTTGTATTAGCTGGGCAAGGTGCGGATGAACCGCTTGCAGGATATAAAAGGTATTTAGGAGAAAAATACATAAGCAAATATTCAACTGCACTAAAATATATTCCGGAAGGTTTAATTAATAATTATTTACCTAGAAATGAGCGCATAAAGCGGGCAATATATGCATCACAATTTTCGAATGAATTAGAACGATTTTTAGCTGTTTACACCATCTTCTCCCCATCAGATAAGGAAAAGCTTTATAAGAACTATGAACAAAATGAATTTGTCAATTATGATCTGGGACTTATAAAAAAACTATATGATAAAACCCATAATTTTTCTGATGCTTTGAATAAGCTTCTTTTTATTGATACACGATTAAGTTTATCTGACGATCTTTTACTTTTCGGAGATAAAATGTCTATGGCAAATTCTCTTGAAATGAGAGTCCCTTATCTCGACGTTGATTTGGTCTCTTTTCTTGAGACTCTTCCCTCGTCATTTAAATTACATGGAATCACGAATAAGTATATTCATAAGAAAGCATTAAAGAAATGGTTACCTGAAAAAATAATAGATAGAAAAAAACGTGGTTTTGCTACTCCCATGGATGAGTGGTTAAGAAATGGTTTTTCTAATGAGGTAAAGAATATCTTAATGGGTAAGGACTCTTTTGTACTAAATATATTCCAAAAGCAAGCGATACAAAATCTAATAGATGATCATGAAAGCAAAATGCAGAATAATATGCGAAAATTATATAGTTTGTTAAGCCTTGAGGTTTGGTACAAGAATTTTTTTGAAAATAAACAGCTTGATCCTTTTTATAACGTTTTTAATACAAAATGATTTGGTTTGATTTAGATAATACTCCGCACGTGCCGGTTTTTAGGAATGTTATAAAAGAGCTGGAAAGTAAAGGAGTTGAGCATGTAATCACAGCAAGAGATTTCGCACAGACAAAAGAGCTCTTAGAACTTTTTAGGATTAAAAACAAATTGATAGGAGTTCATGCTGGGGAAAATAAAATTAATAAAATTTTAAATTTGTTTGTTCGCTCAAATCAACTTATAAAACACGTTGAAAGTTATCAGCCTAAACTTGCGGTATCTCATGGCTCCAGAACACAATTGGTTGCTGCAAGAAGATTAAGAATAAAATCCCTTTTAATGTTTGATTATGAGTATACAGAATCAAGGATTTTTAATTATTTATCAACCTATTTACTATCACCTAAATTTATCCCAACAAAAAGACTGCTCGATGCAGGGTTTGACACGAAAAAACTCATTACCTATAATGGATTTAAAGAAGAATTGTACTTAAATTCATTTGTAGCGCAAAGTAACTTTAGAGATAAACTTAGGGTGAGTAATGACAGTATTTTAGTTGTACTTAGACCACCGAGTATGGTAGGTAATTATCATGATGCAGGTAGCGAAAAATTATTGCTCGAAGTTATTAAACATTTTCTTATGCATAAATTAGTAGTCATTTTAATAATTAACAGGACAAATGTTGAAAAAGAACTAATATTAAAAAATTTAAAGCTTTCCGAACAACTCAGGTTTTTAGAATATGCAGTAGATGGTTTGCAATTATTACATGCTGCTGACTTTACAATTTCCGGAGGAGGTACAATGAATAGGGAGTCAGCATTATTAGGGACAGAGACATATAGCATTTTTACTGGACGCAGACCATATTTGGATGAGTACTTACAAGAAATGAATCGATTACAATTCATAGAAAATAATAACGATATACAAAAAATTGAAATAAAAAAAAAAGCAAAGAAAGAAATTTTACTGCATTCAAAAAATCTAGTTAACGAAGTAACCGAAATAATACTTGACTTAACCTCGAAAAAATAATTTTTTTATTTACTTAAAAAAGTGCAGTTACTGAAATCATTATCAAAACTATATTAACTAGTCGCCCCTTAAAAAGCGGAAAAGATTAGGAAAGAGGAAAAAAAAGAAGAAAAAGAGAGAAAAAAGCTTAGCAAAAGATGCAAGATTTAGATAGTTTGCATAAAAAACCTTGCAAAGTAAAATGATAAAAAAAACAAAAAAAGAATCACAGATGAGTATGTTCTTTAGCTTAAAAGACACCTTAGATCAGAAACA
>Ga0172369_10009182_pt1 | contig 11017 bp, 10 predicted proteins | sample LakKiv25m_FD_114539 | JGI IMG/M metagenome (GOLD analysis project Ga0172369, IMG submission 114539) | Freshwater microbial communities from Kabuno Bay, South-Kivu, Congo - kab_022012_11.25m | ecosystem: Environmental > Aquatic > Freshwater > Lake | place: Democratic Republic of the Congo...
ACGGCACACCCACGAACACCGGTTGTGCCTTGATCCCCAATCCCTAATCCCCAGTCCCCAGTCCCCGATCCCTAATACCCAATCCCTAATCCCCAATCCCCCCATCTGGTAACTTTTGCGCGCCCATCGGACGCGATTCGGACGCGGGCCGGATGCCGATGCTCTAGACTGGGTATTGTCGTGAGGAACTGCTGAGCGGCTGCCTCACGCAAAATCCCCGCACGGCTTCCGCCGCGCGGCAGCAGTCAAGGAGCGTGAATCGTGCAACGGCAGCTTGAACCTGAATGGCCCGGGCGCTTGATCTTCGTCGCGTTCGTCATCGCGGCCCTGGCAGGGTGCGGCGGACGCCCCACCGCCACGCCTGCGCCGATCGGAGCGGCAACCGCCGCGCCAACCCTGGCCCCGACCCCGGTCCCGCCATCGCCCACGCCGGCGCCGCCCACCGCGACGCAACCCGCGCCGACCGCCACACCGGCGCCGCCAACGCCGACTGTCGCACCGACGGCCACCGAACCGCCTACGCCTGAGCCAACCGCCACAGCCGAGCTGCCTGAGGCGACCTCCGTTGCCGGCGACGCGGCCGATCAGCTTCCGGTGCCGGTGCCCACCGACGCCGCCGACATCGAGCATGACGCGGACACGGGCGACATCAGCTTCTCCAGCCCGTCCGACGTCCAGACGCTGGTCAAGTTCTATCGCCAGGAGATGGCCGCGCTGGGCTGGCAGGAAGATGAATCGGGCGCGTTGGTCACTGATGCGCTCGGCTCGCTCGACTTCACCAGGGGCGACGCGGCGGCATCCCTGATGATCCTCAACGTGGGCGATAACAGCCTGGTCAGCATCTCCACGTTGGGCCTGGAAATGGTCGCGGCGACGCCGGAGGCGACTGAGCAGGCGCCGACCGAGGCGCTGACGGCCGAGGACGACGATGGCCTGCCCCTTCCATCCGACCACACCCAGTACATGGGCGAGAGCGGCGCCTACCGCAGGAGCCTGACCACGGTCAGCCCGTCCGCCCTGAAGGACGTGTTGGCCCTTTACCGCACCGAGCTGGCGGCGCGGCAGTGGAACGAGCTCCCCGCCACCGTGGCGCCGACCGATGCGGAAGCCACGCTGCTATACGACAACCTCGACAACGGCCAGCTCGAGCTCAAGCTGAAGGCGAACGCGGACGGCGGGACCGACATCAGCATGGTTGTTCGGTCGGAAGCGGCGGCCAAGAAGGACGGCATCCTGCCGCCGGCCGGCAAGGCGCGCATCTACCTGGGCAACATGAGCGACGCGGCAGTCACCTTCCACCTGGACGGCAAGGACATCGAGGTCGCGGTGGACAGCCAGGGCCAGCCCGCTTCGATGGCGGACGTGCCTTCCGTGGACGTGGCCCCGGGCAAGCATGAGTTCACCCTGACGCTGTCGGGCCAGCCGCCGATCACCGACACGATCGAGGTCGCGGCGGGTGAAACCTGGGCGCTGGTGGCTGGGCCGGACGGCGCGCTGCCGCTCCAGATGTACTGAGAGCGGACGAGGCTGAGCTATGGAGACCACCGGACGCATCGAGCATCTGTTCGTCGTGCGCCTGTGGCAGGAATCCAGCCGTGTGGCCCCGCCAGGTCAATGGCGGGGCTCCGTGGAGCACGTGCCCTCGGGCCGGCGGATCTACTTCGTTGCGCTGGAAGAATTGGACGCGTTCATCCTGGCGCAGGTCAACCTGACGTCCCTTGACTCACGGCATTCATCTTGAGGAGATCCAACCAATGGAAGACCGATTCACCCTGTTCGACGTCGTGATGATGCTCCTGGTCATCGGAGCCATCCTGGCCGGTTGCGGCAGCCCGGGCGGGCACAGCACGAGCGGCGCCGGAGCGATCGACGCGTGCAAGCTCATTACCGCAGCCGACGCGGAAGCGACCCTGGGCGGCGCGGTCAAGCCGCCCGAGAGCCCGGTATCCGGCGAGGGCCTGGCCGTGGTGACGAGCTGCAAGTACGCGATCGCGGCCGCTCCGTCGGTGAACAACGTGACCCTGATCGTCCGCAAGCTGGACACGGTGAGCACCGCGCAACAGGATTTCGATCAAATGAAGAAGGACATGGTCACGCAGCTCAACGTGACACCCCGGTACGTCGACGGACTGGGCGACGCGGCGTTCTGGTCGGGCGGCGCGGTGAACCAATTGGCCGTGCTCAAAGGCAAAGTGCAACTGCTGGTCATGGTGTCCGGAGCGCAAGGTGCCGCGCCGGATGTTGCAGCCGAAGCACTGGCAGACAAGGCGCTGAGCCGGCTGCCTTGATCCAAGAAATTGAGGGGATATCTATGAGCGCTCTTTCTCGTTCGAAGCTCGTTGTGCTCATCGTGGGCCTGATCCTGGCGGCGATGGCGCTGCCGGCACTCCCCGCCGGCGCCAGCACGCCCGATGCGACATTCACCGTCACCAACACGAACGACAGCGGAACGGGTTCGCTGCGGCAGGCGATTCTCAACGCGAACGCAGCCGCGTCGGGGCCGCGCACGATCAGCTTCAACATCCCGGGCAGCGGCATACATACGATCAACCTGGCTTCCGCGCTGCCGGCCATCACCAAGGCGGTAACCCTCGATGGTCTGGCCCAATCAGGCGCAAGCTGCGGGATCAACCCGCCACACACCTTGATGATCGTCCTGAACGGCAGCAACGCGGGCCTGGGCGCGAACGGCATCACAGTCACCGGCGGCAGCTCGACCATCCGCGGCCTGGTGATCGAACACTTCAGCGGTGATGGCGTACGTATCCAGACGAACGGCAACGTCACGGTGCAGTGCAACTACATCGGCACCAACTCGGTGGGCAGCGCTCCGGCGAAGAACTACGGCAGCGGCGTGACCATCAGCAATACAGCGAACAACACGGTGAGCAGGAACCTGATCTCGGGAAACGGAACTGGCGTCAACATCTCCGGCTCGGCCGCGAGGTTCAACTACGTGCAGGGCAACCGGATCGGCACGAACGCGGCGGGCACCGCGGCAGTTGGCAACGCGGGCGCCGGCGTCCTGCTGTCGAATGTCCCTGCGACCTACATCGGCGGGAATAGCGCGGCGCAGCGCAACATCATCTCGGGGAACGGCGGCAACGGCATCCATATCGAACAGGGAGACCTGGTGGAGATCGAGGGGAACTACATCGGCACCAGCGCCAGCGGCTCAGCCGCGGTGGGCAACGGCAACCAGGGCATCTACGTGTCGCACGGGACCAACACCACCATCGGCGGGACGAGCGCGGTCCAGGCCAACCTGATCTCGGCAAATCACAACAACGGCATCCTGCTCACCAACGGGACCCTGGCAACAGCGATCCAAAGGAACTCCATCGGTACCAACGCGGCTGTGACCGGTGCGCTGGGCAATGGCTCTGAGGGCATTCTCGTCTACAACGCGCCGGGCAATATCATCGGCCCGGGCAATACCATCGGCGGCAACGGCGCGGGAGGGATTCTGATCTACGGCGCCAGCGCCACCATGAACAGCGTGCGAGGCAACTACATCGGGACAAACTCATCCGGGGCCAGCCTGGGGAACGTCGGAGACGGGATCGGGATCACCAACGCATCGAGCAATACCATTGGAGGCGTTGGAAGCGGCGAGGGCAACCTCATCGCATACAACCGCGCCGCGGGCGTATGGATCACGGTCACCGACACGCCGCCGCCGCCCGCGTTCAGCGACGATTCCGCCTCGACCCTGGGTCAGGCAATCAACGATGCGGTCTACCGAAACTCGATCTACAGCAACGTCGGCCTGGGTATCGACCTGGGCGCCCTGGGGGTGGCGTCCAACGACCTGGGCGACGCGAACGACGGGGTCAACCACCTGCAGAACTACCCGGAGATCCAGTCGGCGACCACGAACGGGACCACCTCAACGATCACGGGTTTTCTGCTGAGCAAGCCGAGCGTCAGCTATCGCATCGAGATCTTCTCGAACACGGCCTGCGATGCTTCGGGCAACGGCGAGGGCCAGCACTTCCTGGGCGCCCTCACGACCACGGCCAACAGCGTCGGCTCTGCGGGCTTCTCCGTGATCTTCCAGACAAACCTGACGCCGGGCATGTCGATCACGGCGACCGCCACGGATCCGGCCGGCAACACCTCCGAGTTCTCGAAGTGCAAGAGCGTGGTGCAGCCGAAGCCGATGTACCATGTCTATCTGCCGATCGTCGTCCAGTAAAGCGCCTCTTGAAGTCAAGGAGATCACCCGATGCCATTATCTCTGCGCGAACGAATCGAAAACATCTTCGCAACCGTCGAGACCATGAACCTGGAAGCCGTGCTGGCGTTTCTTGCGGATGACGCGGTGGTGTTCGACCCGCACTACCCGCAGCCGCACATGGCCGGCAAGGCGGCCATCGCGGAAGGGCTGCGCTGGGGCTTCGGCGGCATGCAGAAGATGGGGTTTCCCATCGTCAACTACTTCGAGGATGCGACCGGCACACGGGCTGTGGTGGAAGTCGCGACCGCGCACGTGCTGAAGACGGGGATGAAGCTGAACTTCCCCCAGGCCTTCGTGGTCGAGACGCGCGGCGACCTGGTCACGCGGCTGCAGGCATACGAGCCGTACGGGCCGCACGGCATAGTCAGCGTCATGCTGGGCGCGACACGCCTGGGCTGGCGCCTGTCGGGAAAAGGACAGGGATGACCTGTGCTCATCGACCTGCTGGTCTCGCATAGCTGGCTGGCGGCCGCGCTCCTGGCGGTGCTCTATACCGTGGATCATGTGCTGACGCGTGCCTTCGCGGCCCGGTATCAGGCGCTGTCCGCAGAAGAGCGGCACATCTCGTACGAACGCGGTGTCGAGTTGAACCCGGCGTTTGCGAAGGACGTGGCGCAGCTCCGCTGGCTCACGCCCCGCTTCCTGATCTGGCTCGTCCTGCTGATGGCTGCAATCCTTGTGCCTGGGGCGCTGCAGCAGGACCCGATCACCGAGACGCTCATCGGCGCGCTGATCCTCGAATGGATCTTCCTGGATCTACGCAACATTCAGAACCTGTTCGTGCTCCGGGATATTCGGGTGTCCGGCAGCCTCGTGGGATACGTCAGCTATTGGTAACGAGGCGGGAGATCTCTCTGTTGGGCTGTTTTGGACGGCAAAGCCATCCAAAACAGCCTCTTGCCTCAACCTTTCATAAGCTCCGTAAGCAGCTTACCGGCAAGCCCCTTCTCACGTATTTTCCTGAGCAACAGTTCCTGCACCTCTTTATCTTCGCCCAACTCAGCCATCAGGTTGTCAGGCTCCAGCTCATGAAGCGCAGCTTTACGAGGGAGATATTCTGTGGGCAGGGGCGCCGAGCAGATCTCCTGGACCAAACGCGACAGGATCTCGTCGTTTTGCGCGTCATCCTGCTGGCTCGCGCCCGTACGGCGTGCCTGGGAGAGGAGAACATCCCGGCAGGTCTGGATAAAGACAGGGTCCCCGGCGTAGGCGTGCCCACCGCGCACTTGAAGGATCCTGGAGATCAAGATGGCCGGCCGGACGCTGGCGCTGCTGGTCTTGAGCCCCGCATCGCGATCGCGGAAAGCCCGGACCAGGGCGACGATCCTCTGGACCTCCACCAGAGGCAGCGCGGAGTGCGTCTGGGTGATAGCGGCCTCCGTGTCCTGATCGAACTCGCTCAGGAGGATGGTGACCATGCGATCGAGGAGAGCATCCTGGGCGCCGTGAACCCCCGCATAATCGTCGGGATTGCTGGTGAAGATGATGCGAAAATCGGGATGAACGGGTATATGCGAGCCGCGCAGGGGCAGCACCCGTTCTTCCAGGACGGAAAGCAGCACATTGTTGGCTTCGGGCCGTGAACGCGTGAATTCGTCATAGACCACGGTGTAGCCTTGCTGACAGGCTTCGGTGAGTGCCTTTCCGACCCACAAGGGCTTCGCTTCTTCCTCAACCTTGAGCACCGTGTGAACATACTGGTCGCACGTATAGCTGCGCTTGTAGCCGCTCTCCTTGCCCACCAGATCCGCGGTGCCCATCTGATCATCTCCGTGGATGAGCACCACCGGCCGGCCCAACTGCTGGGCCACGTGCAGGGCCAGGGTGGTCTTACCGCTCCCGGCCGGACCACAAAGGTGAACGTGCAGGCCATTCTGGAGATAAACCAAAGCGCGGTCTGCCAGATCCTTGACAAAGGGCGTCTCCACGAAGTCCGAGGGCGGGGCAGCGCCTACCTCAGATGCCTGGGCCGGTGGCTTAGAGCCTATCCGAATAGCGTTCGGGCCGGTTACATACGGTGTCGTTTCCCGCTCCTGTCCGTACCCGCCCCGGTCGGAGAGCGGCCTCAACTCTTTTTCGGATAGGTTCTTACTTTCCGCCTGAGCGACCGCCGGGGTAAAGGTAAAAGTTTTCTTACAGAAGGGGCACGTGTAGAGGCGGCGACGCCCCGCTTCCACCTGTACTTCTTTATGGCACCAGGGGCAAACCTCTACCTGCTTCTCCATCAGCCGCCTCCTTTCTCGCGAGCTCACCCTCCAGATGCGCTGTGCCAGGCGGGGCAAGAGGGAGTATCGCTGTAACCACTGTACCTGTTCCTGGAGTGCTATGAACCACACACTCTCCACCTGCGGCGTCAGCATAATCCTGCATGGTTGCGATCCCCAGTCCGCGAGGGGCGTTTTCCACATCGAAGCCCTGGCCATCGTCCTGCACGGTGAGACGCAACCAGCCTTCTCGGGGCGGGTCCAGCCGTACGGTGACCTTGCTGGCATTTGCATGTTTGACCACGTTGGTCAAGGCCTCTTCGGCGACGCGGTACGCCGCCAGCCCCACCTGCTCTGGAACTGAATTGCGGTCGGCTCTCTCCTGCCTCATCAGCTCTTCATCCAGCTCTATCTCTACAGCCAGGGCCTCTCGAAATCGGTCACAGAAGGATTGAAAGGTCGGGACAAGCCCGCGGTCGAGAGTTGAAGGGTAAAGCTGACGGCTGAGAGCGCTCAGTTGTCGCTCGATCACCTGATTCAGGCCGTCGATCACTTCGCTCAAGAGCCAGGCTGTTCCCGGTGCGGAGCTTGAGTTTTTCAGGAACTCCTGGAGGTTGTCCTTCAAGATGAGGAGCTTTTCCTGGACGCCATCCTGCAGTTGGGCCGCGACGTCCCGGCGAACGCGCTCTTGCACCGCTATGAGCCGCTGTCGCGAGCGTTGCAGCTCCTCCGCCTTGGCGACAGCAACCCCTTGCTTTAACAGCGCCTCCTCCGCCACCTTGCGCGCAATGGCATAGCGCATGGAGCGCGCCAGCAGCTCGCTATCCACTTGCCCTTTAACCAGATAGTCCTGCGCTCCCTCCTTCAGTGCTTCGACCGCCAGCTCTTCATCTTGGAAACCCGTCAGCACCACAATCGGCACGCCGGGCGTTTGCGCCCGCGTCAGGATAAGCGTGTCAATGCCGTGACTGTCAGGCAGTCCCAGGTCCAGCAGAACCACGTTGCAGGTCTCTTCCCACAGGTATTCCAGCGCCTCGCTAAGTCGCCGGACGTGGGTCATCTGGAACTGCTCAGGAAGGGCTTCCTGTAGGCCCTCGTACAGCAGGCGGGCATCTCCCAGGTTGTCCTCAACCAGCAGTACTTTGATAGGTTCAGATGACATGCCCCCCTCCCTATGCCGGTGGTAGTCTCACTATGGTGAACCAGAAGTCCTCGATGGCTCCAACTACCGCGCTGAATTGGTCCAGATTAACCGGCTTGGTGATGTAGCAGTTCGCGTGGAGATCATACGTTTTGAGGATGTCCTGCTCGGCGCTTGAGGTGGTCAGGACGACCACGGGGATGCGTCTCAACTGCTCATCAGTCTTGATCTCCGCCAGCACCTCACGACCATCCTTCTTAGGCAGGTTCAGATCCAGCAGGATGAGATCCGGGCGGGCTGACGCGACGTACTTGCCTTCGCGGCGCAGAAACGCCATGGCCTCTTCCCCGTCGTTTACCACGCTGATATGGTTGAGCAGCTTGGAATCCTTCAAGCTTTCCCGCGTCAGACGCACATCACCGGGGTTGTCTTCCACCAAGAGAATCTCAACAGGCCTGCCAAACTCTGCAGCGCTCATAGTCCGTTACCTCCTATGGGAATGGTGAAGTAAAATGTGGAGCCTATCCCGGGTTGCGACTCCACCCAGATGCGCCCACCGTGACGCTCCACAATCTTCTTGCAGATGGCCAGGCCGATGCCTGTGCCGGGGTATTCTTCCCTTGTGTGCAGGCGCTGGAAGAGAACGAAGATGCGCTCGACATAGCGGGGATCGATGCCGATACCGTTATCGCGGACGGAAAAAACCCAGGCATTGTCCTTTTGCTCCGCTGAGGCATAAACACGGGGTGGCTCCTCGCCGTGGAACTTGATGGCATTGCCGATCAGGTTCTGAAACAACTGGGCGAGTTGCAGCTTGTCGGCCATCACGGTCGGCAGGGGGTCGTGGGTCACCGCCGCGCCACTCTGTTCAACCGCCGCCTTCAGATTGGCGAGCGTCTGATCAAAGACGGCCGTGCAATCGGTCGGCTGGAATCCCTTACCATGCGTCCCTACACGGGAATAAGCCAACAGGTCGTTGATCAGCCTCTGCATCCTGTTTGCGCCATCCACGGCAAAGGCGATGAACTCGTTGGCGTCGGCGTCCAGTTGGGCCTGATAGCGCCGGGCCAGGAGCTGGGTGTAGCTCGATACCATGCGCAGGGGTTCTTGCAGGTCATGTGAAGCGACGTAGGCGAACTGTTCCAGTTCCTTGTTGGAGCGCTCCAACTCGGCCAAAGTCAGTTTCAACTTCTCCTCCGCCCGCCTGCGCTCGGCGATTTCGGCTTCAAGTGCTTCATTGGTTCTTTTGAGTTCGGCTGTGCGCTCTTCTACCAGCTCCGCGAGATGTTCGCGGTGTTTTCTCAGTTCCGCTTCCCCTCGCTTGCGCCCGGTGATGTCTCGCACGATCGCCCACGTCCCCACGGGCTGCTCCTGTTCATTCCTGATAAGCCAAACTCGAATACTGATGGGGAAGATCGTTCCATCCTTCCTGATAAACTCCTTCTCAAATTCGTTAGAATACCCTCTCGCCAATACTTGATGCTCAATAATATCCGCATCGCTTTCATGCCACTTGAGCGGGGTCAACTGCTGATAGGCCAGTTTTCTGAGCTCGTCCTTTGAGTAGCCGAGCAGATCCATATAGGCCTGGTTAACATCCAGGATATGCCCTTCCATGTCAGCGGAAATGATTCCATCCCTGCTGGATTCATACAGAGACCGGTACTTTTCTTCAGATTGTCTGAGCGCTTCCTCTGCCCGCGCGTTTTCCAGGGCGATGGCCGTCTGGCTGGCGAAGGCGGTCACGGCCGGCACTTCAGCTTCAGTCAGGCCGATCCCGAAGATACCCAGCACACCGTGCGCCTCGCCGCCGACCGTCAACCGGGCGGTGATGCCCTGTTCTATCCTCGCCATGGCCGCCAACTGACTGACCAGCGGCCGCAGCGGCCCAGGCAGACTCTCGGCTATGATCTCGCCGGTCCTGGTCCGATCAGTAAAGACGGTCCCTCCCTCGGTGATCATCCGCTGGTAGAAACTGCCCGGCACCAATGGCAAGCGGTAATCCTGGATCGGGAGGCCGGTCAGTTTCGTGGTCGCCTGGAACAAGGTCGGCTCGTAGGTCGTGTAGGAGATGATGAGGCTCGCCCGGTCTGGGGTCAGGCTGAGGACCATGGCGTGGTAGCCCAGCCGAACCACCTCATCGCCGACTATGCGGTAGACCTCGTCGGGTGTGCGAGCGCGCTGTACAGCCTGGGCAGCCTGGCTGAATGCGAGCAGCAGGCGCTGGGTGCGGCCTGTCTCATCCTGGGAACGGCGCAGCGCCTCCTTCGTCCGCTCGAGCTCGCCCATATGACGCATCATCCGGCGAAACAATGGGAAGTAGAGTATCGGAAAGAGCAGAACGATCAACAAAGTGGTGTCGACGAGCGCCTCAACCCATATCGAAAAGGGTGGCAGTAACACCAAGAGCAGCATTACAACCATCTCGACGACGAATATGGAGAAGAACAATATAGGCAGGACCCAGGCGGTGGAATAGACAGTCGTCAGCTTGTGGACTTGCTTTGTCTCTTCGTTAGCCACTATCCCTCCCCCTCCAGAAGCAGAATTCGCCAGCATCGCCCGGCGTTGGATATGGCACGAATCTCCGAGCTTTCCAAACGGAGTCGAAACGCCGGTTTGATTTCTGGACGTCTTTGACTCGTTTCGTGAACTCAACCGGGAAGCGGAAAAGGGCCGGCTGAATGGCGGTTCAAACAGTTACTGCCATGAAGACCGAACGCCCGTAATACGCGTGGTAAGACTATTATCGCGCCGCGCCCCAGGCGCGTCAAGCCGGAATTGACGGTAGGGTGTGTTTCACGCTGGGGGCAAGAAGCAGCGGAGCATCCTGAGCGGAGGGCCGCTGCGGTCCGCGGCCCGTAGACTTCGGCGAGCTCAGACCTCGGCGAGCTCGGTCGAGCCGTCGAGCCGTCGAAGGATGCGCAGCGGTCGATGCGATGGCCGCATCCCTTCGGCAAGCTCAGGGCAGGCTCTTCGACTACGCCGGGGCCCCTACCCCGGCTCCGCTCACGCTTTGCGTGCTTGCGCGCCTCAGAATTGACATGCACCCTTGATGGTAGAGTGCGGCACAGAGTTTTGCGGCACTGGTGCATGGAACACGAAGTCGCGAAGCGGCACGAAGTCCACGACGGGAACCCACACCGCATATGTGAGCACGAAGGTCACGGAGACCACGAAGGTCGGTCGCCGCCTACCTGCAAGGCCGTCTGCGGTTGAAACCGCAGTCTGGCAACCCACCAAACCTGTTGAAACAGGTTGCCGCGGGGCCACGCAGGTCGCCCGGAGAACCGCCCCGGCGTTGTCCGCAGGATGCTGCGCGAAAACGCCGGGCTGAAGCGGGTTGGCGCAGGTGGCCGCGGGGCGAGCCGGTTTCAACCGGCTTGCACCTGCTTGAGCCGTTGGTTGAAACCAACGGCGAGCGTGGCAGCG
>Ga0172369_10009184_pt1 | contig 11015 bp, 6 predicted proteins | sample LakKiv25m_FD_114539 | JGI IMG/M metagenome (GOLD analysis project Ga0172369, IMG submission 114539) | Freshwater microbial communities from Kabuno Bay, South-Kivu, Congo - kab_022012_11.25m | ecosystem: Environmental > Aquatic > Freshwater > Lake | place: Democratic Republic of the Congo...
TAGCCGCACAACTCTATCAAGAACTTCGCGATTTCTTTCCCGATAACGCCGTATCATACTTCGTCAGTTACTACGATTACTATCAACCCGAAGCCTACATTCCTCAAACCGATACCTATATTGAAAAAGAATCCGATATCAATGCCGAAATCGACAAATTAAGGCTTTCAACTACCGCCAACCTAGTTACTCGACCTGATTGTATCGTCGTAGCTTCTGTTTCTTGTATCTACAATCTCGGTTCCCCAGTTGAATACGAAAGTAACTTTATTGAAATAATCAAAGGTCAAATTATTTCCCGTCAAGCCATCATTAGCCGGCTGATGGATCTGCAATATCAAAGAACTAACAGCGAACTGCAAAGAGGTAGTTTTCGCGTCATTGGTGAAACTATCCAACTCTTCCCCTCATACGAAGACATCGTTATCAATCTAACTTTTGATGAGAAATCCTTGACCGACATCAAGAAGCTCGATCCCTTTAACTTCCAAGAACTAGCATCTGATCCCAAGAATCATCGCCCAGATCTTTTGGTAATTTATCCCGCCAAGCATTACATTACCAAACCTGAACAACAAAAAGAAAATGTTGAAAAAATTAGAAAAGATTTATCTCTTCGTGTCGAGGAACTCAAATCTCAAGGTAAAGTCCTTGAAGCTTATCGTATCGAGCAAAAAGTAAATTATGACCTTGCTCAAATCGAAGAATTTGGTTTTGTTAATGGAATTGAAAACTACAGTCGCTACTTTGACGGCCGCGCTGTTGGTCAACCACCGTACACCCTTTTGGATTACATGAATTACAACGCCAAAAAATTTAAGGCCAAAAACTTTTTAACCGTCATAGATGAGTCGCACATTAGTTTGCCCCAGATCAGGGGAATGTATAGAGGTGATAGATCCCGTAAGGAAACATTAATTGATTATGGCTTTCGTCTTCCCGCCTCTCTTGATAATCGCCCCCTAAACTTTCAAGAATTTCAAGCCCGCACCCCCCAAACTCTTTATGTCTCTGCCACTCCCCAAGAATACGAAGTCAGTTTATCTACCGACCAAGAAACCAAAGCCATCGCCGAACAAATTATTCGACCCACCGGATTACTTGATCCAGAGGTCGAAGTCGTCCCCACTAAGGGGCAAATTAACAGAGTTATTGAGGAAATAACTACCAGAAAAGCCCGAGGTGAAAGATCACTGGTCTTAACCATGACTAAAAAAATGTCCGAAGACCTGTCTGAATACTTAAAGAATCAGGGTTTGGCCGTTGCTTACCTTCATTCTGATGTCGACACTCTGGATAGATCAGATATCCTCGATGATCTTCGCAATGGTCAATATGACTGTCTAGTTGGTATTAATTTACTACGTGAAGGTATCGATCTACCCGAGGTCTCATTTGTTGCCATACTTGACGCTGATAAAGAAGGCTTTCTTCGTACACCAACCGCCTTAACTCAAACCATGGGTCGTGCCGCCCGGCATGTTAACGGTAAAGTCATCCTTTTTGCCGACAAAATTTCGGACTCTATGAAAATATCAATGGACATTACAGCCAGGCGTCGTGCTATTCAGATCGAATATAACCAAAAACATGGCATTATTCCCATGGGCATTAACAAGCCGGTTAGAGAGAAATTGATGAAGCGTGAAGCTAAAGAAAATCCTAAAGACAAACGTATCAAAGAGTTAAAAGAATTTGGCTGGAACCAAATTGAAGATATTGATCCCGAAAGTCTCACCCCCAGTGATAAAAAAGCTTTAACTAAGAAAATAAAGACGCTTATGACTCAAGCCGCCAACAACTGGGATTTCGAGGCCGCCGCCCGCTATCGCGACATCCTGGCCAAGTTAAGTTAGCTTCAAACCCTTGACTTTTGATATCCCATAGTACATAATACGTCATCTTCTACTAGGAGGTAGAAAATGAATTTTAAAAACTTATTGATCTTGATCCTCTTTGTTTTTGCTGTATATTTTGCAGCTGAAATTAATGAGTTGAAGCGGGAGAAAGAATCGACCGCCCGTATTGACTGGATCTATCCCTTCCCTATTACCGACGAAGCTTCGGGGAAGGTGATAAATGTCTCAGTTGTCGTTCGAGACAACCACATCGTCCAGGTTTGTGGACAACAAGTGACGGACAACATTTTTAGAAACATCACCTGCCCCGGTCGTCGTTAAACATTAGGCACCCTATCTCAATTGAGAGGGGTGTCTTTTTTTGCAATATACTCTATTTATGGAGCCAAGTATGGAGATAAAAACTGTAGCCCCTGCAGTCACTGTCGAGTCTGACGTATCTACTGAAAAACCAAAATTATTAACTATCGATAAGTTACCTCCAAAAGTCCGCGATGAAGCCGAAAAAATTCGACAATTTGCTGCTGATGCATTAGAAAAAATAAATAGTGAAATTCAATCAGAGAATGAAAGACTTGCAACAATTAGACAGGCAGAGTTATTGCTTAATCGCCCAGTTAACCCCGAAGTAGGACAACAGCCGGATGAAACAATAAAAGCCAAAGCAGAACAATTTAAAGTGACAATCTCAGAACTGCAGAGAACTTATTTGGAAATTCAAAATTTCAGCGACCATGGGCATGATGATGCATCCACTTGGGTTAGTCGAAACGTAAAAAAAATATTTGACCCAAAGCGACTCAGGGAAGAAGATAACCAGGATTTTGACACAAAAGTCGCTAGATATAATCAACTGGCTGCTGATTTCAAACTACAGACAGAAAATCTACATCAGACGGATCCACAAACATCTATCGAAGACCCCGCATCGAACAATCATCTTGAAAGAGCAAAGCAATTACCACAACAAATAGAACAAGGGATAAGACGTTGCAAGTCAAGAAAGATGATTCTAATGGGTTTACAAAATTCAACGGGCTTGGAACTACCTCTACAAATAAGTAGATCTGATAAGTATTCGTATCAGACGTTAGTGAAGGGAAGCTTAGATAAAGAGATACAATTTCAAATTGACAACGCTGACCAAGAGTCCGCCAGATTAAACTTAGTATTGGATAATTTTCGTACAGATATCTCGATCGCTTCTCAAAGAATCGTTGACGAGACAAGTCAAAAAATTTCAAGTCAGATTTCCGCAATACGAGAACGGCTAGCACACCTTAGTTTTGACAATGTTCCAACAATAGTTACCCAAGAAACAGGTACCATCCTCGAAAAAATATCATCAGTACTAAGTTCAAGAATCTGGTTGGCAGACAAAATTAATTCGATTATGGAGTCAATTTATCAACAAAATGAAGATATAGGAAACTCTGAATCAGTTCTTACCCCCACTGGCAGCCAGGAAACAATGTTTACCATCTTGGAATCAGGGCATATAAGTTCACACAGAGAGTTGTTACGACAGAAAGGAAGTTTTGGATTCAATTCTGGGGGCGTTGAAGTCTCCTCAGAAGGACTAAAAACAAAAGTGGCTGGTGAGGTTAAAGGTTTTACTTGGGAAGATTGGCATAATGGGAAAGCTCCGAAATTGATTAAAAATCCATTTGCTGAATTTGATCAGGTGTTATTGTCCAAAGATTCGCTTTATAATTATGGGGAAGGAATCTCAATAATATTCCCCGCCAGAGAAATATACTCACGATATCAATTTACAGCTAATCAAGACGGTATCCATATTTTTGATTCGCAATTTGATAGTGATAATTCACCACAAAATGAATCAGATCTCTTAGGGCTAAACCTGTCCAGCACCCGTGGTGCTACGATAGACCTCGCCACAAATCATTATCTTATACAGGTTGATCAAAAGTCCAAGCAAATCTTTGAAGACTGGGTGCACAAATTACCACCCAACCACCCTTTATTTGTTGGGTACGACACCATCGATACCTGGATCGATCAAAGGGTTGTTTATGCCGAAGAAGAAACGAAAGACGTTTTACCCCAAACAAGAAAAAAACTCTTTTCTCAAAACATCGATATCCATTCAGGGGCAATTGTCCCTACAGGAAATAAGGCTGACACCGCTAGTCACAATAAATCTACCGACACATATTTATTTATGCCGACTTAACCATGGCAGTTACCGCGACATCTTGGCCAAACTATCTTAATTAACGATTCCCTTCCAACACTTTTTTCTCTTTTTGTATTCAGGATCCCATTTCTTTAAATACCTCTCAGCTTCATCTAAGATTTCATTTTTGGCAGGTGCTGGTAATGGTATCGGCTTTAAGAATGTAACCACTTTAGCCGCTAAATCAAGTCCCGTTCTCCATTTTAATTTTTCTAATCGATCATCAACCAAGTAATGAGTCTTGAATAAATCCGCCAACTGAATAATCTCTCTATTTGTCAGAGACTTTAGTCCTCCTTGACTGCAGTAATGTATAGCTTCTTCGCAAAAATCATAATCGACCAACAGCATATAAACGCCAGTATCATCAATTCCCAACTCAGCCAACAAATTCCTCACCTCTTCGGTTTTTGCAAAGTCATCCAATCTTGGCCTCAGCCTTTCGAGAGTCGGTTTCATTTGCAGCCTATAATACCCCCAAACTGCATATGAATCAACCCTTCCCCCTTTCGAAGGGGGAACGAGCCGTACTCGGCGAAAAGGGGTATTAACCACTGCCGACAAATACCCGAACATCTGATAAAATAATAGATCGTGGTAAAAAACTTTTCTCCATCAACTCACTTGATAATTAGAGGTGCTAGGCAGCATAACCTCAAAAATGTTGACTTAATTATTCCTAAAAATAAGCTTGTCGTTTTCACTGGTGTTTCTGGCTCAGGAAAATCCAGCATGGCCCATGACACCATTTATGCCGAAGGCCAAAGACGCTACGTCGAATCTTTAAGCTCCTACGCGAGACAATTCCTAGGCGTCATGGATAAGCCAGACGTCGACCAGATCGAAGGACTTTCACCGGCAATCTTAATTGACCAAAAACAGGGTAGTCATAACCCCAGATCAACCGTCGGTACCGTCACCGAAATTTATGATTACCTTCGTTTATTATTTGCCCGCACTGGCCACCCACACTGTCCCAACTGCGGTCGAGAAGTTATTGCTTCAGACGTCACCCAAATTCGCGATCAAGTTTGGCAACTTTCACAAGATCATCCCACCATGTCCAAGCAAAAGGGCGTACGACTTTTAATCATGTCTCCAGTCGTCAAAGACAAAAAAGGAGAATTTAAGGAACTAATGATTAACTTGGCCAAAAAGGGGATTAGTATTGTCAGGGTCGATGGTAAATTTGTCTCAACCAATGCACCCATCAGTCTCTTTAAAAACAATCGTCACCAAATTGACGCCATTATCGATCGCATTATCATCCCCAAGGGCACCGTCGAAAGCGAAAAAGAAGTATCCAACCGACTCATTGAAAGTTTGGAAACAGGTTTAAAACTTTCAGGGGGTGAGGTCGTTGCAAGTTTGGTTAACGACAAGTCCTTATCTTTCCCCGATAACCCCAGTGATCTTGAAGATCATCTTTATTCTGAGAATTTGTCTTGTCCTTTTTGTAACATTTCACTTCCCAAACTAGAACCCCGATTTTTTTCTTTTAATTCCCCCGATGGAGCTTGCCCCACCTGCACCGGATTAGGTAATAAGATTACTCTCAATCGAGATCTCATCCTCGCCCCAGTTTTAACTTTAAAAGAAGGTGGCATCGTCCCTCTCGCCTCTCAGTTTGAGAATCAAACTTGGTATGCCAAATTGGTCACCCAGGTTATGGAAGAGGTTGGCTTCAACGACAAAACACCCCTAGAAAATCTCACCACAGAGCAAAAGAAAACTCTTTTTGAAGGAACTGGTGATCGGATTCATGCCGTGCCGGGAATCAACACCCAAGGTAAACAAACCACCTGGCACACCAATTTTACTGGTCTGGTTGCTGAATTTGAACGTCGATATCTAGAAACTAGTTCTGACTGGGTCAAGGCCGAGTTAGATCAATACATGATCAAACTACCCTGCCCCACCTGTAATGGTGCTCGTCTTAAGGATGAGGTACTCTCTGTTAAGGTCAATCAGCAAAACATCTACCAGGTGACTTCGTTTTCTATCGAAAACGCTATCAAATTCTTTAATGCTTTGCCACACCACCTTACCACTATTGAAAAAACCATCTCCACCCCCATTTTGACCGAAATTTCTGATCGATTGGAATTTTTAAATGCCGTTGGTTTAGCCTATCTAACTCTTGGTCGTGAATCCGGAACACTTTCTGGAGGAGAACTACAAAGAATTCGACTAGCTTCTCAAATCGGCAGTCGATTGACGGGTATTCTTTACGTTCTAGACGAACCAACCATCGGCCTTCATCAGCGCGACAATGCAAAATTAATCAAAACTCTCAAGAATCTAGTTGATATCGGCAATACCCTGGTCGTTGTCGAACATGACAAAGACACCATGCATGCCGCTGATCATCTGGTTGAGTTTGGACCACTGGCTGGTCAACTAGGTGGTGAAATTACTTTTCAGGGCAGTCTGCAAGAACTGTTAAAATCCAAAACCATTACCGGGCAGTATTTATCCGGATCCAAAACGGTTTCTCCCATTAAAAAACCTCAGCCAAAAACTAATGAAGTTATTTTTCTTAAAGGTTGCCGCCACCACAATCTGAAAAATATTGATGTTGAATTTCCCTTGAACAAGTTAATCGGCGTTACCGGAGTCTCTGGTTCTGGTAAATCTTCTCTCATTGTTGACACACTTTATGAGGCCTTGTCACGGGAACTGAATCGTGGACATCAACATCAAGAGATTCAATTTGAATCCGTCAAATTCACCGACAAAGTCCGACGTGTATCCCTTATCGACCAAAGCCCAATTGGACGAACTCCACGATCAAATCCCGCCACCTATACTAAAGTTTTTGATTTTATTAGAACCCTCTTCGCCAACACCAAGGATTCTCATCTTCGAGGATATGGTCCAGGTCGTTTTAGTTTTAACGTCAAAGGTGGTCGTTGTGAGGTTTGTCAGGGTGAGGGTCAAATTAAAATTGAAATGCAATTTATGGGTGATCTCTATGTCACCTGTAACACCTGCAATGGTAGCCGTTTCAATGAACCCACTTTAGAAATTGAATATAAAGGAAAAAATATCGCCAAAGTTCTTGATTTAACCATTGACGAGGCCTGTGATTTCTTCTCTCAAAATCCCCAAATTCTAAAAAAACTTTCGACCTTAAAAAAAGTTGGCTTAGGCTACATCAAATTAGGTCAATCGGCCACCACTCTTTCTGGTGGTGAAGCTCAGCGTGTCAAGCTTGCCTCTGAATTATCTAAAACCGGTGGGGGGCACACCATCTACATTCTCGACGAACCTACCACCGGACTACACTTTGAAGATGTCAACAAATTAATGCAAACTTTAGTCGACTTAGTCGAACAAAATAACACCGTTATTGTTATCGAGCATAATCTTGACGTCATCAATAATTGTGACTATCTAATCGATATGGGTCCAGAGGGTGGAGAAAAAGGTGGTGAAATCATTGCCGCTGGTACACCAAAAGAAATTATCGAAGCCTTTGACACTCCCACCGCCCAAGAGTTAAAAAAACTTCCTCAATGAAAAAGATCTTAAATCTCATTCTCTTTGTAATTCTCAATTTTCAATTCTCAATTTTCAATTCAAAGCCTGCATTGGCTTTGTCTCAATTTTCCACCGACTATCAAGTTACCTACGACGTCACCGACAAAGGTGTCACCGATGTCACTTTTGACATCACCCAAAAAAATAATCTTTCCACTGTCTACGCAACTTCATTTAGCTTAAGTCTTAATCAGACAAAACTTGACACTCTTCGAGTATCTCAGGGTGGAAAAAATATCATTCCCGACGTTAAAAGTACTCAAAATCTAACTAATATCAGCTTTGATTTTGCAAATCGAGTTGTCGGTAAAGACAAAGAAAACAATTTCAAAATCTCCTTCAAAACCACCGATATTGCCCAAAAATATGGTGACGTATGGGAAATAAATATTCCCAAACTCGAAACAGATGAAAATACCAACACCCAAAAGATAGTTTTAAAAGTTCCACCAATCTTTGGTCAACCTACTTATCTGGATCCAAAGCCTAAAAAAACAGAAAATCAAAATGTCTATCATTTTGATGCCTCTAATCTGGGGAATCGGGCCATCAGCGCCATTTTCGGTGATACTCAATATTATCGTCTTAATCTTCGATATCAACTCACCAACCCATTGAGGCAAAATCTAGCCACCCAAATAGCCTTACCCCCTGATACGGCATATCAACAAGTGATGATCGAAAGTATCGATCCAAAACCTCTTGATATCCAATCCGATTCAGATGGAAACTGGCTTGCTTCATACAAAATTCCCCCATCCGAAAACCTGAAGGTTAATCTCATCGTAGCAGTCAAACTGTCTCTCATTCCCAAAAAAAACTTCACCACAAATCTAGAGGGATATCTAAGATCAAATGATTTATGGAATTACTCGGACCAAAAGATATCAGATAAGTTGCCCCAACTAAAAACTCCTCAATCCATTTATGACTTCGTCGTCACAAGCCTAAATTACAATTACGAACGCTTAAACCAACCTGGAAACATTATCCGCGGTGGTGCCGTTTTTGCACTTACCAACCCAGGGCAAGCTATTTGTCTAGATTTTTCTGACTTGTTTATCGCCTTAGCCAGGAAAAACAACTTGCCTAGTCGAGAACTACAAGGATTCGTCTTGAGTTCAAATGAGAAATTAAAACCTCTTTCTCTCACCAAAGATGTTCTTCATTCCTGGGTCGAGTACTATGACACAGAAAAAAATACCTGGATCCAGGTAGATCCAACCTGGGGCAATACAACTAACGGTATTGATTACTTTAATAAGCTTGATCTAAACCACATCGTTTTTGCTATCCACGGGCAAAACCCTACCCAACCCTTACCAGCAGGAGCATACAAAAATTCTATCAGCGAAGGGAAGGATGTATCCGTACTACTGGTACCAAAATTGAACTTTCCCGATCCGATACTTGAAATATCTCCCCCACTCATAAAAAACGATCGCATTGTAATCCAGATAAATAATAGGGGCTCGGTTTCACTAACTTCCAATCTCGATATCCCTCCTACCTCACACACCTACCCAAAGAAAATCTCTCTCTATATCCCCCCATTATCCTCAAGCAACCTAGAAATATATTTTCGTTCAAGGCCGCTGTTTAGATCTGTTACCGAAAACCTTATAATTCCTCTCAATGGTCAAACCTTTGTCCCCATTACTATCGGACCCTATTTTGATTGGACCATTTACTTCTATCTGGGGGTGGGGAGTCTTATCGTCTTTGCCCTCATCTCCTGGCGTTTACATATTCGCCGATGGCAAAAAAACTCCCCTCTACATTGGTAAATCGATTAGTATCAAAAGCCGCATTCAACAACACTTAGATAATGCTAAGACCAATGACACTAAAACTTTCCACTTTGTAAACGAAGCAGTTTATCTTATTATTCAAGGTTGCGACAGCGATCTCACCGCCATCATTCTCGAATCCAATCTCATCAAGCTTTACCAGCCATATTACAATTCACTTTCCAAAGATGGTAAAAGCTCCTGCTATATTTCAATCTCCGATTTTCCCCAGCCGCAAATTAAAATATCCAGAGGAGAAGGGGAGTATGGTCCGTTCCTTAATGCCACATCGGCTAATCAAGTCATAAAATCTGCTCGTCACATTTTTGGCTACTGTCAGAACCCATTTAATCAGAGCAAACGGTCTTGTTTTTATTTTCATTTACATCAGTGTCCAGGAGCCTGTAATGGTCAAATCACTATTAGTCAATACAAAAAACACCTCACCCGGATAAAAATTTTTCTTTCTGGTCGTTTCAAGTATCTTCTCGATAGCCTGACGAAAGAAGTTAACCTTCTCGCTAAAGGACAAAAATATGAACAAGCTGAAATATTAAAGAAAAAATTGGCATCTTTGGATAATGCTATCCATAGTAAGCAATATAAAAATCTTTTAACCTTGCCCGTTTCAACCAATGACATTCTAGATACCCAAATTAAGGCCTTACATCATCCACTGATCAATACTTCACCCCATCGAATCGAGTGTTACGATATGGCCACCCTAAATCAAGAAAATACCGTTGGAGTCATGGTAGTTTTTGAAGACGGTATGCCTAAGAAAAGTGATTATCGCAGATTCATTGTCGACCCAAAGTTTCTAGGTGATCCCAACGCCATGGCCAGCGTTATCCAAAGGAGGCTAAACCATCCTGACTGGCCCAGGCCAGACCTAATTATTCTTGATGGCGGCATCCCACAATTAAATATGGTCAAAAAGGTAATCAAGGATGAAGTCCCATTAATAGCCTTATCTAAAAAAAGAGAAACATTACATTTTTATGGTTTCGATGGGAATATAGTTAATTTAAACCTTCCTCTTCACAATCCACTTTTGAAAATTTTTCAATTTGCCCGTGACGAAGCCCATCGTTTTGGTACCACCTTTCATAAATCCAGGCGCAAGTTTATATCGTCATCCTGAACTAGTTTCAGGATCGATCCCGAACTAAATTCGGGATGACAAATCGCGTTATACTTAATCTTATGAAAACTATTCTTAGAGCCGTCTTTCTTAACATAACCACACTTTTTATTGTTAGTCATTTTTATCAAGGCCTGTCAATAAAAAGTGATATAAAAACCTTCGTTAGCGCCGCCGTTGTTTGGTGGCTTTTGAACAAAATAATTAAACCCATCATCAAGTTACTTTTGTTGCCAATCAACCTGATCACTTTAGGACTATTCTCCTGGGCCGTTAATGCCATTACTATCTTCTTGCTCCAGATGGTCATCAAGGACGTCGCCATCACTGCCTACACCTTCCCTGGGTTCGTGTATCAGGGCTTTATCGTACCTACCATTCTCTTCAATCTACTGTTCTCATATATCATCACTTCCTTCATTTTATATATTACTCATGCCATCCTAGTCTGGATGATGAAATCTTAATCTATAATACAA
>Ga0172369_10009188_pt1 | contig 11014 bp, 11 predicted proteins | sample LakKiv25m_FD_114539 | JGI IMG/M metagenome (GOLD analysis project Ga0172369, IMG submission 114539) | Freshwater microbial communities from Kabuno Bay, South-Kivu, Congo - kab_022012_11.25m | ecosystem: Environmental > Aquatic > Freshwater > Lake | place: Democratic Republic of the Congo...
AGCGCGATGCCGGTCCACATAAGTTTCTCGCGCAGCGGCGGCGGCGAGCGCGGCGGCGCCACCTCCGGCAGGAGATGCAGAATCGGCTTCACGAAATCAAGAGAGCTGCCCATGCAAAATCTACCCTCACAGATGCTGAGTACAAGTGGGTTAGCTTCCTGATGAAAGGTTTAAATTGGATGCTGTCTGCGTTCGCAGCTATTCCTTCCCTATAAGCCCGTTGAGTATCCCGTACACCCTCACGGCATCCGCATTCCTGACAATCATCAGCGTGTCGGTGTGGCACGAGATGAATTCCAGCACGTTTATGCCTTCCGCGGCAATCGCGTTGAGCATGACTGAGACGCAGCCTGGCGTGTCCTGCAGGTCGCGCGGCGAGCAGAGTATGATTAGGGTGAGGTCGTCAATCACAGCCATGCCTTTCTTCCTCAGCTGCTTTACGTAGGAGGCATCCACCACGCTCATCACGCCGGACTTGGAATTCGAGGTCGCAATCACTGGCACGCCGACTCCGCCTTTCGATGATACCACGCACACATCCGAGCGTATCTCAACTGTGCTTGCGTGCAGTATCTTCTCCACGCCTTTTTCCCAGTCAACCTCGCGCGTGTCGCGCGACATCCTAAGAAGCGCGGCTTTTATCGCCGCGAACTCACCTTTCCTGTTCGGGAAGATTTCACGCTGCAGCTTTCGTGCAAGCGCTGAGTAGTTGCACAAGCCATTGTTCACCATAGAGAGGAGCTGGGGCCTGCGCTTCAGGTAAAGCCGTATGATGTTTGCGGTAGTTGCCACTCCCCTCACCTCCAAAACTCTTTGTCCCATAGGGAACATTCACCGCATTCCCAGCGACGGCTTATAACCGTTCCTACCCAATTCGCGCACCGCGCTCTCGCACTTTTTATTTCTTTTCCCCTCAATTCAAGCCATGCAGAACAAGAAATCAAACTTCTCGGAATGGTACACCGAAATCACGAAAGAGGCTAAGCTTTGCGACCTGCGCTACAACGTCAAGGGCTTTGTCATCTTCATGCCGTGGTCTGTAATCAGCATGAAGAAGATGTACGACGCCTACGAAACAGAGCTTGAGCGAACACGCCACCAGCCCGCCTGGTTCCCGGCGCTCATCCCAGAGAGCAACTTCCACAAGGAAAGCAAGCACGTGGAGGGCTTCACGCCCGAAGTGTTTTGGGTGGAAAAGGCAGGCGACAACAAGCTTGAGGAAAGGCTTGCAATGCGCCCCACCTCCGAAACCGCAATGTACCAGATGTATTCCCTCTGGATACAGGGCAAGTCCGACCTTCCCCTCAAAATATACCACCCCTCGCAGGTGTGGCGGTACGAGACCAAGGCAACGCGCCCCTTCATCCGCTCGCGCGAGTTCTACTGGATAGAGTCGCACGACGCATTTGCCACTGAGGCAGAGGCGCGTGCACAGGTAAATGAAGACATGGAAATGGCGCAGAACGTCATTTTCGGCGAATTCGGCGTGCCCTTCCTGTTTTTTGAGCGCCCGCAGTGGGACAAGTTCCCGGGCGCAGTTTCAACTTACGCTGCGGACTGCCTCATGCCTGACGGCAGGGTGCTGCAGCTCCCATCCACCCATCTGCTTGGGCAGAATTTCGCAAAGCCTTTCGACGTCAAATTCCTGAATGAAAAAGGCGAGTCAGAGTACTGCTGGCAGACTTGCTACGGGCCTTGCATCTCACGCATCTACGCTGCAATCATCTCCACGCACGGCGATGATTCCGGGCTTGTGCTTCCCTTCAAGATTGCGCCCCTGCAGGCAATAGTGGTGCCAATCATGAGGAAAGGCAGCGAGGAGGCAGTGGAGAAAGCCGCGCGCGATGTGGTCGCTCTCCTTGCAAAGGCTGGCATGCGCGCTGAGGCTGACTTCTCGCCAAACACACCAGGCTTCAAGTACAATGAATGGGAGATGAAGGGCGTGCCTTTCCGAATAGAAGTGGGCGGGCGCGAAGCAGAATCCGGCGTTTTCACAGTTGTAAGGCGCGACATCAAGGCAAAGGCGCAGGTGAAAAAGGAAGAGCTTGCAGCCTGGCTTTTGCACGAAGGCGAGAAAATGCTTGAGGACATGAAGAAGAAGTCCCAATCTTCATTCGACGCGCGCCTTGCAAAAGCCGACAGCATGGAGTCTCTTTCCGCAGAGCTTGAGAAAGGCAAGCTGGTCGCGGTGCCATTCTGCACAATGGAAAAATCAGGCGAAGCGTGCGCCGATTCCGTGAAAGAAAAATGCTCCGCGAACGTGCGCGGAGTCCGCTTTGACAAGCACGAGCGCGCGCACGGCAAGTGCATTGCATGCGGCAAGGAAGCCACTGCAGTCGCCTATATTGCAAGGCAATACTGATGGCAAAGCAGCCCGCAATGATTTATATTACAAGGCAATCTAATTCTTGCGTAGCCCCTTCGTCTAGTGGCCAAGGACGCTGGGCTTTGAACGACCCTTTTGCTCGCTCCAGATGGGGACGCCCGATTTGTCGGCGATCCGACAAATGGGCATCGTTTTGCGAAGCAAAACGAACGTCGCAAAAGCGTCGACGGAAAAGCTCAAAATGGTCGGTTGAAACCCGGTAACGGCAGTTCGAATCTGCCAGGGGCTACTCCCTTTTGGTCGTAGCCCTGGCTTTCGAGCTGATGCTCGAAAACCCGCCACGGCAATTGTTCGGCGCTCTGAACAATTGCGCCCCTTTTTGCATTGCAAAAAGAGGGGCCTGAGGCTGACGGTGCCAAGGGCCTATTGTTTTCCTCCTTCTGTTCTTTTTCGCCGTGGGGAAACCATTATAAATAAATTACGCAAATATACATCTGCAATAACTATTGGTGCCTTGATATGCAATTGCACAGGCAGAAAATCATCAGCTACATAACGGGCAGCCCACTCCAGGCAATACGTGCGGGCAGCGAAATCCCGCGCACCGAAATCAAAATCCTCCTTCCTGCAGCTTATTATTCCGTGGGCGCGGCCCTGGAAGGCATGGCGCAGCGCAAAGTCGAAAAGGCATATGAAAAGCTTGGGCGCCGCCTCCCCCCTCACCTCTCCGTGCCTGAACTCATGATTGCCAAGAAAATGGCAGAGAGCCCTGCCATCGCCAACCCTGAATTCTTCAGGGCGCATTCAGTGACGGGCAAGGAATTCGATGTGGTGTGCGCCGAATTCTACAAAAGGAGCGTCTTTCTGGAATGGTACCACATAAACGACGTGCACCGCTTCTTTTCCCAAAGCGAGACAACAGAAATGGAAATTTCAGTTGGCGGAAAGCGTTTCACCATCAAAAAGGATGGCGAATATGTTTCTGCAGAAATCAGCGTGCGCAACACCATCCAATCCTCCCTTTCCGGGGCAATAAGCATAATCCATTTCCGCGACATGCTCCAAACCTGTAGCCCCCGGGCTGCGGCAAAATACGCTGACGGTTCGCATACTCTCCGCAGCCCGAAAATGCGCGAACTTCTCCAGCCCATGCTCGACTACATTTGCAAGGAAGGCGAGCACCCCAAGATGGCGCTTCTTGGACTTCTGCTTTCCGAAAGGCAGGGCCAGCGCTGCTTAGTGGTGTGCGAAACCCACCAGCAGGCGGATGCCATAATGGAAAAGTTCCCATTCGTGCAGGCAACCAACCATCCCAAGGAAAAAAGCATGGCAGGCTTTGAGGCAATCATACTTTACAACCCCTCCAACCACTCAGTCGAGGCTGCATGGAAATCCGGCGCTTGCGAAATTCTGGCAATGGTGGCAAAAGGCACGGTGGATGAGGAGCGCTACTGGCAGAAGTCAAAGCAGGAGGACGCAAGGAAAAAGCCTGGCAACGGCTTGCAGCTCCTTCTTTTCTGAGAACGCTTACGCGCGCCTGAACCGCTAACCGATATAAACTTCTCCTTCTCCAACACAAAAAAGGAAGGTGAGAAAATGGTTGCAATAAACGACCGCGCGCCTGATTTTACAGAGGACGCATACATAGACGGTGACATGAAGAAAATATCCCTTAAGGATTACAAGGGAAAGTGGGTGGTGCTTTTCTTCTACCCTGCGGACTTCACATTCGTCTGCCCCACAGAGCTTGGGGAGCTTGCTGCACACCACGAGGAGATAAAGAAGCTCGGCGCCGAGGTCATTTCAGTGAGCGTGGACACCGCATTCGTGCATGCCGCATGGCACGACTCCTCCCCCACCATCAAGAACATCAAGTTCCCCATGCTTGCCGACCCAGCGCGCAGGGTGTGCACGGCATACGGCACGCTCATACCTTCGGATGGTCTGTCGCTTCGCGCCACCTTCTTCATCGACCCCGACGGTATTGTGAAGGCTTACGAGTTCCACGACAATTCCATCGGCAGGAGCGTGGATGAAACCATTCGCAAGCTGCAGGCTGCGGACTTCGTGAAAAAGCACAACGGCGAGGTCTGCCCCATGAACTGGAAACCAGGCGCCAAGACCCTCAAGCCCGGCATGGACCTTGTGGGCAAGATTTAGTGGTTGGCATGGACGAGGAAGAAAAAGCAAAGCAGCTTTCGCGCGCACGCCGCCTCGAGGACAAAATGCTTTTCGTAAAAGCAGCTGAAATTTACCTCTCGCTTTCAATGGAAGCAGAGGCTGCGGCTGCATATGAGAAAGGCAGCGATTATTCGCGTGCAGCCTCTCTTTTTGACAAACTAGGAAAGACAGAGGACGCCGCGCGCTGCAGGAAGCTTCGCGACGCGAACTCTACAGGGGGCACCTGGCAGGACATCCAGGCGGAGTTCCAAAAAGACGCGGGCAACCCTTACTAGCGGCGGGCAAATCTTCTTGCCAGCACAGAAACATACCCTAGCGCCAGCACTGCGGTGAAGATGGGCAGCAAATTCTCGCGCAAGGCCGCGCCTATTTGCGAAACAATAAGCACATTGGCAAAAGAGCCAATGGTGCGGAGCAGCCAGGCAATTATCCACATTGAGAACGTGAACCCTACTGCATTGCCCACTGGCCAAAGCAGAGCGAATCCAAGGTAAAAGCGCTTTGCAAAATACTGGCAATAGCCAATCACAAGTGGGGCTGCGAAAAACACCGCAAGGTTTCGGTAAACCGCAGCCACCATAAGGGAAATGAGCCCGCTTTGCAGTATGATGTTCACTGCCTGCAGCATCCACAAGCAAACAAGCGTGATGAGCAGGCTTACAAGCGCGCCAAGGATGGGGCCTATCATGCCAAGTATCTCAAGGGGCAGCAGCCACCAATTGAACCAGCGCTTGTTGCTGTCCTCCTTCCACTGCTGCTGGCCAGGGTGCATCCATTCTGCCTTCGGAGTATGCGTTTCCATAGGAAAAGGAAAAGAAGTGAAGAATAAAAAAGGAGAGCCTTATTGACCCAAAGTTCCCTTGAGCGGCTGCGCTTCCAGGATGCTGACTTTGCTCAGGCCGTGCTTGCCCTCGAACTTCGCCTTGAACAGGTCGGACGAGCCGCAAAGCGGCACGATTAGCGCCTGGTAGTTCTTGTGGTTGGGAATGAATGCGGTTATGTCATACACCTCGCCGTCATAGCCCACCCAGCAGTCAGCTTCGGTGTTGTGGGTTGCAAGCTGCGCCGTGCTTATCACAGATGGCGCCGTAGGCGGCGTAACCGTGTTTCCAGGTGCAGGTGGAACCTGCGCGCCTGATGGCGGTGCAGGCGGTGTTGCATTGTTGCCCGGCGCAGGGGGCATGCCTGCCTGCTGCAACTGATTGCCACCTGCTGTTGCAGGCGGCGAAGATGCGCACCCTGCAAGCAGGAGCGCGAAGGCTGCCAGTATCGCGAAGATATATTTCAATTCATCACCTTGGCTGGGATGCAGCGCATAATGTTAAAAAGCGCCCCTCAGCCCCAGCGAGTAAGCAATTATATTCCTTGCCTGCGGACAGTGCAGCATGGCAGAAATCCTGGTGAGGAAAGCCGATGGCACCACTGAGCCGCTCGACTACAACAAGATACGCCATTCGCTCTCCCGCGCAGGCGCTTCCCGCGCGCTTTGTGAGGAAGTGATAGAGTCATTGCAATCGCGCATGCGTTTTGGCATCACGACCGACGAAATCTACAGGCTTGCCTTCGAGCGGCTGCGCGAGATGAAGATGGGTGCGGCAGCGCGTTTCGGCCTCAAAGCCGCCCTCCTGAAATTCGGGCCTGACGGGCACCCATTCGAAACATATGTTGCGGCGCTTCTGAAGGGAAGGGGCTATTCCACGATGCTTCGCCAGACGCTGCGCGGAAAATGTGTGCAGCACGAAATCGACGTGGTCGCCTCGCGCCCTGCAATTCCGGGACACCCTGCCACCAAGTTCATCGCTGAGTGCAAGTTCCACAACTCACCCCACCTGCAGTGCCACATCCAGACTGCGCTTTACTCCTGGGCGCGCTTTTTGGACGTCCATGATGCGAACCGCGATATAGACTCGGGATGGCTGGTGACAAACACCAAATTCTCTTACGATGTCATACAATACTCGGATTGCGTAGGCCTCAAGTTGCTGGGCTGGAGCTTCCCGCGCAACGAATCAATACAGGTAAGGATAGAGGAGAACAAGCTCTATCCAGTCACCCTCATCTCGCGGCTGGACCGCCGCGGCTTTGAGGCGCTGCACAGCGCAGGCATAACGCTGGTGAAAGAAGTTGCAAGCGCATCCGATGACCGGCTGCGCGCCATCGGCTTTTCCGACAAGCAGGCAGAAGGCATAAAGGAAGAGGCAAAAAGGATAATGAGCGGGAGGGGCTGATCATGGACGGGCTTTTCCTCTCAATACTGCCGCTTGCAATCGCATCTGCCGCCTCTCCAATCATACTTGGCGTCTCAGTAGCCCTTCTTGCGCGCAAGAACACAAGCGCGGCATTTGCGCTTCTTTTGGGTGGAGTCATTGTAGCGCTCATCCTCGCTGCGGTAGGCATATCTGTTGCTGTGGAGGACGACAAGGCTGCAGAGGCGCTCGGCTTCCAGCCGCGCGCAGCAGACATTGCAATCGGCGCGCTCTTGGCAGCATTTGGCATCAAGTCCCTTCTTGAAAAGCCAAAGCAGGAATCTGCCCAGTCCGGCGCTAAAAAGGCACGGGGCTTTTTCAGCTGGCTTGCCATAAGCTTCATCGGCAACATCACCAACTTCGACGCAGTGCTCCTCAATCTCGCGGCGGTGCGCGAGATATTCAACTCGTCAGCCGAGCTTGCCTATACGCTTCTCCTGCTTGCTTTCTGCGACTTTTTCTTCGTGGCGCCTGCGCTGCTTCCGCTCGCGCTTTATTCTTTTGCGCCTGAAAAGTCCGCGCGCTTGCTGGCGCCTGTCGGCAAATGGATGCAGAAATACGGGCATTACCTGGTGGGATTAATCTTCGTGGTGTTCGGGCTGTTCCTGATGCTAAAAGGGTTCTGAGAAAAAAAATAAAAAAATCAAGCTGCTGTCTTCTTTTCCTCGGCATTCTTCTCAAGCTTCCGCTTGATGGTTTTCAGCATGACAAAGCTGTCGCGCTCCATCTCCTCGAGGCGGAACGAAATGAGCTTTGCCTGCCCCTCAAGGCGCGGAATCATGACAAACTCAAGCGAGTTGACGCGGCGCTTGGTCTTTTCAATCTCAAGGATGAGGCGCCTGATGCCGTTTTCCGTCTCGGACAGCTTGAAAACCAAATCCAGCACATGCTCAAACGAGTCTGCCACCTCGTCTATCTTGGCGCTGGTGCCCACGATGGAGTAGCCGCGCGACAAAAGCGGCTTTTTCGGCTCCGAAGTCTCAAGCGTTGGGATTTTCACGCCCATGATGTTTCGCACTTCCACATGCACGCCTGGCGCGCGCTTGACTGCCATGGACGCCGACTCAATCTCCTGCATGGAGTGGTAGGCCTGGGCAACCGCAAGCGCGCCGTATGCATTTGACATGCGGCTGTTAAGCTCGCTTCGCAGGTCCTGGGCCTTGCCCAGTATCTTGAAGAACTCAAGCACCAGCGCGTCGCGCTTCTGCTTGAGGAGCTTGTGCCCCTTGCGCGCAAGTTTCACTCGCGTCTTTGCCTTGAGCAATTCCATGCGCGTCGGGTTCGGGTTTTCAGCCATTCAAACCAACCTAGTTTTTCCTGTATTTTTTGCCGTATTTCTCGATGAACTCCTTCTTCAGGCGCTTAAGCTCAGACTCCGGGAACATGGACAGCATTTCCCAGCCAAGCTCAAGCGTTTGCTCAATCGTCCTGTCCTCGTGCGTGCCCTGCGCAATGAAGCGCTTCTCAAACACGTCTGCGAACTTCAGGTAGGTCTTGTCGGTTGCGGACAGTGCCTCCTCTCCAACGACTGCGGAAAGCGAGCGCAGGTCGCGCCCAGTTGCATATGCAGCGTAAAGCTGGTCAGCCATGCCGCGGTGGTCCTCCCTTGTCCTGTCCTTGCCAATCCCCAGGTTCATAAGCCTTGACAAGCACGGAAGCACATCAACTGGCGGAACGATGTTCTTCCTGTGAAGGTCGCGCCCCAGCACAATCTGCCCCTCTGTAATGTAGCCTGTAAGGTCGGCAATCGGGTGCGTGATGTCGTCGCCAGGCATGGTGAGGATGGACAGCTGCGTCACTGTGCCGTCCTTGCCCTTGATGCGCCCTGCGCGCTCGTAAATTGTCGACAAGTCGGTGTACATGTAACCTGGGTAGCCACGCCTTCCAGGCACCTCTTCACGGGCGGATGCGATTTCGCGCAGCGCCTCGCAGTAGTTGGTCATGTCCGTGATGATGACCAGCACGTGCATGTTTTTCTCGTACGCAAGGTACTCTGCAGTGGTCAGCGCCAAGCGAGGCGTGATAATCCTCTCGACAGACGGGTCGTCTGCCAGGTTCAGGAACAGCACTGCCCTTTCAAGCGCGCCGGTTTTTTCAAAATCGCGCATGAAAAATGACGCCTCCTCGTGCGTGATTCCAACTGCTGCAAACACCACGGCAAACTGGTCTTTGCCTCCTTTGCCCGTCGATGCCACTACTTTTGCCTGCCTTGCAATCTGCACTGCAAGCTGGTTGTGCGGCAAGCCCGAGCCTGAGAAAATGGGCAGCTTCTGCCCTCTCACCAGCGTGTTGAGCCCGTCAATGGTGGAAATGCCGGTCTGGATGAAGTCGCGCGGTTCAGCCCTTGCGTAAGGGTTGATGGGTGCGCCGTTGATGTCCAGCCTCTTTTCAGGGATGATTGCAGGCCCCTTGTCGCGGGGCTCTCCAAGCCCGTTGAACACGCGGCCCAGCATTTCGCCTGAAACGCCAATCTGCATGGTCTCGCCAAGGAATTTCACCGAGGTGTCTGCAAGGTTGATTCCAGCTGTGGTGCCGAAGACCTGGATGACTGCCAAGCCGCGCTGGGTGTCAAGCACCTGGCCCTTTTTCCTCTCGCCCGAGGGAAGCTGTATCTCGACAATCTCGCCATAGCCGATGTCGTTCACCCCTTCCACGAACACGAGCGGGCCTGCGATTTTTGTGACTGTTTTGTATTCCTTCATAGTATCACCTACTTGGCGCCCAGCGAGTCAAACGCCTTGTCTATCTCAGAGCCAAGCGCGTCAACGTCCTTTATCTTGTCCTCAGGGACCTCCTTCATGCGCGCAATGCGCTCGCGGATGGGAAGCTCGAGAATCTTCTTGAGCTGCACGCCGAGCTCGACCGCCGCAATCGCGCGGTGGTGGAAGCGCAGGATATTCCTCAATATCAGGTACTGCTTCTTCATCGAGGAGTACGTGTCAACCTCGTGGAAGGCCGACTGCTGCAGCAGGTCCTCGCGAAGCATCTTGGTGGACACCATGATTGCCTGCTCCTTCTCGGGAAGCGCGTCAGGGCCTACTAGCTGCACGATTTCCTGCAGTTCAGCCTCCTTCTGCAGCAATGTCATTGCCTCCTTGCGAAGCTCCACCCAGTCTGAAGACACGTTCTGCGTGTACCAGCTGTCAAGAGTGTCGGTGTACAGGGAATAGCTCCTCAGCCAGTGGAATGCCGGGAAGTGCCTGCGCTGCGCAAGCGACGCGTCAAGCGCAAGGAACACCTTTGTAACGCGAAGCGTGTTTTGCGACACCGGTTCGTTGATGTCTCCTCCGGGCGGGGAAACCGCGCCGATGATTGTTACAGAGCCGGTCCTGTTCTCGTCGCTGCCTAAGCACCTTACGCGCCCAGCGCGCTCGTAAAACTCGGCCAGCCTCCTTGCAAGATACGCCGGGTAGCCTTCCTCTCCAGGCATCTCCTCAAGGCGGCCTCCGATTTCACGCATGGCCTCTGCCCAGCGCGATGTGGAGTCTGCCATGAGAGCCACGTCGTATCCCATGTCCCGGTAGTATTCTGCAATCGTCACCGCAGTGTAAATGGACGCTTCACGCGCAGCCACTGGCATGTTGGAGGTGTTTGCGATAAGCACCGTTCTGTCCATCAGCGGCTTCTTTGTTTTCGGGTCCTCAAGGTGCGGGAATTCGGTAAGCACCTCGGTCATCTCATTGCCGCGCTCCCCGCATCCCACATACACTACTATCTGGGTGTCTGACCACTTTGCGAACTGGTGCTGCGTCACTGTCTTTCCTGAGCCGAACGGGCCAGGGATGCACACTGAGCCGCCCTTTGCAATCGGGAAGAAAACGTCCACAATCCTCTGCCCAGTGATGAGCGGGATGTTGGGGTCGAACCTCTCTGCAGCGGGGCGGGATTTCCTGACGAACCAGCGCTGCATCATGATGACTTTCTGCTCCTTGCCTGATGGCGCCACGATGGTGCAGACCTGCTCCTCCACAGTGAACTTCCCGCCGCGGATGTCCTTTACCTTGCCTTCAAGCGGCGCCATTATCTTGTGGAGTATGACGTCGGTTTCCTGCACAGTTCCTAGCACGTCGCCCACTTTGACAGCCTGGCCGTTCTTTGCAACTGGCACGAATTCCCATTTCATTTCGCGGTCAAGCGAGTTTGCCGACAATCCGCGCGTGATGAATGCGCCTCCCTTGTCTGACATGACATTGAGCGGGCGCTGGATTCCGTCGTAAATCGAGCGAAGGAGCCCTGGCCCCAGCTCTACCGACAGGGGCTC
>Ga0172369_10009192_pt1 | contig 11011 bp, 6 predicted proteins | sample LakKiv25m_FD_114539 | JGI IMG/M metagenome (GOLD analysis project Ga0172369, IMG submission 114539) | Freshwater microbial communities from Kabuno Bay, South-Kivu, Congo - kab_022012_11.25m | ecosystem: Environmental > Aquatic > Freshwater > Lake | place: Democratic Republic of the Congo...
CGTCGAAACGCAGCACCTGAGCCGCGGCCGGCGCCGTCGTGTCCAGCCGGATTCCCTGGATTTTCGCCACGACGGGGCTCGCGAGCGTCCCGTCCAGGTCGCCGCCGCAGACGGTGGTCGAGCCGTACTTCGCCTGGAACGCGGCGAAGTCGGTCGACGAGAGGTAGCCGTCGGTGCTCGGTGTGGCTTGGACGATGGACAGCTCGGCGTTCGTCGTGCCGTTCTGCGCGGTCAGCGGTGCGGACGCCACCACGCCCGTCACGGTCCCGCCGGAGTTCAGGTCCGGCGAGGGCTCCCAGCGCGTCCTCGCCGCGTTCCACTTGAGCACCTGGCCATCGCCGGGATCGCCCGGGGCGACCGCGTGCGACTGCAGCCGCGTCACGACGGGCTCCGACAGCGGGCCCGACAGATCCCCGCCGCACTGCGTCAGAGCTCCGAACTTCGCGTTGAACGCGCTCCAGTCCGAGGACGCCAGGTAGCCCGAGGCGGATGCGCCCGCGCGCGCCATGGACACGACCGGCGTCGTCGCGCCGTCGACGACGCTCAGCGGCGGCGCGGCGCCCACGCTCGTGACCGCCGGCACGGCGGCGCAGTGCCACGTCGTGCCGTCGTGGACGAGGAGCTGTCCGGTCTCGCAAGACTGCAGGGAAAGGGTCTGCGACGCTTCGTCGAGGGCGAGGCCCGTGCCCGCCGCGTAGCGTGCCGTGCCTGCGAGGCGCCCCGACGCGTCGATGACCGTCTGCCCCGCGACCGCCAGCGACGACACGCTCGCGGTGCCGCCGCTGAGGCTGCGCGCGGTCGCGGCGTAGACCACCGCGCCGACGCGCTGGCGCGGAGCGAGGGTTTCGTTGCCGGCGCGCACCTCCAGCCATCGGGCGCTCCCGTCGAAGAGCCCTTCCGGCGGAGTCTGCACGAGGCCGAGGAAAGTCGAGTAGTAGCCGTCGGAGAGGCCCACCGTCTGCGTTTCGTTCCAGAGCGGCGTGCCGCCCGTCTCCGAGGAGTACACGGCGAAGCCGAGAGCGACCGTGCCGGTGGCGGCGGTGCCGTCGGCCCTGAGGAGACGGCCCTGGTAGCCCATCGGGTGAGGTGCCTGCGCCGAAGAGGGCAGCGCGAACAGGAACGGCAGGACGATAGGGAGCAGGCGGCGGGACATCGGCGACCCTCGGGCGCGGCAGGCGCGGCGGCTTCAGCAATCGTAGAATTCCGCCCGGATCGTGACAAGATCGAAAAGCGTTGCCGGACGACGCGGGGCCTCCCGGACCGTCGGCTTCACTCCCGCGGCTGCGGCCGCGGCCCCTTGCGCACGAGGGCCGGCAGGCGCGCCAGGCACCCGCCCCCGATCTCGCACTGCCACACCACGATAACCTTCCACCCGGCCCGGCGCAGAGCGCGGGTCGTGCGCCGGTCGCGCGCGGTGTTCTGCTCGAACTTGCGGGTCCAGAACTCGCAGTTCGTCGAGGGCGTGGTGGCGAGCCGGCACCCGGCGTGACGGTGCCAGAAACAGCCGTGGACCAGAATGGCCGTGCGCCAGCGGGGCAGCACGATGTCGGGCCGGCCCGGCAGGTCCGCGTGCAGGCGGAAACGGAAGCCACTGCGGTGAAGGAAGCGTCGAACCGCCAGTTCGGGAGTCGTGTCGCGCCCGCGGATGCGGCTCATCACCTCGCTACGCTTGGCGGGCGTGAACACGTCCATGCGGCGCCTCCGCACCGGCGCGCGGTCAGGTTCCCAGCCGGGCGAGCCAAGGGCCGAGCAGACCGGCGCACGCGTCGGCGTGCGTATGGTACGGCACGTGCCCGGCGCCGCGAAGCACGTGCAGCGGCGTGAAGGGCGGCAGCGCGCGGGCCACGCCGGGCAGAATCTCTACCGGTACGAGCGGGTCGAGGTCGCCGTGCAGGCAGATGCACGAGACCGGAGCGTCTCGCAGCGGCGGAGGCGTCTCGCGCCGCGCGGCGAGCGAGCGCAGCACGACGCTCCAGCGCTCCGCGGGCGTCGTCGGCACGATGTGAGGGACCTGGTCGGGCGCGATGCGGCCGCGCGCGGCGATGCGCGCCGCGACGGGCCCGGGACGGCCCAGCACGGCGGCGGCGCCCAGAAGCGGCACCAGAAGGCCCCGGACGCCGAGCTGGTCCGGGTGCGTGAACGAGCCCACGAGCGCCAGTCCCCGCACGTGCCCGCGCGCGGCCAGATGCGCCGCGACGAGCCCGCCGTAGGAGCTGCCGACGACGGCGTCCATGGATCCGATGGCCTCGCGCACGGCGAGCGCCAGAGTGCCCGGGCCGCACGCGGCCAGGCGCCCCTCCGGGTACTCGACGAGCACCGGACGCGAGGAGACGGCCAGCCGATCCGCCAGCGGGCGGAATCCGCTGCCGCGGGCGCCCAGTCCCGCCAGGAGCACGACCACGGGGCCCGTCGTGCCGAGCCGCTGCACTTCCACGCGCGTCCGCATCGTCCCTCGCCGCGCCTTCATCCTTCCATGCTTGTGCGCTCGACGCACAGCATCGCGGGGCGACCATCGGCCGCCACCCCACGTGCGGCCGCAGGCCGCCGATCCGACGTGCGGCCGCAGGCCGCCGCTCCGACTGGACGCCCCGCACGTGCCGCGCCTGCAACCGCCCACGTGCGGCCGCAGGCCGCCGCTCCGACTGGACGCCGCGCACGCGCCGCACCTGCAACCGCCCGCGCCGGCGCGCGCTTCCGGCGCGATGTCTACCGCGAAACCGGAGCGAATCGCCGCCGCCGCGGGCGCGCATGGCGCTTCGCCGCCTCCCTGCCCCGCTGTACACTCGCCGCCCGCATCCGCCGTCCGGCGGATCAGGAGCCGCCATGCGCATGCCCGTGTTCTTCGCCGCCCTGCTGACGGCTGCGGCCTCGCTCGCCGTGCCGCGGCCGACGCTCGTCACCGATCCGGCCCGCGCGCCCTTCCGCGGCCCGCCCGAGCTTGCCGCGCGTGCAGCCCTCGCCCGCGAGACGGCCCGCCTCGGCCTCGGAGCGCGCACGAGCCTGGACTTCGCCGGCGCATGGAAGACCGCCGACGGCGGGCACGTGGTCCGCTTCGCGCAGCGCCACGCGGGGCTTCCCGTGCTCGGAGCCGTCGTCGCAGTGCGTCTTGCCCCCGACGGATCCGCGCTGCGCGTCGAGTCGAGCGCCGCCTCGCTCGGCGAGGTCGCGACGGTTCCATCCGTGCCGCTGCGCGAGGCCATTCATCTCGCCCGCGGGTACCTGACCGTGCCTCTGCCCGAAAAAGAGGGCGGATCGGCGACGCTGGTGCTGACGCAGACCGGGCGGCTCGCCTGGCACGTCTTCGTGCCGACGCTTCTTCCGATCCACTCGATGCGCGTGACAGTGGACGCGCTGGACGGCTCTCTGCTCGGATGGCGCGACGCCGCCGTCCACGCGGCGCAGGCGAAGGTCTTCGCGACCGGCGCGATTGCGGCCGCCGCGCGCACCGGCCGCACGCTGGACGCCTCGAAGCTCACGGCGGACACGCTCGGAGGCCTGAAGTCGACGAACCAGGGATCGCTCCTGGACGCGGCGACCGACGACGGCATCGTCGGGTACAACTGCTGCCCCAACAAGGACTGCGACGGCACTTCGCCCCCGCCGACGGTGAGCGGGACGTTCAACATGGGCGTGAGTGTCAAGTTCACGGCCGCGATGTGCGAGGAGAAGCAGACCGCGGCAGCGGACGCCGCCGGCGACTTCCTCTACGTGCCCGGCGAGGAACCCGACGCCGAGGCGGTGAACCCCGCCGTGAGCGGCGACGGCGACACGTTCGCGGAGGTGATGGGCTACGACTTCGCGCAACGCTCGCTGGCGCGCATGGTCGCGCTGGATCCGCAGTTCCGGCTTGGCGCGAACGGACGTCCGCTGCGCGTGACCGCGAACTTCGTCATCCCGAACCTGCGCGAGGCGATGCAGAACCTGCAGTACGGCACGGGCGGCATCACGACCCGGGTTGACACGCTCATGCGCGTGGCGAACTCGGCGTACGTGCCGGCCAACCAGAGCGGCGGCACGGGCGTGCCTCTGCCCGAGTTCGACCGCGATTTCGACTCGATTCTGCTCTTCCAGGGGCCGAAGGCGGACTTCGCCTACGACCCGGACGTCGTCTCGCACGAGTTCGGTCACGCGATCGTGGCGGCCACCGCGGGCCTCCAGGAATGGGCGTTCGACGACCAGGGCATCGTGGACGCGCCGGGCGCCATGAACGAGGGCCTTTCGGACTTCTGGGCCGCGGCGCGCAGCGGCAGCCCGCGCATCGGCGAGTACGTGGGCAAGTGGGGCGGCGTCGCGTCGGGCGCGGGAGAGTCCACGCTGCGCGACCTGGAGAACACGTTCAAGTGCCCGTCGGTGATCTCCGGCGAAGTACACCAGGACTCGCAGCACTTCTCCGCGGCGCTGTGGGCCGCGCGCGTCGCCGTCGCGGGCACCGACGGCACGAGGCGCGACAAGTTCGACCGCGCCGTGCTCGACGCGATGCGCGCCATGACGCCCGCGTCCACGTTCGACGCCGCGGCGCAGGGCATCGCGCTCGCGGTGAAGACGGCGTTCGACGAGAGCGCGAAGACGAAGGTGGATCAGGCGTTTTCCGATCGGAAGGTGACCGGGTGCGAGCGCGTGATGGATCTCGAGCCGGGCACGCCGCGCAAGGGATACACGATAGCGCCGGTGGACGGAGGCGCGGGCAGCACGCCGGCGCCGGGGCCCGTGCAGTTCCGGCTGCGGCCTCCCGCGGGCACGACCCGGGTGAACCTGCGCGTCGCCGGGGGCGTTTCCGCGCTGGGCGGCCTCGTGCCGGGCAACCCCATGGGCGGGCAGCAGGCGATCTCCCTCAAGGCGATCTTCAAGGAGGGCGCGCGCGTCGTGTTCACGCGCACGAACGCCGTCGTCGCCGACACGCCGAATTCGCTCGACTTCGTGGGCGACAGCGAGGCGGGCAAGGCGTGCACGAGCGACGCCGCGTGTACGCACTCGAAGCAGTGCGCGTGCGCGAACTACCAGTGTTTCTTGGGCATTCCGGGCGGGACGAAGAAGTGCGCACCCGCGCCCGAAGTCGCGTTCGCCTTCGACGGAGCGTGCGGCGGCAAGGAACTCTTCCTCGCGCTCGCCAACACCTCGAATGCCGGCCCGTGGGGGCTGGAGAGCCTCTCGGTGGACTACGAGGTGGACGCTGACGCCGCGGCCGCCTGCCTTGCGCCCGACGCGGGGCCCGGCACCGGCTCGGGCGGAGACACGGCCCCGTCCGGGTGTGGATGCGGGTCGGCCGGAGCACTGGCACTCGCGCTCGCGGGGCTGCTCGCGAAGCGGAGGCGGGCTACCCGGTCGTACTGATCCCGTCTCCGTGGTTTTCAGCCGGAAACGGAGACCGAAGCGCGGACCACGCCCACCTTCGCGATCCTCCTCCGCCACGCGAACAGCAGCAGTGTCGCGACTCCCGCGAGTCCGGCGGCGAGCCCCAGCCACATGCCCGCGGCCCCCGCGCCGCGGCGGAAACACAGCGTCCACCCCAGCGGAAGCCCGACCAGCCAGTGCCCGCCCAGATTCGCCCACATCGCCGTGCGCGTGTCGCCCGCGCCGCGCAGCACGCCCGTGAACGTGACCTGCGCTCCGTCGAAGATCTGGAACATCCCGGCAATCGCCAGCAGCTTCGCCGCCAGGCCCGAGCGAGGTCGAGGCCAGCTTCCGGCATGGCTCGTCGAGCCTGCCGGGGCGAGCGTCTCGCCCCGCAGACGCGCCGTGGACCAGCGGCGTATTCCGTCCGTCGCGGCGGGTGCGGGCGGCGGCGAGATGCGAAGGGCAATGATTCCACCCGTAGAAATCGAACGGCGCCGTTCGATTTCTTGTATTGGAATAATAGGCGGCGGCCCGACTGTCGGCCGAGTCCCCCACCACCCCCGTATCCCCGGGGCCCGCTTGTGGACAGGGAAGTGCGCGGGGCGGGGGTGAAGGCGGGCGATGATTCCATCCGTAGAAGTCGAACGGCGCCGTTCGACTTCTTGTGTTGGAACAATAGACGGCAGCCTGAGGGCGGCCGGGGCGCGGAGGACACAGCCGCCTGCCGGACCTCCAACAGGACTTCTCAGCCGTTCTGGAGATGATCGACAGGGGAACGTCTGTCCGCTCGTGGGGCGGGCGCGCGGCGGCGGGCGGACGGCCGTGATGCACGCTCTACTCCACCGCGATGAGAGGATACCTCAGGCAGTGCGGACGCTGGCCTGCGCACCTCTCTTGGTGGAATATCCTCTCGGTCGACCACTTCACCGAGGCCAACGGCCAGCCCGACAACAAAGGCAGCACCATCGCCCGCGCAACGGACACCCTGTCGCAGAACTCGCTCGTTCCGTGGATGGTGTGGCCGCCGCGCAGCCCGCGCCCGAGCGACGAGACGCCGCGCAGGCAGCCGGTTTTGCGGTACGGGCGCCATTCCCGTCCCGCTCTGGGTCGAGAACGCCAGGCAGGTCCTGGAGACCGCGCAGTCGGGCCACGGCGTCATCGGCGTCCCCATCTGCACGCGCACGGGCTGGAGCGGCTCGACCGAGGGCGTCGTCCGGGTTCCGAGCAGCAGCGACGCGAGGCTTGCGGCTTTCACGTCGTCCTGGTCATCGGCCTCATGGACGACGGGCTGCAAGTGACGACAACCACGGAGGATTCGGCCATTCTTGACGCACTGCGTCTGCACCAAGTGCGGACGCAGTGCGTCAAGCTGGTTCGCCTTCGCGGGGTCTGCCGCGGGCAGATGCGGCCGGCCATGCGCCCGCGGCTGGGTTTCCCCCATCGACTTCGGTCCCGTTCGGAGCGCGGTCGGCTGCTCCCCGAAGGCGGCAGATGGCTTTCCAAGAACGGATCCCCTCGAATCCTCGACCGGAGGTGGCGCATGGCAGCCCACAGGAAGCCGATGCCGTCGAAGCTGCTCGGGTCCCCCCTCGGGCTCCGGGCGTTCCTTCCCCGCTGGCTCGTTCGCATCGTCCGCCAGCAACCGTCGCGTGCACGCGCGCGTCCGGCTCTGCCCGTCCATCCGCCGCAGCCGCCCGCCGGATCCGGCAACGCGCACCCGCCGGGACTACTTCTTCTGTTCCTGGTCGAGATGTGGGAACGCTTCTCGTACTATGGCATGCGCGCCCTGCTCGTGCTCTACCTCACCACCCCGCTCTCGGGCATGAACCCGGCAACGTCCGGGATGCCGCCGGGTTTCAACCCGGGCCTCGGCTGGCCGGACGCGGATGCTGCCACCCTCTACGGATGGTATACGGGGCTCGCGTACCTGCTCCCGGTCCCCGGCGGACTTGTGGCGGACCGGCTTCTGGGGCGACAGCGCTCGATGGTAGCCGGCGGCATCCTCATCGCGCTGGGGCATCTCGTTCTTGCCGCCTCGGGCCTCGGCCGGCTCGCGCATGAGCCCGCGGGAGCGACCGCCTTCATCGGAGGGCTGGCGCTCATCGTGCTGGGGACCGGGTGCTTCAAGCCCACCGTCTCCGTCATGGTCGGCGAGCTGTATCCGCCCGGAGATGCGAGGCGCGAAGGCGGATTCACCCTGTTCTACCTGGGAATCAACCTCGGCGCGTTCTTGTGCGCGTTCGTGTGCGGCACGGTCGGGCAGAACGTCGGCTGGCACTGGGGGTTCGGCTCGGCGGCGGTGGGCATGGTCGCCGGCCTGACGCTGTTCCTGGCCGGCCGCGGGCGCTGGCTGCGCGGTGTCGGACAGCCGCCCGCCGGGAGGCGGGTCGGAGTCGCGCCCGTGGCGGCGACGGCCGCGATTCTGGCCTGCGCGGCCGCCGCGGCGTGGCACATCGGATTCTTCGGGGTCGTTGCCCGCGTGCTGACCGGCGAGTTCGCCATCGCCGCTGCCGTCCTGGCCGTGGCAGCGGCGGCGCTGTTGGTGATCTCGCGGCCGCGGGCCGATCGCGGGCCCGTGGCGTCCATTCTGCTCTTCACGCTTTTCGCCGTCTTCTTCTGGATCGCCTACGAGCAGACGGGCTCGAGCATCAACCTGTTCACGGAACGCAACACCGACCGCACGGTGCCGGCGTGGCTCGGCCGGGCCGCGGCGCTTCCACCCCACCCGGCGCTCTGGTTCGCCGTCGCGGCCGTCGGGTTCGTCGTGCTGTTCGTCGCCGACCTCGGCTGGCGTCGCGCAGGCCAGAACGCGCCGGTTCTGCCGCGACGGCGGTGGACGATTGCCGCCCTCGCGGGGTTCGCCATCGCGCTGGTCGCGACGCTCAAGGGAGCGGGTGTTCTGGCGCCCATCGCCCATCTCGGGCAGTGGCCGACCCCCTGGTTCCAAAGCGTCAATCCACTGCTCATCATCGTGCTGGCGCCGCTGTTCGCGGATCTCTGGACCGCGTTGGGCCGGCGCGGCATCTGCCCGAGCCAGTCGGTGCGGATCGCCGCCGGGCTCATCCTTCTGGGCATCGGGTACGTGGTCATCACCGTGGGCGCGGCGGGGGTCGCCGCCGGCGGCGCGCTCGCGAGCGCGGGCGTCCTGGTCGGGACGTATCTATTCCACACCTTGGGCGAGCTGTGCCTCTCCCCGACGGGGCTTTCCTACACCACCCGCGTGGCGCCGGCGAAGCTGGTCTCGCTGCTGACCGGGGTCTACTTCCTCTCCTCTTTCGTCGCCGGCGTGGGCGGAGGGCTGCTGGCGGCGCAGACGCAGGCCGTCGCCTCGGGCCGGGTGCGCCTGCCCTGGCACTTCGGCGGCCAGGCCGACTACTTCTTCCTCTTCGTGGTAACGTCCATCGGCATGGGACTTGTGGTGCTGGCCCTGTCGCCGTTTCTCAACCGGCTCGATCCGGAGCGGCGGGAGCCGGCGAGCGGGGTCGAGGCCCTGCCGGCAGCGGAGACGGCGAACGCGGGGACCGGCACCGCGCACAGGTAGGCGGGGCGATCCGGCCGCGCGCGATTCGCGACGAGGAGACGTTCGATGAGGCGGACTTGGTATCGGCGGCTCTGGCGCGCGAGCATACTCGTGTTGGTCGTCGCGGTGGTCGGCGCGCTCGTAGCCCTCGGGAAAAGGGAGATATCGGACAGAGAGAGTCGCGGGCAGGCAGCCGCCATCCGGGACATGATGCGGCAGAGAGCGGGTGCGAGAACATCCGAGTACCCGGGGGTTGAGGCTCGTATTCTCTCTGTTCTCCGTGGTTTCTGCGAACGGCTGGAAAACGACCAGGACAGGCGTGCGTGCGGCGACGAAGTCCTGCCGTCCGAGGTTGTTCCGGCCGCACTGACCGGATTCCGAACCACTTTCAGCGAGATCGCCCAGAGCAACATGACCGCGCAGCCGGTGCCTTCCTGCCCCGGCCCTCCCGAGCAGAAGGGGATGCACAAGGTGTACGAGTGCAGCCTCGGCCAGGATTCCGTCCCGTTGTGTTCCCCCGAGGTACGGGCGGCGAGCGGCTCGAACCTCTCGCCGACGGAGGACACGTTTGTCGCGGAGGCTTGGCGCATTGCGAAATGGGACGGTCTGAAGAAGGCTCTTCCCGCGGAAACGGCGTTGGGATTGGTGAAGCTCGCTCGAGTCTACATGGTGTCTCCCTCCGGACACATGATCTCCTATGCAGGGCCGCAATCGAAGGACAAGGAGATGACGGTATTCCGCGAGAACGTCTCTCTGGCGCCCGTGTGCTTCCAGCCGAAGGTCTACTTCGGCCAAGGCTGCGCGGGAGGCGTGCGGTACTCGGGAATTTATCCCGACATGGGTCAGCGCGGGCTCGTCGCCACCCTGATTGTGCCCGTCATGTCGGGGGAAAGCTGCAACGTGCTTGCTGCCGACGTGGAGTTCATCCCGAAGTGGGGGGAGATCATCCTCGCGGAACCCGCCGCCATTCGTCCCGCAGTCATCGAGCCCAGCGAAGGCGCGCTGTGGCAGGGTCTGGCGACGACCCTAGAGAGCACATCCGTGCCCCGTAGCACCCTGGTCGAGGCGCTGGGAAAGGCTGCCGCCAGATGCGGCGCCAAAGCGCCCGAACGCGATCCCGTGGTGACATGTTCGCTCGGCAGCGGGGAGATGGTCGTCGCCGCGAAACTCACCAGTGCGCAATGGTTCGTGTTCCACGTCCCCCGCGAAACGTCCCCGGCGATGTTCTACGGGTCAATCGTATTCGTGCTCGTGCTGACTCTGGCAGTGCTGGTCCTTCTGCTTATGAGTCTGGAGGCCCGCACGTTGAGCGATCATCAGACGCTGCTGGCGACCATGCGGATTCCGGTGCTGGTGACCAGCCCCTACCCAGATGACATCGTCCGCTACTGCGATCCCGCCCACCTTGGCCACCCATTCAAACTCGGAGAGAAGTTCGAGCTTTTCGTCCATGAAAAGGACCGCGAGCGATATAGGGAAATCCAGCAAACGGGCGACAAGCAGCGCGCCTACGGCCTGCATCTCGCACCAGACGACCGGGATCCCCAAGGGCAGTACGTCGTCGTCCGCTCACTCGAGGTTCCCGAGAAGATCCGGGCGCTGAACGCCCGCAGAAAGGACCGGCTCGGTCTGCTGCTGCCCATCGATGACAACGATCTCAAGCTGCTCGACGCCGACTTGGCGGAGGATGCGGGCAAGCGCACCGCGCGGCGTTTCGGAAGCCTGCTCCGGCACGGGGTTCTGCATGTGGCGCAAGCCTTGGGAACCATACTTGCGGCGGGCTCTCCGGAGGCGGGCCTTGCCGGCTACCTCGAAAGGCGGCTGCACTTCCTTGCCGAGTTCCCCGACCCGCAGAGCAGCGAGCAGCAGGTGCCCTCCTTCCTGGTCACCTTGGAGAACGTCCGCAAGACATTGGATCTGCACAAGACCATCTTCAACCGAGCCCGCCGCGACAATGATCTCCGGCGGGGTCTGCGCTGGTGCCACGGTGTCCTCGCCGGGGAGCCGGGGGCGGATGGCGCGGAAACGGCGGCGTTTGACGACCGCGCTGTCACTTGGGTGCAGCTCGCGCCAGATCCGGCTCGTCGTGCGGACCGGCCGGCCGCCCTCACCCCCGACCCCTCTCCACACGGGCCACAACCGTACTGCCCTTTTCGA